>OLFU01000715.1_pt1 | contig 36716 bp, 54 predicted proteins | sample 1605161 | NCBI WGS metagenome assembly OLFU01 (sample SAMEA3888914, study PRJEB22519) | human gut metagenome | biome: human gut; feature: human-associated habitat; material: faeces | place: Denmark | collected 2011
CACAGACCGCAGAGCGTGGGACTAGGATAAACATCCCACGGTGCCTGTACATTCCAAACCAACGTAGCTCGCCTCCCAGAGGAGGTTTGCTGAGACTAGTCAATAAAGGCTCTTTGAAGCCTCCGCCTTTAGGCGGGGGTTATTGACTACATAGTTGCCAATGGACTCTCGGCACAGATTCATCCCTGAATACGTTTTCTCTTCAGTCATACCACCCACCGGAAATGCGACATCAGTACGGATATGTTTGAGTATATCACCCGAAGTAGGCCTGACTCTGACGCTCGGTCCGCTATCCGCCCCCCAACGCTTTGCATTGGATGGGGAATTTCTACTACAGGCACAAAAAACGCCCCACCTACCGATCATGGTAAGTGGGGCATTTTTTCAGACTGCTGTGAGCGTCATCGTTCCGAAGGGTGATAGCAGAGGAAACGACGGCGCTCCGGTAGACGGCCTGTCAAAGTTGGGAACCGCGCGGAGTGAGCATTTTAATTATGTAGATTTCTACATAATTACCTAGGCTTGCGCGGTGTTGTTCTGATCATTTTACCATCGTTGGTAAAATGGTCGACGTTGTGTACCCAAAAACGCCCTTTCGGTATACGCAAACTCCGTTGAGTACACTCGAAGTACACTTTGAAGTATACAACCCCGAATTTTGGTATAGTTCGTCGCACCTAGGGACAGTTTGTCCCCACCACCGCCAGCTAGGGTACAGCTTGTACCCCAACTATCACACGGCGTCTTCGTCTAAATGTTCGTCTAACGAAGTTTTTATAGGCGCCATCCTCAAACCGTTGGGGCGGAATGATTACAAGGCAATTTCGACCCATTTTGACGCCACCCCTTCGTCTAAGTTTTCGGCCAAATTCGTCTACAGCTTCGTCACTGACTGACGATCTTTGTCAGAGCGTCCTTGTCTATCGCAGTCCGCTCAGAAAGGTCGACACCTCGTCGAACCAGCTCTGCGCCTCGCTCGACAAGGTCTGCGCATCGGGCAAGCTGCTCTCTTTCAGCGTCGCAGGTACCGGCACCGGTTGCGGACAATCGACTGCGAGCGTCGGCTGCTTGCTTGCGCACCCGCTCAAGATCAGCGCCAAGATCATCGGCGCGAGCAAGCGCCTTGTCCCGGGCTTCCCACGCATCAACAAGACTCTGTGCATAGCCCCTCTCCTTCTCTCTGTACTTAACCTCAAGAGACTGCGCACGCGTGGCGTAGTCCTCACGTAGCGCGGCAATGTCCTCGCCATAGAGCGCCGCGGCATACTGGTAGCCGGCAATAAAAAAGGCGGCACTCGCTAAAAGTACCGCCACTCCCTTCAAAACTTGAACACTCATTTCAAGGCATCCTTCCAAGCCTTGACCGTTTTGGCAAGCCCCCAGGCAATAGCCACGCCGCCGAGTCCGAAAAAGACGACGTATGTCCCAATCGCCTGCCACGTCAAATTCTCGACCATCATCAATTCTCCGAGTCGCAAAGCGACGATCAAGTTTGATAAAATACTCTCCATAGAACCTCTGTCTCAAAAGGTCTCCCAAAAGCCGTTCGGTCGCCACAACCGAGCGGCTTTTCCTTTTTTGCTTCAGAACTCGAACCCCTTCATAGGGTTGAAGTAGATGCCGACGTACTGAGCACATTTGTCGCGGGATCCCCACAGTTTCCAGCCGAGGTTGAGCCTTACACAGCACGGCCTGCCGAACAGGCGATAGTGCTTGATGTAATAGAGTTGAAAGGCGATGAGCTTCCCGTCGCGGCGGCAACGCCTGCGGCACGTGCCCGAGACGCCGTTCGTGTCGCTTGCGTCCTCATTGCCCGTCACTTCCCATTCGTCGGTGGTGTGGACAGGGACGCCACAAACTAGAATGTCGAAGCCGTAGCACACATTGCGCAGAAGCCAAGCGACGCGGCGCTTGTACGTCGACCAGGGGTCAGTGCCCGGCCATCGTTGCCAGTGGCCTTCGTCGCCGTCTGCGTCGTTGTCGTCAGTAGCGAACCAATCGAGCCAATTTGGAAGGCGGTGCGTTCCCTTGTCCACGAAGAACGGCAGGATCGGTGCGAGGAGGCGGCCAACAATGGCCATAATGAACGACGCAGGAATGAGTGCCAGCCATTTCAGATAGACCATGTTCAGACCTCCGAGAGAAAGAGTTTTGCTTCGGCGCGACGGCGCTCGGTCAATCCCGCAAGCACCTTTCCGCTAGCGCGGTTGATGTCGAGGAATTCGTGAGCGCAGGCTTCAACGTCGCCCGCATTGAGCGAACGCATGAGGCGCGGGCACTGGTGAACGACGTAGCTCACGCCCACGTTAAAAGCCAGACTCACCAATGCCACGAACTGCCCTTCAGTCACGTGAACATTGACGAAAGGCGCAAGCCCTCGTTTGACCTCCTCGACGTCCTCACGAAGCATCTCCCTCGACTGCTCATAAGTGATCTCGTCGTGCTCCGTCACGTCCTTCGTGTGTCCGACGCCGATTGTCCAGATGCCGGCGGGGCACTTGTACGCCTGCAGGCGGCACCCCTCCCAAGCCTCGATGAAGTCCATCGCGGACTCAGCCGAATACTCGCCAAAATTCTTCATTTCAAATCCTCCTTATTCAGACCAAGGCGCTTCTGCAGAACGACCTCAAGAAGACGGATCACCCGCGTGCCGCCCCACCCAGCCATGCCGCTCAAGGCCCCACACAACTGCGGCGGGAACCCTTCGTAAAAAAGCACCTCGTAGCTGATCAGTCCACATACAGCACTGATCGCACCATGAAGCAAAAACTCTCGCCATGTGAAAGCCTTTCCTTCCTGTACCTTCAGCAGGTACGAAAGCCAACCGCAGATCGCCGCAAAACCAGTTGCAGCGGCCAGAATCTGCCCGTCACTCAAATCTCTGTATGGCATGCAACCTCCCGCATGCCTTGAGTCTCTGACGAGACTTCAAGCACACACGCACAAAAAAATCCCCCGAGGGATATCCTCAGGGGAGTCGATGTTGGTTTAGGGACGCGAAGCTCAAAGAAAAGAAAAACCCCGCAGTTCTCAGAAAAAGGCCGCGCAAACATAGCCGACGACCGCGCCAATCAAAAGCCCAACCGGTCCCCAGAAGAGGCGCGTCTTGCGACGGGTCTCCGCATCGAGCAGAGCCTTCTGGGCTTCCACCTTGGCGATGAGCTCGTCCGTCACTTCCTCGACCTTGACGCCGATCTTGTCGAGCCATTCCTTCACTTCTTCCTTCGTCATTTCAGTCACCTTCTCCTTCAGCGCCTCTTTCAGCGCCTTGACAATAAAATTCCACATAAGAAAAAACCGCCAGAAGGCGGTGTGATAAAGTTACGGGTACGTACCCTGCTCACGGCTGATTCGGCAACCGTGAGCCATTTTTGCATCCATATCAAATATGTTTCAAGATGTTACCCCCACCAACCAACGTTAATCGACCAAAAATAGCAATCATCGTCCCTGTCTACAACGTCGCCCTGTATCTCCGCGAATGCCTTGATTCGATTCTGACGCAGACATATACCAACTTCACCGTCTTTGCAGTTGACGACGGCTCTACCGATGAGTCTGGCGCAATCCTTGATGAGTATGCTGTGAAAGATCCGCGATTTATCGTGATCCGACAAAAAAACGGCGGTCAATCTGCAGCCAGAAACGCCGCGCTAGATCGCATTGAACGAGATGGAACCTTTGAATATGTAGCGTTCGTTGACAGCGATGACAAGGTGTTACCAGATTTTTTAGCCCACCTCACTCAAAACGCTTTTCGAACTCAAGCTGACATCACTGTTTGTGGCTTCTTCAAATTTAACGACGAAGGGCGGACGAAAATAGAAGGCGTCATCCAGCCTGCGAGAACCGTCGACAGAGATGAATTCGTCGAGCTTATTTTCTCTATGTTGCGATGGGAAAAAACCTGTGGCGCAGGCGGGATGGTTTGGAAGAAACTTTTTACAGCCTCTTCTATAAAAGGCATTCGATTCCCATCAAACCGAGACACGCTTGAGGATGAAATCTTTTGCCTACAGGCTACTCTCCGAGCCAAAATTTTTTCATATCTCCCTGAAACGTTATACGCTTACCGTCAGAGACCTGATTCAATCATTCGCAGTGACAGATTCGCTTGGCAAATGTTCAAAGGGAGAGCTCTTTGTGTAGATGTCGCCAAAAGACTTTCAGACCGTTCTGCAATGGTTACCGTCTCCGCATTTGCCGACGCAGCCGTTAGTCTTTTCAAAGATGCTCAATCCTTCCCTGTGGTCGATCTGAAACCATATAAGGCTCTCGTTTTGAAAGCAACAGAAAATGGGATCATTCGTTCCAAAACATTTAAGCGTTATATGCTTTTCTGCGATCACCCATCGCGAGCCAGGTTCTTCCGCTTCAAACGCAAAGTTCTTAAAGCAATCCTGTTTTGGAAGGAAGAATCAAAAGTGAGGTCTATCAAACTTACATATTAACCCATGTCCCGCCCCTTCCATGCAGGTTTACAGGAAGGGGCACAAACTGACCTACTTTGTAGTGCGATTGAGAACAGATGGCATCTCCGGCCACACCACTTCGTAAGGGAAACCTTCCTGCTGAGGCACATCGCGAAGTGCCGTGCGATACGCCTTGACAACCGCAAGGTCTTCTTCAGAAATCGGATAGTCATTCATCAGCAAGTAGTCCGTATCCGCGATCAGGCGATCACGCTTAGATCGAACCTCTTCTTCAGTTTCAGCAAGCTTCTCTTCGGGCGTCTTTTCGGGAATCTTCTCGACAGACCAAGAAAGATCTTCGCCGCGCTTTTCGCGATACCCCTCTTCCTGCGCAAACTTCTGGATAAGCGAGCGCATTTCGATGTCGTGCGGCGTCTGGGAATGATGAGAAACCACCACACCGACGAGATCTGCAGCGCACGTCGGCTTTAGCTCAGCAGCCCACGCATCGCCAGTGAAGCGATAAAACTTCGAGCCATCCTCGCCTTCATCGCCAAAAGGCGCGATGAGAGTGCAGGACGGCGGCATGAGCACATTACCGTCCATCACCTGGACGGTCAGCTCGTGCTCGAAGAAACCAGAAGCGTCGAACTTGTACGCTTTCTTGAAGGAAGTAGTCATGCTGACTCCTAAAAAAATTGCGGCATTAGAGCCGCGTGAAAAAAGATATGTCGTGGCCGACAGCCACGGTTTGACTTTGCGCGTTTACCCATCAGGATCGAAAACGTGGTGCCTGCGCCTGCCTCAAAATGGGCGAGTAACGGACATTTCTCTCGGCCAATGGCCTGAAATAGACTTGAAGCAGGCGCGTCAAATCACCCGTCGGAAGAAGAAGGAACTTGGCCAAGAGCCGCCTCGCGGCTATGTCTTTCGAGACGCCTTCCGCATCTGGTGCGACTTAAAGCGCGGCCGCATCGTTTCGTACAAAGAAGAAAAGCGCTTGCTTGAACGCCACCTCCTTTCGCAAATCGGTACGCGGCAACTTGACGAAATCACCGCGCCGCTCATCATCCACACCGTCAAGCCAATCCAAGCCAAAGGGCTGCAGGTAACCCTGAAGCGCGTCATCATGCGCTGCCGCGAAATCCTCGATCTCGCCGTATGCGCGGGCTACATTCACCACAACCCGATTGAACGATTGAACCGAATCTACGCCGCACCAGTCGTGACGCCCATGCCTGCAATTCGTTGGCAAGACCTCGATCTGGCAATGGCTGTGATCGCTGAAGCGCCGCGCAGGATTCAAGTCCTGTTTCTGTGGTCACTCTGCTCAATGCTGCGTCCGGGCGAGACGGCAAAACTGAAGTGGTCATGGCTCGAAGATGACGTGCTCACGATCCCTGCTTCCGAGATGAAGAAGGGACGAGCGCACAGGGTGCCAATCACCCCGTACATGAAAGCCCTGCTCGACGAGGCGCGGCTTGTCAGCAAGCACCCGAAGTCCGGCTTCGTCTTCCCCGGCGTCGGAGGATCAAAGCCAATGTCGTCACAGACCTTGGCGAAGTACCTGCACTCCACCGAGCTGCGAGGTCGGCTCGTTGCTCACGGTTGCAGGTCCATCGCTCGATGCTGGCTAGCCGACCACGACGTAGGATTTGAAGTCGCAGAGGCTTGTCTGTCGCATCTGACGGGGTCGGCGGTATCTCGTGCCTATCAAAGATCCGACTACTTAGACGCAAGAAGAGGTGTCATGCACGAGTGGTGCTCTTTCGTGATCGACTGTGCGCGAAAAGCCGGAATCACGATAGACATCCCCTCTGAGCCAGAAGAATCGTAAACGTTCAGCCACTAGCGTCTCTTGTGCCAGACACAGGGGACGCCACGGCAGAAAAAGCGGCATTTCAGATGAGATTTCGTGACCGAACATCACAGGAGAATTTGTGGCGTCTGCTTACGTTCCCGTCGGCACACAAAATGGTGCCTTTCGAGTTGGCAAAATTGTAGACTGCCCTAACAAAGATAACAACGGCGGACACTTGTTCTATTTCGACGCATCAGACTCAGATAGCACGTATGGTGCGACGCAAACAGTACAGCCTGCTTCTCTCAGGCTTATCCTGTGCATCAAGTCTTGATGCATAAGAGCATACGGGTTGAAGCCGGCTGGACGGTCGACGCCGCTCCGTACACAGACGAGCTTCGAGACGCTCGGAAATCTGAGGTTGGGTTTGGATCCGTCCCGGTCCACGCATCGCTTTGATATGAGCTGTTGGCTGTGAACGCTCCGCTGTAATAGCCGCCGTATCGTCCAAAGAAGCTACCTGTTATGTTCGGACGGTCCGAACATCACGGGTACATTTACTGAGCACGGGAATACCTCAGGGCTGAAATGCACTGGAGCATTTACTGGGGAAGCACGCATCGGCTTGAATTCTAATCAAGGTGGCGCTTGGGACGGAGGTCGCGTGACGATGAACTCTTCGCTCTCGTCATCTGTGTACGGAGCGGCGTCGACCGTCCAGCCCGCATCAACCCGCCTGTTGTACTGCATCAAATCTTGATGCACAGCATCAAGCGAATCGAGGCTGGTTGAACGACAGATGACGAACCATAGGTGCTGTTAGCAGCTCTAGCGGAAAAATATGGACTGTCCCAAGTGTTCTCGTGTCCAGAGGAACCGCCGCTCCAGGTACTGCCACGCTCAGTCTGTGAAAAAACGCCTGTATAGCTTGTGTCGCGGCTAAAGTCTGACATACAAAGATACCCTGTGATGTTCGGTAAGCCCGCCGCCACGGACTTACCAACCTCTGAAGAAGTGGTCGTGCCCTCGATGAACTTATGGTGAAGGTTCGGGAGGTTGAACGTCGTCGAGCCGTTACCCGAGCCGTACTTTGTGCCGATCTTTGCAAAAAGAGCGGCGTAAGTTGTTCGACTCACCGCCGCCCCGTTGCACTGAAGCCATCCCGCAGGCACATCGTGGAAGGCCATGATCGCGCCAACCGGGATGCCCGTTTCTAGAGTCCCAAGAACTCGCTTGATTTCAGATTCAAGGTCGGCCTTGTTGACCTTGAGGTTAAGCGCCTTCGAATGTGCTGTCTTGGTGACATAAACGTTTGCAATGGCCTCAAGCAACTTCGATTTGAAGCGCGAGAGGCCGGTTAGATCAAGAAAACCGGCCATTTTTCACCTCAGTTGGTCATCGATTAAGCGAAGAGAGCGTCGATAGCGCTGGTAGCGATAGCGTCGACGTGGAAAGCACCGCCGAGCGGATCCCATTCCGTGCCCGTCCAGGCAAAGTTCGTGCCGGCGGGATTGTTGCCATGAGCGGCCTTAACGTCATACACGTCACCAGCCGTCAGTTCGGTCTTCGGCAGAGCTTCGAAGTTCTCGACAGAGCCCTTGAACTTGTAGACATTCGTGATGTCGGTCTTGAGGGCATACGGCGTGAGGTCAACGTTCACACCCTTGCTGTTGATCGGGAGCGCAGAGCCGTTGACAGACACCTTCTCGATCACGTTCACCTGAGCCTTGGCTTCAACGCCTTCAAGCTTGGTGAAGTGAGCGGCCGACATCAGGCCATCCTTTTTGCCAGATGCAGGCGCATAGGTCGTGTCCTGAGCCGGAATGCCGAGACTGGTGATGTCACCCTTCGTGACCGGCGTGGCGACGCTCACAGCACCCTTGTCGGTGACCGTCACCTTGTAGAGGCCATTTTCGTGAGGGGTGTAGACCTCAGGCGTGTAAACCGTCGTTTCCTTGCCATTGATCTTGACATTGCCGTTAGTTTCGCTTTCTTCGACCAGCGTTGCGCCGGCAGCGATACCTTCGAGCTTGGTGAAGTGTTCCTTGCTCATAAGGCCGTTCTTCGAAGCAGAGGCGAGTTCGATTTGTTGCTGCGGGATCGCGATCGTGCCGAGTACCGCACCAGAGATCGACGTAAGCGAGACGTTCAGACCTTCGATTTTGATGGAGCCAGCGGCCTTTTCCTTCAGCTTGCCGTCATAGTAGGTCAAGCCAGTGAGGTCGAGAAACTGAGTAGCCATGATAAAAAATTCCTTATTTAAAAGAGGTTGTCAATAAAAGTTGTGGGGATTTTCGTGGGCTGCTGTGCCTTAAGACGCTCGATGGCGTCAGCGTTTTTGTCGACGCCTTCATCGGTGGCGTTCAGCCTTGCAGCCGTAATCACATCTCCTGTTTTCCAGTCGACCGGCAGATACGGATCGGTCGGGGTCTCCTGCGGGAGCCCCTCGTCGATCGCCTGCGGCCGTAAAAAAGAAGGGCTGCGTCGGATAACCGTCACAGCCCTTCTCTCGGTAGTGCGCTCACTGGAAGAAAGCGCGGGTCGAATCACACTCACATGAATGCCTCCTTGTTAACCATGATCAGCAAAAAGCCCATCAATTTCGGCGTCGCTCAAGATGCCGATGTTTGCTCTCGCCCGTGCCTGCTGCTCAGGGGTCGGTGTCTGCGCGTCATAGGTCAGTACATTGACGTTTCTTGAGGCCGCATCTTCAGCTCGCTTCGCGGCATCTTCTGCGCGAACAGCTGATCCTTCTGCCGCCTGTGCGGACGCACTCGCCCCTGCCGCCGCCTGCTGAGCGGTCTGCATCGACTGCTGCGCACCCGTTGCGCTTGCGCTCGCAGAGTCAGCGGCAGCCGTAGCAGACGTTGAGGCATCAGAAGCCACGCTTGCGCTTTCGGAGGCCTTGGTCGCATACCACTTCGACGAGTATTCAGTGCCGTCGACCGTAAAGTCCTCGGGCTGTCCCTCGGCCGCAGAATTGCTCATCCAGCTCGCCCACTTTTCGGCGAGCAACGAGGAGTTTTGAGCCTGCAGCGCGCTCGAGGAGGCGTCTTGCGCGGACAAGGCGGCCTCCGTGGCCTTGGCCGTCGTGGTGGCGAGGAGTCCCTCCATTTCGACGAGAGTAGACCCTGCATCGATGACCGCCTGCTGAGCCAGCTTCTTCGCTTCGTCAGCGGTCGCAGCGGCATCGGTTGCCTTGCTCACAGCGAACGTAGAGTTCTTGTCCGCCTGCTGCGCAATGGCAAGCGCATCGCTCGAGTTTTGTTTCGCCTCACCTGCAATGGCAAGAGCAGAATTTGCGGTCGTCACTGCCGACTCCGCACTCGACTTCGCTGCGTTGGCTGTCGAGACGGCGGTCGCCGCATTGGACTCGGCCGTCTGGATGCGCTTATTCCACGACTCAACCGTTGTCGTCAGCGTCTTGACTTGAGAGAGCGCTGAGTTCGCCGTTGAGACCGCTTGAGACGAGTTGTTCAGAGCGGTCTCTGAGTTGTCGTTCGCGATCTTCGCCAGACGAAGAGCCTCGGTAGCATCTGCGTTGCCTTCGGACGCATAACGAGCGAGATCGTTAATCGCATCTTCCGTCTGCGTGATGAAGCTCTGCCCCGAAAGCGTCCCGACCGCCGTATAGACGTAATGGAATAAAAATTTTTCTGCCATTTCGCCCTCTTATTCAGGTAGCTTTACAAAGAAAGCCAGTTTGAAGAACGGCGGCAGCGGAAGTTTGACCGTGTGCGAATGTGACGCGCCGTCAAGCGTGTGCGTGTGTCCCTGATTGCCGCCGACGGACTCGAGGGTGACGTCGTGTGAGTGAGCGCCATCCGTAGACGTGCGCCCCGTCCAAGTGCGCGCGGCGTCGAACTGACACCGCACCGACGTGTTTTCAGAGTCTCGGTTGTCGCTATCCCAACAGTCCCATTCGCCCGCGTAGAAGCTGCCGGTCACATAACGCTGCTTGTGATCATCGACGGGGAAGGAGCCCGTGATGTTCATCGTGCCGCGCGAGTGCGTATGCCCGGACACCGCCGCAGCCTTGCCGGTGTGCGAGTGACTGGGGATCTGGTCAACGGTCAGAATCGTTTCGCCAACCGTCCCCGCAATCTTTTTGTCATCCGTCCCTGCGGTCAGCTTGCCACCAACCTGTCCAGACTCGCCTACGGTGCTCGGGAGAATAAACTTCCCAATCAAGTCTGGAACAGTACCTCCGAGGCCGTCGGAGCCACCGTCACACAACACATATCGCTCGTCGGCCGCTGTCTCGCCCCACGGAATCAAGCGACGTCCGTCGCTGCCACCAAGACGGCAATTCGCAAAAGGCGTGATCTGACCTGCTATAACGCTTGGTGCGTCCAAATTTTTCCAAACGGCCTTGCTCGACCCAGGCGTGACAAGCGACGTGCCCGGGCCATTCTCGCGAAGACAGCGATACTTAGTTCCGTTGAGCATGACCTCATTACCGACCTCATAGTCGAGGTCGACGGAATAGTTCATCACGCCGCCCTGCTGATACCAAAGCAGAAGCTGGGATAGCAGGTAGAACGCACCGTTGAAGTCTTGACGCTTCGGCGGGATGCCGCCCTCTGCGAGCGGCATGGAGTTGACTTCCGTCCACCCCTTGTTCTGCGAAAAGCGGCCAGTGCCCGCCTCCTGCGAGGTTGCGGGCGGAATCGTTTTGTCGCCCTCGGCGGCCAGTGCCGAGGTCAACAGGTGTTCGGGATAGTTGCTCATCAGTCAATCTCAATTGTTCTGCCGGGATTGAAAACGCCGACGTCGAAAGGCATGAGGGTCGACCCCTCAAAGCCGAAAATCTGCTCGTCGGGATAGATGACGAGAAGATTGGTCAGAACGCCCGCTGGTCGATTCAATAGGCCGTAGGTCTGCAAAATCATTGCCTGCAGGTCGGAAATGTTCCCGATGATGACGATGCTGTTCACGCTCATGTCGAGATAGTCCACGACGAAAACCGTGGTGTCCGTCAGGCGCTGTAGCAGCTTGTTCGCGGCGTCCGCCGAGCCGTTCGAGATGTTGCAAGCGGCGCGGTAGAGGATCAGGAAGCGAAAGTAGTCATCATCAAAGCGCACGTACTCGCCGCGCACCTTGATGAAGCGGTCTACGCCGACTTTCTGCCCCCACCAGTCGAGGTAAACGCCGTAGGCGGTCTGGGGATCCATCGCCGCCGCGTGCAGGCGCTCGAGGTCGGGCGTGGCGTCGATCACATCCTGCATCAGGCTTCCCAGATTCTGAAAGTCCGCACTGAAGGCGTACTGCGTCTGGATAGCTTCTGACTGCGTGGAGGCGACATCGGGGATGCCCCGCACGTCCTCAACGGATGCGAAGTTGAACCATGTCTGTGTGTCCGCCATGCCTTACCTCTCGTACACGAAGACGATGTTCTCCGAGGAAATCGAAGGCTCGACGTTGGCGGGGATCTCCACGGAGTCAACCCACCCTGCATCGCCGAGCTGAATCTCGATCTTGCGCACGGGAGCCGTAGTCTTGGGGATCGCCACGCCGTAGAAGCGGGACGCGTAGACCTTCGTAGCCAGTTTGATGCGCGGGTTCGAGCCTTCGCCCGAGAAGTCCGCAATCAAGGCCGCCTTTACGTCCGCTTCCTCATACGGGTTCACGGACTCGGCGTTAAACGTCACGCGCACCTTGAAGTCCTGTGTGCTCGGACGGGTGATGCGGTACGTGTACGTCGCGTTGAAGTGATCCTTTGCGATGTACGTGACCGAGTACCTGCCCGTCGTGCCGCACCCCATGTCCTTTCGTCGGTAGATGGTCTCGGCGATTGCCTCATCATCCCCGCCCACGATGCAGACCGCGATGCTGTGCGGCTCGATGCGCAGGCCGAATTCCGTCTTGTACTCGTTCGTGAAGTTCTCTAGCACCACGCAGTCAAGCACGCCGTCAAGCTCTGCCAGATTCGCCTGAATGGCCTCCAAGCTACCCAGAGCATTGATCGCGTAGCTCTCCGTGATGCGCGCGAGGTACTCGCTGTCAGGTTCCCTGCTGCGTCCGAGAGCGCCCGAGTCGGGATTCGTGACGGCATCCCACCCTGCGACGATCGTGACGATCTTCGTCACCGTCTCAGGTGCGACCTCGACCGAGCCGTGCTCGACCGAATCGAAAGTCGTGGTGACCGTCCCATCGTCCCCGATCACCGCACCGCCAACAGCGGAGTGCCTGAAGTTATTCCCGTTGGTGTCCTGCACAATCGCGCCATAAGGGATCACAGTGCCCTTCAGGCCTGTCAGAGTGCAGGTAACCACGGAAGGCTCTGAGAGCTTGCGGTCGATGCCGTAGAGGCCGCCAATGGCGTCGAGGAAGACACCACGAGCAGTCTGGGGGTTGAGCTGATTGGCAAGGTATGCGATCTCGGCATTCTTCGCCTCGATCTCCGCAGCGACCAGGTCGACCACTTGCCCCATCGGGGAGGTCGGTTCTACGTTCACGTCGGGACGGTCGGGATCGGAGCGGAACGCCTTCACGATGCCCTTTGCGAAGTCCTCGCGAATCTCGGAGGAGTCGGGCACAACCACGCCCGTCAGTTCATCAAATTTCACTACGGCCATGATCGCCCTCAGTTGTTCGGATGGTGATGCGCCCCGTCAGTGTGCGGGCGCGACTGTCCACGTCGTCAATCTCCACGGCCTCCACGGCCTCCACGCCCTCGACCGACAAGGCCGCATCCCTCAGGCGGGCGGCGGTCACGGCCTTCTGCACGGGCTTGCCCAACTGATCGGAGAACCAGTCGATGCCATGCTCCGCGTAGAAGTACAGGTCATCGGTAAAGCACCTGCATTCGTTCGAGACGTTCTGCAGTGTCGCCGCCGTGCCCTCGAGCATCTTCAGGTTCCCGTTGCCGTCGAACGTGAAACAGGCGGACGCGGTGAGCTGAGGCGTGTAGTTCGTGTGAGCCATTACTGTGGTGTCCCTGTTGTCCCGCCCGAGTCGCCCGGGTGGGTGTGAGTGTCAAGCGAGACGCCCGCCGCCACAACGTCGCCCGTCGTGGTGAGGGAGCCGTCGACCGATGCGCCAGAGCCGCCGGAGATGGCAAGCCCGCCCTTGCCGGTGATGAGACCCGTAACGGTCAGCGTCCCCGTGCAAGATGTCGCAGGCGTGTCGAGCGTGACCGAGGACGAAGCCTCGACCCGAGCCGTATCGCACTTGATCGTGAGCGCGGGCGTCTCCTCGTTGATGCTCTGGGGAGCTACGACGTGAATCGTGCCCTCTTCCTCCAAGTGGATGAAGGTGGTGGGCTTCTTCCCCCAGAACCCGCCGATGTAGAACCCGTCGGACATATCGAAGCAACGGAAGCTACCCGGCTGCACGGGCGTAGCCTCGCCGTTCAGTGCGGACACATCCTGCTGAGCGAAGATCGCAAGGCCGATGTCACCGGGCTTCGGGTCGACGATGATTGCCGCCGTCCCATGCTGAAGCCTGAACCACCTGAGCTTCGGGATCGAAACGTTCGGGATTGCCTCGCCCGAGGCGGTGCGCATCTCGACCAGGGGCGTCGCAGAGAGGTACTCCGCGCCGTTGCCCTCGCCCGTGCGGTTGACTGAGTCCACGCGGACGGGGATGGCCGTATTGACCATCCCCTTCACGATTGACTGAATCATGAAGTGCAGGGCGTTGAGTTCGGAGCTAGCCGTGAACTCAGAGGTATTGAGCTTCAGTTCGTCACTCATCGAGCCACATCCCCTCGAACGTTGTGCGCCACGAACCGCCGCCGGGCTTGTGTGCCGTTAGGTCGTGGGAAAGATTGATGATCTTCCAAGTGCCCGAAGCGGACGGGACGATGGATTCGACGCGCACCGCCGCACCGATGCGGAGATCGGGGCGGAAGTACGAAACGACTTGAATGCCGTTCTGCGTGAACGTCGGATACCCGACCATCCCAGTGTCTGCGGAGACAAGCGGGATCCCGCCCGTCTCTCTCACCTTGCCGCGCGGCAGGAGGACGATCTCATCGTCGTCGATGAGGAGGTCTGCGCCGACGCTGTTGGCGATCTGTCGCATCTTCGTGATCGGATCGCCCGTGATGATGCAGTCTGAGAGCGTCGCCTCGACCCCATCATTGCGGAACGTCTTGCCCGTCTTCTGCGCGAGCATCCCGACGGTTTCCGCCGCCGACTGCTGACCCGAGATGGCCAGTTGCCCCTCAGGTTGCAAGACAGGGTAGCTACCCGTCTGGGCTTCCATCTTCATCACGGGGCAAGCCCCGTTCAGATCGGCGTAGGCGTTCGTCACCTCGCCCTGAAAGACCACGGAGTAGTTCCCGCCCTCGCCTGCTTCGACTTGGAGCAGGTTCCATCGGCGACCGAGCGGGCGGAAGGAGAGCATCGTGAGCTGAGCCATCGTGTCAAGTGACAGCCCATAGACCTCGACCGACGCCTTCGCGAAGTCCACGCCACCCTGTTTCGAGATCGCCACATGAGTAGCGAAGCCCGTGAGCGTGTAGACGTTGTTCGCACCCGCCTTGTCGAGCGTGACCGTCAGGCGCAGCGCCTTTTCGGAAAAAGTCACGCCTGCCATTTTTCGCCCTCTGCCAAGTAAACGAGGTAGTACCGATCAGACAGTCCTGAGTAGTCCGGGTGGGAGTCCCCTAACACGTCGTAGAAGTAAAGACGCCCCGAAAAGGCGGTTGTCTGAAAGATCGGCACGGGGCTTCCGTTGTTGCAGATATGCCCGGTAACCACGTCGACCTGGTCGACTGCGAGGCTCAGATAGAGCGCCCCGCCGTTCTGCTTCAGGCTGATGGTGCAGTTCTGCCCATCGAGAACAACGGAGAACCGTTGGTTCGGGATGTTGGAAAGCGGAATGCGCATCATGAGAACAGCCCTCTGATAAACCTAATCTGCCGCTTGCCGCCGTCGACTTTGCTAGCGCCCGTGGCCTTCTTCGGCGACCACGCCACGGAGCCGCCGCCGACGTTGGCGGAGCGGACTTCCTGAAAGGTGAGGTCAACCAAGAGCAGGTTCGCCCCGCCCGTAGAGGAGCGGGTCGAGCTTGCGCCGATCAGGGTCATGTTCGAGCGTACCGTGGTCGGCGTAACCACTGTGAACGCCTCGAGGCCCTGCAGGGCGGCATCGATCTTCGCAATCGCGGCTTCCTGAGCGGCATAGTCGCCCGAGAAGAGGAGCGTCACGGTGATCTGCTGTGGCTGGGCGACCTTGTCATAGGCGTAGAGCGCGCCGTTTTCCTGCGGCTCCACGGGCACGACGGCAGAGGTGTCCTCGCCGAGATCGTCGATCGAGTCGTAGTCGCAAATCGGGTTGCCCTTCGCGTCGAGGATGGCCCACGAGAGAATTTCAACTGACATGAGTTAACCCTTTTGGACAACGCCCGAGACAGAATTCTGAATGTAGTCTCGCGCCTTGCCCATCGCCTTCTGGACACTGCCTGCAACGGCTTCGCCGATTGCCTCGCCGTCGCCCGAGGCGTTGACCGTGGTCTGCACCGTCACCTTCATGTCGGTGTTGACCGCGTTCGAAGCGCCCGCGTTCGATGCCGCAATCCCTGCCGGCGCACCGGCCACAGCAGGAGTCGGTGACGCAAGCAGGGAAGACATCCACCCGCCCACCTTGTCGGTGAGGCCGTCGAGGAATCCGCCCGTCTGTTTGTCCGTGGGATCGGCCTTGACCGTCACCTCGCCCTTTTGCGGGGCGGGCGCGGGTTCCTTCGCCTCGTCGCCGAAGCCGAAGAAACTGCCGACCTTTCCGAGGATCCCCTTTGCCTTGTCGGCAAAGGCGTCGAAGCTCCCGAAAAGCCCCTCGAAGGCCTTCTTGATCTGACGGATCGGGAACATCAACGCGTCGTAGATGGCGGACGCCGCCTTGTCGGCAGCAGGCCTCAGGCCGTCAAGCGATTCGGGCAGGAGACTGCGCAACGGCTCGACCAGCCACGCGAGGAATTTCTCGTAGATGTAGCTGATCCCGTTGTCGAAGCCCTTGACGAACGCATCGGGCAAACCGCCGAGCGCATCGGCGATGTAGTCGATGAAGCGGAAGCCCTCAACGATGCCGCCCCAGAGGGTCGACCCGATGGATCCCGCAACGTCGCCTACCTTGGCGAAGAAGTCCGTAAACGCCTTCGCGTCGGGGAGATGGAACAGGTCGGCGAACCATGCGCCCATCTCCTTAATCACATCCCAAGCCTCACCGAGCGCGAGCTTGATGTTGTTCGGGATGTTCCACACGGCGCGGCAGAAGCTCAGGATGTTCTGCCTGATGTTGTCGACCTCCTCACTGGTGAGGCCACACCACTGCATGAACGTCTCTAGCGCCGTTACGTCGCCTTCGAGGAAGCCCTCGAAGTCGTCGATGATCGCGCAGGCCGCTACGGCAGCGGCAATCAGAACGCCAAGAGGGTTAGCCAACAGCGCGGCGTTGAACGCCTTGATGACGGGCATCCCCTTCACGAAGACGTTAACGAAGAGGCTAGACGCCTTGACCGCCGCGACGATGTTGCGCAGGTACGCCCCGCCGAAGATGGCGGCAATCGCCCCTGCGGCTATCTTCACGAATTGGGAATGCTCCGCGAGGTAGCTAACGCCCGAGCTGATCGCCTTTATGACGGCGGTAAGCGGCGGCATCACTGCCGTGAGAAGCACGCCACCGAGCGATGAAGCCTGGTTCGTGAAGTTGCGCCACTGGCGATTGAACTCACGTGCTAGCTTGACCTGCTCATCAGTGAAGGCGACACCCTCGAAGGCCTTGGCGGCCTCCTCCGCATTGTCACGGTACTTCAGGAACACGGCGGCGGCATCGGCAGACAGCCCCTGCGACTGCAGGAAGTATTCCGCCTGCCTTTGGCTCAAGCCCTTGATATGGTCGCCCATCTCAAAGAAAGCCTTCTCGCCTCTGCCCGTGGTCAGGATGAAGTTTTCAAGGGCACCCTTGAAGGCTTCCTGACTGCCGCCTGCATCCTCATTTGCCTTCGCCCATGCGTCGATCTTCTGGGCAGACACGCCCAGCCGGTCGGACAGGATTGCCAACGCGTTCCCGTCTTGAACGAAGGATTGAAAGAGGGCAGTCCCGCCGAACGCCGCGAGGAGTGGTGCACCAAGCGCCATGATCTTCTCGCCGATAGCCCCGACCTGCTTGCCGAGGGTATCCATTGCGCGCCCTGCGACAAGTGCCGCCTTCTGACCGCTTGACCCAATTTCGAGAATGCGTTCTGCGACATCGTCCGAGACGTTGCCGAGCACGAGTCCCGATTTCGTGGCGTGTGCTGCCAGTCGGTCGACCGCCTCGCCCGAACGCTCTGCGCCGCGTGCGAAGTTGTCGATGCCCTGTGCCGCTTGATCCAAACCGTCCTTGAGCTGTTCGGAGTCGAGGCCGATCTTCACTAACAGACTGTCGATGATGTTGTCGGCCATTTAGATTTTCTCCTCAGCTTGTTTTGCCGCCAACCACTTGTGGTAGTTGTCCAAAAGAAGAACCTCATCGAGGTTAACGGCATCCTCGTAGGTAAGAACGGTTTTTAGCTCCGCCAGTGACGCGAGGCGAGCGGAGATGAGACGCCCCGCGAGCGGCGGAATGTTGGCGTAGGAGGCGACCCCTCTTACGCCTTCACAGTCGGCTCTGAAGCCTGCCCACCGAGGAAGTTGGACAGGTTTGCGCTCTGCAAAAAACCGAAGTTCGCCTTGAGCGCCTCCACGCGAAGGCTAAGAAGCGTCAACGGCGACTGAATCATGCCGTCGTCGGTCACGCTCTTCTTCAGGTTCCCGACGCGCACCTTGCAGCAGGCAAGCAACTCGTCGAGCAGGGGAGCGGCCTTCTCGTACTCGACCTTGCACAGCGCGGCAACCAGACCTCGATAGTCCTTGACGCCTTCGGCGGTAATGACCTCGCGTCCGAGCAGGAGACCTGCGCGGATCAGCCAACCTTCCGCCTTGAAGGCGCTCATTTTCTCGATGACGAAGGTCATGTCGTGGCCTGCGTCGTTGATCTTCAGGGTAATGTCATCCATTCCGACTTCTCCTCAGTGCGTCAATCAGGCGACTTCCTGAAATTCCATGGTCCACGTCGTGGGCTGAAGGGTCTTCTGAACGCTCGGGAGGTTCGGGGCGTTCTTGAGGGCACCACGGCGGAAGACGATGGTCTTTTCAAGGGCGGGCACGAAGACCGTCAGGGTCAGTTCATACGGCTTGCAGTTGGCGCTCATAGCGTCGCGGATAGTCTCGAAGACCTCGAGGCTCGGGGAGTTGGCTTCAAGCACGATGCTGACGGGCTGAATGTTCTTGACCACGCCGGAGACCATGCGGCCATCAACGCCGCGACGGTTTTCGGACTGGTCCACGCCGTCGGCAGTCATCACGCTGTCGGCGGAGAAGCCCACGAGCCTCACACCGGACGGGTAGAGATCTTCACAGGCGAGAATGATCTGGACGTTCGCACTGGTTACGTCAAAGTAATCGGCCATTTTTCGGCTCCAAGAAAAAGGGCTCCCGCGCGGGAAGCCCTATTAAAAATTTTGTGTGTTGTCAGGTTGTTTTGTGTCCGTGAGCCGCGTGCATACGCCTTGAGTTTTCGGCACGGGTCACGAGTTCGCAGTTCTCAGGGCTGTACCCCTTGTCGGGATCCAGTCGGTCGACAGTCAGTCCTTTCTTGTAACCGTTAGCCATAGCCCAGTCGTAGAAAGCCTGAAAATCCTTCCACTCGTCGCAAACTCGAATGCCTCGCTGCCCGTACCACTTGAACCCTTGGCAAGTTTCAGACTCGCATCGGTTGTGCATAGCTCTGAAGACTCGGTAGATCGGGGTGTTCGCATGACCGTGGGTGACCTTCGCTTTTGTTGCGTTCTCGAGTCCAAGACAGCCGCATGACTTTGCGAGGCCTGCGCGTAACTTACTCGCTATCGTCAACGTCTCTTTACCGCAGTCACAAATGCACCGCCACCTAGTGGCACCAGCCGCAGAGTTTTCTCCGCGCTCGATAACGGTCAAGCGTCCGAACCTCTGCCCTGTCAGGTCAATGAACCTAGAGGACTTGCGGCCTCTAGACTTCTTGCCTGTTTCGACGCGAACTTCGTGAGCTAGGCATCCGCACGATCTAACGCTTCCACCCTTCAAGCTATAGCCTTCAGCTTCGCAGGTGTTGCCGCAATCGCACTTGCACACCCACAGGCGACGACCACTAGCCCCCCTGTTCTCAGACCGCCTCAAGACAGTTAACCGTCCGAATCGCTGACCCTCTAGGTGAGCACGCGGGGTCTCGCGGTTCTCTTTCGAGAGGCATCCGCATGAGCGGGTTCCTCCGCTCCGTAGTAGACCTGTCGCCACATCAGTTTCATTTCCGCAAGAGCACAGGCAATGCCACCGCGTTCGTCCGTTCACGTTTTCGGCTCGCCTGATAACGGTAAGCCGACCATACACCTGACCAGTGAGATCTAATGAGCCCACGATTTCCTCCAAAAGGACATGGGCTCATTATAGCAACATCAACGGCTAAATGATGCTTGTTACCTCTGCCGTGATTCTCTGAATTGCCCCTGCGTAGCAATAGAAAATTGACACGATCGGCGAGCCGCGTTCGGCGCGGACGTTGGCGTTCGGCATCTCGATGCCGTACCAATAGCCCTTCGTAAAGAGCGTCGTAGAGATGTCCTGACCGACTTCCTGCATGATCTGCACGCGCTGAGACTCGGAGAGATCGAGACCCGGGTCGATGACGCCATTACGCAGGCAGAGGCTGATCGGATCCTGAAGCCAGGCGGAAATGTATGCGCGACCCATGTCGGTATACGGAGCGCGGTTGATCGCCTTGAAGCCGTCCATGCACGAACGCTGAATGGCGTTGCGCAGGTAGATCGAGCCGTAGAGCACGTCGATGAAGCCGTAGTAGTCAGAGCAGAGCGCGCCCGTATTCATGAACTGGAAGGCGTCGTTACGCGTGGCGAAGTTGCCGAAGTAGGAGCAACGGATTGCCTCAAGCGCATCGGCGGCGGCTTCGTTCTGAATCGTCGGGGAGAGACCCGTAGCGGACTTGGCGAACCAGACCTTCATGCCCTGATTTCTCTGCCAGTCGATCGAAGCGCCGACAGCGAGGACGAAGGCGGCAAAGGCGGACGTACCGTAGAGGCAAATCGCGCAGTTGAATCGATCCTTCATCTTGGCGGGCTTCGTCTCGGCCTGCGTGAGCATGTCGATGCAGCGGACATCCGTCGTCCAATCGACGTACACGTAGTCGTCATCAATGTCCGCCCATGCGGCAAAGCCTTCGGCCTGTTCGAGCGTAGCTTCCCAAAGCGTGGTGAAGCCGACCCAGTTGCGCGTGACGGAGCAGACGTTCTCAAGCGCGGCGGCGGGAGTCTGAATGTCCGCGCCCGGGGAAACCACAGCACCGAGGGAAACCGTGAGGCCGAGCGCATCGCTCAGCCCCGTGCCCTTGACTCCGGAGGCGACGAGGGATTCGCCGACGATGGCCGTGCCCACGGCGGCAACGCCGACCAGGTTCAGGGAGGCATCCGCGCCCGTCTTCTCGGTCGTGAAGGTGAACTTCTGGGAGTTGGCGTCATAAGCGCCCGTCACACCGGCAATGCCTTCGGCAACCTTGGCGGCAACCTCGGAAAGAGAGGTGCAAGCGGAAAGGTCGATGTTCTCGGCGGTGACTTCCTCGCCGTTGACCTCGAGCGTAAGCGTGCCGTCCGTGATGGCCTTGAAGGTGGCGAGCTTCGTCGTGACCGTGCCGCCGCGCACCCAAGCGGGAGCGGCTTCGGAGATGAAGCGACCGATCACGATGGCGTTGACGGCCTTCTGCTGATTGGTGACGCCCGTGAAGTACTGCTGAGCAAAGACGGTTTCCTCGGCCTCGCTGCCGAAGAAATCGGCAACGGCAGCGGCGGAGGAGAACTCGACGGCGGGAACGTCGGAGGGGATAAGGGCCGACTTCGTGAGGAGCAGGCCGTTGGTTTCGAGGTCGGAGCTACCGCCAGAGATGACGCGCGGCGTGACCTTCACAATGTGAGATGCAGGAATCATTGCTTTTCCTTCGGTTTGAATTTCACGTCAACATTGGCAAGGTCTACCTCGACGAAGCGGAACCCGTCTTGGTCTATCTTCAATGTGCGCTTGAATCCGAGGTGGAACGTGACCGCCCATCTCGGGACGTACCGCCCCGAGTCCGTCGGAGCAGTGAGATTCTGAAGGCCGTCGACGTACTGGAGGTCGAGGCCGTAGGCGCGGAAGTGATCCGCACCGTAAGTTGACCGACCCGCAAGCTCGTATGCCTGCGCTCGATCGCGGGCAGCGAAGCGGTCTGCGCTGTAGCAGTCCACTTGAACCACCAGGTCGACATACTCATGAAGTAGAGAGGTCTCAGAGACTGCGTCATGAGTTTCGATCGTCGATCCGCGCCGCGTCATGCTGATCGGCGTGAATACGGTGAAATCGTTGTCCTCAGGCAGACCGAGGTCGTTGGCGAAGCCGTTGATGAGATGCCGCGCATCGTCGTTCGCATACGGCGGGACGGCGAACTTCCTGAGGTAGCTTCGGAAGGCTTCGGTGATCTGCTCCTGCTTTACAGCGGCAAGCGGCATAGCCCCTCCTCAGTCTCGTAGTAGATGTCCACAGGGGTCGTCTGTTGCTGGCACTGCAGGCTGACCCACCCGCTACGGGTGAAGTCCTCGATGACGGCGTTGACAAGCCATACACGCCCGTCATCGCCTCTCAGGTAGTCGCCAGTGCGACCGAGCGGACGGTTGACCGACCAGGCTCCCGTGTCTGCGAAAACCCAGATCTTGCGAAGCGTTGCAGCCTGCGTGATTGCGTCGACCTGCTGTACCACGTCGGGGCCGAGCGACTGGATCTGCATCGTCAGCTCCCCGCATTCCTCGAAGAGCTGAACGGCGTCCCCTCGCTCACCGTCGACGTAGCGACCCGTGGAGCGGTAGAGCGTGGCGGCCTGATCGGAGTGCAGGTGGTGAATCGCCTTTCGCACGATTTTGTGAAGATTGACTGGCATCCATCACCCCTTGATTTCGTAGCCGACAGAGTGGAGCATCGTTCCGACCTTGACAAGCGCCTTGTCGCGCCCAGAGCCAGAGTCGGCAGTGCGGTTGCGTCCCTTGCGTTCGTCCTTCACGTCGTAGAGCAACGTCGTGAAGAGCGAGCGGTCGGGGAACTTCGTACTGCGCGAGCCGTTGTTTCGGATCGTCTCCTGAATGTCGACCTGTGCCTGCCGCGCCATGATCTCTAGCGCGGCTCTGGCGTCCTTGACGCCCTTGGCCTTGAGTCCGGCGGCAAGGATCTTCTTCCAGTTGCCGACCTCATCGGCGAAGGTTGCACGCATGAACGGACGCGGCGGGGAGCTGAGAGGCGTCCCCGGCTTGAGCATGATCCCGAAGTTACGCAGGAAATACCCAGTCTGTTTCTTCGTCGTGCGTTGCACCCATCCGTACTCGTTGTACGTTGCGTAGGTCGCAACCTCTGGGTCTGTGATGCCGATCTCCGCGTAGGGTGCGCCCACCTTGCCGACTTCGGCAGCGAGCTTGCGCACGCCCGTGGTGCGATTGACCTTGATCCCCATGGTTACCCCCACGGGTGATAGGGCTTGGCGTAGTAGAGCTTCGCGCCCGTGCGGTACGGCATCGTGAGTACCCAGAAGAGCGCGCCGCACTTCGTCAGGTTCCACCAGGATCCCGCCTCGGTCTTGCTCTGCAGGTTCTCGAACGACGTGGAGACACTGCCCTCGGTCGCAGAGGCGATGCGGGAGGGTTGATCCAACCCGTTCCCGTCAAGCGAGAGGAGGTGACAGAGAGCCGCCCACAGGATCGGTTGCATCTTGGCCTCGGGGTACGGGAAGTTTCCTTCACCGTCCCCGAGGAGAACCTTCACGGCCTCCCAAGATGCCGCGAGCTGTTCTGCGCTGACCGCCTCCTCGGTGAAAGCGGGGTACGCCGCGCGGAAGGCGGCGGCATCAAGTTCATAGAAGGCCATTTTGTTTCCTTACTTGGCGGTGACTTCGACGCCCATCTTGGTCGGATCGGCGGCCTCGAGGCCCGTTCGCATCTCGGCAATCTCGGACGCAGCGGCCTTGAAGCCCTTCACGTCATTCACGGGATAGATGCAGGGCATGGAGCCGTTGCGACCCGTGAAGGCGATTTCCTTGCCGTGAGCGGCGATCAGGTTTTCCCAGTCGGACTTCGGTAGCTGCACGCACAGAGCGTTGCCGGGCATAGCGAGGACGCCCGACTTCATGCCGCGCAGATTGTCGTTGATGCCGGGGAAGCGGATGGACTTCGTGCCACCCTTGCCGTCGGGGATGTCGTCAAAGCGCAGGGCAAAAGGCAGACAGCAGGCGATGGCAATCGTTTCGCCCGCAACGGTGACGGCCTTCTTTTCTTCTTCAAGGGTGGAAGTCAGAACCTCGACGCCCTCGGCGGCAGTCGCCTGTGCCTTCTTTCTCGTAGTGGTAGCCATTGAATTTTTCTCCTCGTTCGATGGCGGGGGCAAGGCCGAAGCCCGCCCCCTAGGAAGCCCGAACAGATTCGGGCATGGTGGTTAGATGCCGAGCATCGTGGCGATCAGGTGCGGGCGGCGGATCACGCAACCCCACGTACCGCCGACGGCCTTCTGCACCCAGGAGGTGGAGTAGGCTTCGACGCCGCCGAAGCGCATCTTTTCAGAGTAGGCGCACTCGGCAGTGACTTCGCCGAACAGCTCGGGAACCGTCAGGTAGAGCATGGACCCCGCTTCCGTCGTGAGCTCGGGAAGGTAGAGCACCTCGAGGTTCGGGTAGTTGCTCTTGAGCAGATCAAGAGCCGTCAGACCGAAGGCGTTCGGCATCTGAAGATACGTGGCGCGGTCGGAGGCGACGGCAAGGCGGAACTTGCAGGAGGCGTCGACGTTGCCCGCGTTGTTCTTGATGAGCTCGTTAATGAGCTTGGCGATGTCGTTGAAGACGATGTTCGCCATCTGGTCGGTGTTGGCGGCGGTCTTGTCAGCCCACGTGGACTTGCCGCCGACCGACACGGGGGTGACGGACTCAGGCAGGTTCGGGTCGTTGAGAGCGCCGTAGTTCTGCTTGCCGGCAACGCCGTAGAGGTAGAAGCGGTTGTGCGCACGGGCGAGGATATTGGCCGCGCCGCGCTGCTTGGCACCCGCAAACTCGAGGCGAGCCTTAGCGCCCGTGGCAAGTTCGCGTTCGCCGTACTTCAGCGTCGTCTGGAAGATGAAGTTTTCACGGGTCGGGAACTCGTAGTTCACTTCGGACGTGACGTTGTTCGTGAAGTCAGAGTACGGCGTAACGTCGCCCACGACTTCCTCAACCGGGAACTGCATGAAGCTGTCGGCCCAGTCGCCCTTCTTCGTTTCGTTGAAGAGCTTCGTGGCGTTCATCGCACCGAACAGGATCGTCGTGACCTGCGGATCGATGTACGTGACGAGGGCGGCGGGAACGCCGACGTTCTTGGCGGTGGAGAGGGCGGCGTCCTGAGCAATCTTGCCCTGCGTGACCTTGGCGTAGTCCGTGACGATGCGACCAGAGGCGTCGCGGTGGTACGGCATGACGCCAACGGCATACGGGGAGCTGATGCCGAGGCTCTTAAGATATTCGAGATTCGTGTCCATTGTTCAGTCTCCTTTTATCGGCGGGAGATGATGATGATGTCGCCCTGATCCTTCGCGGCCGTGACGACGACCCAGCCGGTGTCGTTTTCGCTGCCGACAGTGCCGTAAGACACGACGCCATCAGCGGGATTGCAAAGGACGGCCTGACCGACCGTAGCCTCGCCAGCGGCTTCAACGTAGAAGTCACCGCGCACGGCGATCGTGAGTTCAGCACCGTTCGGGTAGGCTTCGGAGCCGTCGACGCCGCACGGGACGGCGGCGGTGAAGGTGCGTTCGACGAGACCGACGAGGGTCGTACCCTTGGCGGAGGCGACGGGGAAGGCGACGCCCTTCTTATCGGACGTGCCTTCGAAGACGAACTTGCCGGCGGCGGCAGTGCCGTCGGAGAGGTAGTTAAGCGGCGTGTAGACCGCAGTGTGAGCGGCGACTTCCTGACCCGGAAGACCAACGCTCGGATAAAGATTCACAGTCTTCTGCATAATCTGTTTTCCTTAGAGACGAACATTGATGCCCGTTGCGAGGTCGACCGTGGCCGACTCATCGAGCTTGGAGTCCTGAGCAATGCCCTTCGCGGCGGACTTCTGACCGCTGATGAAGCCGAGGTAAACGGCTTGAGCATTCATCTTCGTGACGCCGCGCATGGGAGCGCCCATCTGCTTGAGTGCGGCGAGATAGACCGCACCTGCGGAGTCAAAAGCGGACGCGCGAACGCGACCGAGAACCTTTCGGCATTCGTCGATGGCATCGAACTTCTGCTCGAGCTTGCGAATGGCGGCATCCTGCGCAGTGGCGGGCTGCTCCTCTTCGTCGGCAGCGGCTTCAGGTTCTTCGTCGCACGCAGGTTCATCCTGGTCGGCGGCGCATTCCTCATCCTCTGCTTCAGGCTCTTCGTCCTCGGCCTCGCCCTTGAAGTTCATTCCGGCCTCGAAGGCCTTGAGCACTTCGGGGTTGTCGGCATCGACGCCTGCGGCCTTGGCGGCCTCGACCACGGGGTTGACTTCCTCGGCTTTTTCGGCCTCGGCTTCTTCGTCCGTGGCGGCGGTCGGGTCGACCTCCTCATCAGCGGCCTGCGGCTCGGCGGTGGCGAGCTCGTTCAGTGCCTGCAGAAGGGCGGCGGCTTCCTCGTCGGTAGCGCCGCGTTGCTTGAAGGCTTCGACGATGGCCTCGATCTTCGCGGCCTTGTCGGTGTCTTCGGTCACAGCGGTTTCGTTGTCCACAATTTCCCCCGTTTCGGTGGTTTCATGGAGGTCACGGAGGTCATCCGCGAGCCTTCCGATTTCGTCGGCGATCCGCACTTCGGTCTCTTCGACCTCGGGAGCATCGCCCGCCTTGATCGGCGTTTCTTCATTCATCGCTTTTTCTCCCAGTTCCAAAGCGTGATCCTCGACGATGCAGGAAGACCCTGCTCGTCCCTCCTCCACAAGCGCAAGGTGCTGTCCGCGAATCCTGCGCATGATGAAGTCATACGTCTGGCCGTTCCACTCACCCGAGTGCATCTCAGGCTCGTAGTGGTACGCCAGTGAAAGCTGTCTCATGCTCCCGTCTCGGATGCGGGCGCACGCGTCCGCGTCCTGAATGTGGAGCGAGTTGCTCAGGTACGTGCCGTCGAACTTCGCCGAATCCCCAGTCGAACCCACGCGCGTGTCCTTGGCGGGCGCGTGGGGGTAGTCGAGGTGGTGATTGAGCTGAATCGGAATGCCGATCACGGAGCGCACCGTCTCGGGATCGGACAGCTCCTCGGCAGGTCGGTACCCGTAGTAGATTTTTTCGGGATCAAGTCCGAGCCTTTCAGAGTTGGGGATTTCGCGTCCGTAGTACGGCGCGACCTGAACTCTGGTGAGGTTCGACCTGTCCACGTGCATCCTGCCGTCCTCGTCGTGCCAACGAAAAGTGACGGCGGAATCAAAAGCCAAAGTAGTCATGATCGTTAAACGTTGAAGGGCAAAACAGGGCGATAGATGCACCTGCAGAACCTGAGTTCTCCGGGGACGACGTTCGCGCCCACGTCCTTGTCGTAGAGGCCGACATCAAGATCGAACGTCTTTCCGTGCAGCGCGCGGTGCGTCTCTCGGGAGGTGTACTGACCTGGCACGTGGATCCACACGCCCTTAGTCACCCCCAGCTCCGCATCGTTCGCGCGGAGGATGCTCTGGGTGATGCGGCATGTCTGGTCAATCGCCCAGCTCGTCGCGGTGCTCTCGTCGAACCCGCCGAAAGACCTGAGCGTTTGCTTGACCTTGGAAACCGTATGCCCTTGCGCGAGGCCTTCGGTGATGACCTGTTGCAGGCGCGAGGCCTTGGACAGTGCCAGACGCTCGATGTTCCCGACCGACTCCTCCACGATCGAAGGAATTAGCCTTGCGGCGGTCGGACTGATGTGCTGTCGCACAACGGGGATCGTCCACTTGTCCTTGAAGACTTCGGGCGAGATTCCCGCAGAGAGGTACGCCTGCTTCTGTGCGTTCGTCACGTCAGCGGCAATGGAACGCGCGACCCACTGCGCGAGCTTCTCGGCAGAGCGGTCGAGATACCCTGTCCACCTGACGATGTTGCGACTCACGTAGTCGTTGATGTCCGCAGCGAACGCGGCGGGATCCCGCTTCCACGCTGCCAGTACCCGCGCACGAATGCGCCTGAGCTTTTCACGGTCAGCCTTGCGCGTCGGCTTGGAGAGCGACCAGTCTTGCGCGACCAGGTCACCCGCGTCGGCAACGTGCAGGAGGATCTCGTCGGTCATCAGGTCGAGGAACTTGTTTACCAGTCGGTTGACCCTCTTGGCGTACTCTCGCCTCGTGCCTGCGTTCGGCTCAATCGCCCTCGCCGTCTTCATGCTTGCCTCCCATGAGGGCCGCGAGCAGGTCGCTAGACCCGTCATCGGTCATCAGCTCCCCTTCCTCGCCTGCGGGCATATCGTCGCCAAGGAATGCAAGGTGCGAGCACTTTTCAAGGCGCATCGCCTGACGCATTTCATCGGCGGAGATGGCGTTGCGGTCCTTGAGCGCGGCAAGGGCCGTCACGCGGGCGTTGAAGTTCGCGGACTGTGCCGACTCGTTGTCCATGTCGACCTCGTTCCACTCGAACGAGATCGAGGGGTCGATCTTGCCCCAGAGCTTCAGCTGAAGCGCATCAAGGCACGTCTGAATGGCGTGTCGGTAGAGTTCCTGCTGACTGCGGATGTGGTCGTTGTAGTTGCGCAGGTCGGACTCGCCCGTAGCGTTGAAGCCTGCGGGCGAGATGCCGAAGAGCTTCACGGCGGGCGTGCGGTTGACTGCCGCGATCATCTCCTGCGCCTGCTTCACGATGTCGGAGACGCCGCTGATGGCAGTCGTGACGTTCTCGACCTTGTCCGTGTCCGTGTTCGCGAGGAACACTGAGTTGTTGTCACGGTAGTGCTGTAGAACCTCCATGACCGCGTCGAGCTCCTGAATGCCGCCCATCGTCGACATACGTTCCTGCGAGTTCGTGTAGTACACGAGGAGACTCATCTTCTTGATGAGATCCTGCGCATACACGCGGCATTCGTTCCAATGCAGGATGTAGTCCCAGAGGATCTGGGCTTGCGGAATGCCGAGGAAGTTGTACGCGGGCTTGAACAGCACCGGGGGTTCGTTCGCGTAAAGCGGCAGCAGGCGCGAGGCGTGAACCGTGCGCCCGAGGACGAACCACTTGCGCGGCGTCATGTAGTCCTCGCGGAGCGGGTCGATGCTGTTGTACTCGCCCGGGGAGACGTTCACGGGGTCGACCACGACGAATCGCAGGTCGCAATCCTGGCCGACCTCGGCAGACTCGGAGATAAGGCGGAGCGGGAGCCCCAAGTCCACGTCTTCGCCTTCGGAGGTCTGCGCGCCCGTGTCGATGAAGATGAACGCGCCGCCCATGAAGCCGACTTTGGCAATGGCCTGATTGAACAGCTCCTGCAGTCGGTAGCGTCGCTGTTCGGTCTCAAGCTGTTCGAGCATCTCGGCAGGCGTGTCCTCTCCACCCGTGATCTTGATCCATTCGCGGGTCACGTCGTCGGCCACGGTCTTGATGCAGTTTCGCACCATGCCGTTCTGGGCGATCTGTTGAAGCGCCCCGTATCCGACAAAGCCCGTCATCGGGAACTGCCCCATAGCTGCCGCGTGATCGGCGAGCGAGCCGCACATGGAATCGAATCCCACGGTACGGGTCAGCTGTCGGTCGAGCGCAACTCGTTCGGACTGCTTGCATCCGAGAGTCTGCGGGAGCGCGTAGGTGCGCTTGATGTCCGCAGTGGTGAGGGGGCGCTTCATCGCATGAGCGAGCGCATCCTCGACCAGGATCCGTCGCGGCGCAGCCTGCGGCGGTTCGGCCTTGATCTTCTTAGCCATAACTTTCCTCTAGAAAGGCCAGTAGATGGCCAGTAAGTGGCAGGTGGTTGGTAGGTAGCAGGTACGTAGCCAGTAGGTGGCCAGTACCGCCGCCTCATTGCTTCCTGCGGAAAACCTCGTTATCAGAACGGCCAGTGATTCGCCATGAACTCTAGGCCGTAAACCGTCAGCATCCCGAAAAGGACGCAGGCGGAGGCTGTGAGCAAAACGCGAATGATCTTCCAGTCGGCAGGGACGCGGCTTAGAGGTGAAGTCAACATCTGAGAAAGCCCCTTCATCGCGTAGAACGCGCCAAAAGCCTGTAAAATATCCTTCATGGTTCAGCCTTGTGTATGAAGGTTGAAACAAGAAAGCCGCTCGGTGTTGGTAGCACCTGCGGCTTTCGTTTTATGTGCCTAACCCCTGCGGAGGTAGGCGAGGTTAGACGCGTGAATCTTCGGACGCGCGTTCTTCGTCAGGTCAGAAAGCGCTTGAGTCATTGAGTCGACCATATCGTCGTGAGCGCTTGCCGGGAACGCCAAAAGCTCGGGAATGAACTCAAGGTCGACCCACGTGGCCGTGGCCGGCGGGAGGAAGACGTTCTTCGCCTCCCAGAGGGTCGACACTGCGTAGGCGCGCGCTTCCTTGGATTCCTTCGGCGTGATCGGGACGATGCCCGTCACGTGCTTCTTCAGCGTGGCAATCACGGCAGAGCCGTTCGCCTTGTCTTCGACCAGCTTGCGCGTGGCCTCTGGGTGCTTCTCGGAAAGCCGCTCGAACATCTCGACCGTCTTCACGAAGTCCCATTGCCCGCGAACCTGGTCGAGCAGGTAGAAGTTGCCGTCACGCGCACCCCAGACCTGACCCACAACGTAGTCGCTTCGGTCCGTGCCCTTGAAGGTCATGTCCCAAGAGCAGAGCACGCGATCAAAGTGCGTCGGGAGCATCTCGGGCGTCCAACGTTGGATCCACTCGGCCTTGAACAGGCCGCCGCCGCGCGGGACGGGACGCTGTTGGAACTGACCCGCCGTAGCGTAGCCGCCCATCGTCTTTTCCATCTCGTCCACCTGCGAGGCTGTGAAGCGCTCTGGGAAGAGCAGCTCCCCTTCCTTCTTTCGAGGGTCGGTGAAGCCGATGCAGGTTTTACACCTGCGGTTTTCCTCAAAGCGCATCGGGAGCATCAGGTGCTCATAGCCGAGTTCCTTGGCGAGGATCACGCCCGACGTATCGCGTTCATGCAAGCGCTGCATGATCACGATGATCGCCGAATCGCTGTTGTTCACTCGTGACGGGACGGCTTCTAGGAAGGTTGTCTCAGCGGAGAGCAACGCGGCCTGTGAAAACGCATCGTCGACAGACAGCGGGTCGTCGATGATGATGCGATCGCCTCGAGAGCCAGTAAGGCTTCGGAAAGCCATTGACTCACGAAAGCCAGTAGCCGTGTTCTCGAACTTCTTCTTTGCGTTCTGGTCGCCACACAGCTCAACGCCCCATCGCTCCTGATACCAGTCAGAGGAGATCAGGCGTCGGCACTTGAGGTTGTCTCGGATAGCGAGGTCTTCCTTATGCGCCGTCGTCAGATAGCGCATTGAAGGCTGTCCGCCTGCGCCCCACTCCCAAGCCGGAAAGAAAACGCCCGTCAAGAGCGATTTCATCATGCCGGGTGGAACGTTCATCAGGAGGCGCTTGATCTGACCGTTGTGCACGGCCTCGAGGTGTTCGCACATCGCGTCGAGCGCCCAACCCCACTTGATCGGAGTTGCAGGCTCGAGCACGTGCCACGCCATCTTGCAGAACTCGGACAGGCTGCGCCGCGCAATCTCCTGATCAAGTTCGATCAGTGTCGGGAGTCTCGTCATACAGCAACTCTCTTGCGGCCTTGAGCTTTTCCATGTCGATCGTGGAAAGATCAGGCGTGTCGCTCTGAATCTTCACGGTCTTGCGATCGCCGAAGCGGGAATCGTCACGCCAAGACACTTGGCGCGCCTTCTCCTGCATCAACACGCGGTACGCCTCAATCGCGCCTCGCGGGAAGTCCTCCCCGTTGAGCAGGCGCGTTGTCAGCTCGTTGTTCAGGTTCTCCTGAAGCTCCAGTAGCTCGTCGTTGAACTTCTCGGCACTCGCTTCGCGCGCGCGCGCGGACTGGTTCCGAAAGTCGGGATTTTCAAGTTTCCAGCGGTTTAATGTTGTCCATCCCGGCATACCGGGCATCCCGCAGATTTTCCGCTCAGATACCCCGTCTCGGATCAATTCGCAGATCTTCTCTGCCAGTTCAGGCGTGTAGATCGAAGGTCGCCCCATCTTGGAGGCGTTCGGTTTTGATGCCATGGCACCTCCTTTTTGAGAGTTAGAACGGCCAAACGCTAGCCATGAAATTCAGCGCATAGGCAAAGAACATCCCAAACCCCATCAAGGCCGTAGCAACGATGAGGCATCGAATCAAACGCCAGTCACCCGGCACTTGCTTCAGTGGATCAGTCAGCATCTTGGACACTTATCGTCTTTGCGCCGTAGCAACTTCAATAACTCCGCCAATGCGCAATCAGCTGCCGGCACCCAAACCCGAGCCCGGCAAAGCCGATCCCGTAGGCAAAGACCTGACCGTAGAGCGGCAAATCTGGATTGCTCATAAAAGCTCCAAAATCGAATTGCGGTAAAATACTCATACGCAACTTGCTCTTTACGTTGAAGTTGCACAAAAAAGCCGCGAGTGTTGGTAGCACTTGCGGCTTTCGTTTTTTTCGGATAACAAAAAGGCGACCCCAAAAAAGGATCGCCTTACGTCTGCGCTCAGCCTTACACGCTCATGACTAACTGTGAGAGATAGCCGGAGCGCGACACCCCAGCCTTCCGGGCTTGAGCATCTAACCTACGAAGGATTCGAGCAGGAAGCGTGATGTTAACCCTCTCAACCTTATCAGACAGCTTGGAAAAGTCCACATCAACCGAACCCAAAATCCAGCCCTGATATTCCTCCAACTTAGAAATATCTTCCATCGTAGAAGGCTTGGGGATTTCCTCTCCATCGTCCATCACGCACTCGATCCAACCTTCGATAGCTTCTTTCGCCATTTCGAAGGCCTCGTCGAGCGTATCGCCAGCCGAGAAGCATCCGGGCAAATCAGGAACTACGACGCCATACGCGTGGGTCTCGTCCCCGCGTTCAATAACAATTGGATAACGCATATGTGACCTCTTAGAAGCGGGGCAGGAGCTATTGCTCCCACCCCTGTTCAACATCACTTGAAACGTAAACCAGACTGCCTTTCGATACTTTGGAGAGTACCTGTTGGCAAATCCTTTTTCGGGTGCGGAACACACACCGTCATTCGGTGACCTGGTTTTTTGAAGTAGTGGTGACTTCCTCGAATTCGATCGAGTCGCCACCCTTCTGCCTCAAGCTTGCTGATAACCTCGGAACTTTTCATAAGCGCCCCTGTAATTACCAACAAGATCATTATACACACTGGTGTACATTACGTGTGTACTGATGCGCATTCGCTTGATTGAGGTCAAATAAACCCCCGTGAGGTTTCTTCGCCTTGCGGGGTTTGTTTTATTGAGCTTGCTGAACCGGCTTCCCGTCAGAGCCAACGGGCACATAAACAACCTGCGGTTGCTGAGGAGCCTGTGCCGGCTGCTTCGGTTCGTCGTCCTTCGTCATGGAGTCGTAAATGGCATTGCCCGCCATAGAACCCGCCGTCGAGCCGACAGCCGAACCCATGACGCTAGACCAGAACCCGCCGCCGCTTGACGTGGCGGAGCTGTTAATCGTCTGGTTGATGACGGTCGTATTTTTCTTCACAACGGTCGTGCGCTTCGGTGCATAGCTCTTCGTGGGAGCAGGACGGGAGAACGAACGACCGCCGCTGAAGCCTCGACCGCCACGCGCATCAGCTGCTGTAGAAACGAAAAAGGCGACCGCAATGGCCGCCACAATAGCTTTCTTCATAGGTAACCCAAGGAATTAGAGAGGGCGAGGATTTCTCCCCGCCCAGGCCTTAGAGCAAACTGACCTAAGGTAGCGAATGGAAACCGCGCGGGTTGCGCATCGTTGAGAGGCGTGCGCGGTGTTGTAAACGAAAAAAAGCCCGCAGTTCTTCACCACGGGCTCAATTACATCTTAACTCAAGCTAGCGTCAGCTCTGAAACGCTTGCATACGCTTGCGGATTCGTTTCTTTCGGGCACGCCGAAGCTCCCATACGGGAGCCCACGGAAAACCGGACTGCCAACTGCAGCTGTCATACGACCTTATTTGGTCATTTTACGCCTCCTTCTCCAAAGATTCAACAATTCGGAAGATCTGATTGACGGCTCGTTCCCTATGCATGTTGAGCGTCTTTTCCCCTAGCGAGAGCTCGCGTTCGATGTCCCTGGGGTGGCGCTTCTCGCAGTAGAACATGCGCAGAACTGCGCGGCTGATGTTACGCATTTCTCGATCTCTGTAAGCTCGGTCGAGCAGGTTAGCGTCGTCGACGTCGATGCTCCGTCTCTCTGCCTGCGGCGGTCGCGTCGGCGGCTCGTCATCTCCCTCTTCCGCCTCGTGGTCATACCAGTAGCGAAGCGACTCACAGAAGACAAGCGTCGCCCCCTTCTTGACTCTTGGGCATTCGCGGTTTGCTCGCACCCAGTTGCGAAGTCGCTGTTCTTGCTCTTTCGTGATCATCAGAACTCCTCGAATCTCCAACCGCCACCGTCCTTTTTCGCTTGCTTGTAGACCGCGACGAAACGGAACGGGAACTTGTTCGCTGCGACCTTGATCTTTGCCCGTGCATCTTCAGTCCAGTAGCCCTTGACCTCGTGCATCTCAATAACGCCGTCCGCAAGCATGACAGCGAAGTCTGGCGTGTATCGGCAGCCGTCGGCCAACTTGAGCGTGACACCCTCGAAGGCGTACCACAGGACTTCACCCGCCCGCTTGTGAAGCTCAAGCTTCTGTGCGTAGGCCGCCTCCGTCTTGTTCATAGCGCCGGCCTTCATGCGCCCGAGTGCAAGTACGCGTTTATTCATGTGCGAGCCTCTCGAGGTCGGTGCGTTCCATCAGTCGCAGCATGGAATCTGCCTGATGCTTTGCAGCGCGAAGCGCCTGCTTGACGTGCTTTCGGTTTTCTGCACGATCCCAGACGTGATTTCTCACGTGCTGGCTTTCATCTGCACAAACGATCGCGTCGATGGTCGTCTCGAGCGTCTTGAGCGTTTTAGCCATGCGCGGTAGTTCGTCAGGCGTGAAGAGACTGGTCATTTCGCGCCTCCGAATCGTCCGTTGTAGAACAGCTCACCGCCTGTGCTGATCCAGCCCTTGACGTTCAGGAGCGACAGGCTTTGCTTGTAGAGAGGTACGTAGATGAGCGCGTCGTCCTCCCGATATCCGAAGACCCTGAAGCCATTGACCGGACGCCCGTGCCAAGCTCTGAGCAGGAAAAGGCATCGCTCGCCGATTTTGGGGGCATTGAGCTTCCCGTCCTTCTCGATCGGCTCAAAGTCCTCGTCCTTGATTTCAGACATGCGGGGGCTACGAGTGAGTTGCATCGGTTTCTCCTTTTGCGATTTTGAGTTGTTCAATTTCGTCGGGGCGTAGACGTTGTGGCAGCCCCGCCTTCCGCATCTGCCACGTGCCCGCCTTTTCGAGCTTTAGTGGCTTTTCGGGGATCAGGCGACAGCTGTTGCCGAATCGGCGCTTTTGCGGCTTGGCCCAGACTTGCCCTGCCTCGTCGACTTCGTACTGGTCGAAGCCCTTGATGTTCCACCTCATAACGTCCTCCTGTGGTCAATATGCTTTTGCTCATTCGTTCCAGTCATCGCTCTCAACAACCCATGCAACGTACATGACGAAAAGCAGGACGATCCCTATAAGGCATTCGATTTCGTCCGTCATGCGAGCACGCTCCTTAGCCAATACAGCGATGAAACAACGGCGGAAGCCGCGTACACGGCCGCAATCATTGCCGATATGCCTCGCAGAAATGGCGGCGTAATCGAATCACCCAAGACCTGTGCCCGATAAGCTGCCTCCTGAAAAGCCCAAAAGATTCCGAGCGTGAGCACGCCGAAGGCCAAGATCGAAAAGAAGAGTTGCGCAAAGTTCATCTCTTAGCCCCTCCAGTCGCGAAAAATCCATGCGATTGCGACTATGCCAACAACGACCGTGAGCACGCACATGTAAGTCCAAAACCCTGTCATTCTCGTTACCTCTCTGGCTCCCCCGTGAGAAGATTGAGGTTGTCTCCCCAGACAAACGTTCAACCAACCCACGGAGGAAAACTTGAAATCAATTTCCGTAAAAGAGTTCACTGATTTTTTGAATCAGCGAACCGGTGGCTTTTCATGCTCCATTTGCCAGCACGAAGACTGGTGCGTTCAATCCGCCAACGGCATGGTCGGCTCTGTTGATCTGGCCAATCATGTCGTTTCGCTTGAAGACATCGACGCCATTACTGAACACAAGCCGTTGCCCGAAAAAAGCAAAGACGATCAAACGATGGCCGACAGCACGATCACGATCAGGTGCAATCACTGCGGTCACCTTGTGTTTTTCGACAAGACGTTTGTGGAGGAGCAGATCCATGGATGAAAAAGTCACGCAAGAATGGGTTCTTTTAAATATTGAAAAATCTACTAAGAACAAACTTGACATCCCAACGTTTTGGCGTTTGGTTTGCGCACTTCTGGTTCCTGTCATTGGCTTCTTGACCCACTGGATCATGAAGCTTGACGACAGGCTTGACGGCCTTTCCGTCCTTGTTCATGAAGTCGCCGTCAGAATCCAATTCCTGCTCTGCAAGTAACTCTTCTGTTTTGGCCTTAAGCACATCCCCACTAAAAAGTAGCGTGTAACCACACGATCGGCATTCCGGAGTCGCAAACTTCTGACTACCTGGCGATGTGTCGCCGAGCCAAGCACGAGCACCACAAACGGGACACGAAAACCCGCGTTCTTTGTCATTCAACCCTGTGACAAGGGCGTGGGTGATCAATGCTTTTTCCAACTTCATTTCTTCTCTCCATCATCGGTTGCCATTACTTCAGCTCTCTGGAGTCGTGCTACGAATCCGTCATGCTTGAGGTACGCCCGTTCTTTCGTTGCGCTGGTGGCGCGGCGATGTGGGACGTTGCAGTGCTCGAGCTTGAGTAGCAGCGTCGTCTCATATCGGTCGAGCTTGCGTTCAACGAAGACCGGGTCAGTTCGCACGATCCAGTGCCGTCCGCGGGCGTCGATGTATTCGGTGCGCTTGCAGTTGCGTCCGGTGAACTCATCGAGGATCATCAAAGCCTCCTTTCTGGCTTAACCATGCTCGACTCAACCAGGCCGATCAGAATCTGGTCGATCTCTTCACGAAGCCTGTGCGTCGTGTCTGCCACATGGCCGATATCGGGAAACTTGCCCGAGACGGTTCCTCTCAGAGCTTCCTCGAGTTGATCGAGGCTCTTGCGAGCGGCGACAATGCCCTCACCGGCCTTAGTCAAGGCCTTGTTTCTTTCATTAATCCGTTCTGCTGTCAAAAATGTTTTCATACGACCTCCCTGATTTGTCATTCACCGAGAGCGTCAGAAATTTTGTGTCCATGGGATAATCGGAGCCCGCCAAACGGGT
>OLFU01000770.1_pt1 | contig 35410 bp, 26 predicted proteins | sample 1605161 | NCBI WGS metagenome assembly OLFU01 (sample SAMEA3888914, study PRJEB22519) | human gut metagenome | biome: human gut; feature: human-associated habitat; material: faeces | place: Denmark | collected 2011
AATTCAATAAGCTGGCATCTTCGCTGCCCGACACGGTCGTCGTGGCCGTGTCGAAAGACCTGCCTTTCGCGCAGTCCCGGTTCTGTACGACCGAGGGTATCGCCAACGTCGTTCCCGCGTCGGATTTCCGTGCTGCGGGTTTTGCCGGCGCCTATGGCGTGCTGATGGCCGACGGACCGCTGGCCGGCCTGCTGGCGCGTGCCGTCGTGGTGATCGACAAGGCGGGCAGGGTGGTGTACACCGAGCTGGTGCCGGAGATTACCGAGGAACCCGATTACGACAAGGCCGTCGAAGCCGTGAAAGCTAACTAACAGACCTAAATAGATACGATCATGATAAGACTGAATGTTTTTATCCGCACGACCGAATCCAACCGTGCGGAAATACTCTCCGTGGCAAAAGAACTGGTGACCGCTTCGCTCAAGGACGAAGGCTGCATAGCGTACGATATTTTCGAGAGCGCGACGCGTCAGGACGTGCTGATGATCTGCGAGACGTGGAGCGACGCCAAGGCGCTGGCCGCACACGAACAGGCGTCGCATTTCACGACGCTGGTGCCGCGTCTGCATCAGTTGGGCGAAATGAAACTGGAGAAGTTTGTTTTCTAAACTCCGGCAACGGTAGACATACCCTCCGCATCTTGATGCGGAGGGTATGTTGTTTTTGCAGCAGGTGTGTTTTGTCCGGGGAAATGGACAGGATGCGGGGGAGGGCTTGTGCGGACCCGCCCCCTATGGCACTTCCTGTTTTGTCTGCTGGATTTGCTTCTCGTTTTGCAGATTATCAACGCGAAGGCGAATCCGGTGCGATGGAAAAATGAAATTTTGACTGCATTTCTTTGTATTTCGTCAAAAAGATTCTATATTTGCACACCCGTTTCAGGATAAAGGCCCGGAACGGCGACCGGAGAGTTGGGTGAGTGGCTGAAACCACCAGTTTGCTAAACTGACGTACGGGATTACTGTACCGGGGGTTCGAATCCCCCACTCTCCGCCAAGGAAAGGGTGTCGTACCGGCAGCCTGAAATAAAGACGACCAGAGGGCCGTCTTTATTTTTTTAGCTCCCCGTTCATCCCGCTTTTTTGCCGTTTTGCCCGCTCTGGACCCAGATTTGCTCTGCTGCGTTATGAAAATGTGAATTGATTTTGTACCTTTGTACGATATTTCGCGCATAATGGCAGAGAAAGATAAAGACATACTGGAGAATATCGGAGAGCAGGAATATAAGTACGGCTTCACCTCGGATATCGAGACCGAAACCATCGACAAGGGACTGAGCGAGGATGTCGTGCGGCTGATCTCCGCCAAGAAGGGCGAACCCGCATGGATGACCGAGCGGCGCGTGGCGGCCTACCGCCACTGGCTGACGATGGAACCGCCGACGTGGGCCCACCTGACGATTCCCGAAATAGATTTTCAGGACATCATCTATTATGCCGCCCCCAAGCAGCAGAAAAAACTCGATTCGATGGACGAAGTCGATCCCGAACTCAAACGGACCTTCGACAAACTGGGCATTCCCCTCGAAGAGCAGATGGCGCTGGCGGGCGTGGCGGTCGATGCCGTGATGGACTCGGTGTCGGTCAAGACCACCTTCAAGGAGGTGCTGGCCGAGAAGGGCATCATTTTCTGTTCGATTTCCGAAGCGCTGCGCGACTTCCCGGATCTCGTGAAGAAGTATCTCGGCAGCGTCGTGCCCTATACCGACAATTTCTACGCCGCGCTCAACGCCGCGGTCTTTTCCGACGGTTCGTTCTGCTACATTCCGAAGGGCGTCCGCTGTCCGATGGAGCTTTCGACCTATTTCCGCATCAACGCCGCGGGGACGGGGCAGTTCGAACGTACGCTGATCGTGGCCGACGAAGGGGCTTACGTGAGCTATCTGGAGGGGTGTACGGCTCCTCGCCGCGACGAAAACCAGCTGCATGCCGCCGTGGTGGAGATCATCGTCGAGAAAGACGCCGAGGTCAAATATTCGACGGTGCAGAACTGGTATCCGGGCGACAGGGAGGGCCGGGGCGGCATCTATAATTTCGTCACCAAGCGCGGTATCTGCCGCGAGAACGCCCGTCTGTCATGGACGCAGGTCGAGACCGGGTCGGCGATCACGTGGAAATATCCGAGCTGCATTCTCGCCGGCGACAATTCGGTGGGCGAGTTCTACTCGGTGGCCATGACCAACAATTTCCAGCAGGCCGATACCGGTACGAAGATGATCCACATAGGGCGCAACACCCGCAGCCGCATCGTGTCGAAAGGCATTTCGGCCGGGCGGAGCGAAAACTCCTACCGCGGTCTGGTCCGCATGGCGAAGGGGGCTGAGAACGCCCGCAACTATTCGCAGTGCGATTCGCTGCTGATCGGCGACAAATGCGGGGCGCATACCTTCCCCGTGATCGACAGCCGCAACCGCACGGCTGTGGTCGAACACGAAGCCACGACCTCGAAGATTTCGGACGACCAGCTCTTCTACTGCAACCAGCGGGGCCTTTCGACCGAGGACGCCGTGGGGCTGATCGTGAACGGCTATGCCCGCGAGGTGCTGGCCAAACTGCCGATGGAATTCGCCGTTGAGGCGCAGAAACTGCTTTCGATCAGCCTCGAAGGCTCGGTCGGATAACGGGCGGGGAAGATGAAAGTGCTGGTGCTCAACGGCAGTCCGCGGCGCAACGGTCTGGTCTCGCAGATGCTGGAACATATTGCCGGCAGTTTGCCGGAGACGTGCGACGTCGAGCGTATTTTCGTCCACGACCTGACCGTAAGACCCTGCACGGGGTGTATGAGCTGCCGCTCGAAACTCTGCTGCGCGCTGCCCGAAGACGATGCGCACCGCGTCGCGGAGGCGATCCGCACGGCGGATGCGCTGGTTATAGGTTCGCCCTGCTATTGGGGCAATATGAACGGGGCCTTGAAAGTGCTGTTCGACCGGTCGGTCCATGTGATGATGGGGGAGAAGGAGAGCGGAATGCCGGTGGCGCTGCACAAGGGACAGCGGGCCGTGCTGGTGGCGACGTGCAACACGATATATCCATTCAGCGTGTTGTTCAACCAGACCCGCGGGGTGTTCCGCGCCCTGCGCGAGATACTCCGGTGGAGCGGTTACCGCATCGTCGGCACCGCGGCCAAAAGCGGCTGCCGCAAGGACGGCAGGCTGACGGACAGAGAGATTGAAAAATGTAAAAAACTGGCAAGAAAGATATGTTAAGCGTAAAAAATCTGCATGCGTCGGTCGACGGCAAAGAGATTCTGCGGGGCATCGACCTCGAAGTGAAAGCCGGCGAGGTGCATGCCGTCATGGGGCCTAACGGCTCTGGCAAATCGACGCTCGCGGCGGTGCTCGCGGGCAATGAGAAATTCACGGTGACCGAAGGCTCGGCCACGTTCCTCGGACGGGACCTGCTGGAGATGCCGATCGAGGACCGGGCGCGTCTGGGGCTGTTTCTGGGTTTTCAGTATCCGGTCGAGATTCCGGGCGTCACGATGGCCAACTTCATGAAGCTGGCCGTGAACGAGCAGCGCAAGTTCCGCGGCGAGGAGCCGCTGACGGCCGCCGAATTCCTGAAACTGATGCGCGAGAAGAGCGCCGTCGTGGAGCTGGATTCGAAACTCACCTCGCGCGCCGTGAACGAAGGCTTTTCGGGCGGTGAGAAGAAGAAGAACGAGATTTTCCAGATGGCGATGCTCGATCCGAAGCTGGCCATTCTGGACGAGACCGATTCGGGACTCGACATCGACGCCTTGCGCATCGTCGCCACGGGCGTTACGAAACTGCATACGCCCGAAAACGCGACGGTGGTCATTACGCATTACCAGCGATTGCTGGATTACATCGTGCCCGACGTGGTGCATGTGCTCTACCGGGGACGCATTATCCATACGGGCGACAAGACGCTGGCTCTCAAACTCGAAAAGGAGGGCTACGACTGGCTGATTAACGATTACAGGGAATGACGGCGATACTCGATATAATCCGTGATTTCCGCACGGCGCAGGGCGAAGTGTTCCGGATCGAAGGGACGCAGGACGGGCCTTATGCGGCGGTCGATCCCCGGCGCATGCGCATCGAGGCCGCCGCGGGCGCGTCGGGACGCATCGTGGTGGTGCATACCGCGCCCGACATGTCGTCGCTGGAAGTCGTCGCGGCGGAGGACGCCCGTCTCGAAATAACGGAGGTGTTCCTCGCCGAAGCTTTCGCGGAGGTTGCGGTGAAGCAGTCCGCACGCAGCCTGTGCCGCCTGACGGCCGTGCAGCTTACGAGCGCCAACGTCTCCTATACGATCGATCTCGACGGCCGCGATGCCGAGAACATGCTGGGCGGGGTGTTCCTTGCCGGCGGTGAAGAACACTGCGTCGTCAAACTGCGCACGAACCACAACGTGCCCGACTGCCGCAGCAATTCCTATATTAAAGGCGTTGCCGGCGGTTCGGCCCGCGGCGAGTTCTGCGGACTGGTCTATGTGGCGCCCGATGCGCAGCATACCGACGCGCAGCAGCAGAACCGCAACATCCTGCTGAGCGAGACGGCGCATATCGCCACCCAGCCCCAGCTGGAGATATATGCCGACGACGTGAAGTGCTCGCACGGCGCGACGGTGGGGCAGATGGACTCGGAAGCCGTGCTGTATATGCGCCAGCGCGGCCTGAGCGAGGTGCAGGCCCGCCGGCTGCAGATCGAAGGGTTCGTGGGCGACGTCGTACGCCGCTGCGGTGTGGAGCCGTTGTGTGAGACGATGATGGAGGCCGTTAGGGCCAAAATGGAAAAATTGTGACCATGTTCGACGTTGAAAAAATACGCGGGGAGTTCCCGATTCTCGGACGCGAGGTTTACGGCAAGCCGCTGGTCTACCTCGACAACGGGGCCACGGCCCAGAAGCCGCTGGCGGTGATCGAGACGATCGATTACCTCAACCGGGAGCTCAACGCCAATATCCACCGCGGGGTGCATTACCTTTCGGAGGAGGCCACGACGCTCTACGAAGCGTCGCGCGAGCGCATCCGCGCCTTTATCGGGGCGGCGGAGAAGGAAGAGGTGATTTTCACGGCCGGCGCGACGGCTTCGCTCAATACGGTGGCCTATGCGTGGGGCGAGAAATTCGTCCGTGCGGGCGACAACATCGTCGTCAGCGAAATGGAACACCACTCCAATATCGTTCCGTGGCAGATGCTGTGCGAACGCAAAGGAGCCGAGATCCGGGTGCTGCCCTTCGACGACGAAGGGCGTCTGCGCACCGAACTGCTGCCGTCGCTGCTCGACGGGCGCACGCGCGCCGTCGCCGTGACGCAGGCGTCGAATACGCTCGGCACGCGGCCCGAACTGCGCGGGATTATCGACGCGGCGCATGCCGTGGGGGCGATCGCCGTCGTGGACGGATGTCAGGGCGTCGTGCACGGGGGCGCGGACATGCAGGAGCTGGATTGCGATTTCTACGCATTTTCGGGGCATAAGCTCTTCGCTCCGACGGGTATCGGCGTGCTGTACGGCAAACGCGCGCTGCTGGAGGAGATGCCGCCGTTTCTGGGCGGCGGGGACATGGTCGATACGGTGACGTTTGCAAAGACGACCTATGCGCCCGTTCCGCTCAAGTTCGAGGCGGGAACGGCCAATTTTTCGGGCGCCATCGCGCTCGGCGAAGCGGTGAAATTCGTCCAGCGCTTCGATCCCGAAGAGGTCGAGCGGCACGAGCAGGCGCTGCTGCACCGCGCGACCGAACGTCTCGCGGCGATCGACGGCCTGCGGATTTACGGCACGGCGCCTGGCAAATGCGCCATCGTATCGTTCAACGTCGAGGGCGTGCATCCTTACGATATGGGGATGATTCTCGACAAGCTCGGCATCGCCGTCCGTACCGGACAGCACTGCGCCGAGCCGGTGATGGACCATTACGCGACGACGGGCATGTGCCGCGCTTCGTTCGCGCTTTACAACACGCAGGCCGAAGCCGACGCGCTGGCCGACGGGGTCGAACGGGCCGTGCGGATGCTGCGCTGAGAAGAGGAAACTACCATAACTACCACAAACGGAAATAAAACAGGCAACCTATGTTCATTGTACTCGAAGGATTGGACGGAGCGGGCAAATCGACCCAGATACGCATGCTGCGCCAGCTGTTTGCCGACAGGGGCGTCGAGAGCGAGTATGTGCATTTCCCGCGCTTCGATTCGCCCGTATACGGCCAGCTGATCGCCCGGTTCCTGCGCGGCGAATTCGGCGGCGTGCAGGAGGTCGATCCCTACCTCGTGGCGCTGATTTTCGCGGGCGACCGCGCCGACGCCGCGCCGCAGATACGGCAGTGGCTCGCCGAAGGTAAAGCGGTGGTGCTGGACCGTTACGTCTATTCGAACGTGGGTTTTCAGTGCGCCAAACTTCCCGCCGGCGAAGAACGCGACCGGCTGGCCGATTGGATCGTGAACCTCGAATTCGGCCATAACGCGCTTCCCCGTCCCGACCTCTCGCTGTTCCTCGACGTACCGTTCGCCTTTACCGAGCGCAAGCTCTCCGAAGTGCGCGAAGGCGACGACCGCGACTATCTGCAGGGCGGACAGGATATCCACGAGGCGTCGTTGCAGCTGCAGCAGGACGTGCGCAGCGTCTATCTCGCTTCGGCGGCCAAGGACCCGTCGCTGCGGGTCGTCGATTGCAGCGACGCTTCGGGCGCGATGGAGTCGCCCGAAGGCATCTTCGCCAAAATCCGTGCGGAACTAATCCCAATACTTGGAGCAGATGTGTAAAACACGGGTATTCAAACTGATAGCCAACGTTTGCCGGCTGATCCTCGCCTGCACGTTCATCCTTTCGGGTTTCACGAAGGTTATCGACCCGTGGGGCACGGCGATGAAGGTCAACGAGTACCTCTCGATCTACGGCGTCGAGTCGCTGCAGCCTGCGAGCATGGCTTTTTCGATCTGGTTGTGCGGCGCCGAGCTGATGATGGGGTGCATGCTGCTGTTCAAGGTTCGCATCCGCCTGATTTCGATCTTCGCCGTGCTGTCGATGCTGTTCTTCACAGCGCTGACATTGCTGAGTGCCACGCTGATTCCCGTCGAGGACTGCGGCTGTTTCGGCGAGGCGCTGAAACTGACGCCGTGGCAGACTTTCTTCAAGAATCTGGCCCTGCTGCCCATGGCCTTCGTGGTCTGGTGGCGCTACCGTCCCGACAAGATTTTCGCCTTCAACGCGCTGGAAATCGTGCTGACGGTCACCTTCTTCTTCCTTTCGATGTATCTGGGGTACTACTGTTACCGCCATCTGCCGCTGATCGACTTCCTGCCCTACAAGGTCGGGGTCAATATCTGGGAGGGCATGCACGCTCCGGCCGTCGAACCCGGCGAGACGGAGACCGTGCTCGTTTACCGCAATCTCGAAACGGGCAAACTGCACGAATTTTCGCTCGAAGACACCGCATGGCAGGACGCCGGGAAGTGGGAGTGGGTCGATACCCGGACTACCGAGGAGATGCCCGCCATACGCCCGCTTATGAGCGAATTCGCCCTGCGCGATGCCGAGGGGGACGCCACGGAGGAGATACTGACCGCTCCCGGCCGCGTGTATATGCTTTGCGTCACCTCGTTCGACCGCCTGCCGCGCGCCTGCGCCAAGCGGTTTGCCGCTCTCATACGGCGTGCGCAGAGCGAAGGCGCGCGCGTCGTCTGTCTCACGCCCCAGCCGTTGTACGGCGTCACCCGCCACGATTTCGGATCGGGCGAAGTACGGTGCTATAACATAGACGCTTCGACCATGAAGACCATGCTTCGCGCCAACAACGGCATGGTGCTGCTCGAAGAGGGCGTGATCCGCGCTAAAAAGAATTGTCGCGATATTCGTCCATAGGGACTTTTTGCGGCGAGTGGTATGAAAGTTGACCCCGGAAACGGAGTCAACTTTCTTATTATGCGAACTTTCCAAACTTTATTCATTCTTCTCGCGCTGTGCGGCTGCGGCCGCCGTCAGCCGGCGCCTGAGACGGTCCGCCCGGTGAAGGTCGTCACGGCGTCGGGCGCCGGGGTCATCGACAAGGATTTCGCGGGCATGGCTACGCCCGACGACGCCGTGAATCTGGCGTTCAAGCTTTCCGGACAGGTGCTGGACGTTCCGGTGTCGCAGGGCGAGAGCGTGAAGAAGGGGGCGCTGCTGGCCGAGCTCGACCCCCGCGACATCCAGCTGCAGGTCTCCGCCGACCGCTCCGCATACGAAGAGGCCCGCTCGCAGCTGCAGCGCATGCAGCGGCTGTTGGAGCACGAAGCCGTCTCGCAGCAGGAATTCGAAGCTTCCCGAACCCGCTATGCGCAGGCCCGCTCTGCTTATGACAACTCCCTCGATATGCTCAAGGAGACCAAGCTCCGGGCGCCTTTCGCCAGCGTCGTCGAACGCAAATACGTCGATAATTACGAACGGGTGCAGGCCGGACAGACCATCGTGCGCGTCGTGAATCCCGTGACGACGCAGGTGCAGTTCACCCTGCCCGAAAGCGCTCTGCCGCTGCTGGCCTCCCAATCCACGCGCTTCGAGGTGGAATTCGACAACTACCGGGGCGTGAAGTTTCCGGCCGTGCTGAAAGATTACGCCAAGACTTCGTCCGATGCGTCGGGATTTCCCGTATCGCTTCGCCTGACCAATGCCGATCCGGGGCGTTATCCCGTCTCTCCGGGCATGTCGTGTACGATTACCATGCAGAGCGCCGACCCGGTTCCCGACGCCGTGTCGCTGCCCGTGTCGGCGATCTTCGCTCCGGCCGAAGGCGGCACCTACGTCTGGATCGTGACCGGCGACGGCCATGTCATGCGCCGCGAGGTGACGCTGGGCGAGCTGTACGGCCGCGACCGCGTCGTGGTGGACAGCGGCGTGGAGCCGGGCGAGCGCGTCGTCACGGCGGGCGTTTATCAGCTGCGGCAGGGCGAGCGGGTGCGAATCCTAAAGTGATACGGTCATGAGTCTGCCCGAATATTCGCTGAAAAATAAAAAAGTCGTCTGGTTTTTCCTTTTCGTCCTGCTTGCTGGCGGCGTCCTCGGCTTCGTCACGCTGGGCAAAAAGGAGGATTCGACGTTCGTCATCAAAAGTGCGTCGCTGGTCTGCACCTATCCCGGAGCCACGCCGCTGGAGGTCGAACAGCTCATTTCCGAGCCGATCGAACGCGAGGTGCAGTCGATGCGGCTGGTGCATAAAATCACCTCCGAGTCCTATTACGGACTTTCGAAGATCATGGTCGAACTCGATCCTGCGACCGGTGCCGCGGAGATTCCGCAGTTGTGGGACGAGCTGCGGCGCAAGGTGCTCAACATCCAGTCCCGGCTGCCGGCCGGGGCTTCGCCCGTTACCGTGGCCGACGATTTCGGCGACGTGTACGGCATCTATTACGGCCTTTCGGTCGACGGCGGATTCACATGGTCCGAACTGCGCGAGTGGGCGCAGCGGATCAAGACGGCGCTGGTGACCGTGGACGGCGTGCAGAAGGTGACGCTCTTCGGCGAGCAGACGCCTGTGGTGAACGTCTATGTCAGCCTTGCGGCGCTCGCCAACTTCTCGATCCGCCCCGAATCGATCGTGAGGACCATCGGCCAGCAGAACACGATCGTCAACAGCGGCGAGAAGCAGGCCGGGGCGCTCGAAATACAGATATTGGAGGACGGGGCCTATAAGGACCTCGGCGACATCTCCAACCAGCTGCTCATCTCCTCTTCGGGCAAGCAGTACCGGCTGGGCGACATCGCCCGCGTGGAGCGGGGATACGCCGATCCGCCGCAGACGCTGATGCGCGTGAACGGCCGCAGGGCGGTGGGCATCGGCATCTCGACCGAGGCCGACGTGGACGTGGTGAAGGCCGGGGAGAAGATCGGCCGGGTGCTCGGCGGCCTTACGCGCCAGATGCCCGTGGGCATGGACCTCACGGTGCTTTATCCCGAAGACCGCATTGCCCGCGAGGCGAATTCCACCTTTATCCTGAACCTCGCCGAATCGGTGGCGATCGTCATCCTTATCATCATGCTCGTCATGGGATTCCGCGCCGGGGTGCTGATCGGCAGTTCGCTGCTGTTCTCCATAGGCGGTACGCTTCTGCTGATGCAGTTTCTGGGCGAAGGTCTCAACCGCACCTCGCTGGCGGGGTTCATCATCGCGATGGGCATGCTGGTGGACAACGCCATCGTGGTGACCGACAATGCGCAGCAGGCCATGCTGCGGGGCGTCGCGCGGCGGCAGGCCGTCATCGACGGGGCCAATGCTCCGCGCTGGAGCCTGCTGGGAGCGACGCTGATCGCCATTTTCTCGTTCCTGCCGCTTTATCTGGCCCCTTCGTCCGTTGCCGAGATCGTCAAGCCGCTGTTCGTCGTGCTGGGGCTTTCGCTGCTGCTGAGCTGGGGGCTGGCCCTTACGCAGACGCCGCTTTTCGGCGATTTCATGCTCCGCGTCAAACCTGCGGCGCACGATCCCTACGATACGAAGTTCTACCGGAAATTCGACCAGCTGCTGGCCGGGCTGCTGCGCTGGCGGTGGGGCGTCGTTGCGGGCGTCGTCGCGCTCTTCGCCCTTTCGCTGGCGGTAATGGGTCTCATGCCGCAGAATTTCTTCCCGTCGCTGGACAAGCCCTATTTCCGGGCCGACGTGCTGTTGCCCGAAGGGTATAACATCCGCGATACGGAGCGCAACCTGCGCCTGATGGAGGAGTGGCTCCATGAGCAGCCCGAAGTGAAGACCGTGTCGGTGACGATGGGCTCCACGCCGCCGCGCTATTATCTGGCCAGCAGCAGCATTTCGCTGCGGCCCAATTTCGGCAATATCCTGATCGAACTGCACGACCGGAAACAGACCGAGGAGGTCGAAAACCGTTTCAATGCCTACGTCGTGGCGAACTGTCCCGACGTGTGGCTGCGCTCGTCGCTTTTCAAGCTCTCGCCCGTGCCCGACGCCGCGATCGAATTCGGGTTCATCGGCGACGATATCGACACGCTCCGCCGGCTGACGCAGGCGGCCGAGGACATCATGTGGCGTACGCCCGGCACGGCGAATATCCGCAACAGCTGGGGCAACCGCGTTCCGACGTGGCTGCCGCTCTACTCGCAGATGAAGGGCCAGCGCATCGGCGTCACCCGCAGTCAGATGGCGCAGGGCATTACCATCGCCACGCAGGGCTACCGGCTCGGCGAGTACCGCGAGGGCGACCAGTTCATGCCGATCCTGCTCAAGGACGAGAATATCGACGCCTATAATCTGACCAACCTGCAGGCGTTGCCGATCTTCACGCCTGCGGGCAAGGTCTACTCCATCGAACAGGCGACCGACGGTTTCCGCTTCGAATACCGCGGCGGGGTGGTGAAGCGTTACAACCGCCAGCGGGTGATGAAGGCGCAGTGCGACCCGGCGCGCGGGGTCAATACGATGGAGCTGTTCGCCGCCCTGCGCGATTCGGTGACCCGCGCCGTGCCGCTGCCCGAAGGCTATTCGATGAAGGTCTTCGGTGAGCAGGAGAGTCAGCAGGAGTCCAATTCGGCGCTGGCCGAGTACATGCCCCTGACGATGATCCTGATCTTCATCGTCCTGCTTCTGCTTTTCCGCAACTACCGCGAACCGGTCATCATCTTGCTGATGATCCCCCTGATCTTTATCGGCGTGGTGCTGGGGCTGGCCGTTACGGGCAAGGTGTTCAACTTCTTTTCGCTGCTGGGACTGCTGGGGCTTGTGGGAATGAATATCAAGAACGCCGTGGTGCTTGTCGAGCAGATCGGCGTCCTGCGGGCCGAGGGCAAAGGGCCTTACGATGCGCTGGTCTCCGCCACGCGCAGCCGTATCGTGCCCGTTGCGATGGCTTCGGGGACCACGATCCTCGGCATGCTGCCCCTGCTGTTCGACTCGATGTTCGGGGCGATGGCCGCGACGATCATGGGCGGACTGCTGGTCGCCACGCTGCTGACCGTCTGCGTCCTGCCGGTCGTCTACGCCATTTTCTATAATATCCGTGAATCATGAAACCGTTTCTGCTGTCAGTCATTCTGTTTTTTTGCCTGCCGCCGACGCACGCTCAGACCACGCTCGACGATTACCGCCGCGACGTGATCGAGTACAGCCGCCGGCTGAAAGTCGCCGCTGCCGGGAGCGATGCCGCCGCAGAAACCGTGGGGCAGGCGCGGACGGGCTACCTGCCGCGGCTGTCGCTCGACGGGAACTTCACGGCCACCGTCCATCATTACGACGGCGTCGAACGTTGGAACTTCAGCGTGCTGCCCCAGCTGGTGCAGGTCGTCTACGGCGGCGGAGCCGTGCGTGCGGCTTACCGGCAGGCCGAACTGGGATACGACATCGCCCTCTGCGACGAGGAGTTCACCCGGCTCGATGTCCGCTATACGGCCGAGTATACCTACTGGAACCTTTCGGCCATGGCGCTCTATGCCGCTTCGATGCGGCAGTATGTCAGCATCATCCGTTCGCTCAAGGAGGTGGTGGACCGCCGGTTTGCCGAGGGGTATATCGCCAAGGGCGACGTGCTGATGATCGACACGCGCCTGAGCGAAGCGCAGTACGAACTGATCTCCGCCGAGCGGAATTACACCGTGGCGCTGCATAATTTCAACATCCTGCGGGGCGCCGATCCTGCGCTCGGCGTAATGCTGGCGCAGGGCATCCGCGATTCGCTTCCGCAGCCCGTGCGGGTGCCCGCCGCCGAAGCGGCGGCATTCAGACCCGACTATGCCGCCGCGCAGCTGCGCAGCGACCGGGCCGAAGCCGGCATCCGCGCGGCCCGTGCGGCCTTCAATCCGCAGCTGAGCGTCGGCATCGGGGGATCGTGGCAGCCCTATTATCCCAACCGCACGGGCGCTACGACGGTGGACGGCTCGGCGTTCGTGAAACTCTCGCTGCCGATATTCCACTGGGGCGAACGCCGCCGCGCGACGGGCGTCGCCCGTGCCGTACAGCGGCAGAGCGAATGGGACGCCGCGCAACTCTATGACGATATCGTGCGCGAAGAGATGAACGGCTGGACGGCGCTGGAGAACAGCCGTGCGCAGGTCGAAGCCATGGAGCAGAGCCTGCGCATCGCCGGCGAGAACCTCGACATCAGCACCTATTCCTACGGCGAGGGGCTGGCGACGATTCTCGACGTGCTGCAGGCCCAGCTGAGCTGGATTCAGCTCTATACCAACGCCATCAAGGCGCATTACAATTATGCCGTGGCGGTGTCTGATTACCGGCGGATTACGGCGCAGCAGTAGCCCGGAAATAAAAAATCGGAGGGTCCGTCGGACCCTCCGATTTTTTCGCCGGTTTGCGGTGTCAGGCTTTCGCCGGTTCGGTGCTGACCACCGCGATTTCGTGAGATACCGGGGCGATCATGCGGAACATGCGCATGATGCCGCAGTATTTTTCGTGCGTCAGCGTCGCCGCCCGGCTCACCTTGGCCTGATCGTCCTCGGTGTCGCATTCGATGTTGTAGACGACGTGGAACGACTTGAATACGCTTTCGGACCGGACCTCTTCGGTCGAAAGTTCGCCCGATACGCTTATCTCGAAGCGCTTGGGACGCAGGCGCTCCTTCTCCATAATCATCAGGGCCGTCATTCCCGAACATTTGGCTGCGGCATAGAGCAGCAGGGTCTTGGGATTCATCTCCCCGCAGTCGGGACCGTTTTCGGGCACGAGTTTCGAATCCCCGGTCAGCTGCAACGTTACTTTTTCAATCATATGGCTGAATTTTTATTGAACAACGCTCTTCGGGCAAGAATCGTACCTTACTGCCGCATTCCGGCCGTCTCCGCAGGCTCCCGCCGCGGAGCCGCTTCGGGCCTGCTCAGCGGATGCTGAATCGTGAACCGGGTGCCTTTGCCGGATTCGGACTCGACCGAAATGGCGCCGCCCAGATACTCGGTGATCGTGCGGCAGATCGACAGTCCGAGCCCGACGCCTTTGACGAACGAGTCGGCCTTGTAGAACCGTTCGAAAATCCGGTCCAGATGCTCCTGCGCGATGCCCTTTCCGGTGTCGTGGACGAACAGTTCGACCTTTTCGCACCCCTGCGGGGAGCGGAAGCCGAAGGTGATGCTGCCGTTGTCCGTGAATTTCGCGGCGTTGTTGATGAGGTTGTTGACGACCTGCTTGAGCCGCGACGCGTCGGTGACTATCGGTGTGTCCGCCTGCGGCATGTCGAGCCGCAAACGGACTCCTTCCGGCATGCAGAGCCGCTGAGCCTGATAAATATCCGTCAGCAGAGCGTGCAGCGAGTGCTCCCCGAAATGGAATTCCATGGTGTTCGATTCGATCTTCGAAAGGTCGAGGATGTCCGAAATCAGGCGCAGCAGTTGGTCTCCGTTGCTCGTTATGAGCCGGCTGTACTCCTGCTTCTCCGCCTCGCTGAACGGGATGTCTTCGCTGGTGAGCAGGTTGGCGAAGCCGATGATGGCGTTGAGGGGCGTGCGTATCTCGTGGCTCATGTTGGCCAGAAACGCGCTTTTCAGCCGGTCGCTCTCCCTCGCCTTGTCGCGGGCTGCGCGCAGTCCGTCTTCGGAGGTCTTGTGGGCGTGGATGCTCTGGCATATCCCCACGATGCGGTAGGGCGATCCGTCGCCGGTCTGTCCGAGGTATACGGACTGCTCCTCGAACCACTCCCACGTACCGTCACCGCGCCGGAGCCGGTACGTGAACGTGTCGGGATTCATCTCTCCTGCGAGTTGTTTTGCGAAGGCGTCGGCCAGCCTGCCGCGGTCTTCGGGATGCACGAGCCTGAAGAAATCTTCGGTGCCGATCGTGCCGTCGCCCGCCGGAAGACCCAAGTGGGCGAACCAGCGCTCGTCGATGACCATCCTGTTGTGGCCGAGGTCGAAAAACCACGGGAATATCTTCGTCTGCGACAGGGCCATGCCGAGGATGAATTTGCGGGTGATCTCCTCCTCGGTGTTGCGGAACAGAAAGACGATCCGGCGCAGTTGCCGCCGCCGGTCGTAACGGCCGACGAAACGGCCTTCGATGTAGAATTTCAGGTTGGAGTTCCGAAGCCGGATATAGCTCCATGGCGGCAGGTCTCCGTAGCGGTGCCGTTCCCTGAGCCGGGCGAAAATGCCGGGCAGAAGGTCCTGCCGGTCGTGACAGACCGAAAGGATGTCGGAGATGTTCAGCGGATGTGAAAAATCCCCCCCCCGCGGATGCGGAGTTCGTCGCATGCCCGTGCGTTGATTTCCGTAATTTCCCCTTCCGGGGTGAGCGTGACGGCGCCGACGGACAGCATGCTCAGCGTGTCGGTATCGGACTGGGCGCCGGTGCGGGAAGCTGCGCGCGGGTCCTTGTGATGAAAAAGACGCGATTTCATCGAATGGAGGTTTAGCGAATCAGTGACGCCGCAAGGTAGGGATAATTTTCGACAGATGCAAAAGCGGCGGTTTGCGGAGAATCCGGCCGCGGCATATATTTCGTTTCCCTATATGGAAAAAAGGTAAATTTTCGTATATTTGCCCTTTGTAAGAATTTAAGTGTCGTATGCGGAAAAATCTGAATTTATTGCTGGCCTTTGCCGTGTGTGCGTTGTGCGCGCCCGGAGTGCAGGCCGGAACCCCCGAATCTGCTGCCTTTATCGACCGCGGCAGGTCCCTGTTCGACTTCGGTCGCTGGACCGACGCCCGGCATGAGTTCCTGCAGGCGCGGGAGACGCTTTCGCCCGCCGACCGCGAGGCGGCGCAGACGGTCGACTTCTATCTGGCGGCCTGTGCCGTCGAGTTGGGCAGCCGCGACGCCGAGGCCGCGCTCCGCCGATTCGAAGCGCGTTACCCAGGATCGGTCTATGCCAACGACGTGCGGTTCTCGCTGGGCTCCTACTATTGCGCCGAGGGCGATATGAAACGTGCCCGCGAAGCTTTCGAAAAGACCGATTACAAAGCTCTCGGCCGGGCGCGCAAGGAGCAGTACGACGTTCGCATGGGCTATGTCGAATTCACCGACGGCGATTACGACAAGGCGTTCGGCTATTTCGACCGCATCGGCCCGCAGAGCGAATATGCCGACCACGCGCTTTATTACAAATCCTATATCGACTATGCCGAAGGCCGTTACGGCCGTGCCAAGCAGGGCTTCACGGCTTTGCAGCGCAGCGACGCTTACCGCGACGTGGTGCCGTACTACCTGCTGCAGATCGAATTTCACGAGGGCAACTACCGCTATGTCGTCGAGAACGGCGGCAAACTGGTGCAGCGGGCCGTTCCCGAACGGCGCAAGGAGTTGGAGCGCGTCATTGCCGAGTCGTGGTTCCGGCTGGGCGATTTCAACAAGACGATCGAACATCTGGACGCTTTTGCTGCGGCCGGCGGCGAGCTGGACCGCGACGGCAGTTACCTGATGGGCTTCTCGCTCTACCGCACGGCCCACTATCCCGAAGCGGCGGAATACTTGCGCCGAGCGTGCGGCGCCGAGGATGCGCTGACGCAGAATGCCTCGTACCATCTGGCCGACTGTTACCTTCGGGCGGGCGACAAGCGGGCCGCCATGCACGCTTTCGCCATGGCCGCGGACGACCGCTTCGACGCGACGATCGCCGAGGATGCGCTGTTCAATTACGGCAAACTGCAGTATGAGCTGGGCGGCGGAGCCTTCAACGGCGCGATCAACGTGCTGACGCGCTATGTGGAGCAGTATCCCGCGTCGCCGCGCGTGGGCGAAGCCCGCACGCTGCTGATCGCCGCCTACTACAATTCGAACGATTACGACGCGGCCTACCGGGCCATCAAATCCTTTCCGACGCAGGATGCCGACATCCGCGCCGCGTTGCAGAAAATCACCTATTTCCGCGGACTGGAAGTCTATAATGCCGGCGACATGCGCGCGGCGCAGCGCTATCTTGCCGAGTCTGCGGCGATCAACGTCAGCCCCAAATATTCGGCCCTCAACTCCTTCTGGCAGGGTGAAATCGCCTTTGCGCAGGGCGACTATACGGTTGCGGCGGCCAAATACAACGCCTACCTGAAGCGTGCGCCCCGCAGCGAAAAGGAGTATGCCATGGCGCTGTACAACCTCGGCTACTGCGCCTTCTCGCGTATGGACATGGCGCAGGCGCGCGGCTCGTTCGAGAAATTCCTCGCCGTCTATCCCGCACGTGACCGTTACCGCGCCGACGCCTGCAACCGTCTGGGCGACATCCGCTACTCCGACCGGGAGTTCGAAGCGGCGGTAGCCGAGTACGACCGGGCTGCGGCCTTGGGCGGTCCCGAAAAGTATTATGCGCAGTACAAGCGCGCCGTGACGCTCGGCATTCTGGGCCGCACGGAGCAGAAGCAGCAGGCGCTGCGGCAGATCATCACCGCGGGGGAGGGCGATTATGCCGACGAGGCCTCCTATGAACTGGGACGCTCCCACATAGCGCAGGAACAGTACGCCGAAGGCGCCGCGCAGCTGGAGAAATTCGTGGCCGACTATCCTTCGTCGCCGCGCCGGGCGCAGGCCCTCTCCGATCTGGGCCTTGCATACCTCAATCTGGGCGACAAGGAGAAATCGCTCCGCTATTACGACATGGTCGTCGAGACGGCTCCGCAGTCGTCCGAAGCCAAGGGCGCGATGGAAGGCATCCGCGAGATTTACGTTTCGGAGGGCCGGGTGGACGACTACTTCGACTATGCGCAGAAGGCGGGGCTGGAGAGCGATCTGACCGCCGTGTCGCGCGATTCGCTGTCGTTCGCCTCCGCGCAGAAACTTTACCTTGCGGGCCAGACCGATGCCGCCGCCAAATCGCTGCGCAGTTACGTCAAGAGCTATCCCAAGGGCTATTACGTGAACGATGCGCTCTATTTCCTGAGCGACTGCTACCTCCGCTCCGATCAGCGCGACGACGCCATCGAAACCCTGACGACGCTGGCCGGGCAGGGAACGAACCAATATACGGTCACGGTGCTCGAAAAACTCTCGGATATGACCTTCGAGGACAAGCGTTACGACGAAGCTGCCGCCGCTTACCGCCAGTTGTACGACGTTACGACGACGGTCGCCGGGCGTGAGGACGCCATGAAGGGCTATGTGCGTGCGACGCTGGCCGGGGGCGATGCGGCGAAGATCGAAGCGATGGCCGCCGATGTCGCGGCGCATCCCGACGCCGGGGCCGTCGCGCTGCGCGAGTCGAAATTCGCATGGGCCGAGCTGCTGCGTCGGCAGGACCGCCGCGCCGATGCCGTGAAACTGTATAAGGAACTGGCGTCCGACGTCCGCACGAAGGAAGGCTCTGCGGCCGCTTATTACGTACTCGAAGATGTTTTCGCGGGCGGCGATATGGACAAGGCCGAGAAGGCGATATTCGCCTATTCGGAGCGTGAGCCGCAGGCGTACTGGTTAGCCAAGGCCTTTATCCTGCTGGGCGACGTCTATGTCCGCAAGGGCGACAATTTCCAAGCTAGGGCGACCTACCAGAGCGTTGCCGACGGCTATTCGCCTGCCGACGACGGCATTGTGGCCGAAGCGAAAGAACGGATCGCAAAACTGAACTGATGATGAAACGCATATTGTTTGCCGCCGCGCTGCTGGCGGCGCTTCCCTGCAGCGTGAGCGCGCAGGTGGAAAAACGGGTCGAAGTGACCAAAGCCTATGTTCCGAGCGTCGAAAGCGCCGCGAAGCTGGCCGTCGTGCCCGATATGACCGACACGGTGAAGATGCGGCCCGAAATCGACTATACGATCACGCCGCTGTCGCTGCAGACGACACTCGCCACGCGGCCTATCCGTCCGGCGACGGTGACCTATTGGGAATTCAACCGTCCGCTGCCGTTCTACCTGAAGGCCGGGGCGGGCTATCCGCTCAATTCGGTGCTGGATTTCTACGCTTCGAGCCAGAACCCCGGTACGGGTTATGTCGTGGGGTACGTGAACCACGAGGGCCGCTATGCGAAGATCAAAAACGACTTCGGCATCAGAAACAACTCGACGCGGATGCTCAACCGCATCGGCGCCGCGGCCGGCAAGTATTTCGGCAAACACATTCTGGAGGGCGACCTCTCGTATGAAAACCGTATGTACCACCGTTACGGGATGTATGTCGCGCCGGACGTCACGTCGGACATGGCCCCCGGCGCAATGGCCGATTACGGCGATGCGAATATCGCGGTGCGTTTCGGCGATGATTTTCAGGACCTGAGCCGTGTGAATTTCGAAATCGCGATTCGCGGCGGGCTGTTTTTCGACCACTCCGAGTGGCCGGATTATAACGACAAGGCGCGTCAGACCACGCTGGAGACCCATGCGAAGATCGCCCGCGGATTCGGCCGCCACCGGCTTGCGGCGGAGTTCGGCTATACGCGGCTGGCCGGACAGAAAGCGATCGGCCTTTATAATCAGCAGCTGATCCATGCCGCCCTGCGTTACGGTATCGAGGGCGGGGTAGTGCGTCTCGAAGCGGGCGCCGACTATTACCACGACAAGGTCAAGACCGTCGACGCGGAGAATTACATCATTCCTTTCGTCCGGCTGAACCTGAACCTCGGAACGGACGGACTTTGTCCCTTTTTCGAGATGGACGGCAGTGTGGACGACAACGGCTTCCGCTCGCTGACCCGGCAGAATCCTTACGTCGCCGCAGCGTTCTGGCAGACCAAGAGTTCGGTCGATTACAACGGCCGTTTCGGTATCGGCGGCAGTATCTGGCGCGGAAAGTTCGACTACAGGGTGTATGCCGGATTTTCGGTCCGGGACAACCATCCCTATTGGTATGTTTCCGACAATTATGCGATCGACGGGGAAAAAACGGCCGTCGCCGGAGCCATGCGCCCGGCACTGGCCCGTCAGACCGTACTTTCCTTCAACGGCGAAGTGACGTGGCGTCCGGTGAGCAGTTTCCGGACGGAATTGGGCGTACACGGATATATCTACAACGACGACGAAACCAAATTGCACAACGGCGCGCCGTCCTTCGACGGCAGTCTGTCGGCGCACTACGACGGCCGCAAGATTTCGTTCGGCGCGGGAGTCTACTTGCAGAGTGCCCGGAAGTGGAGTGCGGTTTTCGAAAATACGGGGACGGAAACTGCGCCCGGTGAACCTGTGATGCAGTACGATACTTTCGAAGCGCCCTTCGCCGTCGATTTGCGCGTCAATTTCGACTGGAAAGTTTCGGGCCGCGTGACGCTCTTCGCCGAGGGCCGCAACCTGATCAACCGCCGCCTGTACGAATATCCGTTCTACCCCGAATACGGGGCTAACTTTACGGTCGGCGTGAAGGCGAACTTTTAAAAAGATTTCCTCTCCATGCCGGTTGGGCGCATATAAATTGTCTGTGAAGAGTATTCATGGAGGTAAATTTGCTATTTTTGGGAAATAATATTGATTTTGTCAATCATAAACTAATTTAAACGCAATATTTCTTTAATAATATTTATGGCTACACTGAAGAACCTCCCCAAAATATGTCCCTCCTGCGGTAAACGTTTGAGCGTGCACGCGATGCATTGCAACGGATGCCAAACACATATCGAAGGCAATTACAGTCTTCCCGTGATGATGCAGCTGTCAGCACCCGACCAGCAGTTCGTACTCGATTTCGTGAAGAGCAGCGGTTCGCTGAAGGAGATGGCCCATAAGTTGGGATTGAGTTATCCGACCGTGCGCAACAGACTGGACGATATTATCTCTCAACTAAATAAATTCGAAAGCGATGAACAAGATTCTTAACCCGTTCGAATACCTGTCTACAGGGAAAGCGCTCGGTTGGGGCCTCGCGGGAACGCTCTTCTCCATCTGCCTGCTGACCGCGGTGAGTTGGCCCGTCGAGGGCGACGTTTCCAAGATTATCACGATTCTGTCGTCGAATTTGCTGTTGTGGCTGCCCCTCTCGCTGCTGTTGTACGTGATGGCGCTGGTGCTCTCGCCCTCCCGCATCCGGGCCGTGGATATCTTTGCCTCCAACCTGTTCGCGATGCTGCCGACGATCGTTATTCTGGGAGTGCTGAGTCTTTGTTCCATGTGGCTGGGGAGCATTGTCTGCGAACCCCGCAGCGCCTGCGAGGTCTTGAAGCAGGCAGCCTACAATCTGATCGTGATCGTCCTGTCGGTTTCGATGGTCTGGTCGATGGTCTGGGGCTGTTTCGCCTACCTCGTTTCGGCCAATATGAAAGGATGGAAAAGCATCGTCGTTTTTGTGATCTGCTATGTCTTCGTGAGTGTGGTCAACCAATTGCTGATCGAATACACCAAATAGGGCGGAGTGCCGTCCGACGCTATGCGGAACCCCTGCCGGGTTCCGTTTTTCGTTTCGGCCCGACGATGGACGGCCATAAAAAAAATATGGAGCTGCAAACCGGAATTTACAGCGCCATATATGGTTGGGTGAGCTGATTATATCGCACCGCTACAACCACATACCCTTGCTCGATTCCTCGCCTGGGGGATTCTGTAGGAGCTGGTCGTATAAGACTCACCCGGCACAAAAGTAGGAATTTTTTATATCTTTGCAAAAATTTTCGACCAGATGCGTAAAAAAACTTTTCTCTATATCTTTTTTGCGGGCCTGTCTGTTCTGCTTATCGCGGGATTCGTCCTTCGTCAGCAGTTCTACGGCAATGCCGTGAAGACGGAACGCGAACTCTTTGTCAGCAGCCGGGCCGATTACCGTGCGCTCGTCGATTCCCTGCTGCCGGAGTTGAAACACCATTGGGCGTTCGGGGTCTATGCCCGGCGCATCAATCTGGCCGAGACCTTCAAGCCCGGACACTATCTCCTCGAACGGGGCATGAGCGTCATCCGGGTGGCCCGGATGCTCAAACTGGGCATGCAGACCCCCGTGCGGGTGACGATCAACAATGTGCGGATTCCCGCCCAGCTGGCGCAGAAACTCGCCGGTCAGATCGACGCCGACTCCGCCGCGATCATGCGGGCGCTGACTTCGGACGAAGTGGCCCGAAAAGCGGGTTTCGACAGCCTGACCCTTTTTTCGATGTTCATTCCCAACACCTATGAATTCTATTGGACGGTGACGCCCGAAGAGTTCGTGGAGCGGATGAAACGCGAATACGACCGTTTCTGGACGCCGGAGCGGGACGCGCTGCGCAAACGCAGCGGCCTGAGCCGGTTCGAAGTCATGACCCTTGCGTCGATCGTCTATGAGGAGACGCGCAAGACCGACGAGATGCCCCGCGTCGCCGGCGTATACGTCAACCGGCTGAAAAAGGGAATGTCCCTGCAGGCCGACCCGACGATCAAATACGCGATGCAGGATTTCGGCCTGCGCCGCATCCTGTACAAGCATCTGAAATACGAATCTCCGTATAACACCTATCTGAACAAGGGCCTGCCGCCGTCGCCTATCTGCATGCCGGGCATCAATGCCATTGACGCGGTGCTGAATTACGAAAAACACGACTATATTTTCTTCTGCGCACGGGAGACGTTCGACGGCTATCACAATTTTGCGAAGACCCTGCGCGAGCACAACGCCAATGCTCAGGCGTACAGCAGGGAGCTGAACCGGCGCAAGATTAAATAATTTTTCGTACATTTGTCCTGATGCTTACGAAGATCTACGAACAGAACCCCTCGGAGCGGGAATTGCAGAAGGTGGTCGACGTGCTCGTCCACGACGGGATCGTCATCTATCCGACCGACAGCGTCTATGCTTTCGGTTGCTCGCTGCGTTCGCCCAAGGCCATCGAGCGGCTGCGCCGCATGAAGGGCAAGGACGCCGAGGCCTTTACGGTGGTTTTCGAAAATCTGGCTCAGGCGGCCGAATACTGCCGGGTGGACAATGCGGCGTTCCGCATCCTGAAGCGCAACCTGCCGGGGCCTTTCACGTTCGTATTGACGGCATCGTCGGGCATGCCCGACAAGGCGCTCGAAAAACGGCGTACGATCGGAATCCGTATTCCCGGCAACGCCGTTCCGCGGGCTATCGTCGCGGCGCTGGGATGTCCGCTTATCACCACCTCGGTGAAGGACGACGACGAAGTGGTCGAATACACCACGGATCCCGAACTGATCCACGAGCGGTACGGCCGCGATGTGGCGCTGGTGATCGACGGCGGCGTCGGCGACAATGTGCCGACGACGGTCGTGGACCTCACGGGCGACGAACCCGAAATCCTGCGCGAGGGCAAAGGCGAGCTGCAATGATTGGGAACTGATAATTCTGAATGATATAATGGAAAAGCAAAATTTCTGGAACGATGCCGCGAAATGCGGGGCGATTATCGGGGCCATACTGGCCGTTTCGATGGTCTTGGAGACGATGATGACGCTTTCGGGCAGCATGAAGTACTATGCCCTGATGACGGTCGAATGGATCGGAGTCGTCGTCCTGCACTATTACCTGCTGCACCGCTTCACGCGAAACCGTTCGAAACTCTATTCGGCCGAGGAGGGATTCTCCTTCGGACAGGGATATCTCTTCGTGCTGGCGGTGTCGGCCTTTGCGGGCGTCATCGTCGGAGGTGTGCAATATATCTACCTGCACCTGATCATGGGTTATTCGAATTACACCTCCCGGCTGGTCGAAGCGCTGACCGACATGATGGCGTTGGGCGGCGGCGTGCCGGCGTCGATGGAGTCGGTGATGGCCCAGTCGCTGGAGCAGATTCAGACCGCGCCTGCCCCCTCGGTGCTTGCGACCGTCTGGGGCGGTATCTGGGTAAGCCTGCTCTTCGGCGCTGTTTTCGGCCTTATCATTGCAGGTGTGCTTTCGCGCGCTCCGCGGCCGTTCGATACGCAGGCCGGTGAGTAAGAACAGTAAAGCAGAAGATGAATAAACTCGACATATCGGTTGTAGTGCCGCTCTACAACGAGGCGGAATCGCTGCCCGAACTGGTCGCATGGATCGACCGCGTGGCGGCGGAGCACGGCTACGCCTACGAAGTTATCTTGGTGGACGACGGTTCGTCCGACGATTCGTGGAGCGTCGTCGAATCCCTCAAAAAGCAGTATCCGGCGGTGCGGGGCATCGGGTTCGCCCGCAACTACGGCAAATCCGCGGCCTTGTACTGCGGTTTTGCGGCTGCGGAAGGGGAGGTCGTCGTCACGATGGACGCCGATCTGCAGGATTCGCCCGACGAGATTCCCGAATTGCGCAGGATGATCCTCGAAGAGGGATACGATCTGGTTTCGGGCTGGAAGAAGAAGCGCTACGATCCGATCGGCAAACGCTGGCCCAGCAAGTTTTTCAACTGGACGGCCCGCACCGTGTCGGGAATCGGGCTTCACGACTTCAACTGCGGCTTGAAAGCCTACCGCCGCAAGGTCGTCAAGGCGATCGAAGTCTACGGTGAGATGCATCGTTTCATTCCGATACTTGCCAAGCAAGCCGGTTTCCGCCGCATCGGCGAGAAGCCGGTGGAGCATCGCGCCCGCAAATACGGTCGTTCGAAATTCGGTCTCGAACGTATGCTGAAAGGTTATCTCGACCTGATTTCCGTACTCTTCATGTCGCACTTCGGCCGTTCGCCGATGTATTTCTTCGGCAGTCTGGGAACGCTGATGTTCCTTATCGGCGGCGGCACGACAGTCTGGATCATCGCTGCCAAAATCTGGAAGCAGGTCCACGAACTGCCGCTGAGGGCGGTTACCGATCAGCCGCTTTTCTATTTGGCGATTCTGGCGATTATCCTCGGAGTCCAGCTGTTTTTGGCGGGATTTTTGGGCGAGCTTATCAACCGCGGCTCCTCCGACAGGAACAAATATTTGATAGATAAAACTTTATGACCCTATGATACAACGAATCCAAACGCTTTACATGCTGATTGTCACGGCGCTTATGGCCGTTACGCTTTTCGCTCCGCTTGCGTGGTTCGCCGGCGAGGCCGGAGAGTTCGGGCTGTATGCCTTTTCTTTGAAAACCGCTGCCGGCGAAGCCGTGCAGCCGACGGTTTATATGGGCGTCGTGCTGGCGCTGGCCTGCGTGCTGCCGTTTATTACGATTTTCCTGTTCAAGCGCCGCCTGCTCCAGCTCCGGCTCTGCGTGGTTGAAATGGTGCTGCTCGTCGGCTCCGCCGTTATGGAAGGCGTGTACTACTTTCTCAGCTACCGGGTGTTTGCGGAACAGACGTTCCATACGCAGGTGCTGAAACCTGCCGTCGTGCTGCCGCTGGTTTGCCTGCTTTTCGCATACCTCGCCGCACGTGCGGTTTTCCGCGACGAACTGATGGTGCGCGCGGCCGACCGCATCCGTTGATCCCGAAAGACTATTAGCCCCGGAATATGCAGAAACGTGCGTATTCCGGGGCTTTTGTCTCCGATTGTGTCCGCATTGGACGCCGATGTCCGCTAATTAACCTAATCGTAATATAAAAAAGGCGTTTAGGCTTTTGTCGGTCCGGAAAATAATGTTAGATTTGAGGCATAATATTACCATTATGTAAGGAATCGTAAGTTTTTTTAGAAATAAAATAAAAGTTTTTAATCAATTTTAAACAACTCTTCTATGAAAAAGTTAAACCTTTTGAGGTTATTGTTCGGTGCGATGTTCCTGATCGCCGCGACGGCGTTTACATCGTGTGTGGATGATAACGATGACGACGGGATGCCTTATCTTGAGGTTGCTCCCGAAGCATTGACCTTTTCCGCCGAGGGCGTGGCCGAAGGTGCGTCTGCCGTTACGGTGAAAAGCAATCGTCCGTGGACGCTCGCTTTCGAATCGGGCGCAGACTGGGTGACTCCTTCCGCGACTGATGGAAAAGCCGGTACGACCGAGGTCGAATTCTCGATCCCCGCAAGCAACGAGAGCCGTACGGCAACGCTGAGTTTCCAGCTCAAGAACTCCTACGGCGCCTATTTCACCAAGACGGTTACCATTAATCAGGGTGAAGTCGTTCCCGAAAAACTTGTTTATAAAGAAACTTTCGGAACGACGGGAGATAAAACTCCGGTTGCTTCATACGATGGCTGGGATAAGACCGGTGAAGGCTCTTCGACCGTAACTTATGCCGGTGAAGGGGTTGATATTCGCAGTAATCTTTCCAGTGTCGGCAACGGAAGTGCCTATGAAGGTTCCGGTGGTTCTAATTTGATGTTTGGCACCGGAAACACTTATTTTACGGTTCAGGATATTACGCTTCCTCAGGGCCAAACCGGATATACATTGACTTTCGGCGCAAGTTATTTCAATGCTCCCAATATTGAGATCTACGATCAGCTGACCGTTCAATTTAGTAAAGACGGCGAAAAATGGACCAATGCCATTCCCTATACTTTCGAAAACTTTGTGGCTGAGAAAAACTGGAATCTTGCAACGTTGAACTTTACGTTGAAGGAATTCTCGGAACATCTGTATATTAAATTCTTATCCACTAAGAAGCCTGACGGCAACTATCGTATTGACGATGTTACTTTGGTGACGAGTGCCGGTGGACAGCAGGTCGATTTGGATAATGGCTCCGTGACACCGCCTGTCGGTGATGTAGAGCTTCCGACTACTGTTGTGACGCAGTTTGGCGACAGTTTCAACGATGTTATTAGTGGTGTTGTTTACGATTCTCCCAATTGGGCGTTTACTTCGAGTGATGCTGGGTATCCGGCCAATCCTAAATTGGGATGGTTCGGCAGTGTATTTGGAGACACGTTCTATCTTCAGTGTGCTCCTTACAGCTCAACGCAGAAGACCGTTACGGCTTATGCTATAATGACTCCGTTTAATGTGAAAGCTGCGGATAATAAAGTGTTGACGTTCAAACTGGCATGGTATTTCAATGCAACGGCAAGTGCAGCTGACGACAGCAAGATTGAGATCGTAGCTTCTACCACGGTAACAAACGAAACGATTACCGATCCCAGTGTATGGACTGTTGTTAAGACAATCGAGTATAAAGAGGGGGTAAATGAGATCAACGTGTACTTTGACGAGTCTGCCGATCTTTCGGCTTATGCCGCTTCTGATAAAGTATATGTAGCTTTCCGTTATGTAGGGCATAACAACACCTATCGATTGGATGATGTCTCGTTCAATGGGGGAGCTACCGGATCGCTTGTTGTCGATCCTACGGCCATTTCTCTCGGTGATGCAGCCGGAGCGACGGCAAAAATTACGGTTACGTCTACCGGTGACTGGAAAGCGACTGTTTCCGGTTCAGGCTTCTCGATCGACAAAACTACGGGTACGGCTTCCGACACTTCGATTACCGTAACTGCTTCTGAGGCCAATGCTTCTTCGGAAATAAAAAATCTGGGTTCGATAGTCGTCAGCAATGATTTTGGCACCAAGACGATAGCGGTATCACAGAAGGGGGTGTCGAACGACATATTCTATGAATCGTTCGGTGATTTGGAACAGAAACTCGACAAGTGGCCTTATATCAATGAAAGTCCGTATGTGATTCGCAGCGGATTCGGTTATGTTTCCGGTACGTCAGACTATAAAACAGCTTACGCTTCGAACCGTTGGACGGCAACAACGGCTTCTCCGACAAGCGCGGGCTTTTCAGGTAAAGGCTTGATGTGGTTGCAGGCAGGTAAGAATGCATATTTTACGGTGCAGGATCTTGTTCTTACAACTGAAAAGAATCTGTCAATCCGTTTTGGATTGTATGGTAATACTGATGCTTTCGATCCCCAAAAGGATGTCATTAAACTCTATCTTTCGTCAGATGCCGAAAATTGGACTGAAATAGCGTATAATCTGGAAAATGTAGATGCAACTCCGGCTTGGAAATGGGCATCGGCTGATATTACGCTGAAAAATACTGTTTCACGTCTTTCTTTGAAAATTGAATATCCGAGTGGTGCGACCGGAACTCGTGTTGATGATGTCCGTATTTTCGTTGGCACGGGTGGGACAGAGATCGATTTGGGCGGCGGTGCCGCTACGCCTGCGGTTACGACGGCCAACGCTTCGAATGTAGCCGAGACGACGGTGACGCTGGGCGGCTCGATCGCCAATGCCGATCTGGCCGACTATTCGGCCGTCGGCGTGGAGTATGTGGTCTTCGCCACGGGAAATACGCCCGATTGGACAGGCTCCGTGAAAGTTCCGGCCGCAACGAAGGCTGCGACATGGACCGTAGACGTTACCGGCCTGACGAAGGAGACGCAGTACGCTTTCCGCGCCTACGCGACTCCCAACACCGGTGATATTCTTTACGGCGATCATAAGACGTTCGTAACGACCGGCGGAAGCGGCGGTGCGACAACAATTACGATTCCCGAACTCTTGGCCAAGATCACGGCGACTTCTGCTGCCGAGGTGATCGACGAAAATGTGACTTATACCTTCGAAGGTGTAATTTGCGGTGATCCCAAAGCTGGCAATGCTTCTTTCGGTACGCTTTACGTGATGACTCCCGGAGCTACGACCGGTGGAAACGGTATTTCGCTTTACAACTCGGTATTTTGGAGTGAAGGTGACTATAAACTGGGCGATAAAGTGCTCGTCACGCTAACGGCAGGTGTCGCAAAAGGTCAGATCCGCAATTCGATTCCTCAGGTTTCGGAAATCGGGACCGGTGAAGTGATCGTGCAGTCGAGCGGTAATGCAGTAACTCCTATCAAGGTGAATTCGGTCGCCGATATTTCGAATTATTTCAATATGCCCGTCACGATCGAAGCTACGACGAGTGCTGCCGGCATGTGGATGGACAGCGGAGCGAATACGACCCGTACGCTGACGGCCGGAGGAGCTAACTTAGCCGTATACCTCAATAAAAATGCTTGGACAACTTTCAAAGATCAGCCTTATATCGCAACGACTGCCGAAATTACGGGTATCGGTGCGGTGTATTCCGGTCAGAACCAAATTCTTCCCCGTAATCTCGACGACGTGAAGAACTTTAAGTCTACGGCCCCTATGATTATCGATGTAACTCCTTCTTCGTTATCGTGGGCGTCGGATGATACGGCTGAAAAGACTGTGACGATCGAAGGTGTGAATTTCAATGGATTTACGTTATCTTCGCTGACTTCCTTCAACGCGTCGGTCGAGGGAACGACCGTGAAGATTTCGCCTAAAACCGCCAATACGGGCGATACGGACATTAAAGAGACTCTGACTATTACGGCTACCGGAGGAAACGATGCTACAGTTGCTTTGACGCAGTTGAAAAAATCGTCGGGTGGTGAAGTAACTCCCGGTGTTGCATATGTTTGGAGCCTTGTAAATGGTGATTTAGGTTCGAAAGCCGATGGTGTGACCATCGTTAAAGGTACGCCAGAGTTGGAATGGATTACGAGTCCTACTTGGTCGGGATCATCGTTCTACTTTGGAAACGACAATAATAAAGGTGTTCAGGTTGGATCTAAGAATAAACCGGCCAGCCAATTTGTATTGAAATCCACGGCATATACTGGTGGGGTGAAAAAGATTGTTGTTAATAGCAGTGGAGCTGCTAGTGCTAATGTAACTTTGAAGGTGCAGGTCGGATCTACGACATTTGTTTGTGATGGAAATAGCACTGCTGATTTGACGTCTTTGGCTGCCGAATATACATTTGAAAATGCAGTAGCTGTTGAAGGTGACATTGTTTTAACATGGGATAATGCAACTAGTGTAGCAGGAAGCGGTAAGGCTTTTTATATTAAGTCTGTTGCTATCAACCCGGCAGAATAACCGAATATCGACACTCCCTCTCCCGGCAGGAACATCCTGCCGGGGGAAGGTTGTCTTAAAATGCGTATTTTCGCACTTAGTTTTTAATTGAATGACGTTGATATATAAATATAGTTCGCGGATGTTTGCCGCTTCCCTTGCGGCGATGGTGCTGATAGCTGTCGCCTTTACGGGGTGCGGTAAGGATTCCGACAATAAGGGAGGCGGGGGCGCCAACTCGGTGGAGTGGGACCCTGCCAAGACCGTGCATCCCGATCAGGAGGGCGCTGCCGTGCTGCTCGTGACCGGAGATACGGGGACGCCGTGGACGGCTGAAATCATTTCGGGAGCCGAATGGATTTCGTTTAACCGGACAGCGCCGGGAGGCCAGACTGTCAAGACGGGAAAGGTCGGAACGAGTTTGTCCGACAAGAATCAGTATGTCTATTATTGGCCGAACAACACCAAGGACGAGCGGCATGCCCTGATCAGGTTCGAGTTCGAAGGCGAGATGCCCGTCGAGCTTGAACTCGTCCAGTACAGTACTTCGTCGAACGACAATGTATATGAGACCGGTCACAATCTGGTTTGGCCTGAGATTCCTGCCGAAAAGGTGAATAGCAATTATATTTATGTATCACATTTCGCTCAGCTCAAGAATCAGAATACGAATCAGTGGTATAACGCCCGTAACTATACGTTGTGTCTCGACAAAACCAAGTATGCCGCATGGTGGGTGGCTTATCCGCTGCATAGTTCGTATACGGGGTCGGGACGCGTGGAAACATGGGCGTATGATCCCAAGATCGCAGCTGAATATCAGGCTAATTTGACCCGTAGTTATCCTGCGGCGAATTACGACCGCGGCCATCAGATTCCCAATGCCGACCGTAGCGGAAATGCCACGATGCAGGCGCAGACTTTCTATTTCTCGAATATGACGCCCCAGAACTCCAGCCTGAACCAGCATCCGTGGGCGGACCTTGAGAAAATGGCCCGTGACCATTGGATGTGTTCCGACACGCTGTATGTCGTAACCGGTGCATATTGGAATCCCGGTAGTACGCTTACGACGGCAGACCGCGACGGTAAGTTATGTCCTGTGCCGAATTACTATTTTAAAGTATTTGTCCGCACGGTAAAGGGTAACATCCGTCAGGCTGGTGATAAACTAGGTGATTATTCGGCCGGCCAGCTCAAGTCCATCGGATTCTGGGTGGCCAACGAAGGCGGTCAGGGTGAGGCCAAAAGCTGGGTGAAGAGCGTCAAGGAGATCGAAGAGCTGACCAAGTTCGAATTCTTCCCCACGCTGCCTGCCGAGGTCAAGGAAAAGACAGATGCCGCCTCTTGGGGATTGTAAAACCTTAAAATTTCAGAACGATGAAAAAACGACTGATATTCACTTTGTTCTTGGCGGCGTTCGTCGTAATGTGCTTTGCGCAGAAGCCCTGCAAGGTGATGTTCTATAACTTGGAGAACTTTTTCGACACCATCAACGATCCGGAGGTGCATGACGACGAGTTCACGCCGGAAGGTCCCAAGAAGTGGAATTCCGCCAAGTATTTCAAGAAGCTCGGCAATATCGAGCGGGTGCTTTTCGACATTGCTGCCGCAGACAAGAATTATCCGGCTGTTATCGGCGTCTCGGAAGTCGAGACGCGCTCGGTGCTGGAGGACATTGTGGCGACGCCCAAATTGGCCCCCGGCAACTACCGTATCGTGCATTACGATTCGCCCGAAGCCCGCGGCGTCGATGTGGCTTTCATGTATCGTCCCGATGTGTTCAAACTGGAGGGCAGTTTCCCGGTGAAAACCGTCGTGCCGCAGCTTCCCAACTTCAAGACCCGTGACATCCTGACGATGTGGGGAACCATCGAGAACGAACCCTTCTTCTTTATGGTTGCGCACTGGCCTTCGCGGCTGGGCGGCAAGGACGCTTCGGAATTCAAGCGCATTGCCGTCGGGGAGCAGATGCGCCGCATTGCGGATTCCGTGCTGAAGATCAACCCGGCGACCAAGGTCGTAGCCATGGGCGACTTCAACGACGATCCTACGGACGAGAGCATTGCCGAGGGGTTGGGTGCCAAAGCCAAGATGAAGGATCTCAAGCCGGGCGATTTCTACAACCCCTTTGCCGATATGCTCAAGGCGGGACTCGGAACGCTGGCTTACGGCGATGCATGGAATCTCTTTGACAATATCGTGGTCACGGAGAATCTGGCTACGGGTTCCGAAGGCAGGCTTCGTTTGCAGAAGGCTCCCGGATCGAAGTTCTACGGCAATATCTTCAAGCGGTACTACATGCTGCAGAAAGAGGGACAGTATAAGGGATATCCCCTGCGTACGTACGTGGGAAATAACTTTCAGGGCGGTTACAGCGACCACTTCCCGGTGTATATCTATTTTGCCAAATAAATTACTTACATAGTCTATGAAAATCAAGAGTCTACTAATTTTAGTGCTGTCGCTTGTGACGCTGACCGCCTTTGGACAGGACGGCGGTATCAAGGGCAGGGTCGTTTCGCGTGCGGGACGCATTGCACTCGGCGACGTGAAGATTACGATGACGCCGGGCGGTACGACAACGGTTTCGGATGCGCAGGGTAACTTCGTTTTCGAAAATATTCCTGCGGGCGAATATTCGCTGCAGTTCGAAACTCCCGAATTCGAGACTTCGAATATCGCCGTACGTGTCGGTTCGCAGATGCGCGACATCAATGCGGTGATCCTCGTGCCCGATACGCAGCGTCAGATGATCGACGACGCGGTCTTCGCGGAGTTCGACACCGAAACCACCGACGACGCGCAGGCTTTGCCCACGTCGCTCTCGGCTTCGAAAGACCTCTTCAATAACATCGCGTCCTACAAGTTCAGCGAAATGCGTTTCAACGTCCGCGGTTACGATTCGCAGTATCAGGACGTGTATATGAACGGCATTCAGCTCAACGACGCCATGACGGGCTATACGCCGTGGTCGTTGTGGAGCGGTCTGAACGACGCTACCCGCAATCAGGAAGTTACGTCGGGCATCGTGGCGTCGGACGCCGGTCTGGGCGGCATCGGCGGTACGACCAATATCGTGACGAGTCCTTCGCAGATGCGTCAAGGCCTGCGTGCGAGCCTCGTAAACGGCAACTCGATGTACCGTTTCCGCGCGATGGTCACCTATGCTTCGGGCCATCAGGACAACGGCTGGTCGTATGCCTTTTCGGTTTCGACCCGTCAGGGCGGCAACTCCTATGTCAATGGCGTCTATTACAACGCTTTCGGTTATTTCGCTGCTGTCGAGAAGCAGTTCGGCCAGCGTCATCGTCTGGCGCTGACCCTGCTGGGCGCTCCTACCGAACGCGGTGCGCAGCAGGCGGCGACGCAGGAAGCTTACGATCTGGTCGGCAATAACTATTACAACCCCAACTGGGGCTGGCAGGACGGCAAGAAACGTAACGCCCGTGTGCGCAACAACCACGAACCCGTCGTGATGCTGAACTATACGTTCGACATTTCGGACCGCTCGAAACTCGATCTGGCCACCTCGCTGCGCTTCGGCATGAACGGTTACTCGGCGCTGACGTGGCAGAACGGTCCCGACCCGCGCCCGGACTATTACCGTTATCTGCCGAGCTACTTCGCGCTCGACAAGAATATGCTGGGTGCGGCTTGGCAGCAGGTTTACTGGCAGGCCAACTACCAGAATATCCGCCATTTCGACTGGGATAAGATGTATCAGACGAACTATATCCAGAACGATCCGGTCGATGAGGCGCAGTACGGTCCGGGCCGTCGTTCTAACTATATGGTCGAAGAGCGTCACACCGATCAGCTGGACTGGAATCTGGTTGCCAACTTCTCGCATATCTTCCGCAATAACTCCAAAATCTACGGAGGCCTTTCGCTGCGCCGGAACCGTACGGAGTACTATTCGGAGGTCAAAGACCTGCTTGGCGGCGACTATTGGGCCGACATCGACAAATTCGCCGAGCGCGACTTCGGTTCGAACGCCATCGCATATCAGAACAACCTCGACTATTACTATCGCCACGGTCATGCGCACGCAGCCAAAGTCGGCGACAAATACGGCTATGACTACTATGCGCACGTCCTCCGGACGAAGGCATGGGCTGCCTATAATTTCAATGTCGGCGGTCTGGGCGTAACCGTCGGCGGCGAAGTGGGATATGCTTCGCAATGGCGCGAGGGTCTTTGGCGCAAAGGCTTGTTCCCCGACAATTCGAAGGGCGATTCCAAGAAACTCGACTACCTGACCTACAAGGCCAAAGGCAACTTCAGCTACCGCTTCTCCGCGGCTCATACCGTCGAAGCGAATGTCGTTTACCTGCAGGACGCCCCCGAATTCCAAGCTTCGTTCGTGTCGCCCCGTACGCGCAACACCACGACTCCGGGGCTTTCCGCCGAACGTGTCTTCGGTGTGGATGCGTCGTATAACCTGCGTGTCGGCGACCTGAAAGCGCGCGTTTCCGGTTACTATACCCGCATTTACGATCAGTCGAAAGTGATTTCGTACTACGACGACGTGGCCGCGACCTTCACGAACTTCGCTATGAGCGGCATCGACAAGCTCCACTTCGGTCTCGAAGCGGCCGTTTCGATTCCCCTGTACCGCAGCCTTGCCCTGAACGGAGCCGTTAGCTGGGGCCAGTACACCTACGATTCGAATCCCTATTACCGGCAGACGCAGGACAACAGCGGCGATATCGTCTCCGACGGCTATGTTTACTGGAAGAACTTCCGCGTGGAGAGCACCCCGCAGCTGGCCGCCAACGTCGGTCTTTCGTACCGCAGCAACAACAACATCTTCCTGTCGGCCGACTTCAACTATTACAACAACATGTATCTGTCGATGAGCCCGATCTATCGCACCGATGCGGTGATTACCACCGGCATGACGGCCGAGGACATCGCTCACCTGCGCCGTCAGGAGAAGTTCGACTCGGCTTATACGCTCAACGCCAGCATCGGCAAGAACTGGTATATCCACCGCCAGTATACGCTGGGCTTCAGCCTCGAAGTCAAGAATATCCTGAACAATCAGGACATCCGCACCGGCGGTTACGAGCAGACCCGTCTGACGAAGAACACCGAGACGACGGTGACTACCTATCAAGCCTTCGACTCGAAGTATTTCTACATGTTCGGTACGACCTATTATCTCAATCTCTACTTCCGTTTCTGACGGCTAACGAATAAAACACGAATATTATGAACAAAGTATCTAAACTGTTTCTGATCGCCGCGGCAGGGCTGTTCTTCGTTGGCTGTTACAACGATTACAGGAACCCGAAGGCGGCCAAGATATATACCCGCGCCGATTTCGAGAAAGAGGGGCTGGAATATATATCGATCAAGGACCTGAAGGCGCAGTTCAAAGCCGAGAATCCCGGCATGAACGACGGGACGGTCGCTTCGTGGACGGTGGATGAGCCGATTTTCACCTCCGGCAAGGTCATCTCCACCGACCGTTACGGCAATGTCTATAAATCGGTCTACCTCTACGATGCGGAGTCCGAATCGGCGATCGAGCTTAAGCTCAATACGGGCAACTACCTTTTCCACCCCGCAGGACAGATCGTTTTCGTCAAACTGCAGGGGCTGGTGCTCGGCAACTACCGCGGTATGACCAGCATCGGTACGACCTCCTCCAACGCCAGCTATTCGAATGACAACATCGAGAGCAAGATCATGCAGGACGAGCACATTTTCTCCGGCGAACAGCAGCAGATGCTGAAGTCGGATACGCTGGTGGTTACCAAGGATAACTACAAGACGGCGATTTCGGATGCCGCTCTGGGCCGTCTGGTGCGTTTCGAAGGGCTGGAAAGCAAGTTCGGCACGGCGCCGTGGGGCTACAAGAATACCTTCCCCAACTATTTTGCGAATTCGACGTCGTACGACGTGAACTCTCCCGGCTGGTCGGACATCAACGAGTGGGCGACTTGGGCTACGAAACGCAGGCTGGAAGG
>OLFU01000772.1_pt1 | contig 35382 bp, 34 predicted proteins | sample 1605161 | NCBI WGS metagenome assembly OLFU01 (sample SAMEA3888914, study PRJEB22519) | human gut metagenome | biome: human gut; feature: human-associated habitat; material: faeces | place: Denmark | collected 2011
CGGAGATGAACGAGGAACGCAAAAATCTCAAGGAGCAGCTTGCGGGCATCGCTCCGCCAGAAAAGCTGACAAAAAAGCAGCGCAAGCTGTGGGACTATATGCGCCTCCACCCGGAGGTCACAGAGTTCTCGACCCTCGCCAAACGAACCGGCCTGTCGCGGAATACAGTGAAGAAGCACTATGGGGTGGTAGCGGCAATGCTGGGGAGAAAATGAGAGCCATATTTGCGGTTATACGCATGATAAAGAGAGATAACTCATAATCACTGCCAATTCCGTTTCAGGATCTCACTTTTGAGGTACAGCGTACTCTTTTCCGACGCTTTGATCGGATGGAGCTTTCCGCGTTTTGTCAGGTCAATGATGTTCTGCCGGGAGCAGCCCAAGATCTCCGCCGCTTCTGCCGCGTTGATGACTCTATGGGCGGCAAAGTTCCGGAAATCAGCCGCCGTTAGAGGAACACTTTTGCCGATCCGGTAGAGCATCGCATCCGAAACGGTCATGTTCACATCCCACGCAACGCCGTATCCGCCCGTCTGCATCTGCACATGCTGAAAATAGTCCGGCTTCTTGAGAAGGATCTGAAACGCCTTCGTCTTTTCAAAGTGCTTCTGCAAATCGCACTTCTTCACCGCGCCATCCCGGAAAAACACCAGCAGGCAATGATCCTCCAGCGGCAGCACATCTTCAATTCTCTTGGAGAAGCGCTTCGTAATTTCTTCCGGAAGCTCCTTCTCATCAATGGAAACGAGGTAGTAATCGTCCTGCGCGCATCGCCCCATTGCCAGCATCAATAGCTCGTACTCATCGTATTCCTTCAGATGATTGTCGCGCAAGATCTCGCCGATGTTCTGGCGGTCGGTCGGAACGATCCGCTGCTCCACCCAGATTTTGCTCCAATAGGAATTGACCGTGGTTTCCCCACGCTTCACAAAGGAGTCCAGCAGCAACGGCGTCTCCCATGCGTCCGCACTTTCCGGCAGCTCAATGTAGAATCGCTTTTCCTGCTCGTAGTACAGGAGGTACGCCAGATCCTTCTGCTCCTGCGCCGATTCATCTCGAATGGCAAAAATCTTCATATGCGCACCACCTTTTCCAGATCATTTCCCATATCTTGTCCTGAAGCGTCTGAGAGATTACACCGTCCAGTCCTTCCAGTAGAACCTGTCTGTCGCTCTCGTGCAGCGGTGTCAGCTTCGGCATTTTATCCTTCGGAATGATACGCAGGTTATCCCATGTGGACTTTGAGCCGATAAAGTTGTTGCAGGGCTTGTCGGCCATCACATCGAATTTTGCCACGGCAACATCATCCAGGCAGCTGCAAAGCAAAGAGAGGCCGTGGTCAAACAGGGGAGCCAGACGGATCGTCTTCTTGCGGCTGTTGCGCAGTACCTCAATATTGGCACCGTGGCGATCTCGGTTCAGGATCAGATAGTCTACGATCAGCATCTGATAAACATAGTCTTCCCACCCCATACGGATGCAGAAATCCAAGGCGGATTCATCCGGCAAAGCCTCCAGTTCCTTATAGGCATCCAAAGCGGTCTTGGACTCGCTCTTCGCTTTGAAATCTTCCGAGGCGCAGAGATAAACCTCATGGGTTCTGCCATCCACCGAAACATCCGCATGGATCAGCTGATAGGACAGATGAGGAATCCCCAGTATGGTTAGCAGCCGGTCAACGATCAGCTCGTTCACGCACTCATGCCCAATGACACCACGAGCCTTATCAAAGTTTGAGAGTTTGTAATAGGTCTTCGTTCCACCGAGTTCGGAGTATGCTTTCAGAAAAGAACCGGCAGTTCCGGAAGAATTGCGATAGACCGACCAAGAAAGATAGGTCAGATCCTGTTTTTCTTTCGTCATTTGCATAAGCGCTTCACCTCGCTGTCATTGTATAATACCACTTGTCATACGTCAAGACATTTTTCCAAAGAGCTTGCCGTATGACAAGTTACTACACGCTTTTGGTTCTGCACAAGCCGCAACTTGTTTATAGCATATCGGATAAACAAGTTTCAATTCGGTATTCCACGATATAGAAAAAGCAGCCTCCGGTTGGTTCCAACCGGAGGCTGTATGAGTTTTTGTTGTATCGTATGGTGCAAGGGCACACGGTCAAGCCGCGCGTTCGACATTAAAAAAGGAGTCTTCCTGACTAAGATAATCGGGGGAGATTGTTAATGTGCTGGGGAGGTAATGGCGGAGTAAATATGGTAAAAAGTTGCAAAAGCAGGTTGTTTTTGATAAAACAACCTGCTTTTGCTGGTCCGAGATGGGAGACTCGAACTCCCGACATCTTGCTCCCAAAGCAAGCGCGCTACCAACTGCGCTAATCCCGGATTTAGGTTTTGAGTTTTGCGCCAGATGTGGTCAAACATGTGGTCAGGCGGTTTTTTTGACCACCTCGACTTGCGGGGGAAGTGCCTGTATCGCAGGCGTATCAAGGGATTGCGGACACGGTATTTTCCGGCTTGAAGGGGGAGCGACCCGCTCCCAAAGCAAGCGCGCTACCAACTGCGCTAATCCCGGATATGAAATTCAGACTGATCCGACGGCCGGATGTTCTAACTCAGGAGTGTGTTTGCAAATGGCTACGCCACAGAACCTGACCGCAGTACACGTGGCTTGCCGCAAAAGGACGGAATGCAGACGAAAGACTATCCTCTATTTTACTGAAATCTGCCGCAAAGTCAAGTCCTATATAGAAGAAGCCCCGTGCCCTTATGGGCACGGGGCATTGATCTTAGCAACCGCAGCCGCTATTGCAGCCACAGCCGTTGTTGCAGCCGCCCCAACCGCCGCTGCCGCAGCAGCACCAGATGATGATCAGCAGAATGATGATCCAGCAGCAGTTCCCGCCGCCTCCGCAACCGTTATTACAGCACATATCGGAACCTCCTATGAGATCGAGATGTAGACCGTTCATGCGGTCTCAATCCATAGTATGTGCCCCAGTGAAGAAGGTGCGGAATTTTTTAGAGGCGCTCACTCTTGACCAGCTTCCACGAGCCGCGCCACTCGTCTCTGGTAAAAACGCCCAGGTCCATCAAGCGGTCGGCCAGAGACTGGCTGCCGTCAGGCTGGTCAGCCTCCAAGGCGTAATAGGAGATGTACACAAGCTGCGCCCGCAGGAAGGCGGCGCTTTGCAGCATGGCAGCGTCACCGTCGGTCAAGACACCGGCGTTCACGGCCCGGAGCAGGGTATCGGACAGATCCTTGTTGGCAGCGGAACTGTATCCCATGGCGCGGAGCACGAATTCCGTGTACTGATAGGCGTTGACAGCCCCGGCGGGCTTGAAGGACGTGGCTGTGTAGCCATTCGTATAGCCCTTTTCATAGGCGTAGCCCACATAATGCTCCGCCTGAGAACCTTTCTCGATGTCCTTGAACGGCGTAGTTCCAGACCAGGCCAGCGCCTGCTCCTCCTCGCCCAAGACCCGGATAAACATGATGAGGGCCTGAAGGCGGGTGGGGGCAGCCTCCAGATCAAAGCCCTCGCCGTAGCCAGTGAAAGTGCCCTTGAACAGATGCAGGGACTTCAGGGCGGCGGCCATGGCGTTGTAGTCCGGCCGGTCGGAATAGGAGAAGGCGTACTGTCCCTGATAGTCTACCACCGCGGTTTCGGAGGTGACGGTATAGGCGGCGGTGGTGTCCTCGGCGGTCAGATAGCGGTGGTTGGCGGTGAGATTCGTACCGCTGGGAACCACAGTTCCGGTGGTAACATCCACCACAGCGCCGGATTTATAGGTCACGCGCCCGCGGCCGGCCAGCAGCAGAACGCCGGTACCTGTGACGCCGTGAAGCGTGTCACCCTCTTTGAGGCGGGTCTCCTGCCAGGTGGCAGCTGCCTCTCCAACCTCACCGTTTTCCAGACGTTCAGCCAGATCTTTGTCCGACTGCTCCAATGCCTGATCGATTTTTTTCTCTGCACGTTGGGAAAATTCGCCGTTCAAGTAAGAAAGAGATGCCAGCGGATCTCCCGCGTCCCCGGCGGCACCGACCCAGACGGCAGAGGCCAGAAGTGCGCATACGGATAGGAACAGGACCAGCTTTTTCATGGGGAGTTCCTTTCTCAGTGATTGGCGATGCGGTAACTCAGGGTCAGAAGGCTGTCGGCAAAGTGAATGTTTTCAAACTGAACATCCGGATTGGGGCTGGACAGCTCCACATTGGTAAAGTTCCAGAAGCCCCGGATCCCAAGGTCGATCAACCGGTTGGCGGTAGCCTGTGCCACAGCCTGGGGAATGGTCAGAACAACAACGTCCACGGCGTGGCACTTGATGTAGGGCTCCAACTCATCGGTCGAATAAACGGGGATGCCGTTGATCTGTGTATCGATCACATCGGGAGAGACGTCAAAGGAGGCGTCCACGGTGAAGCCGGTGTTTTCAAAGGGGAAGTTGTTCAGCAATGCGCGGCCCAGGTTGCCGACACCGATCATGATGAGATGGTGATCGTTGTCCACGCCCAGAATGTGACCGATCTCGGAACGAAGTTCTTCAACGTTGTATCCATATCCCTGCTGGCCAAACTCACCGAAACAACTGAAATCCTGACGGATCTGAGAAGCGGTAATATTCATTTCCTGCCCCAGAGAGTGGGAGGAAGTGCGGACAATGCCGCGGTGATAAAGATCGGTTAGCTGCCGGTAATACCGGGGAAGCCGGCGAATGACGGCGTCCGAGATATTTTCTTTTTTCATGATTTAATCCACCTGCTTTGAAAAAATATGTTATCACTATTTTAAAATAAAATGCCGGACTTGTCAAATTTTTTAACAATCTTTGCCGGGATAAAAATTTTTTGCTAAGAAAGGCTTTACATGACCGAAAAAATCTGTTATACTATCGAGCGACATGTGAGTGGAATATCTCTTGCCGGAACAATCAAATATGCGCCCGTAGCTCAGTTGGATAGAGCGTTAGACTCCGACTCTAAAGGCCGCTGGTTCGAATCCAGTCGGGCGTACCAAAAGCATTCCAGACCTATTGTTTGGAATGCTTTTTATTATAAAAAATATAACTCTATCTCTTGGTGAAAGCTGAAGTCCCTGCTATACTATAATGTAAAAAATTATTTAAGTATTTAATTTAAGAGAAATAAGGAGAAAGTAGGACGCATGGCTATCAATTCGCACATTCAACTTTCTAATAGTATCTTAAAATATTTTCGAGACGAGTCGGATTCGGAGAAAAAGGTATGGTAGGGAAGGCCTCCGCAAAGCGTCATACTCCGCCTGATACCTGTTTTCTGCCGCAGCATTGGGATGCCTTGCAGGCCTGCGGCGCGGAAGATTGGTTCCTTGAAAGCTGCCAAAAAATCGAGTACCTATTCCCACGGGGACATGGCGCGGCTATGGCTGACTGTTTGGCAAAACTTGTTTGGTATGCGATCTATACGCCGAAAGAAACCGAGGAAGTATTCAAAAAGGCGGCTGAGCAAAACGGCTTTTGATCAAGCAAATATTGGGAGGTTTTTATGGGCCGCTTTTCACAAAGGGCGATCACAACTGGAGACAGCCGCTCTCATCGTCGGGCAGACGGCTGCGACATACTTTCAGTAGATCCGCTGCAGCTGCATTTGGATCATTTATACGCTGTGTACGATGAATTGACTTCTATCTGCCCAAAGGACGTCCTGCATCCCATGTATGACTGCCGCTTTTATGCAGACCATATCACCGAGCAATATGAAATGCCAATGACCATTCAAGGCGTCCTACGGGCGATCGAGGCTGTCAAGGAAACATTGGAAGACAGGAAACTGCGTGAGACAGAACGGTACCGTTTTGTGGCGTCCATTTTGGATTCCGGCGCAACGCCAGATGGGCAGATCGTAATGGTGAGCGTGTTTTTACCTCTCATTGAAGCCGTGCGGCAGAGACAGGTGTTAAACAGAAACGATCCGGTTCTTACACCTATTTTCGCGATCAAGTAATTTATAATGGATCAATAGAGCTCAGCCCCAGAATCGCTTAGACACCAGAGTGGTACCATTACCCACCATGGTATGCTCCGAGCGATTCTGGGGCATTTTTCTCATATAGATTATGGAAATGCTCATCTATGCCTTGAGAAAGTGAAAACCACTATCCTGCTGACTGTTACTGAATCGATTTAATTCTATAATGACAACAATCATGCGCTGTGCCGCTCCGGAGAACAGGCGGCGAGATTGAAAAACTGTCCGCCGTCCGGACGGAGCATGGTGAGCATGGAGTCTGCCGCCTGTTCCTTCTGCGCCTGCTGGGGGTGGCAGTAGGTACGCTCTAAGAAACCGGTGTCCGCATGGCCGACAAGGTCTGCCACCGTCTGCTTGTCCACGCCGCAGTGCAGCAGCGAGGTCACGAAGTAGTGCCGCAGGGTGTGGAGGTGGTACTCCCGCGGAAAGCCGATGGCGTCATAGATTTTTCGCAGCCGCTTGGTGAAAGTGTCCGAGTGGATGAGCTGCCCCTGCTCGTCGGTGAAGAGATAGGGACTGAGCTTGCGGCACTGCTGGACGCGGCAGGGCGCTTTGATCCCGCTTACGGAACAAAGCTGCTGACCTATGCGACACCCGTGATGGAAGCGGCGATGATGGACTACGCCGCACAGTATTCTTCCTCTCTGTCCATTCCCATCAGCCGGTACAATCAACTGCGCAGGGTGGCATACCTCTGCGCCGAGGGATGGGACTCATCTGATGCTGAGTTGGTCAAGGTGGTGTGCGGAGAACTGAATGTATCTGCCAAGGTAGCTGGGGCATTGATAAAAGAATACCGGACGCTGTTTTGCGTCCGGCAGTTAGGTGACGATGTGTTCTACGTCAGCTGCGGCGGTGATCCCGCCGTGGCCCATGACCGCCTCATGCGCCGAACGCTGCTGATGCAGCGGATGGAGGAGGTGCTGACGCCCAGAGAGTTGAATCTGGTGCGGAGCTACCTCGGCATCGGCCAGCCGGACGAGGTCGGCATGACTTTTCAGGAGCTGGCGATCCGGCTCAACTACAACGGCCCCAGCGGAGCGGAGAAGGCGTACAAGGCCGCACTGCGGAAACTGAAAAAGGACTTGTATGGCGGGGCTTACGGCCGGTGGCTCTCCGCACAGAAGGCCATCCGCGCCGCCAAAGCGGAGGCGGAGCAGGATGCGGGGTAAGTCTACACCTAAATGACCGCCCGTCCCGTATATCCAAAAGGTAGGAAATCCGCCCAAAAAACTGCTTATTTCCACGCTCTCGGAATTGTGGTAGAATGAAAAAGAGATATGTAGCAGGCGGTGGAAATGAAATGTATAACCTAAATTGGTCAAGAAGTGACCTCACCCGGCAAAAGCTGGGGACGTTCTGTGAATACTACGCAAAAATGTCATTAGCCTCTTATGGAGTGAGCATTTATACTTCCGAGGTTGATGACCATGGAATAGATTTTATTGCAGAAAGCAAGAGAGGATTTTTGAAGTTTCAAGTTAAAGCCATTCGCAAAGGAACAGGCTATGTTTTTATGCGGGAGGAATATTTTGATATTTCAGACCAATCACTTTACTTGTTCTTGCTTTTGCTAAATGATGGCGAACACCCCATAGAATATTTAATTCCTGCGACCACATGGGATAATGACAGTAGTAATATTTTTGTTTACCATTCATACAAGGGTAAAAAGTCGAAACCAGAATATGGCCTAAATATTTCCGCCAAGAACATTCCGCAGCTCGAAAGATTTAAGCTAGAAAGTATGATAACGGCAATATAATGAGGAACAAAATATGGCTTTAACCATACAAGAGCGATTGAAAGACCTGCGTGTGGAGTGTGGCTTGACGCTGGAACAACTTGCGGAGCAGACGCACCTCTCCAAGTCTGCGCTGGGCAGCTATGAAGCGGAGGACTTCAAGGACATCAGCCACTATACGCTTTCCTCCGGCGAGACCCAGACGGAGAGCGCCGCCCAGACCGGCACAGTAAGTACGGGCATGGGCAATATGGGCGGCCCCGGCGGGCAGAAGCCGGACGGAGCGCCGCCCTCCGGCGGCGGAGGCGGCCCAAAGCCGGACGATGATACCCCACGGTCAAAGCCGATGGGCGAGATGCCGCAGAAGGATAGCGGCAACGCCAAAGCTTGAAAAAAGCCAACTGAACGCAAATCACCAAACCGTTGTGATACAACAGCTTGGTGATTTTGCACAGTTATTGATCTGACAGCTCAAGTCTTGCGGCAGACACGGAAAAAAATCTTGACTTGTTACAGTTCGAGTCCTATAATCAGCCTATCTTTTTGGTATGGAAGGAGCGTTTCCCCATGAACAAAGCAAATACCCCTTTTCGCTATGACTACGTTGGCAGCTTCCTTCGCCCTGCTGGACTGAAGCAGGCGCGGGCAGACTTTCAAAACGGCAAGATCGGAGCCGATGAGCTGAAAGCAGCGGAGGATCAGGCGATCCGTGAGCTGGTTGCCAAGCAGCGGAGCGCTGGATACCACGTAATTACCGACGGCGAATTCCGCCGTGCCACCTGGCACCTCGACTTCATGTGGGGCTTTCACGGTGTGGGCCACAGCCGCACGGAGAAGGGGCTGCCGTTCCATGGAGAGAACGCAATGCTTGATGACACCTACCTCACCGGAGAGGTGAGTGTGGACAGCCATCCCTTTGTGGAGCATTTCCGGTTTGTCAAGGCGCTGGAAGACGAGAACACCGTGGCCAAGCTGACGATCCCCGCACCCGCTCAGTTTCTGGAGCAGATGGTCATGCCCTTTGCAATGGAAAATACCAGCAAATACTACCCCAACATTGAAAAGCTGGTGGAGGATCTGGCAGCGGGCTACCGCAAGGTCATTGATGACGTATATGCCGCCGGGTGCCGCAACCTGCAATTTGACGATTGCAGCTGGGGTATGCTGGTAGACCCCCGTGCCTGTCTGATCTTTGATACCGACGAGAAGGGGCTGGAGGCCATCAAGGAGCAGATGCTCGCCGCCAACAATCTGGCCATTGAAGGCAAGCCGGAGGATCTGGTCATCAACACCCATGTCTGCCGGGGCAACTTCCACTCTACCTACGCCAGCTCCGGCGCTTATGACAGCGTGGCCAAGACCCTGCTGGCCCGTGAGAATGTGACTGCCTACTATCTGGAATTTGACGATGCCCGCAGCGGCGGCTTCGAGCCCTTGGCCGCTGTCAGCGGTGAGAAGAAGGTGGTGCTGGGCCTCGTCACCACCAAGCGCCCTGAGTTGGAGGATAAGGCGGCGGTGATCGCCCGTATCCATGACGCAGCCAAGTACATCCCGCTGGATCGCCTGTGCCTGAGTCCCCAGTGCGGCTTCGCCTCCTGCGAGATCGGCAATAAGCTGACAGAGGCCCAGCAGTGGGCCAAGCTGGCGCTGGTGAAGGAAATCGCCGAAGAGGTCTGGGGCTAATTTTCTATGCAGAGGAGATGCGGAATCGCATAGATGCCGCAAGAAAACTGATGAAACTATTGGTATGATCCTCGGACAGCTATTTGACTGATATTCTATGAGATAAAGTCCCCAAGCTGTTGTTATGCAACAGCCTGGGGACTTTGAGGCTGTCGATAAAGTGATAAATTTTCCGCGACGGTAAGGAAGGGTGTGCGCGGGAAACCCAAGAAGGGTGTCCCGCGCCATTAAAATCCTAAGTTTTCAGAACTTTTATGAAGTTCTGAAAACTTGCTCAGCGGGGAGAAAAGACTTTCTGCATTTGCGCGGTTGAAGTGGATGCGTTTCAGGTTCTATACCTGAGAATCCGGAAAAGGGAAGGAGAAATTGCACCTGCTGCACCCTCTTAGCAGGGTCGCTTTGCGTTGACGGAGCAGTATGCGGATACACCGGTCAGCGTGATTGAACGGTAAGGTGCTGCATGTCAGAAGAAAAACGGTAATTCCACTGTGTCAGCCAAAATGAGACAGCATTTTGAATAAAAATGTGGGAAAAATAGCTTTGTAGCGCTCCGGAACTCTTGACATTTAAATGCACTGTGCTACTATATGACAAAAAAGATGATGCAGTGGAGGGCAATCCCGGAAACGGAGAACGTTCATACCGGAGGCTTCACGGCGAAACAGAGCTACCGCAAGCAAGCTTATAAGCGGAGAGACCGCGGAAACGCGGTTTTTCAAAGCACAGCAGTTAGTCAACTTTAACAAAAACCTTGCATATATGTAGGTTGAATTCATCTAACTGCAAAAAGGACAGCAGCTATGAAGAAGTCTGAGAATTTCTGGAACAGAAACGCGAAGCGCTATGATCGCTTTATGCGAAAGGACCGGGCGGCATACGAAAAGCTGTATGAACTGATCCGACCGGTTGTAAAAGCCAGAACGGTGCTGGAACTTGCCGCCGGGACCGGGCTGATCGCTAAAAACATTGTGCGTGCGGCAAGCCATATCGAGGTGACGGACGCCTCCGAGGAAATGATCGCTGAGGCGAAGCGGAACAACCGCTCCGCAAAGCTGCACTTTTCAGTGTGGGATATGTTCTGCCTGCCCTATGCGGACAAGTCCTTTGATGTGGTGATCGTATCCAATGCACTGCACATCGTTCCGCAGCCGGAGAAGGCCCTTGCCGAGATCCGCCGGGTGCTGAAGGATGACGGCGTGCTCATTGCCCCTACCTTTACCCACGGGAACGATACCCTGCAGGGCAGGATCAAGCTGTTTTTTATGAAGCTGGCGGGATTTCCGCTGAACAGCAGGTGGTCAAGCGCGGATTATCTGGCGTTTTTGCGGCAAAACGGCTGGACGGTGCGGAAGAGCGCCGTGCTGAAAGCGTCCTTTCCGCTGACCTATGCGGAATGTGTAAAACCGTCGGTGAAGGGAAGGGGGTAACGCTATGAACTACATGGGAATGCCATGGGGGATGTGGACGCTGTTTGCGGGCTCCTTTCAGGCACAGTTGACCGATGTGCTGGGGTATAACGAGCAAACGGCGAAGGCGATCACACGGAGGGCGAAAGCAAAATACAAGGAGATCCTCAGCCGCCTGCCGGAGTTTGAGAAGGGGGACCGCTTCAAAATCAATCTCGTGGGCTGCGCCATGCTGGGGGCCTTCGTTCTCACCATGCCGGAGCGTCCCAATGTGGATCGGCTGACGGAGTATTACGCCAAGGCCATGATGACAAAGCCTATGCGCTGGTTCTGCCGTAAAAGCGGCGAGAAAAAGTTCACCTCCCAAAGCGTTGCCGGACTGCAAGCGGCGGCAGCGCTGAAGGCCGCCGACCGGAACCCCTATTCGTGGAACATGGACTTTTACGAGTACCCCGACGGCAGTGGCTACGAGGCCCGGTTTACCAAGTGCGGTATCTGCGTTTTGATGCGGGAGCTGGGGCTGTACGATTTGACCCCGGCCCTGTGCCGTCTGGACTACACCATGAGCGAAGCGGGCGGCACGGCGGATTTTAGGCGGCAGTATACCCTTGCCTCCGGCGGGCCGTACTGCGACTGCGGCTATAAGAAAAAATGACAGGAACGGATGTTTGTTATGATTCAGACAACAGTTAAAGTTTCCGGCATGGCCTGCTCTATGTGCGAAGCCCATATCAACGATGCCGTTCGCGGCGCATTCCCGGTGGAGAAGGTCACATCCTCCCATTCCAAGGGGGAGACGGTGATCCTCTCCCAAGCGCCGCTGGACGAAAACGCCCTCCGCGCCGCTATTGACGCCACCGGCTACACGGCGGGGGAGATCCATGCGGAAACGTATGAAAAAAAGGGACTGTTTCATTTCGGAAAAAAGAAGGACTGAGCTCATTCCTGTGGTCCGGCTTTCCGGCCATCGGTTTGAAATAAATAAGATCCATATAGGAGGATAATTGTTATGAAGAAAATTGGTTTGTTTGCCGCAGGCGTTCTGTTTGGTACCGCCGGTATGAAGCTGCTGGGCAGCAAGGACGCGAAAAGAGCCTACGCTCAGACCACTGCCGCCGCACTGCGGGCAAAGGACAGCGTGATGGCCGCTGTGACCGCTGTGCGTGAGGGGGCGGATGACGTCTATGCGGAGGCTAAGGCCATCAACGCCCAGCGCACGGAGGCTGAGACCGCTAATGTGGTGGAGGATACCTCCACAGAAGAGGAAAGCCAGGCAGAGTGATCCATGAAATGCACGATCCTACATGATACAGCCGGGCGGCTGCGGGTCCATCTTTGCTGTAAGCGAATGACGCTGCGGCAGGCGGATGTGCTGGAATACTATCTGCTGGCGGTGGACGGCGTGCGCTCCGTCAAGGTCTATGACCGGACGCGGGATGCCGTGGTGGTGTATGATGCGGAGCGGGAGCGCATGATCCGTGCGCTGGCCCGGTTCTCCTTTGAAAAAGCGGAGAAGCTGGACTTGGCGCCGGAGCACACCTCCCGCACCTTGAACCGGGAATTTGAGGACAAGCTCGCCCTCACTGTTATGCGCCGCTGCGCTTCCAACCTGTTTCTGCCGGCGCCGGTGACGTCGGCGCTGGCTGTGATCCGCTCCGCAAAGTACATCAAAGAAGGGCTTCTGGCCCTGTGGCACCGGAAGCTGTCCGTTGCCGTGCTGGATGCCACCGCCGTCACCGTGTCTATGGTGCGGGGAGATTTCGCCACCGCCGGTTCGGTCATGTTCATGCTGCGGCTTGGGGAAATTTTGGAGGAGTGGACCCACAAGAAGTCCGTGGCCGACCTTGCCTCCGCCATGAGCTTACGGGTAGAAAACGTCTGGCAGCAGGTAGACGGCACCGAGGTGCTGACGAAGGTCACCGCCGTGAAGCCGGGGGATCGCATCGTAATCCGCACCGGCGGCATGATCCCGCTGGATGGCCGGGTGATAGAGGGCGAGGCCATGGTGAACCAGTCCTCTCTCACCGGAGAATCCATGCCGGTGGCCAAGCGGCCCGGCAGCCCTGTTTATGCCGGTACGGTGGCCGAGGAAGGCGAGTGTGTGGTCTGCGTGGAAAAGGTATCCGGCAGCGGACGCTATGACCGGGTGGTCCGCATGATCGAGGAATCGGAAAAGCTGAAATCCACCGCTGAGGACAAGGCGTCCCGGATGGCGGACAGGCTGGTTCCCTATACGCTGGGCGGCACGGCTGTGACCTATCTGCTGACCCGCGATGTGACCAAGATGCTGGCCGTTTTGATGGTGGACTTCTCCTGCGCGCTGAAGCTGGCGATCCCTGTCGCGGTGCTGTCTGCCATGCGGGAGAGCAGCGGGCATCACATTTCCGTCAAGGGCGGGCGTTTTCTGGAGGCTGTGGCCAAGGCGGATACCATTGTGTTCGACAAGACCGGTACGCTGACCTACGCCACGCCGAAGGTGGCGCAGATCGTTCCCTTCGGCGGGCACCGGGAAGCGGATATGCTCCGCCTCGCCGCCTGTCTGGAGGAACACTATCCCCACTCTATGGCCAATGCCGTGGTGGAGGAGGCGAAGCGGCGGGGCCTTACCCATGAGGAATACCATTCGCAGGTGCAGTATGTGGTGGCCCACGGCATTTCCAGTATGGTGGAAAATAAAAAGGTCATCATCGGCAGCGCCCACTTTGTCTTTGAGGACGAGGGCTGCTGTATCCCGGAGGGAGAGCAGGAGAAATATGACGCGCTGCCCGCCGCATATTCCCATCTGTATCTCTGCATCGACGGGGAGCTGGCGGCGGTCATCTGTATCCACGATCCCCTGCGCCGGGAGGCCAAGGACGCGGTAAAAGCGCTGCATGAGAGCGGCTTTACCAATGTGGTGATGATGACCGGCGACAACCGCCGCACAGCGGAGTCCGTTGCCGCCGAGGTGGGCGTGGACGCCGTTTACGCAGAGGTCCTGCCGGAGGACAAGGCCGCCTTTATCCGTCAGGAAAAGGAAAAGGGACACACCGTTATCATGGTGGGGGACGGCGTCAACGATTCTCCCGCCCTCTCCGAGGCGGACGCCGGCATCGCCATCTCCACCGGCGCGGCCATCGCCAGGGAGATCGCCGACATCACCGTTGCCTCGGAGGATCTCTTTGAGCTGGTGACGCTACGTAAGCTCAGTGAAGCGCTGATGGCGCGGATCCACGGCAGCTACCGGTTTATCGTGGCCTTCAACCTGTCGCTGATCACCTTGGGCGTAGCGGGGGTACTGCCACCCGCAATATCCGCGCTGCTGCACAATACCTCCACATTGGGTATCGGCCTGAAAAACATGACCGATCTGCTGGAGGAACACGAGGGTGCGTAATTGCTCCCCGTCGAGGAGTACACGCTCGGCATTCATCAAAAGAGCACACTGCGGCTTCACTGGACGCACGGTTCTGATGAATGGGACAGGGTACTGGTAGGAATAAAAATTCTATCATCGCATATTCCGCAACAGCGGGTTGCTTACTCTATGGGGAAGCGAGGACTGCGGGTTCCACGCAGTGAGCTGCGGCAGCCGTGCCTTTCTGATGAATCTGAATATTAGGGCGGAATTTTTAGTGGTTTTCACTCCTGTCACAGAACTTGTGTTGATTTTACAAACACTTGGTTTGCCTGCCGGAAGGGGAAGCCTTGTAATAAAGATATCCGGAGAAAAGCGAGGTGCTGTAAATGCTTCCCTGTCAGGAACACTGCGGTCAGTATTGCCAAGGCTGTCATCTGGACTGCACGTATTAGACGAGCTTCCGTAAAAATCAGGAGTCATAGTGTTAACTGAAAAAGCAGTATCTGAGTTATTACGCGGAATTGTGCGCCGTCAGGACACGGCAATTTCGGAAACTATCCCCTTTGAAGTGGTAAAAGCGGACACCGGCAGGATATGATCCCGCCGGTGCTTTTTTTAGGTCCGCCGGGCTCGGAATGGCATGGCTGACGCACTTGACCAGAATTTTACATGCCTTTTACCGGGACTGTCTATCGGCTTTTTCCGGTCTTTCCTATAATAAACGAAGTATGGCAACGTGCATACGGGAACAGCTCTGTTGGATTTTAGATTCTCAACTGCGGGACACAACAAAGGCGAGCCTGATGCTTCCGGATGGCTCCTATTGCCGCAAACACAGCGCCGTGCCCTTTGATTCTCAGGATACATTTATGCAGCAACATCCGCATATCCCCACAGCGGCGGCCGGTGCGCCGAAGGAGCGGGCCATTGGCTGAAGGACCTGACCGAAAAGCTGCTTTGGACGTGAAGTATTTCTTTGCCTGCATGTCGCTCTCCTTCTACGATGGCGTGCGGCAGTGTTAGGAAAACCAAAAAGTCTCCGCATGGAACCGCGGACAGAAAAAAGAATTGTGGCCTGGAGCTTGATGATGTAAAATAATCAAAAGTGTTTGGGAAATTGCGGGAGATCAGAGGAAAAACGATGAAAAACGATAGCAGACTTCGCAAATATGTGCCATCGTTGCTGCTGTTTCTGTTGTTTGAAGCAGTAGCGGTCACGCTATGGTTCACGAAGGACAATTTATTCTATCTGCTGAATTTCAGTTACATCGGCGGCTGTATGGCATTGGGAACAGCGCTCTTTACCGCCGGGAAACGCTATGCCCGCCATTTTGTGCAGCTGGCGGTAGGCGGCTATATGCTGCTGTACCTCGGCGTCATCTCCCGCGAGAATATGCAGATCGAGGGGTTCTGGTACTATTTGTTTCTCGGCACCTTCGAGGCGGCGACCATCCACTACGCCGTGGCAAAGATCTTCGGCCCGCTGCTGTTCGGGCGCGGTTGGTGCGGCTACGCCTGCTGGACAGCCATGGTGCTGGACTTTCTGCCCTACAAGCGACCGCAGAAGCCGCGTAGGGAAAAACTGGGCGTTCTGCGCTATGTGATGTTTACCCTGTCTCTGGCGTTGGTGTCTGGGCTGTTCCTGATGAAAGTTGCGCATCTGGAACAGATCATGTTCTGGCTGTTCCTCGCCGGGAACGCACTCTATTACCTTGCGGGCATTGCTCTGGCGTTCGCCTTTAAGGATAACCGCGCGTTCTGCAAGTATCTTTGTCCCGCTGCAGTTTTTCTCAAGCCCATGAGCTACTTTTCTCTGCTCCGCGTCCACTGCGATGAGAGCAAATGCGTCCATTGCGGGAAATGTCTGCGAGTCTGCCCCATGGATGTGGAGGTCAACAGGGAAGCCCGCAAGCGGAAAAACGGAACAGAGTGCATACTCTGCTATGAGTGCATGAAGGTGTGTCCCACAAAGGCACTGCATTGAAATTCTGGACATTTTCAGCCCAATTGAGCGAAAAGTGTTGAAATGTTTTTTGGGTATCTGTTATAATAAAAAATCTACGCAGGCCGCAGAAAAGCATATAGAAAGAGCTTCTGCACCCTGACTGCACGCAAAATCATGAAATACGGATCTGAAAGGACCCGCTCACACATAAGGAGCAAATGCATGAAAACAGCCATTGTAACAGACAGCAACAGCGGCATTACACAGGCAGAAGCGCAGAAAATGAACGTTTTCGTCCTGCCGATGCCGGTCATCATCGAGGGACAGGCGTATTACGAGGGGATCGACCTGCTGCCGGATCAGTTTTTCCGTGCATTGACGGAGCGGCAGGCGGTCTCCACCTCCCAGCCGTCCCCCGGCGATGTGACGGCCCTTTGGGACAAGGTGCTGGCCGAATATGAGGAGTTGGTGTACATCCCCATGTCCAGCGGTCTCTCTGCCTCCTGCGCCACGGCGCAGATGCTGGCGGAGGATTACGAGGGCAGGGTGTTTGTGGTGGACAATCACCGCATTTCCATCTCTCAGAAAAGCTCCGCGTGGGACGCCGTGGCCCTGCGGGAGGCGGGCTGCGGGGCACAGGAGATCCAGCGGGAGCTGGAGGCCAGCGGGCTGGATTCCATTGTGTACGTGGGCGTGGAGACCTTGGAATATCTTCGCCGGGGCGGTCGCGTGACCGCCGGAGCTGCGGCCATCGGCGCGGTTTTGCAGATCAAGCCCCTTTTGAAGATTGAGGGGGAGTTGCTGGACGCCTGCGCCAAGGTGCGCGGCACCGCAGGCTGCAAGAAAAAGCTGCTGGAGACCATTCGTGGCGACGCGGAGCGGCTTTCCGCCAAGTGGGACATTGACATCGCCGTGGCCGGCAGCTATCAGGACGCCGCCGCACTGGAGGACTGGCGGGAGATGGCGGTGAACGCGTTCCCGGAGCACGGCGGCATCTTTGCCGATCCGCTTTCCTTCAGCGTCAGCAGCCATGTGGGGCCGGACGCCTTCGGCATGGCTGTGAGCCGCCGCCTGGCCCGGACGAAGGACGGGATCTGATCCGTTAAAAAATAGGGAAAAGAAGGGGACACACGCCGTCAGGCGTGTGTCCCCTTCTTGTTGACATCGCGGTACCTGCGGAACCATGCAGCACTGATGAATGGTGGCAAAACTCTGCAAGGACATCTCAGTTTGCTTCTTGCTGTTGAACTCTGTTGTATCACATGCAGGTTACACTGTACAGCAGAGAAGAAAGCGGCGATCTGCGCTTTTCATACCGCGCCAGCGCTGCAAACAACCTGTGCCACAGGCGAGAAGGTTATTCTGCATTGCGTAGCTGCGTTTTTGTGAATAAGGGGTGGACAGACTGCGTCCAAGCGAGGAAATACTGGTGTTTATACACAAAAAACTTGAGCAAAAAACAGCAGAAAGTAGAAAAAATAGAAGTATGTTGACAACGAAAGAAGCGCATGATATGTTAAAAATGCAATGAGGGCAATACGCCATCATTATTTTTGCAAACGATATGAGAACGTTCTCATTTTGGACGAGGGGTATTTGAATGGTTGCTACGATCATCGACGTTGCGAAAAAATGTGGATACTCAAAAGCAACTGTTTCGCGTGCATTTGCGTCTCCGGAAGCGGTTAGCGAGCGAGCAAAGGCCCGGATCTATGCTGCGGCAAATGAGCTGAATTATACGCCGAATCCAATCGCCCGAGCAATGGCTCGCCAGAAAACGGATAATATCACGTTTGTGATTCACGAAAATCAGTATCCTGCCATTCTGAATCCGTTCTATTCGTCGGCTTTGGAAGCGATCATGCAGGAAACGATGAAACGGAACTATGGCCTTTTTGTTACTACAAATGACCATGTGCGTCTGCCCAGCGGAGAAGTGAGCATAAAAAAGCACATGGATGGCGTTATCATAGCAGGACAAACAGACCGAAGTTCTATCGAAAGCTTTTGCAAACAGAACATTCCTGTTGTTGTGCTGAATAATCTGATCCAGATGGAACACTTGCCTTGCATCGCTGTTGACAACTATCATGGGGCAAAATGTGCCGCTGAACATTTGATTCAGAAGGGCCATCGACGGATCGCTTTGCTGGAGGGACGTTTTTCTCCCCAAATTTACCATGACCGCCACAACGGATACATGGACGCAATCGTTAGTGCCGGACTCACAGTAGATCCTTTGCTTATACGGGATGTGGATGCCAATGAGCTGTGCGCGGAAACTTGTGCCCGTGAAATGCTGAGTTGCCCGGAGCGGCCGACTGCGCTGCTATGTACCAATGATACCATTGCGGTAGGAGCGATGAAGGCTGCGATGCGTATGGGACTCCGGATTCCGAAAGATGTAGCAGTGATCGGATTTGATGACAGCTATGTCAGCCGGGTCATTGAACCGGAATTGACCACGGTGCGGATCGATTCCCTTCAGATGGGCAAGTTAGCGGTAGAAATGCTGTTTCGCCTGATCGACGGGGAAGAGCTTTCGGAATGGTATATTGAAATGCCAACAGAACTGATCGTTCGCGGAACCACTTGAGATTCTTTTTATCAAAACAAAAAACGAGGTGAAGAAATGCGGATCACATTTGTGAATGTCGGATATGGCGATGCCATTTTGATGGAATCAGACACGGGCTATACGGCGCTCTTAGATGGAGGCGGCAATCTGCCGCAAGAGTTTGAGGGAGATCCTTACCGTGTTCGCTGCGCCGAATATTTGCGAACCCGACAGATCCATCATATTGATGCGCTGCTGATTTCTCACATTCATGAGGACCATGTCTGTGGCTTGCTGCCGGTGCTGAAGGATGTAAGTGTTGGCGCCATTTATGTACCCTACCCGGCAGAACCGTTCTTGAAGGGCAAGCCCTTAGAAGCAAAAGAAGGGGCGGCCAGAAGTGTTCCCTTGTATACGGCGGCTTTGAACAGCTACCGTGAGATCATATCGGATGCGAATGCCAAACAAATTCCGGTCCATGTGCTCCATCCTGATGACCAGCTGGATTTGGCGGAGGATCTGAAAATCAGCGTCTTGGCACCGAAGGAAAAGAACATCAGCGATTACATGGCTTTCATAGAGCGGGCCTATGATGAAACAGACATGGATGTGATCACAGAGATCCTGACCAAGTTAGACGCTATGTCCAATCACACCAGCTTCCTGTTGAGGATCGAAGCAGGGGACGAAGTTTTTCTGACGGCAGCAGATAGCTGCCCCGGTGACTGGGACGAGGTCGATATTTCTTTACTAAAAAATGTAACCGTTCTCAAATTGCCGCATCACGGTCAAGTTGATAGTATTTCAGAACAATTTATGGGAGATATGCCGCTGCGGTATGTGATCACAACTGCATCCTCGGATCGCCGCTACCGGAGTGCAAATGCTGAGGTTTATGAGCGGCTTTTGGCCATGTGCCCCGCAAACCGGCCGCCGCAATTCCTTTTCACGGACGAACGATCTTACCCCCCATATTTCCACCAACCTGACGGTTTTCAGGCCATCACTCTTGTGATCGATTCTGGGAGTATTACTCCGGAATTTATCAAATTTACCACCAAACACTAATTAAGGAGGAACCACGATGAAAAGCAAGAAACTCTTATCCCTGCTTCTCGCTCTGGCCATGGTCATGAGCATGGCTGCTTGCGGCGCAAAGACCAACGAGCCCCCCGCGACCTCCGGTACTCCGTCTGAGACGGGTGCCCCTGCTACGGAAGAACTGAATTGGCCCACCAAGGAGATCACCTTGATCCAGCCTTGGAGCCTGGGCGGCGGTCCTGACGTGATCACCCGTCAGATCGCCTCTTACAGCGACAAGATCCTGGGTGTCCCCATGATCGTTGAAAACCATACCGGCGGTTCCGGTACCATCGGCATGAACGATTTTCTGGAGGCTGAGGACGATGGCTACACGCTGTTCTGCTGCAACGGTCCTCTGTTTTCTCTGACTCCCAGCTTTATTGATGTGGACTATACCATTGATGACATCAGCCCCATCTGCGGTATCCGTATCACGGAGTTTGTCATCCTCAGCAACGCATCCAGCAAGATTACCAACATTCAGGAGCTGAAGGATTACGCTGCCGCTGGCCACACGGTGAAATATGCAACTACCGGCGGCCCCGGCAATGACAGCTACACCATGATCTCCGCACTGTTCGCCCTTCTGGACATCCCCTGCGAGGCAGTGCCTTATGACGGCGGCCAGGAAGCGATCAACGCTCTGGTTGGCGGCCATGTGGATATTGCCATCGGTTCTCCCCCGACCTATCGCGACTATGTGATTAACGGTCAGCTGAACTGCCTGGGCACCTTTATCCCCGAAGGTCTGGATGTGGAAGGCATTGGCCACATTGCTTCCTTCAAGGAGCAGGGCATTGACGTGGAGTTCACCGGTATGGACTATCTGGCCGTCCGTTCCTCTGTTGATCCCCGTATCCAGGAAAAGCTGCGCGAGTTTGTTCTGGAAGTGTATGCCGATCCTGAGTTCCAGGCGTTCATGGCTGGCATGGGCATGAAGGCATGGGATTCCGATGCTGCCGAGATCCTGAGCATGATCGATTCCCAGACTGAGGCTATGAGTCAGTACATCCCTCTGGTTCAGTAAGTGACTGAGGTGCCCTGAGTCCTTGGGCTTGGGGCACCCCTTTTTAACTGAGGTGTGTTATTATGAAAATCAAGTATAACCATGAGATCATATCGGGCATCGTGTTTGCCCTTATCAGCTCTTTTTTATGGTTTTCTATCCCTACGCAGGTCAAGACGATGGAGAAAACCGCTATTACCGCACAGACGCTTCCTAAAATCGCCATCGGCGGCATGTTTGTTTTTGCCGTCTGCCTTTTGCTGGAAGGCATCTTTATGAAGGAAAAAGAGGAATTGACCGTCACGAAGGAATCCTTTCATTCCGCTGCCTTTAAGAAGGAACTGCGCTCCATTCTCTATTGCCTGTTCCTTGTTGCCTACTGCTTTATGGTGAAACCTCTTGGTTTTGTCATCTCCACCGTGATCCTGGTTCTTGCGATCATGGTGTACTATGGTGCCAGAAAATGGTATTACTATGCGATCCCCCTTGCCATGGTCGGCATCGTATATTATGTATTCCGAGTCGTGCTTCACGTCTCTCTGCCGTAACGGGGAAGGAGGAAGATCATGGAACAATTTTTAGGCGGTTTGCAAATTCTGTTGAATTGGCAGAACTTCTTGATTATCCCCGTCGGCCTGGTTATCGGCATCGTGGTCGGAGCGATCCCCGGCCTGACCTCTGACCTTGGCATTATCTTGTGCATTCCTCTGACCTACGGCATGGACCCGACCATGGCGATCTTGATGCTGTTGGCCATTTATTGCGGCGGTACCTACGGCGGCTCGATCACGGCGATCCTCATCAATACGCCCGGTACATCCGCCAATGCGGCAACACTGTTTGACGGCTATCCGATGACCGTCAAAGGGCAGGCGTTTAAGGCCCTGCAAATGGCCTTGTACGCCTCTACGATCGGCGGTCTGATCAGTGCGTTTTCTCTGCTGTTTCTGGCTCCGCTGATCGCAAAGATCACCCTGCTCTTTGGCCCTGCGGAATATTTTGCGCTGGCGGTGTTCGGACTGTCTGTTATTGCCGGTGTGTCGAATGACAGCATTTTCAAGGGCCTGATTGCTGCCTGCCTTGGTTTGTTCATGACCACGATCGGCGTGGATTCTATCAGCGGTACAGCGCGGTTCCTGTTTGGTCAGAAGAAACTGATGGCCGGTATCGACCTCATTATTGCGCTGATCGGTATGTTCGCCATCTCTGAAATTCTGACCAAATCTAAATATGATCCCAAAACGGATCATAAAATTTATGACCCCAAGGCCCTGACGAAGGATAAGATCACAAAAGAGGAATATCGGCGCTGCCGCAAGCCCATTGGCATTGGTTCTCTTGTCGGTGTTATCATTGGTGCAACACCTGGCACTGGCGGCGGTCTGGCAGCGTTTATTGCTTACAATCAGGTCAAGCAGGCGTCCAAGCATCCGGAAACGTTCGGCAAGGGTGAGATCGAGGGCGTGGCTGTTGCGGAATCTGCTAACAACGGCGCTTGCGGTGCAACTATGATCCCCATGCTGACGCTGGGTGTCCCTGGTGACGGTGCAACAGCCATTCTGATGGGCGCATTCATGCTTCACGGCATGGTTCCCGGCCCGTCCTTGTTTGCCGAGCAGGGCAACATTCTTTATGCCATCATGCTGGGCCTGCTCGTGGTGAATGTGTTCATGTATATCGTGGGCACTGGTTTGACCCGGTTTTATGCGCATATTACCCGCATTCCCTATGAGATTCTGGCTCCCATCGTGCTGACATTCTGCATTGCAGGCTCTTATTCTACCAACAACCGCATTTATGATATTTATATCATTTTGATTTTCGGTATCGTTTCTTATTTCCTGCGGCGCATGGGCTTCCAACTGGTGCCTATTCTGCTGGGCATCGTGCTTGGACCTTTGGCTGAAAAGAACTTCCGCCGTGCCAAGGTCATTTCTGAAGGCAGTCTCAGCATTTTCTTCACGCGTCCGATCAGCTGCGCGTTCATTTTGATCGCGATTGTGTCCGTGGCAATTTTTGGCATCCGGAACTACAAGTCCAGAAAGCTGGCAAAGCAGAATACTGCTGAAACTTCCGAGAGAAAATAATCGAACGGAAAACGTCCCCGCTCAGTTTGGAAACAAAACTCTCTGCTTTGAGGGAGTGCGCTGACTGGGGATGACTTGGCAGACGAACTTAGGCCAACATTAAAAACAAGGGGCTTTCTTTACGAAGGCCCCTTGTTTTGTAGAAAAAACCGACTGATACCTTGCTACTGCCGATGGCGGCCTAAAGCAAATCGCGGATATCATGGAAAAAGTTGTGCCGTTCGGCTCTGATTTATATTGTAGGCGGCTTGGGAGTCCTGATCATGCACATCAGCGTAGTACCGGAAATGTTTGCCCTGATTTTCAAGAGCGCCTTTACACCTAAAATGGACGATGAATTGGCATTTCTCTTAGCAGAGGCACATCATAACCTTGGCCAGTTAGAAGGACTGATTCAATATGCGCCCAACAGAATCCCTTTTTGTGACTTGATGGTTTTGAAGGAATGCACCAATTCTTGCTATCCCTCAATCATTATTTTTATTATTTCAAGTATAGCAGATGATTGAGAATAAAAGCACTATCCCGCAATTTGTTTCACAAAACTGCCAAATAGTGCAATTAATCACTCAATTCGAGTTTCACGATTTATACACACCTTCGCCACGATGGCGCTCCAGAACGGCGTGGACGTCAAGACCGTCAGCAGTATGCTCGACCACTACTCGGCGGGCTTCACGCTGGATACCTATGCCCACGTTACCACGGACGCGCAGCTCAAAGCGGCGCAAACGATGGGCAATATCCTATCCCGTGCTGTCTGACGGTTTCCACTACCCGCTCTCGTTGGGGTCAGCGTTTGCGCATCCAATTGAAATGTGGCGCTCAAATAAACTTGGGATCAAAGAAAAAATAAGTCGAGGGAATTTCCCCCGACTTATTTTTTCGTGCCCTGTACCGTCCGGCCTACCCCATAGGTCACATTGTGTACCTATGAACATGAACCGACTGGTTTCCGCAGCTTTTTTGCTTGCTTGGCGAATGCGCTCAGGAGTCTGCTTCCTCCGGGCTTTCTTCCATACGGGCGGCCAGCTCCGCTTCGTGGGCACGAAGCTCCCGGTCCACCTTTCGGGAAACGAAGAAATAGCAGATGAGGTGGGTGGTGGCCGTCAGGACCCAGGAGAGAGGATAGACGATGTAAACCATCTCGATCCGGTGGTAGGCTGGAAGCCGGAACACAGTAGACAGCCAGATGAGCCGGGAGGCGCAGGCGCCCATCAGCGTGACCAGCATGGGAAGAATGTTGTACCCCACGCCACGCAGAGAACCGACGATCACATCCATAATGGCGTCCAGACCGTAGAACAGGGCAATCCAGCGGAGGCGCACCATACCGGCTGCCACCACCTCGGCGCTGGGGGAATAGATCCCCAGAAGCTGCGGGCCGAAATAGACGGCCAGAACGCTCAGAAGCTCTGTGGTCACAACGCCGGTCACAACGCTGATCATAGCGATCTTCTTGATGCGCCGATAGTCACCGGCGCCGTAATTCTGGCTGGTAAAGGCCACGTTGGCCTGATAGAAGGCGTTAATGTTGGCGTAGATGAATTGCTCGATGCTGATAGCGGCGGAACTGCCGGCCATAATGACCTCACCGAAGGAGTTGACGGAGGACTGCACCGTCACGTTGGCCAGAGAGAACAGCATTCCCTGAATTCCGGCGGGGATGCCCACCTGCATGATCTGCTTGAGCTTGATGGGGTAGATCTTCAGCTGCCGGAAGTCCAGCCGCAGAGGACCGGTCTCCTTCATGAGGCAGCGGACCACCAGTGCGGCAGAAATGCACTGGGAGATCACGGTGGCCAATGCCACGCCTGCCACATCCATGTGGAAGTAGATGACAAAGACCAGATTCAGGATCACGTTGACAACGCCGGATGCGAACAGGTAATAGAGAGGTCTTTGGGTATCGCCGCTGGCCCGCAGCAGAGCGGCACCGAAGTTATAGAGCATGGTGGCGGTCATGCCGGCGAAGTAGATCCGCAGGTAGAGTGTGGCCAGATCCAGCACATTGGCGGGGCACTGCATCCAGATCAGAATGGTCCGGGCACCCAGAATACCGACCACTGTCAGGAACACGCCGCTGTACAGGGAGAGCAGAATAGAGGTGTGGACCGTTTTGCTGAGTTCCTCATCCTCGTGAGCGCCGAAGTGCCGGGCAGCCAGAATATTGGCGCCGATGGACAATCCTAAGAACATATTGGTCAGCAGGGCGATCAGGGAGGTGTTGGAACCCACCGCCGCCAGGGAATTGTCACCGGCCCAGCGGCCGACCACCACCACGTCCGCCGCGTTGAACAGCAGCTGCAGCATGGTGGAGAGGGTCAGCGGGACGGCGAAGCGCAGTAGCTTCGGCAGGATCGCGCCATGCAGCATGTCGATCTCGTAGGTTTTCTTTGCGCTCCGCATCATGGGAAACCTCCTGAAATACTGTCAAAAATACAGAAAAGGGTCGCCCTTCAGGGCAGTGTCCCTATTCTAACACCGCCATAGCGGAAAAGCCACCCCTTTTTCTAAAAAGTTCTACCATTTTTTCCGTAGACACGCAAGGGCTTTTAGCGAAAGATCACTATGCCCTTCCTAAATGGGGAAACCGGGGCTTTTAGGGCGTCAATTCTTTCAAAATCGCTAAAATTCTCAAATCGTTCACAGTTTCGGATTGCGCGGAGCGGGGAATGCTGATATGATACCCTGTATACAGTTTGAGTGAGGAGGTGGAATATGACGGACCCATATAAGCAGGCGGATCGGGCGCGCTGGCTGCGGGATCTGCTGTGCGGTGCGCTGATCGGCGCAGGGGCGATCCTGCCCGGCGTCTCCGGCGGCGTACTGGCTGTGGTGTTCGACGTATACCGCCCCATGATGGAGACACTGTCCCATCCCGGACGGGGGATCCGAAAATATTGGCATATTTTCCTTCCCCTGGGGATCGGCTGGGCTGTGGGCTTTCTGGGTCTCGCCAAGGGGATCAGCGCCGCGTATGCCCTGTCGGACGCCGCTACCGTCTGGCTCTTTATCGGCCTCATCGCCGGGACGTTTCCTGCTCTCTGGCGGGAGGCGGGAAAGGAGGGCCATGGCTGGGCGGCGTGGATCGCCTGCGGCGCCTGCGCCCTGTCAGTGTTTTTGACGCTTTTCTATGTGCGCCATGTGCTTCACGTGACGGTGACGCCGAACTTCGGCTGGTACAACTTCTGCGGCGCGCTATGGGGTGCCAGCGTGGTGCTGCCGGGGCTGACCAGCTCCTCCATTATGATGGCGCTTGGGCTGTACGAGCCGCTGCTGAACAGTCTTGCGGAAATGCGGCTGCTGACCCTGTCCGCCTGCCTGCCGGGGATGCTGCTGACCATGCTGCTGTTGGCCCGGGGCGTCACCTGGCTGCTGCAAACCCATTACGCCGTAACCTTCCACGGGATCTTGGGCATCGTGGCGGCCTCCACACTGGTGATCGTTCCCATCCGGTATGACAGCGTGGGCGAGGCAGTGGCGTCGCTGCTCTGCTGCGCCGCCGGATTCCTGCTGGCCTTTTTCCTGGAAAAGCTGGATCGGGCCTTACCCCGCGCTTGAATCCACACCTGAATGTGCCTGACAAAGACCCCCGCCGCTCATGTGAGCGGCGGGGGTCTTTGTCATATACAGTGGGTTTACAGGTCAAAGAAGCCCATGATGGCGATGCCGATGACCACCAGACAGATCATGGCATAGTGCTTCCAGGAGAGCTTTTCCTTCAGGAAGATGCGGCTCCACAGCACGGAGGCGGCACAGTAGGAGGAAATGATGGGAGCGGACATGGCCAGATGGGCGGTGTCAGAAATGGCGTAGATGTAGGCGAACTGACCGGCAGTTTCGCAGATGGCACCAAAGTACTTGGGAGCCTCCATTTTGGGAACCAGCCGATCCTTCTTGATGATTACCACATAGATGAAGCAGAATGCTGCTGCGGCAAGGAACGTCAACTCGTATGCGCAGTTGGCAGAGGCCGCCGCCTGATCGGCACATTCTCTCAGCGTGGCGAACATACCGGCGTTCATATAGCGGTCCGTCAAAATCTCCAGCACCCGGTTGTCGGCAAAGGTGCCGGCGGCGTCCAGCAGGCAGTAGGCTGCGGGGAGAGCGAGGGCGAGAAAGCTCTTGGCGTACTTATAGTTGCTGGCCTTCTGCCGTTCCAGACGAAGCTCCGGGTCCTCCGTGGCATCCACCACACCCAGACCGATGGCACCCGTGCACACAAGCGCGATGGCCAACAGGGCCAGAGGAGAGTAATCCTCACCGCCGACGAACAGCAGCGTCAGCACGGCCACCAATGCGCCGGAGGAATTACAGATGGGGGAAGAAACGGACAGCTCGATATACCGCAGGCCCAGATAGCCCAAAGCCATGGAACTGATATACAGCAGGGACACCGGCAGGTAGGTCCAGATGACGGACCAGCTGATGGCCGTGCCGCCTACGAAGATCTCAAAGGCGGCGTGAAGGCCCATCACCACGCCCACGGCGATGACCATTTTCAGGTGACTGTAACGGTCGCTGCCGTCCCGGCAGCCGATTTTGGAAAAGAGGTCGCTGCCGCTCCAGCACAGGAGGGCAATCAGGGAAAGCCAAAGCCACATGGGGAAGGTCTCCTTATTGAAAAATTAGAATTGGACTTACAGGGTCACGAGACCGGCGTCCACCAGCTTTTGCAGGCTCATAAGGATGCCCAGCTTGGCGTGATACCAGGTGAGGCCGCCCTGGAAGTAGACGGCGTAAGGGTCGCGGATGGGGCCGTCGGCGGACAACTCAATGCTGCTGCCCTGCACGAAAGCGCCTGCCGCCATGATGACATCGGAATCGTAGCCGGGCATGGCCCAAGGCTCCGGGGTCACATAGCTGTCCACCGGTGCGGCAGCCTGAATACCGCTGCAGAAGGCCACCATAGCCTCCCGGCTGCCCAGCGTCACCGCCTGAATGATGTCATGGCGGCTTTCCGTGGCGTTGGGGACGCAGGCATAGCCCAGCTTTTCATAGACGTTGGCGGCAAAGACAGCACCCTTCAATGCACCGGATACCACAGTGGGGGCCAGGAACAAGCCCTGATAGAAGGCGGGCATCAGACCCAGGTTTGCGCCGACCTCCTGCCCCAGACCGGGGGCGGACAGCCGGTAAGCGCACCGCTCCACGCACTCCTTGGTGCCGCAGATGTAGCCGCCGATGGGGGCCAGACCGCCGCCGGGGTTTTTGATGAGACTGCCTACTACCATATCAGCGCCCATATCAGAGGGCTCAATGCGCTCCACAAATTCGCCGTAGCAGTTGTCCACCATGACCTTGACGTCAGGCTTGATCTCCTTGCAGAAGCGGATCAGCTCCCCGATCTGCTCCACGGAGAAGCTGGGGCGGGTGGCGTAGCCCTTGGAGCGCTGGATGGTGATGAGCTTGGTGCGCTCGTTGATCTTGGAACGGATGGCATCGTAGTCGAAGGTGCCGTCGGCCTTCAGGTCCGCCTGGGCGTAGGTAACACCGTACTCCTTCAAAGAGCACTTGCTCTCCCGGATGCCGATGACCTCCTCCAGTGTGTCATAGGGTGCGCCTACGGGGGAGAGCAGCTCGTCTCCCGGCAGCAGATTGGCGGACAGGGCTACGGTCAGGGCGTGGGTGCCGCAAGTGATCTGGGGCCGCACCAGCGCAGCCTCCGTGTGGAACACATCTGCATAGACCCGTTCCAGATTGTCCCGGCCCTCGTCATCGTAGCCGTAGCCGGTGGTGGCGGCGAAGTGGGTGGCATTTACCCGATTCTTCTGCATGGCGGACAGGACCTTGGCCTGGTTGTATTCTGCCGTCTGGTCGATGGCGTCAAACCGGTCCCGCAGCTCCGCGATGATCCGCTCTCCGTATTCATAGACAGCCGCGCTGACGCCCAGCTGTTCGTACATGGATTCCATTTTCATGTCTTGTGTTCCTCTTTTCCCAAAATTTCATCAGCCAGATCGTTCAGGATCTCCGGCCGGGTCACGACAAGTCCGCTGGCCTCGTTGCCAAGGATCAGCAGGGTGTCTCCCGGAGAGATGCCGTAAAACCGGCGGGCTTCCTGGGGGATCACGATCTGTCCCCGGTCACCCACCTTGGCGGTGCCGAAGATCCGGTTTTTACCCTGACCTAAGACGTGCTTGCCTCCAGGCATGGGACCGCCTCCTTTGTCATATTTTTCACACTTGTATGAATATAGCAGACCTGTTTCCAAAAGGCAAGGTTTTTTACAGAAATTCCCGTTTTCTGCTGGAAAAAGGCAAAAAGCACCCCGGTACAACTGTACCGGGGCGAAAAAACGAAATTTTTGTATAGAGTCAGCTCAGCCGGAGACCGCCTACGAAATATGTATTGTAGTAGCCGGAGGTCAGATCGCTGGTGATGACGCCGCCGTTTCTGGAGGAAGAGGCGTGCACGTGCTGGCCGTTGCCGATGTAGATACCGGCGTGGGAGCAGGCCTTGCCCTTGTTGCGGCTGGGATCATTGAAGAACACCAGGTCGCCGGGCTGCAATTCGGAAATGCTGTAGATCTTGGTGCCCATGCCGCTGAGCCACTGGCTGGTAGCGGAGTGGGGCAAAGAATAGCCGAACTGCTTATAAATGTACATGGTGAAGCCGGAGCAGTCGAAGCCGCCGGCGGAGGCGCCGCCGTACACATAGCGGGTGCCCAGATGGCTCAGAGCCGTTTCCACGATGGAGGAGCCCTTGCCGCTGGTGGCGTTGCTGGTCAGTACCAGCAGATCGCTGCGGACATAGCCCTCCGTGCCGTATTGGCAGGTAACGTCATACCAGCCGTTTACCAGACCGTTGACGGTGACTACGGTGCCGGCGTCGATGGTGGCCAGGCTCTCGCTTTCGGTGGTGGCGGCGGCCCGGACGTTCACAGTGCCCTCGGGCACGCGGCCGTAGGTGGTGAAGATGTTGTCCTGATCGATGATAAGGTAATCGGAGGACACATAGCCGGTGCTGCCGTTATAATTGATCTTGTACCAGCCAGGGACGCTGTCATCCAGCAGGGCCACGGCCACAGACTTGTTCAGCGTGGTGACGATGGCGGAAGAGGTGTTGGGCTCGGACCGCATACGCAGGGAAGTACCGGTGGTGCAGCCGGCGCCAATGGCCATCTCTCCCTCGGCAGAGGCGAAGGCGGTGAGCGCCAAAGTGGTGAGGGCAGCAAAAACAGCGGCCTTCACGGCCTTTTTCATCAGATGCTTCATCGAAACGCTTCCTTTCCTTTGTGTTAGTCAGTGCGGGGGTAGGGGGTTCTTACTTGCCGGCTAACGCCCGCTCCAACCAGATGGAAGCGAAATCCATCGCCTCATACAGGCTGCTCTTTTCACCCTTCTTGACCACGCGGTCCCGTGCCTTCACATTGGGATTCGTGGACTGGAGCTGCAGGGAAACCTTGGTAGCCATATCCAGACCGTTTTCCTTTTTGCTCTCCAGAATCTGCATCATGACGATATATGGATCAGCCATCGTTCCGTAGTAGATCAGGTTGTCGATCCGCCGCAGAGGATGGCCCTTATAAATCAAGCCTTCTGTTTTTGTTTCAGACATGCAAACACTCCCTTGGAAAAATTGTAACCAAATTGTAACATCTTTTATCCAATTTGTCAACGTTGGAATGGCGGCAATCTTTTCCATCAGTCCAAAACAACGGCTTTTCAAGATATTTCGGCAGTTTACACACATAAAAAAAGCATGGAGACAACGTCTCCATGCTTTGATCGGATGAGTTATTGACCCAGATATTTCTTGACTAAAACCTGCAGCAGCTCGTCCCGGTCCAGCTTGCGGATCAGGGTGCGGGCGCCCATGTGATTGGTAATGTAGGTGGGGTCCTCAGAGAGGATGTAGCCAACGATCTGATTGATGGGGTTATACCCCTTTTCCTCCAGTGCCTGATAGACTGTGGTCAGAATGTTATAAATCTCCACATCCTTATCGTCCACAATACTGAATTTGCGGGTATAGTCATCCATACGGACACCACCTTTCCTTCGAAACTGTAATCAGTATACTCGGTTTTCGGGGGGAAGTAAAGGGAAAAAAGGAAATGTAACAGAATGGTAATAAAATCAAGGCGGCGAGAAACCTCACCGCCTTGATTGCAGGGAACTGTTCGATTTACCGTAGGACCGCGCCGCATTCCTGTTCCAGAGCGGTCAGGATGCTCTTCACATCGGCATCCGCCTCTTCGGCGGTGAGGCTCCGGTCATCGGAGCGGAGGGTCAGGTTGAAGGCTACGCTCTTCTTGCCGGGGGCGATGCCTACGCCGGTGTAGATGTCGAACAGGGCCACGTCCTTCAGCAGGCCTTTGGCCCCCTTGCGGATGGCGTCCTCCAGCTCACCAACCGTCACGGCCTTGTCGCACACCACGGCGATGTCCCGGGTGACAGCGGGGAACTTGGGCAGGGGCTGATACAGGGGCTGGGGGCCCTTGCTTTCATACAGGGCGTCGAACCGCAGTTCGGCGGCGTACAGTTCGGTGTCCACGCCGTAGTTGCCCGCCACATGGGGATGGATCTGGCCCAGGACACCCAGCAGACGGTCCCCACTGAAAACCTTGGCACAGCGGCCGGGATGATAGGAGGGATTCTCGCTGTCCGCCAGGAACCGGACGTTTTCAATCCGCAGCTGCTTCAGAACGGCCTCCACAGCGCCCTTGAGGGCAAAGAAGTCCATGCCGCCGCCGTAAGCGCCCAGGGTCAGCACCTTGGGCTCGTCGGCGAGGCCGTCGGCCCGCTTGAAGTAAACCCGGCCCAACTCGTAGAGCTTGGCGGACTTGTTGCGGAAGTTGTAGTTCCGGGTCAGGATCTCCAGCATGGAGGGCAGGGTGGTGGTGCGCATGATGGAGGTGTCCTCGCCCAAGGGGTTCAGAATTTTCAGAGAATCCCGCAGGGGGGAATCCTTGGGCAGGTCGATCTTATCATAATAGGTGGGGCTGATGAAGGAGTAGGTGATGATCTCGTCGTACCCGGCGGCGCGGCACACGCTGCCCAGCAGATTTTCCGTCTGCTGGATATCCGTGAGGCCACGGCGGGCGGTGAGACCGTTGGAGAGGGTGTCGGGGATGTTGTTGTAGCCGTAGAACCGGGCTACCTCCTCGGCGATGTCGGAGTAGTGCTCCACATCGGACCGCCAGGAGGGAACATGGATGGTGTCGCCCTCCACCTTGAAGTCCAGAGCTTCCAGAATCCGGACCATTTCCTCACGGGAAACGTCGGTGCCCAGCAGGCCGTTGACCTTCTCCGGCTCCAGCTTCACGGTGACGGGGTTGGAGTCCTTGGCGATGACGTCCATCACGCCCTCCACCACTTCGCCGGCGCCCAGCAGCTCCACCAGCTCGCAGGCCCGCTCCACGGCCTTCAGGGTGTTCATGGGGTCCAGACCCTTTTCATAGCGGGAGGAAGCGTCGGTACGCATATTCAGAGCGGCGGCGGTGCGGTGGACGGAGGTGCCGTTGAAGTTGGCGGACTCAAAGAGGACCATGGCGGTATCGCCCACAATCTCGCTGTTGGCACCGCCCATGACGCCGGCCACGCAGACGGGCTTGTTCTCGTCACAGATGCAGAGCATAGAGGTGGTCAGCTTCCGCTGATTGCCGTCCAGCGTCTGAATGGTCTCGCCCTCCCGGGCGGTGCGGACGATGATATGGTTGCCCTCCACGCAGGAGAAGTCGAAGGCGTGCATGGGCTGGCCGTATTCCAGCATCACATAGTTGGTGATGTCCACGATGTTGTTGATGGGGCGGACGCCGGAGTTCCGCAGCCGTTCCCGCATCCACGCGGGGGAGGGCTGGATCTTCACGTTCTTCACCATCCGGGCGGTGTACCGGGGGCAGAGATCGCCGTCCTCAATGTCGATGTCCACCAACTCCGCAATGGAGCCGCCGCAGCCCTTCACTTCAGGGGTGTGCAGCTTCAGGGGACGGCCAAAGGTGGCGCTGGCCTCCCGTGCAAGGCCGATAACGGACAGGCAGTCAGGCCGGTTGGGGGTGATCTCAAATTCCACCACATGATCGTCCGCGCCGATGACCACAGCCATATCGTCGCCGGGCTTCACGTCCTCGTTCAGCACGAAGATGCCATCGGCGATGCAGTGGGGGAACTCCTTCTGCTCCGCGTGGAGATCCTCCAGCGTGCAGATAGAATCGGTCTTGGTGTTGTAGGCTACCAGATCGCCCGCATGGAGATTGGAGCAGGCGGTGTCGGGAGAGGCGGTGGCGCCGCCGATGTCCAGCGTGGTGTGGTACACGCCATAGGATTGGGCCTCACATTCCAGCACCTTGCCGCAGACCACGGGGCCGACCACCTTGTCCCCGGCCTTGATGTCGGCGGGGATGGAGGGCTTCTCCGGATCCAGAGGCTTGTAGTCGTTCAGCAGGGCGGCGGGGGTGATGACGGCGTAGGGATAGTCATGCTCGGCGGTGAGGCTCAGCTCCTTCAGAGAGCACAGCATCCCGTTGGACACCACGCCCCGGAGCTTGCCCTTTTCGATTTTCGTACCGTTGGGGAGCAGGGACTTGTGCTGGGCCACGGGCACCAGATCGCCCACATGGATATTCCATGCGCCGGTGACGATCTGGGTAGGCTCCGCCTGTCCCACGTCGATCTGGCAGATCCACATGTGGTCGCTGTCCGGGTGCTTTTCCATGGACAAAATCTTGCCCACCACCACGTTTTTCAGGGACTCATCCAGCGCCGTGACGGTCTCCACCTTGGAGCCGGAGAGGGTCATGGCCTCGTCAAACTCCCGGTCGCTGATGTCGGAAACATCTACAAATTCATTTAACCATTTACGGGAAAGAATCATTGTCTATCCTCCTCTTTTATTCCGAAGGGAATCAGGCATCCCCTCGCCAGTGAGATCCGCTCACTGGTGGTACGCCGCAGTCGATGTACGGTCGATGCATGTTTGCCACGGCAAACATCAGTTGTAATTGTTTTTTGCGGCGGCGTGTACGGCACAAAAAACACCGCTCAGAGTGCAAACGTGCGAGCCGCTTGCGGCGAGTGCGCTGCGGCACTCTGCAAAATTCGCACAAAATGGCTGTGCCATTTTGGCGAGGATGGTCAGAACTGCTGCAGGAACCGTTCGTCGTTCTCGAAGATCAGCCGCAGGTCGCTGATCTTGAAGTGGCCCATGGCGAAGCGTTCCAGACCCATGCCGAAGGCGAAGCCGGAATACTCGTCCGGATCAATGCCGCAGTTGCGCAGCACCTTGGGGTGCACCATGCCGGCGCCCAGCACTTCGATCCAGCCCTCGCCCTTGCAGGTGGGGCAGCCCTTGCCGCCGCACTTGTGGCACTGGATGTCTACCTCGCAGGAGGGCTCGGTGAAGGGAAAGTGGTGGGGACGGAACCGGGTGACGGAATTGGCGCCGTAGATGGCCTTGATGACGGCGTTCAGTGTGCCCTTCAGGTCCGCCATGGTCACGCCCTTGTCCACCACCAGACCCTCGATCTGGTGGAACATGGGGGAGTGGGTAGCGTCCACCTCGTCCTTGCGGTACACCCGGCCGGGGGAGATCATGCGGATGGGTACGCCGTGCTCCTCCATGGCCCGGATCTGCATGGGAGAGGTCTGGGTCCGCAGGAGGATCTTGGAGTCCTCGGTGAGATAGAAGGTATCCGTCCAGTCACGGGAAGGGTGGGACTCCGGGGCGTTGAGCTTGGTGAAGTTGTAGCTTTCCAGCTCGATCTCCGGGCCGTCCATGATCTCAAAGCCCATGTCAAGGAACACCTGCTTGATCTCATCCAGCACGGTGTACATGGGGTGCTTGTGGCCCAGAGCCACCTCCTTGCCGGGGATGGTGATGTCCAGCGTCTCGGCCTTCAGCTTGGCTTCCAGAGCGGCCTTTTCCAGAATGGCGGACTGGGCCTCCACGGCCTTTTCCACGGCGGCGCGGACCTCATTGGCCATCTGGCCCATGACGGGGCGCTCCTCGGCAGAGAGACTGCCCATCAGCTTGAGGACGGCGGTCAGTTCGCCCTTTTTGCCCAGGTACTTCACCCGCAGCGCGTCCAGCTCCGCCGCGGCCTTCGTGCCGGCGATGGCTTCCAGAGCGCCCTTACGGATGGCTTCCAGTTGTTCTTTCATCATAAACGCAAAACTCCTTTGTATGGAATGGGATGATCGGATCGGGGCGGCGGAAAACAAAAAAGCCCTCCGTCCCACATTGGGACGAAAGGCTCACTTCCGCGGTACCACCCAAATTCGCGCCGAAGCGCACACTTGTGCCCTGATAACGGAGGGTGACCGCCATGTCTCCATGGAAGCTCCGGGGCGAACCAAACCAGACGTCCGCAGGTCGGCTTGCAGCCGGTGACCGACCCTCTCTGCGGCGGCGTTTCAGGTTATTTTCCCGTTTCACAGCTCATAACATACCAATGTATACCATAAAAACAGGGAAAATGCAAGCGCGAAATGCACAAACCTGAGAAAAATGGCCCGGAAGCAGAAATTTATTGCACGCAAGCAGAAAATGTGATAACATACAATCAGTGAGACTGTCGATAAAGTGGTAAATTCTCCGCGACGGTAAGGAAGGGTGTGCGCGG
>OLFU01000774.1_pt1 | contig 35323 bp, 30 predicted proteins | sample 1605161 | NCBI WGS metagenome assembly OLFU01 (sample SAMEA3888914, study PRJEB22519) | human gut metagenome | biome: human gut; feature: human-associated habitat; material: faeces | place: Denmark | collected 2011
GTCCGCCGCGCCGCCCGCCGTGACCTTCTTCACCTGAATGCCCCACAGGTGCTCCGCCAGCTGGTCCGGCACTTGCAGAACGGAAACGCCCAGCAGCGGCTCCGGCTGAGGCTCGCCGTAGATCAGCAGATCATTGACCACCCGCTCCGCCTGCACGGAGGGAATGGCAAAGCCAAGACCCTCCACCGTGGAATATCGGGCATACAGCTTCATAAAGTTGATACCCACTACCTGCCCGTAACTGTCGATGAGTGGGCCGCCGGAGTTGCCGTTGTTCAGCGCCGCATTGGTCTGGATCAGCGGCATGGAGGTCCGGCTGGTGAGCTGGATCTCCCGGTTGACGGAGGAAACGATACCATCCGTGAAGGTGCCGCCCATCTCAATGTCCAGGGGCGTACCGATGGCGTACACAGGGTCGCCTACGGACAAAGCGTCGGAATTTCCAAATTCCGCAAAGGGAAGAGCCTCCTCCGCATTGATCTTCAGCACCGCCAGATCGTACCCGGCGTCGCTGGCGATATACTTCGCCGCATAGGGCCGTCCTCCGGACAGCAGCACCGTGCAGCTCTTGCCCCCGGCTACCACATGGTGGTTGGTGAGGATGTAGCCCTCCTCCCGGAAGATCACACCGGTTCCCACAGACATCCGGCCGCCGTCCAGATCCACCGCCACCGTGACCACGGCGCCGCTTACCTTCCGGTAAACCTCCTGAGCCGAAAGCGCATGGCTGCGGTCCTTCGCCAGTTCCAGACGGGCGTCTGCATCCGGTTCCACAGTGGGAATGGTAATGGGGGCGTCCTCATCCTCCTGATCCTGATCGTAGTAGTAATAATCATCCTCGCCCCAGTCATCAGGCATTTGCAATTCCCATATCAGCCACCGCACCCCCGCCGCCAGCAAAGCGATTACCGCCGCTACGGCCAGAAGGATCAGCAGCCCCTTCCACACCCGTCGCTTTTTCCTCCGAGATCTGGGCGTTGGCTCTGTGGGTACAGGCTCCACGGCCCCCGGCAAAGGCCGGGAATAGGTCTCCACGATCTCCGCGGGGAAATCTCTGCTGTATTCCTCGATGACTTCTCCCCGCGTCTGCAGGGTCCTGCGCTCGCTCATAGTACCTCTTTACTCCACCCGCAGAGAAAACGTGAAGGTGGTCACGCCATTCTCGCTGGTGACATTGATTTCTTCCTTGTGCTGCTGCAAAATGGTCTTGACGATATACAATCCCAAGCCATAGCCGTCCTTATCCTCGCTGCGGGACTTGTCGCTTTTGTGGAACCGCTCAAACAGCAGCGGCAGCTCCTCCGCCGGGATGGTCTCGCCCACGTTCCGGACAGTGATCCGGGCCTTGCCGTCCATCATGGCCACACCCAGGTAGAGGGTGGAGCCCTCCCGCGCAAATTTGGCGGCATTTTCCAGCAGATTGTAAATAACCTGGGTAATCATATCGTTGTCGCCCAGCACCAAAATCGGCTCATCGGGGATGTCCGCCTCTACATCCAGATGCCGGTCATTGATCTTCTTCTCCATGGAGATCAGTACCCGGCGCATAGACTCGCACACATCGAAATGATTGCCGTTGCGCAGGGGATCGATGGCCTGCAGCTGGCTGACGTCCAGCATCCGCCGCACCAGGCGGCTGAGACGGCGGCTCTCGTTGGCGATGATCCGCAGATACTGCTTTTCATTCTCAGGCGGGATGGTACCGTCCAAAATGCCGTCCGTATACCCGGCAATGGTGGTCATAGGGGTTTTCAGCTCGTGGGAGATGTTGGCGATGAACTCCCGGCGCTGACGCTCCGTCTGCTGCAAGGACTCTGCCATATTATTAAAGGAAGCCGCCAGCTCGCCGATCTCGTCCTCCCGGCCATAGTCATTCATGCGAACGTCAAAATCACCGTCGGCATACTGCCGGGTGGCGGCGGCCATTTCCCGGATGGGCTTGATCTGCCGCATGGTGGTGATGGAGGACGCCATAAAGGAGATCATCAGCACCACGAAGCCCGTCATCATCAGCAGTCCCGCAAAGGCCCGCCACAGATTATCAACGGAATCCGAGGCGCAGACGGTGAACACCGCCCCCAGGACCTCCCCGGTGGTCGGGTTCACCACGGACACGCCGCCCACAAACTGCTTGCTGGCATAGATCTGGTCCAGACGGCTCCGCCCGGCCCAGGTGCCGTCTGCGGAGACCTTGTCCATCACCGATGACGGAATGGTGACGGGCCGGCCCTCCATAGTGGCATCCGTGGACAGGAGGACATGTCCATCCATATCGCACACCAGAATATCCATTTCGGAGATCACGGCGGCAGTGGCCGCCAGCTGACGGAACTGCTCGTCCTTCTGCAATTCCTCCATAGAGAGATAGCGGCCGGTCTCCAGATACCGCACGGACAGCTTGCTCACCGCCATCGCCCGGACCATCAGCTCATCGGTTTTCTGCCCCCGGGCATAGGAATAGCTCAGGGAAAAAAAGGACACGCCCAACAGCACCAGCGTCAGGAACACCATGCCCACGGTGACGGCCATCTGCCGCCAATAAAGCCCGTGAAACCGCTCGCGGAACCAATCCTTCATATTACTTCGCCTTGTCTGCCGTCTGGCCGCCAACGGTCTCGAACTTATAGCCCACGCCCCAGACGGTTTTCAGCGCCCACTGGTCGCTGACGCCCTCTACCTTTTCTCGCAGGCGCTTGATATGCACGTCCACGGTGCGGCTGTCGCCAAAATAGTCGAAGCCCCACACCTCGTCCAAAAGCTGGTTGCGGGTGTAGACCCGGTTGGGGGTGGAGGCCAAATGGTACAGCAGTTCCAGCTCCTTGGGGGGCGTGTCGATCTTTTTGCCGTCCACGATCAGCTCATAGGAATCCAGATCAATGGTCAGCTTGTCGAAATGGAGCTTCTTGCTGGTGTCGTTGGGGATCTCCGTCCGCCGCAGAACGGCATTGATCCGGGCGATCAGCTCCTTCATCTCAAAGGGCTTGACGATGTAATCATCCGCGCCCATTTCAAGGCCCTGAATCCGATCAAAGACCTCGCTCTTGGCCGTCAGCATGATGATGGGCACCTTGCTGGTCTCCCGGATCTTGGCGCAGACCGCCCAGCCATCCATCACAGGCAGCATGATGTCCAACAGAATCAGGTCCGGCTCCTTCTTCTGGAACTCCTCCAGTGCTTTGCCGCCGTCCCCGGCAATGCGGACGTCAAAGCCTTCCTTTACCAGATACATGTGGATCAGGTCGGAGATATTCTTATCGTCTTCTACAACCAGAATGTTGCGTCCCATAGGGTCTCCTCCGTTCTGCGGGGCCTTCCGGTCCCGTTTCTTATGTTCTTCTCTACTTTATATTACCCTAAACTTCGTCAGGGTGTTGAACGTTTTGTAAATCTTGCGCCATTTCAGCCGCCGGTCAGCCGATTTCCGTCATCGCCAGGCAGTAGTGGCCCGCTCCCTGAGCGGAGATCACAAATTCCCGCAGGCCCGCGGCAGAGGCAGTGGTCCCCAGCCAGACAGACACATCCCCCCGCCGGGCCGACACCCGCTTCATCAGCGCGGAGGCGTTGGAGCTGCTTTCCAGTTTATAATCCGCCCGGTCCATCGAGGGTGTCAGGCACCGCCAGCCGACCTCCTCCAAGGCCTGCAGCTCCGTCTCCTCCGCATCCGGCACGTAGGCCAGCCGGGTCTTTCCCAGAGTGGCCCGGTACAGGGCTTCATTGCCCCGCCGCAGCTGCTCCGCCGTGTCCTCGCCGCTCTCCGCCAGTATGCCCACCGCATGACCGGAGGCAGCCATCCGCCGCAGCAGTTCGCCGTTGGATTCCAGGAAGTCCGGCGTACAGTAGAAGGTGGCCCAGCCGTTAGCACGGTCCAAGGCGTCCAGCAGCCCGGAAGTCCGCTGATCCGCTTCCAGACACAGATGGATTCTGGCCCCCCGCGTCGGTGCGGAGGGTGTAACCGGTACATTGGGCGTGGTACTGGACGTGGCATCCCTGTTATACGCGTTGTAGCGCTCTTCCATATTGTAGGTCGCCGCATTGGCAAAATCCTTGGCGCTCATGCCGAAATCCGGAGACCGCAGCCACACCAGATAGCCGTTGGTCACATCTGTCACGGAATATTGCAGGCCGAAAAAGTTTGCGACAGTAGACGCCGGGACAAACACCAGTCCGCCGGACTGAATGACGCCGGGGGTAAACAGGCTGCCGCTGCTGTCCTGCGCCGTACCCTTGGCCCAGTCAAACAGCATGGCCCGGCGGTCCTTTTCCAGCACCGTCATCTTTTTTGCGGTATTGTTGATGACAGAGATCCCCAGATTGGTGAATACAGAGGCCGGTACATACAGATAGCCGTTGGCCCAGAAGGGCATGGTGGCATCCGTCACCGGCAGAACGCTTTCCTCTGCCGCCACGAAATACACACTGCCCGCCGCTTTGGCCGGAAAAGCCAATTGAAACAGCAGCAAGCAGCACAGCAGACCCATGGCCCATCGCTTTTTCATCAGCAGTTCCCCCTTTGCGGCAGTTTTAATAAAATATTTTACCACATTTGCTTCTGTCTTGTAAAGTCCGTGACTCAGCCGGTGAAGACCTCCACTGTCACACCGGTATAGTAGTGGGTCAGGATGGTCTGATAGTCCGCGCCGCTCTCCGCCATGGCGTCCGCGCCGTATTGACTGAGGCCCACGCCGTGGCCGTAGCCGGTGACGTAAAACACAAAATTGCCGTCCTGCAATTCCCATTCAAAGCAGGCGGAGCGCAGCCCCAGTGCGGCGCGCACCGTACCGCCCCGGACCGTCACGCCCCCCACCTCCACCGTCTCCACGCTGCCGGCGCTGTCCCGGATAGGATCTTTCAGCCAGCTTTTCTTGTCCCCGGAGAGATCGGCAGAGGGGATCTTCGCCAGCAGCTTTTCCTTCAGCGCCGCCGGGGTAAAGTCTACGCGGCTGTAATAATTGGGGATGGTCTCCTTGGCTTCGAGGGAATCCACCGGCTTCAGGTAGGGCAGATCGTTCTGCCACACCTGTCCCGCAGCTCGGGTCAGCCCTGCGGAGCTGGAATGGAACACCGCCAGAATCGGAATGCCGCCATAGAGGATAGCCTCCCCATCGGTAGACGTCACTGCATCACGGACCTTTTTCTCATAAGCGTCCGCCTGTGCCCCCCAGTTGGCCCGGGCCTGCTCCATGGCGATATACGCCTGACAGCAGGTAGAGTCCGTGCAGATGTCCGCCGTGTCCCCGTGGTTGCTGCCAGCTGTCAGCTTGTAAAGGGTATAGGTACGGGCTGCCACCGCCTGAGCCTTCAGCGCCTCCTCTGCAAAGGACGCCGGCATCTCTGCCGCCGTGACGCCCACCAGATAGTCCGCCAGCGTCATTTCCCGCACAGTCTCTCCGTCCAGCACCCGCAGGGTCCGGTCCGCGTCATAAACAGCCTTTACCGCAGGCTGGACCGGAGCCGTCTGCTCCGTCCGGGGTAATTCCGTATACTCCGGCACCTCCGCCGGTTCCCGGGCTACGGCCAAGGGCAGCAGAAACAGCCCCAGCAGCGCCGCCACCGAGGTCAAAGCCGTATTTTTCCAAAGCTGCATAGCGATTCCTCCTTTGCTTGTCCAATCTATGCGGCCATCAACAGGAACATGTGCCCCGGTGCAACGTTCTGCACAAAAACCGGCAGACGCTCCGCACGTCTGCCGGTTTTACAAGGAAACCAATTATTTTTACTGTATGATTGCTGATACGGTATCCGCAGTCCCGTGCCGCCGCTCACTCCGCCATCAGGCTGTCATTTTCCATGATGAAGGGCCGGGTGGTATCCTGTCCCCAGGAGGTATCGTACTTTGCCATCAGATAATCGCGCAGTTCCGCCCGATTTTGTAACTTTACCAGCCGGTACGGTTCCTGGAAGGCAACCTTCTCGACCAGACAGAAGCTCCCGTCCTCCACAGGCAGCAGCACCCCAACATGCCCCACAAACAGCGTATTCTCCGTGTCCGAGAACCTGTCATGCAGGACAACGGAGATCAGCCGGGCGGGGCTGTCTGAAAACGCGACGCCCCGGGCGGCCCAGCCCGCCTGAAGCGTCTTGGCCTGCTCGTCCACATCCGTACTGTCTGCGGCGGGCACCGGCGCAAACAGCGCGCAGAATTTGGCAGTGCTGTCTCCGCAGAGAACGGCGGGATCTTCGGTCAGCGTTTCCAAATCCAGAAAAAGCGTATCCTCTCCCTGAGTCTTCGGCTGATCCGCTCCGGCGGTGACGAACTCACCGAATAGGCTGAATGCCGTAATGCGGCAGTTATAGCCGGGGAAGCTGCCGTTTTTCTCCATCCACAGATCCTGCATCTCATAGGGATCGTACTTGGTATCGGTCGGGGCGGCGATCTCAAAGCCGTTTGTCAGCCATTCACTCTTAACACTGGCGTTGAACTGGTCCACCCGGTCAAAAAGGCCGCGGATCCGGGTCTCGTCTACGCCTGCGTTCTCAAGCAGTCGGGAGAGCAGAGCACGGGAATCCTCGTCCGTCAGATTGGCGTATTCGACAGGTTCCGGCGTTGGCTGTGGGACGTCCGGCTCTGTTTTTCCGCCGCAGCCGGTAAGGGTGGCAAGGATGAAGCTGACAGCCGCAAGGATCGCTAACAGATGTTTGTTCCGATTCATAAATTACGTTACCTTTCCTGTGTTCGTCCATTCTGCGGTGCAGAACAGAGCGCATCATATGTCTTTATACTATACACATATTGGCGAAAAATATCTATGCAGAATTCCATGGGCCACCTTGACCGCTGCGGTTTCCTCCTGTTTTCCCATAAGATCTGCCGCATACGGACAGCGCATACCGCAAACGAAATGTGCATGAAGTTTTCGTGCATCATTTCCGGCTACCCCGCAGGGGCGAGGAAATGGCGCATTTCTTATTTTGCTACGCTTTTGCATAGCAAAAAAGGAACACCACCCTGACGGATGGTGTTTCTATTTGGTGCCGGTGGTGGGACTCGAACCCACACGGTATCGCTACCAACGGATTTTGAGTCCGTCACGTCTACCAATTCCATCACACCGGCATTAACGTTGTTCATTATATCGGATGAATGGCCAAAATTCAAGAGGAATTTATGTTTTCGCCGTAAAATCCCTGATTCCGCCGGAAGAATGGCGGTTCCCTCTTGTAAAGAACGAAAAATAGGAGTATTATGCTTATAATTGTACCAATAACACAAAGGACGGATCAAACTATGAGTTACACAAAAATCGCAAAAATTTTTGCAGACAGTGAGGCGCTCTCCGGTCAGACCGTTTCCGTGGGCGGCTGGGTCCGCACCATCCGGGATCTGAAGGGCTTCGGCTTCATCGAGCTGAATGACGGCTCCTGCTTCCGCAATCTTCAGGTGGTGATGGAGGCAGAGGCCCTCTCTAACTATAAGGACATCGCCGCCCAGAACGTAGGCGCGGCCCTGATCGTCACCGGCGTTGTGACCCTGACGCCGGATGCCAAGCAGCCTCTGGAGTTGAAGGCCACCGAGATCGCCGTGGAGGGCATCTCCACTCCGGACTATCCCCTGCAGAAAAAGCGCCACAGCGTAGAGTTCCTGCGGACTATCCAGCACCTGCGTCCCCGGACGAACCTGTTCTCCGCCACCTTCCGGGTGCGGAGCGCGGCGGCCTACGCCATCCACAAGTTCTTCCAGGATCGCGGCTTTGTCTACGCACAGACCCCCATCATCACCGCCAGCGACTGCGAGGGCGCCGGCGAGATGTTCCAGGTGACCACGCTGGACCTGAACAACGTCCCCAAGACGGAGGACGGTCAGGTGGATTACAGTCAGGACTTCTTCGGCAAGAAGACCAGCCTGACGGTGTCCGGTCAGCTGAACGCCGAGAACTTCGCCATGGCCTTCGGCAATGTCTATACCTTTGGTCCTACCTTCCGTGCGGAGAATTCCAACACCCAGCGTCACGCCGCCGAGTTCTGGATGGTGGAGCCTGAGATGGCCTTCACCGATCTGAACGGTTATATGGATACCGCCGAGGACATGATCAAGTATATCATCCGCTATGTGATGGAGCAGTGCCCTCAGGAGATGGACTTCTTCAACCAGTTCGTGGATAAGGGCCTGCGGGAGCGTCTGGAGCATGTGGCCTCCTCCGATTTCGGCCGGGTGAGCTACACGGAAGCGGTGGACCTGCTGAAAAAGAGCGGTGAGAAGTTCGACTATCCCGTGGAGTGGGGCATCGACCTGCAGACCGAGCACGAGCGCTATCTGACGGAGCACATCTTCAAGCGGCCCGTATTCGTCACCGACTATCCCAAGGACATTAAGGCTTTCTATATGCGCCTGAACGATGACGGCAAAACCGTGGCCGCGGCGGACTGCCTGGTGCCTGGCATTGGCGAGATCATCGGCGGCAGCCAGCGCGAGGAGCGTCTGGATGTGCTGGAAGCCCGCATCAAGGAGCTGGGCATGAATCCGGAGGATTACAAGTATTACTGCGACCTGCGGCGCTACGGCTCCTGCCGTCACGCAGGCTACGGCCTGGGCTTCGAGCGGATGGTGATGTATCTCACCGGCGTGAACAACATCCGCGACGTGGAACTGCATCCCCGCACTGTGGGCAGCGCAGATTTCTGATCAACCGCATACCGAAAAGCGGTCCTTCCGAAAAGAGGGGCCGCTTTTTCTCCCGTATGCACAAATTTCTTTGGAAAACCTTAAATATTTCAGATATTCCGTCACGTGCGGACAGTTGACATTCCGCGGCGCATATGATAGGATACGGCTATCTTCAACAACGGAATACCGGCAATGGAAGCCCATAGGAAAACGACGTAAGTCTACCGAAGGAGTAAAACTCTCAGGTGTCCGCCGTGCGGACAGGACTATGGGTGGATGCGGCTCTGGAGAATCCCGGCTCACCGGGTACCGAAGGTGAAAGGCGGCATGACCGCTGAATCTCTCAGGTAAAAGGACAGAGTGATCTGACGCAGCGGCAGGCGAGGCGGAGAGATCCGTCAGGCAGGCCGCAGGCTTCACCGTTTGCGGCGAGGCTGCGTCGATCTCCTGTACTGCGTTCTTCGGAGCGGCTGCATTGCCAGCCGCTCCATTTTTTTATCACCGCGGCAAAGATCCCGCCGTCGGTGAAACCGTGTACAGGAGGAAAAACTATGGAATCGATCGTCGCAAAACTGGACGCTGCGCTTTATCCCGCTGTATGCAGCGTCAACACGTACCTGTCCAACTACATTCTGGTCTTTCTGCTGGTGGCTGTCGGCCTGTGGTACAGCATCAAGACCCGCTTTGTTCAGGTCCGCTGCTTCGGTGAGGGTATGCGCAGAGTGTTCGGCAATCTGACCCTCAACGGCAAAAAGCATGACAGCGGCATGAGCTCCTTCCAGGCATTGGCCACTGCCATTGCCGCCCAGGTGGGCACCGGCAACATCGTAGGCGCATCCGGCGCTATTCTGACCGGCGGCCCCGGTGCCATCTTCTGGATGTGGGTCATCGCTTTCTTCGGTATGGCCACCATTTACGCCGAGGCCACCCTGGCCATCAAGACCCGGGTGAAAGCCGCTGACGGCACCATCCACGGCGGCCCCGTCTACTACATCACCACCGCTTTCAAGGGCGGCTTCGGCAAGTTCCTGGCCACCTTCTTCGCCGTGGCCATCATTCTGGCTCTGGGCTTCATGGGCTGCATGGTGCAGTCCAACTCCATCGGCGAGTGCTTCCAGACCGCTTTTGGCATCCCCTCCTGGATCGTGGGCGTGGCGCTGGTGGTGATCTGTGCCGTGATTTTCCTGGGCGGCGTTCAGCGACTGGCTGCCGTTACGGAAAAAATCGTCCCCATTATGGCGGCAATCTTCCTGCTGGGCGGTCTGGTCATCCTGATCTTCCGCATCCGGTACGTCCCCGCCACCTTCGGCATGATCTTCAAGTACGCCTTTGAGCCTCAGGCCATCGTGGGCGGTTCTTTCGGCTACGCCATCAAGCAGGCCATCTCTCAGGGCGCCAAGCGTGGTCTGTTCTCCAACGAGGCCGGTATGGGCTCTACCCCCCATGCCCACGCTCAGGCCAACGTGAAGGATCCTCACGAGCAGGGCGTTGTGGCGATGATCGGTGTGTTCATCGACACCTTCGTGGTGCTGACCCTCAACGCGCTGGTCATCATCTGCACCCTCTACACCGCCGATGGCCCTCTGGCAAACGGCTATGTGGGGGATGTGACCTCCGTGCTCAGCAAGACCAATCTGGCCCAGACCGCCTTCGGCTCCGTGATGGGAGCCAGCCTCGGCGCCAAGTTCGTGGCTATCTGCCTGTTCTTCTTCGCTTTCTCCACGGTTCTGAGCTGGAATCTGTTCGGCAAGATCAACGCCATCTGGCTTTTCGGCAAGAAGAACCCCAAGGCCTGCACCGTGATCTACACCCTCATCGCCCTGGTGTTCATCCTGATGGGCACCATGATGAGCAACGATCTGGTGTGGGAGCTGACGGATATGTTCAACAACCTCATGGTCATTCCCAACGTCATCGCCCTGTTCGCCCTGACCAAAATGGTAGTCGGCGGCGCGGAAAGCAAGATCGCTCAGTAAGTGAGAACAGCCAAGACTGTCATTTCACTTTCAAAAAACGCCATAAAAAAAGAACCAGGACATTCATAAGAATGTCCTGGTTCTTTTGTCAGGCGGCTTCAATTCGGATATTTTTCTTCGACCGCTTTGGGCAATATCACTCTCAAGAAAGGGTAACGGTCCAATCCTTCAAGAAATTTTTAGCTAAAAAGAGGATAAATGCATTGGCTTGCAGTAAGATTCTGTCAAATACATCAACATAATTGTCGGTATTCAGTCCAAAAACTCCGGCAGCTTTCTCATATCCCTTTCCTTTTCGATGTCCGGTTCCTGTTGACCGAAGTTCTTGTAGATTGCGCAAGAACTTAATTTGTTGCTGGTAATCAGGAAAGTTTAACTCGGAAAGCCAGTATTCTAACTTACTAATTCCTCCTTTGAGATCGGTTGGATTTTTGAATTGTTTAACAATTTCTTTTTCGTTTAGTGAGTCAATCATTGTTTTCACCAAGGATAAAACCAAATGGTCAAATTCTTCTTGCCCATATGTTATTGGGAGATGTAAAGTTTTAAAATTGTACTCATCATTCTGAGAAAGGGGGAGGAATAAATCCCATTGATACTGTTCTCTCCAAGTATTTACAAACTGCTTAAAATTCGATTTGAACTTTAAATCAGAAATTTCCGGTTGCGTAAAGGCACATAAAAAATCTCTTTTTACCGCATTTGTACTGAGTCTTGCATCTGTCGCAATATTATACTGTTTCCAATGTGAGTGTTCCTGAACTGGCAAATCCCTCCCAAGATCTCCCAGATATACCGATACCATGTCTTTGTGTTCATTGTCAATTTTGATTCCCCACAAGGATTGGCAACGAAGGTATCCTGCCTCCACGCTGAAAATATCAGGGCGAGATAGGTATCTTTGTAACACCTCTTTCTTGAAAAAGACTGGCGTTAAATAATGGGGAGCACCGGGATTTGCTCCAAAATAGTTTGATAACTTATCAGGATTTGATGTATAACTTTTTGGTTCTCCATACTCGTCTATCCCGATGATATAATCGAGGTATTCTTTTGTTTCATTATAAGAATATGGTGCATATCCACATTCTTCGACGGGTTTTGGCATCAGAATCTTTTTCCCCATTAAAACACTGTATGAATATGTTTCGAGAATTCTTTGTTCGTTTCCCCATAAGCCAAAGAAAAGACCATCCTCCTTCACAGTATCAGAAAACGCCTCAAGTCCATTCTCCAACAGTGAGCCGGAAACCTTAACCCGAATATCAAAGAACAATAGAAGTGCCATTTGTTTCGCTGCAGCATATCTCATCAAGCTTTTGAGTTTTATATATACACAATCATCATCTGTGATTTTAGCAACCTCGGTACATTCTCCGTTTTCTTCAATCTCATAAAAAATATTGGTATTCGTATCATGGTATAAATTGTTCAGCAAACGGAATTCTTCTGAAATCTCAATATAGTTTGGCTTAATTCCGTAGAACTCCCTATACTGCACTATATTCAAGCATGAATCAAAATTCAGGGGATTTGCCTCATATGTTATTTTGTCCCCGTATTCTATAAAGCCGGGGCATTGTGTTCCTATATAACTGTTCCAAGAATAATCTCTGTAAGCTTCGTCGATATTCTCTACAGGCATTAAAGCTGCCCAAAACGCAGCAGAAGCCCCATTTATATCTTTGCTTCCCGACACCTGGACCCAAAGTTCTCTTCCCAGTGTTTTCTTGAGAAACTCGATATTTTTCGTTTGATAGAATTGCTCTTTCAAATTGGTCATAGTTGCCCACCCTTGCCAACGGTTTACATTTAATCCTTCACAACGATCAGAACACAGAATTCACCATTTCAGTTTTTTATCATATTCTCTGGCTGCAATTATGTATTGGAGAGAAATGCGAAAGCCTCTATAATTTCTCAGTATCACTTCTTGCAACTTCATTGGAAATCCTCCTTGTCTTTATTTTACGCACTCTGTTTTGTTGAATTTTACCATGAAATCTGTTTTTATACAACTGCTGTTTTTACTTTATGTTAAATGTCACCGTGTGGTTTATAATGTCCTTATCTTGCAAAAGGAGATGAGGTCATGCCCAAAAAATATCCAGATGAATTCAAAGTCAAAGCAATTCGGCGCTATGAGAAGGGTGAATCCATTCAATCCCTATGTCAAGAACTGCACATATCTCAGAGTACGCTATATCATTGGCGGCGGGAATACTGTTCCATCCAAACCGCAACGCACACTTACACGCCGAAAGAATTCGATTCCATCACAAGGCGTCTTCAAAAAGCGGAACACAAGCTTGAGATCATTCAGCTATCGGGATATCTTTCCAAAGTCCCATTGCAGGATAGGATAGCGACTTTGGAACATCTCCATACTGAATTTATGAAGGTTTACAGCGTTCATGAGTTGTGCGAGGCATTGGATGTTGCCAGAGGCACATTTTATAATCATATTTTCCGTCGTGCTGACCGCAGTAAATATGAAAGCGAACAAGCACAGCTTGCATTGAAAGTCAAGCAAATCTTTGATGACAGCGAGCAGCGTTACGGTGCGGAAAAGATTCGCACAATCTTGATCTCAAATGGTCTGCATGTCAGCAAAAAACACATATCAGCCATTATGCAAGAGCTTGGCCTGCATAGTGTTCGCACGGATGCAAAGAAGCTTTATAAAGCACAGCAGCGCAAAAAGCAAGACCTCCTTAATCGTGAGTTTCGTGTTGATCATCCAAATCATATTTGGGTAAGTGACATCACATATTTTAAAATCAAAGGATCTTGGCTCTATCTTTGCGTCATTATTGATTTATTTTCCCGCAAAGTCATCGCTCACCGCATCTCTCGTTCTGCAAGTACACGGCTCGTGACAACAACATTTCGTGCTGCCTATGCTGAACGCGGAATGCCGAAAAATTTGACTTTTCATAGTGATCGAGGTGGACAGTATATTTCTGATGCATTTTCCAAACTACTGCAACAGTTTGGTGTCAAACAATCCTTTTCCGCAACTGCCCGTCCTCATGACAACGCTGTGGCGGAAGCTTTCTTTGCGACCTTCAAAAAGGAAGAAGCCTACCGCAGAGAATATACATCTGAACGGCATTTCCGGCAAAGCGTAGACGAGTACATTTGCTTCTACAATGAAGTCCGCCCACATGCGACACTAAAATATAAGACACCGCAGGCGTTTGAGGCTGCATATACCAACGATTATATCGAAAAGACGTGTTCAAATAGCGGGGGTGGATAGCGAAATCTTCTTTTCGATTTTGGCCTTTCAAGAAAAGTACTCAAGAATACGCAAAAACGGAAAGCCTTGATAAATCAAGGCTTTCCGAATACGAAGCGGCCCGTGTTTCGAACTTTTTTATCGAAACACGGGCCGCGTTCATATGGCGGAGATGGAGGGATTTGAACCCCCGCACGCCTTGCGGCGCCTACCGGATTTCGAATCCGGACCCTTCAGCCACTTGGGTACATCTCCAAGCGATCCTATTTGCCCCCGCAGACGGTCAAGTCCAACCCCCAAGGGGACTGCGTTAGATATTATGACATATTTTCACAGCTATTGCAAGAGAAATACTTGCACGGCGAAGGAACACAGCATAGAATGAGCATATCTTACCCGTGCGGATGAAGAAGGAGGAAGTGCTATGGCCCTGCGGGTCTATATTCTTGGTGATGCCGCAGCTTACCAAAACTATACACTGGCGGTGGAACGTGCCGGAGGGATTCCCTGCTTCGGGAGCCGGCCGGCGGACTGCGACTGCTTGCTGCTGCCCGGCGGCGGGGACATGGAATCCTGGCGTTACGGCCAGAAAAACACAGCCTGCCGGGATCTGGAGCCGGAACGGGACGCGCTGGAACTGGAGCTGCTGGCGGATTTTACGGCCCTTGGCAAGCCGGTCCTGGGTATATGCCGGGGAATGCAGAGCATCAATGTGTTTTTCGGCGGCGATCTGGTGCAGGACTGGCCAGGACACAGCGCCATAGAAGGCGTTGACCGGCTTCACAGCGTTCAAAATGCACCGTCCTTTCTGCGGGAGCTATACGGAGAGCGCTGTATGGTTAACAGTTGCCACCACCAGATCATTGGCCGCCTGGGAACCGGTTTGGAGGTTTTGCAACGGGCGGAGGACGGCGTAGTAGAGGCCTTCCGACACAAAACCTTGCCGGTTTGGGGGATCCAATGGCACCCGGAACGGCTGACAGCGGACTGCCAAACGGGCACGGTGGACGGACTGGCGGTATACCGGGCGTTTCTATCTCAGGCAGCCTTGTAAGAGCTCTGCCTGTTAACCGCAGGCCGTATCCGGATCGGACAGGAACTGTGCACCACGATCCACCAATACGCGGAAAATCCGGTCGCAAAGATTTTCTGTAAAGGGTAAGATGAAGGGTAAACACCATTTCAGCGCAGCAAAAAATCCCTCAAAGCCTTGCGGCTCTAAGGGATTTGTTTGGTGGACGATACAGGACTCGAACCTGTGACCCCCTGCACGTCAAGCAGGTGCTCTAGCCAGCTGAGCTAATCGTCCGAAGCGGAACGTGTATATATTACATGAGTTCCGCCGCTTTGTCAAGCCTTTTTTCGTTTTTTCTCAAAAAGTTTTCCAAGGTGCTTTATATCGGCAAATTTTTCCGACAGGCAGCTCCCTTTCAGCGCTTATTCCACGTTGAACTGCCGCAGGCCCGCCAGGTCTGTGACCGGCAGAGAGAACGCCAGCGCCTGGGCCTCGGTCTGCATTCCGGCCTTTTCCATAATGGCCTTCATGATGGGCTTCCGGGTCTCCGCCGAGGCGAGAATAAAGATCAGTTCCTTCTCCGACGCCAGCGACACGCCGAAGAATTTCTTCGCCAGCTCCGTTCCGGTCCCCTTTGCGTGGACCGCCGTGCCGCCGGTAGCCCCAGCCGCCCGGGCTGCGTCCATAACCTGATCCGTAGCGCCCTGATTGGCGATCACAACGATCAGCTCGTGGGTCAATTTCTTTTCCATGCGGTCCTCCGCCTCCCCCTGTAACAAATAATTTTTGGCAGACGCGCCGCCGATGCTGGACACCGGCACCGCCATCATAACGCCTCGGCCCGGAACATCCAGCCAGAGGTCCTTGGCTGCTTTCCGGAGCAGCCCCTTCCGGCTGGGCAGCATACACAGCAGCACTGCCTTTTCCGTAGCCTCCAGCCCCAGGCAGTCTAAAACCTCAGTGGTGGCGGTGCCACGGCCAAGAGCCGTGAGCACCAGCGTTGCCCCCTGTTCCCGGAACCAAGCGGAGAAGTCTCCGCCCCGGCTCCGGTCCGTGATGGTAAGGATCAGATCAGCAGACATATAACTTCCCCCCTTACAGTTCGATGATCTCGTCGTCCGCCGCCGGCATCTCCGGTGCGGGCGCGGCAGGTGCTTCCGCCGCGGCCTTCTTCAGCTTGAGCTGATAGACAAGGCCCAGCAGTTGGATGGTGATAAGCGGCGTCATGGCCACCATGGCCACTACGCCGAAAGCGTCTGTTACCACATTGCCGCCCAGGGTCTCACAGGCCCCCATAGCAAAGGGCAGCAGAAACGTGGCCGTCATGGGACCAGAGGCCACGCCGCCGGAGTCGAAGGCGATGGCGGTGAAGATCTTCGGCACCACGAAGGATAAGCCGATGGCGCACAGGTATCCCGGCACCAGCAGGACAAAAATAGAAACGCCCGTCAGGACACGCAGCATGGCGAGACCAATGGACACCGCCACGCCGATGGACAGGCTGGTGCTCATAGCCTTGCCGGGGATGGCTTCGGAGGTCAGCTCCTCCACCTGCCGATTCAGCACATGGACGGCAGGCTCCGCCTGCACGATGAACCAGCCCATCAGCATACCGATGGGGATCAAGACCCAGCTTTGCTCCAAAGCCGCGATCTGGCGGCCCAAATAGCTGCCGGCGGGTAAAAAGCCCACATTCACGCCGGTCATAAACAAAACCAAACCGATATAAGTATACAGGAGTCCCACAGTGATTTTCAACACATTTTTTCGAGGCAAATGCAGAGACGTCACCTGAAACACGGCGAAAAAGGCCGCAATAGGCGCCAGCGCCGCCCCCATTTCCTTTGCGTAGACCGGAAGGCCCTGAGCGAACAGCCGCCACAGCTCCCGGCTGTCCCCGGCCTCCGGCACTACGGAGGGCGCATAGCTTCCCGCTGCCGGGTACGCCAGTGCCAGCGTCAGCACCGCCAGCACCGGCCCCACGGAGCACAGCGCCACCAGGCCGAAGCTGTCCTCGCCAGCCTTGCCGTCGCTTCGGGTGGAGGACACACCCAAGCCCAGCGCCATGATGAAAGGCACGGTCATAGGCCCGGTGGTCACACCGCCGGAGTCAAAGGCCACCGCCAGAAAATCCTTGGGGGCAAAAGCCGCCAAGGTGAAGATCACTATGTAGGACGCGATCAGCAGGCCGTTCAGTGGGATCTGAAACAGGATACGCAGCAGTGCTATCACCAGAAAGATCCCCACGCCCACGGCCACCGCCCCGATCAGGACGGCGTTGGGGATCCCCGGCACCTGCCCCGCCAAAACCTGAAGATCCGGCTCGGAAATAGTAACGATGATGCCGATAAGCAAGCTGACGCACACCACCACCCACAGCTTCCGGGATTTGGTCATCTGTGCGCCCACCCGCTCACCAATGGGGAGCATGGCGGTATCCGCCCCCAGAGTAAACAGGCCCATACCCACGATCAGCAGCACGGCGCCTACCAAGAACGCCAGCAGCACGTCCGTTGGGACCGGAGCCGCGGTAAAACACAAGATCAGCACGATCAGGGTAATGGGCACCACGGAGGCCAGCGCCTCCCTCACCTTTTCACCCAATATCGTTTTCGTCTGGCCGATCTGGTCCCGCCACTTCTTCCGCAGTCCTGCAAACAAACGCACCGCCTCCTTCGCTGATGATCACTTGATGAATTTATCATACCATTTTTCACCTTAACATCGCAACTTTTTGTCGGAATCTTTTCAAATTATTAACAATATATGGAAAAAGTGCTGTGCACGCCCTTGTTATTCCGCAAAAACTGCCCGGCTGTTGCCGGGCAGTTCCCTACTTGCTTCGTTCCTCCAGCGTTTTTGCCAGCTCTGCCGCAAACAGGCGGGCGGCCAGCTCCGCCTCCTCCGGGGCGTTTCCGGCGGTCCCCACCTCCACCAGCAGAGAACCTGTGGTGGCGTGTTGATTGTACCGGGAATTCCGCAGGAGCAGGGGCCGCATCAGCGTGGGATAGTCCGTCAGCGCCTGCTCCTGCACCGCCACCGCCAGCCGCAGATTCTCCATCCAGTCGGGATGGCTCAGTCCGCCGCCATCGCTGCCCATAATGAGGGAGAGCTGCGCCGCTGTCCCCAGCCCCTCGATCTCCGACACCACCTTCACCTGACTGCCGTCGGACGCCTCGATAGCGTCCCGGTGGACATCCAGCACGAAGCGGATGGACGGATATTCCTTCAAATACCGGTCGATCCCCGCCAGAGACCGGTCATAAGCCCCGGCGTACTCCGGATAGTCATACAGGGTCCGGTCATGGAGCACGGAGATCCCTGCCTGAGCAAATACCTCCGCCATGGCGTCGCCCATGCGAACCACGTTGTACCGGGAATCCGTGGTGCGGTGGTCCCCGGACCAGACGATGCCGTCATCCACCGCCGGGGTATAGCCCTCGCTGCCGTGGCTGTGCAGAATCAGGATCTGCGGCGCTTCGCCGGTCAGCTCCGCCGCGAAGGGCTTCAGCAGCTCCTCGTTGGAGAGGGTATATTGGGTGGTGTTTCGGATGTAGACCTTCCCGCAGACGGTGTAGCCGCTGGGGTCTGTGGGGATCAGGGTCTTTGCCGTCACGCCGTTGTCTGCCCCAGCTGTCACCGGAGCGGGCTGGGGCTCCTCCCGCACCGGCTGGGTCACAGGGGCGGGGCGTTCGTCCTCCGGTTCCTCCGCCGCCTGACGCCGCAGGTCGGAGATCTCCCCGCGGGCGGAAAGCAAGATCGGTGCCTGACTCAGCATCAGCATGGACGGCGCCGAAAGGCCGTCCCTCTGCCCCATGTCCCCTAACTGCCACTGGAGCAGCGCCAGTGGCAATTCCCTCTTCACGGCCATCCACGCTCCGGCGGCGTCAACGCTGCCCGCCGTGGCATAGACGGTCCACAGTGTCGCGCCCGCCAGCAGCAGCGCGCCCAACCGCTGAGAGAGCCTTGCAAACCTCTTTCGTTCCATTTGCTTCACCTCTTGGGACAACCTTATGCGCCACAAATCAAAAAAATGACCATCCAATGAAAAACCGCCCGACACATTTGTGCCGGACGTTCCTCTATTTCAATACCATTTATCCAAATTCATTCCGCGAGGCTTCGCATCAGGGCGATCTCTTTGGCATAGCCGGGCAGCTCATTGGGTGTTTCCAGGCAGAAGGGCAGATTTTTCAGCGCCGGATGATTCACCACCCGGGCCAGCGCCTCCTGTCCAATGCAGCCCTCTCCGATCCGGGCGTGGCGGTCCTTGTGGGCGCCGCAGGGATTCAGACTGTCATTCAAATGAATGGCCCGCAGCCGCTCCAGTCCGATGGCCCGGTCAAATTCCGTCAAAACGCCGTCCAGATCGTGAATGATGTCATACCCGGCGTCGGAAACGTGGCAGGTGTCCAGACAGACCCCCATCTTCTCCGTCAGTTCCACCCGGTCCAGAATCTCCCTCAGTTCCTCAAAGCGTCCGCCTACCTCGCTGCCCTTCCCGGCCATGGTCTCCAGCAATACCGTTGTAGACTGTTCCGGGGTCAGGATGGCGTTGAGTCCTTCCGCGATATAGGTGATCCCGGCTTCGATCCCCTGTCCCACATGGCTGCCGGGGTGGAAATTGTAAAGCTGCCCCGGTATGTGCTCCATACGGCGCAGATCGTCCGCCATGGTGTCCCGTGCGAAAAGACGGTTTTGTTCCTCCGCGCCGCAAAGATTCAGGGTGTACGGGGCGTGGGCGATGATCGGTGCGAAGCAGTGCTCCTTCATGAGCGCCACCAGCGCCACCGCGTCCGCAGGGTCCAGTTCCTTGGCCTTGCTCCCCCTGGGATTCCGGGTGAAAAACTGAAAGGTGTCCGCCCCCAGTTCCAACGCCTGCCGGCCCATAGCCAGAAAGCCCTTGGAGGATGATAAATGACAGCCGATGTGCAGCATAGAAACCTCCCGAAAAATAGTTTCTTCATTATAGCACACCGGCTGCCGCCTGTCACGGATCTTATTTACGGAATCTCCGACTCTATCTCACCGTCCTGCGGCGTATCGGACAGAAACAGTTCCTCCGCCTGCCGCTGAACGGCGATCAGGTCCTCCCGGAGCTGTCGGAGCGTTTCTTCGGTATCTGTCAATGCGTTGAACAGAAGCAGGTATTCTTTCGTCAGTGTATGGTTCATATAGTATCCTTTCTTTTCCGAACAAATTGCAATTTCGGAATACGGCTCTATCATACAAAATTTCCGGCTGCTTTTATGTCGCATTTTGTCGAACACATGCGTGTTTTTTGTCATGAACGGGCATTATTTTTTCAAGCAAGCGGAATCTTGTCCCAAAAAGCAGTTGCAGGTCCAGATGTCGGATGCTATGATAATAGGGCAAATGATCGTGCAAGGAGGCACTTATGAGTCCTGCGTCAACTGAGAAATTCCTTTTGGAACAATATGCCGGGCATCCCGCGTCCCAGCTTCAGGATCTGCGCAAAGCCCTCTATCAAAGCGTCTTTGGCTGCGGACACCTGATCACAGACACCTCCGACGCCGCAGAGGGTATCCGGAGGGAGGCCACAGAAGCCGGACCGTGCAGCCGGGAGATTGAAGCGCTGGACGGTCCCTGGTCCCGGGTGCAGCTGGGCGTTCTGGCAGATGGTCTGACCCCTGAAACGTTGGCTTGCATTTTTGCCCGGTCTGCCGCTATGCCCCATGGGGATGCGGATACCTTGCAGGAAAAGCTGACGGTCCTGCGGCGGCTGATCCACTCCGGCACTCTGCCCTATTCCCCGGCAGAGGCCGATGCGGAGTTGGATGACTGGCAAAAAAACGGCTTCCCTTCCTGTCATCATTCTGATGAATATCGGGCCGCCTACCGTCCAGCTTACCGGGTGCTGCACCGCACTTATGTCCGCCTGCTGCCGCTTCTGGCGGCCATTGACCGGGCCTTGGCGGAAAACCCTCGGGTCCTGCTGGCCATTGAGGGCGGCGCCGCCAGCGGCAAAAGCACTCTGGCGGATCTGCTGACGGCGATTTATCCTGATACGGCGCTGTTCCACGCTGACGATTTCTTCCTTCGTCCGGAGCAACGGACCGCCGCGCGCTACGCCCAGCCCGGCGGCAATCTGGACCGGGAGCGGTTGGAATCGGAGATCCTGGCTCCTATCAGTCGAAACGAAGTTGCCATTTACCGTCCTTTCGACTGCCATACCCTGTCCCTCCGGGAGCCGGTGACCATCCTGCCGGGGCGGCTGAACATCGTGGAAGGCAGCTACAGCTTTCACCCGGAATTGGCCCGTTATTACGATCTGTCCGTCTTTTTGGACATTTCCCCGGAAACCCAGCGGAGTCGGATACTGAAGCGCAACGGTCCGGAGTGGGGTCAGCAGTTTTTTGACCGTTGGGTCCCCTTGGAGCAAACTTATTTTCACGAAACAGACACGCAGGGCCGCTGTACGCTGGCTTTAAAGGAGGAAATACGATGAAGCTCGTTGTGATCGACGGCCAGAGCGGCCGCACAGGGGCGCTGCTGGTAGAACGGGTCCGGGCGGCGGGACTTCCCTTGGAGCTGTTGGCGGTAGGTACCAATGCCATCGCCACTGCCGCCATGATGAAGGCCGGGGCCCAGCGGGGCGCCACCGGAGAAAACCCGGTTCTGGTGGCCTGCCGGGATGCGAACATCATCGCCGGACCCATTGGCATTCTGATGGCGGACGCCCTCATGGGGGAGATCACCCCTGCTATGGCGGTGGCCGTGGGCCAGAGCCGGGCCCAGAAGGTACTGCTGCCGGTGAATTCCAACTGCGGCAAGATCGTGGTCGGCGTCCGGGACCTGACCCTCTCCCAGATCATGGATGAGGCGGTGGAGGTCCTGCGGGAACTGTGCGGTCTGTCCGCCCAGCCACTTTGAACGAAAAACGCAAAAAAGTGCCTGAGATTTGAAATCTCAGGCACTTTTTCATCTTTTATACACCGCCGAACCGGAACACCACGCCTACCGCTGCAGAAAGGCCGATGAACACAATGGGATGCCACTTTTTCGTAAGCTTCACCCAGTTAGTCAGCACCAGCAGCACCGCCGCCAGCGCCAGACCCATCCAGCTTACCGTACCGTCCCAGGAAAACCGCGCCAAAAGAGAATCCGGGGCTGCAGTGCTGGTGACGCGCAGGAGCACCTGTAAGACAACGCCGGCACAAGCCGCACCGATCAGGCCGCTGGAGGCGGGCCGCAGGCCGTAAAAGGCGTTCTCCACATATTTACTGTTCCTGAACTTGGTCAGCATGGCCGCCACGATCAAAATGACGATGATAGAGGGCGTCACCTCACCGATGGTGGCGATGACCGCGCCGGGGATGCCCGCCACGGTGAAGCCCACATAGGTGGCCATGTTGATGCCGATGGGGCCGGGAGTGGACTCGGAGACCGCCAGCATATTCATCAGGTCCGTCTGGCTGTACCAGCCAGTAGCAAGGCCGATGTTTTTCAGGAAGGGCACGGTGGCCATACCGCCGCCCACGGCGAACAGCCCCGTCTTGAAAAATTCCCAGAAAAGACGCAGATAGGTCATTTCGCAGCCCTCCCTTCCAGGTTTTTCAGCAAAATCCCCGCCACAGCGGAGACCATCACAAACCACACCGGAGAAATATGTAGGAACAAGCTTCCCGCCATGACGATCAGGAAAATGGCCGCCGTCCGCTTATCCACCACAGATTTTTTCAGCAGCTTCAGCACGGCGTTGAAGATCAGGACACACACGCATACCTGGATCCCGGCAAAGGCGTTCTGTACCCAGGCCAAATGGGAGAAATTCGTGATCAATCCCGCCAGGATCGAAATAATGACCAAAGAAGGAAACACCACGCCCAGCGTGGCCACGATGCCTCCTAACCAGCCCCGGTGCTTCTGACCGATAAAGGTGGCGGTGTTGACGGCGATGACGCCGGGGGTGCACTGGCCGATGGCGAAGTAATCCATCAGTTCCTCCTCTGTAGCCCAGCCCTTATGCTCCACCACCTCCCGCTGGAGAATGGGCAGCATGGCATATCCTCCGCCGAAGGTCATCACGCCCACCTTGGCAAAGGTTCCGAACAAATCCAGATATTCGTTCATTCAGTCCTCCTCTTTCCAACATCAAATCGGAATTTTATTATACTCTTTCTGAGCAAAAAAACAAGCCCGGCCCCCATGTGATACTTCACAAAGGGACCGGGACAAGGAAAGCCGAAAATCAGGGAAGCTGAATATGCGTCCGCTTCAGGGACCGCCGCAGAGCCACACACAGCGGGGGTGCCAGAATGATGGCCACCGCGCCGTTGAACAGGGAAGCGGGGATCTTCAGAGGCAGAGCCGCCGCCGCCACGGAAGCGGTGAGACCACCCATCAGCAGGCCGTCATACGCAAAGGACTTGAAGAAATAGAGAATGTAGTAAGCCACACAGCCCAGAGCCGCGGAGACGGTGCAGCGCCCGTAAGCAGGCGTCTCCCGGTCCTTCATGGCCAGACCGGCTACCATACCCATAACGCCCTTGGTGAGGAAGGTGATCCAGCACTCCGGAGCGTAGGCCGGGTTGGTCAGGTCATAGATGGCGGAACCCAAGCCGGAGGCAAAACCGCCCACAGGCCCCAGCAGCAAGCCGGACAGGCAGCACATGATATTGGCCAGAGTAAAGGAGGTACGGCCGCCGATGGCGATGGGCATGGTGATCCGCAGATAGTTGCTGACAAACACCAATGCCGTCATCATGCCCAGCATGGTCAGCTTATTGACATTCTTCTCATTCCGATTCATAAAAAGCACTCCTAAGTTGTTTGTTGAAGCTATCATAGCATGTAATTGACTTTGTGGCAAATGCCAGTTCTTATAAATTTGATAAGGTCAGTTTTGACAAGAGAAGTCCCGCGGCTTTTGGGCCGCGGGACTGCTTTGCTTCACTGTTTATGCCTTGGGTTCTTCGGACTCGAACACGGTCTTGGCGCTGGCCGCCAAACCCGCCAAGCCCTGCAATTCGCTGGGGATGATGATCTTGGTGGCCTTGCCGTCCGCCACCTTGGTCATGGTCTCCAACGCCTTCAGTTTCACCACCTGATCGTTGGGCGCAGCCTCGTTCAGCAGCTTCAGGGCATCCGCCGTGGCCTGCTGGACCTTCATAATGGCCTCACTCTCTGCCTCAGCCGCCAGGATTTTCGCGGTCTTTTCCGCCTCGGCCTCCATGATCTTTGCCTGCTTGGCGGCGTCGGCCCGCAGGATGGCAGACTGCTTCTCGCCCTCCGCCACCAGGATCTGACTCTGCTTCTGGCCCTCGGCCTGAAGGATGGATTCACGGCGCTCCCGCTCCGCCTTCATCTGCTTTTCCATGGCGTTCTGGATCTCTTTGGGCGGGATGATGTTTTTCAACTCCACCCGGTTGACCTTGATGCCCCAGGGGTCCGTGGCCTCGTCCAGAATGGAGCGCATCCGGGAGTTGATGGTATCACGACTGGTAAGGGACTGGTCCAACTCCATATCGCCGATGATGTTTCGCAGGGTGGTGGCCGTCAGATTCTCGATGGCGTTCATGGGGTGCTCCACACCGTAGGTGTAGAGCTTGGGATCGGTGATCTGGAAGTAGATGACCGTGTCGATCTGCATGGTGACATTATCTTTGGTGATCACAGGCTGGGGGGCAAAGTCCGCCACCTGCTCCTTCAAGCTCACCTTTTTGGCAACGCGCTCGATAAAAGGCACTTTCAGATGCAGGCCTACATTCCAAACGGTGCGGAACGCGCCCAGCCGTTCCACCACGTAGGCGCGGGACTGCTGAACAATGACGATATTGCTGACAACCAGGATCAGGAGCAGCGCAACGAGGATAGGAACAATGATCCACTTCATAATGAGTACCTCCACTTTTACAACGGTTTCCAAAGGGCTTGCTGATTGGCTTCATCTTACTCTATTTTAACCGTCAGCGCAAGCGTCATTTCCGCTTTCGTTCCAAATTGCAGAAAAAAGAAAGAGAAACGCGGACAGTCCAATGGACTGTCCGCGCTCCCCTTTCCAAAACAGAAAGCATGTATAAGAGAAGAGAAAATGGATAATTACTTTGCAGCGGCCTTCTTCTTGCCGGTGATAGCGTCCATGAAGACAGCGATAGCGCCGTCGCCAGTGACGTTGCAAGCAGTACCGAAGCTATCCTGGGCGATGTACAGAGCGATCATCAGGCCGCACATGGTCTCATCGAAGCCCAGCATGGACTGCAGGATACCCAGAGCAGCCATGACAGCGCCGCCGGGGACGCCGGGGGCAGCAACCATGGTCACGCCCAGCATCAGAATGAAGGGGAACATCTTGCCGAAGCCGATGGACTGGTTGGTCATCACCATAACAGCCATAGCGCAGCTGGTCAGGGTGATGGTGGAACCAGACAGGTGAATGGTAGCGCACAGGGGGCACACGAACTCAGCCATACCGTCAGAGACACCGTTATTCTTGGTGCACTGGGTGGTAACAGGGATAGTAGCGGCAGAGGACTGGGTGCCGATAGCGGTGGTGTAAGCGGGCAGCATGTTCTTGATCAGAGCGAAGGGATTCTTCTTGGCAGCGCTGCCGGCCACGGTGTACTGGAACACGATGATGACCCAGTGCAGAACGAGGATCATAGCGAACACCTTGATGAAGGAGCCCATGATCTCCACGATGGTACCGGCATAAGCCAGCTTAGCGAAGATACCGTACACATGGAAGGGCAGCAGGGGGATGACGATGTTGCTGACCAGCTTGTCGATGATCTCAGCAAACTCGTTCATCACAGTCTTCATGGTGTTGCCCTTGATGACAGCCATGCCCAGGCCCAGGATGAAGGCCATCAGCAGAGCGGTCATAACGCCCATGATGGCGGGCATCTCAATGGTGAAGTAGCCGGAGAGCACAGTCTCCTCAGCGTTGGCGGCGTTCTCCATGAACATGCCAGCGTGGACCATGTGGGGATACAGCAGGGAAGCCACAACGAAGGCCAGAGTACCGGAGATGATGGTGGAACCGTAAGCCACACCGGTGGTAGCGGCCAGGGTCTTACCAGCGCCGGCGCCCAGGTCAGCAATACCGGGGGCGACGAAGCCAATGATGATCAGAGGGATCACGAAGTTCAGGAAGTTGCCGAAGATGCTGTTGTAGGTAGCGCCGATGCGGATGATGACCTCACCGAAGGCACCCATACCGGGGGTCACGAAACCGACCACGATACCGAGTACGATGGCGATGACCAGTTTGAGCAACAGGCTCATCTTTTTCTTTTCTTTCATTTCTCTCGTCCGTGTGATCTCACACGGACATCCTCCTTTTCTGATTTTCCTTTTTTCTCTTATCTTATATCCAGCTGCTGCCGCTTACGCGTCCAGCAGAGAATATCCCTTTGCAGTCAGCTCATCCTTGATCTTCTGCACGTGATCGGCGTTCCGGGTCTCCAGGACCATGGACACCACGCATGCGTTGACCTCAGAGTTGACATCCTCACGCTCGTGATGGATGCGGACCACGTTGGCGCCGGTGCCGCCGACAACATTCAGCAGGTTGGCCAGGCTGCCGGCACGGTCAGCCAGCTTGGTGGTGATGGTAGTGAGACGGCCACCGTAGGTCAGGCCGCGGGTGATGACGCGGGACAGGGTGGTCACGTCCACGTTGCCGCCGGAAACCACGCACACAGTCTTCTTGGTGGTGTCGACCTTGCCGGACATGCAGGCAGCCACGGGAGTAGCGCCAGCGCCCTCGGCAACAGTCTTCTGGACCTCCAGCAGAGCCAGGATGGCAGCGGCGATCTCGTCCTCGCTGACGGTGACGATCTCGTCCACATACTTCTGGCACATCTCGAAGGTCAGGCTGCCGGGAGTCAGCACATGGATGCCGTCAGCCAGGGTCGCGGCATCGGGCACGGTGGTGACCTTACCGGCCTGACGGGAAGCATACATGGAAGCCACAACGCTGGCCTGCACGCCGATGACCTTGCAGGAGGGCTTGAGCTGCTTGATGGCGAAAGCCACGCCGGAGATCAGACCGCCGCCGCCGATGGGGACCACGACCTGCTCCACTTCGGGGAGCTGCTCCAGGATCTCCAGACCGATGGTGCCCTGACCGGCAATAACATACGGATCATTGAAGGGATGTGCGAAGGTGTAGCCGTGCTCCTTGGACAGACGCTCGGCCTCGCGGGCGGCGTCATCGTAAACGCCGGGGACCAGAACCACTTCAGCACCGTAGTTGCGGGTAGCCTCCACCTTGGAGATGGGAGCGCCCTCGGGCATGCAGATCACGGACTTGATGCCCAGCTTCGTGGCGGACAGAGCAATGCCCTGAGCATGGTTGCCGGCGGAGCAGGCGATGACACCGTGAGAAGCTTCCTCCGGAGTCAGGGAACGGATCTTGTTGTAGGCGCCGCGGATCTTGAAAGCGCCGGTGAGCTGCAGGTTCTCAGACTTGATGTAAATGTTTTCGCCCAGCCGATTGGCATTTTCCAGCGGAGTCTTGCGGGCAATGCCCTTCAGAGACTCCTGGGCTTCCTGGATCATCTGTAAAGTTACCATAATAATCCCCCTATTTGTCTATGATTCAAAAACCACAATCAACTATACTGTCATTGTATGACGGACAGTGTTTGTTTTCAATACACATTTCCGCCAAATGTTCTTTCAATAAACACGCATTTTGCACAATATCGGCCTGATTATGGCCCTTTTTGGTTTCATTTTTGGCAAGAATGGCGTTCACTGGCGGACATTTGTGCATCATATCAAAAAGCAGGGGAGAAAGTTCAAGTTACATCGTGCACTTTTTCAAATACACTTTCTTGATCATGCAGGGAGAATTAGCGGGATTTTAAGGCGGCCAAGCCATCGGCACAGCTGACTGCCGGACAACTCAAGTATGACTGATCCATTATATCAAAAAAACGGCACACTTATGTGTGCCGCTTTTCTGGTGACCCGGCGGGGATTCGAACCCCGGACCCACTGCTTAAAAGGCAGTTGCTCTGCCGACTGAGCTACCGGATCAGAGTAAAACACTTATTACCTATAAATCACAGGCCGAGAGGCCGTATTCATGGTCAATGGCAGGGACGGCTGGACTCGAACCAGCGAATGAGGGAGTCAAAGTCCCTTGCCTTACCACTTGGCTACGCCCCTAAGTGGAAAAAAGAAGGGACCGGGGATACCCCGGCCCCCTCATGTCTGGGGTGGGTGATGGGACTCGAACCCACAACACCTGGAACCACAATCCAGTGCTCTGCCAATTGAACTACACCCACCACATATAAAAACCGATCAAGCCGACACCGCCCAGAGAGCTGGTACGCCAGGAGGGACTCGAACCCCCGGCCCACTGCTTAGAAGGCAGTTGCTCTATCCAGCTGAGCTACTGGCGCAAATCTGGAGCAGGTGACGGGAATCGAACCCGCATCCCCAGCTTGGAAGGCTGGTGCCCTGACCATTGTGCTACACCTGCATTGCCCTCCGAGTAAATCGTCAGCTTGGTAAGGATACCACGGAAAGGCTTGATTGTCAAGCACTTGTTGGCAATTTCTTGTGATATTTGAAAGAATTATTCAGCCAGAGAAGCAATAATCCGTGCTTATAGGGCAGGTGGAGGGCATTACACACAGCGTTTCATTCGGCTGCCATCGGCTATCCCAGACTGCGTTTGGTTGCCAAAAGTTGCCACGAGAAGCGCTGTATTCCGCGAATTTTAAGTTTACATAATTTTCACCATAAGGCAGAGCAGAAAAAACACTTGCGTCACAGCTTTTAGCGCACCGAAACTGTTTGAAGGGACCAGCCGCAGTCCACGATCCCCCGTCTCTCTTTCGCAGGCATCTGTTTCTGTTGCGAGCGACAGCAAAGTATGCTATACTACATTATTATATCATATCGGATAAGACATCCGCAGCCACGGTATTCTTTTGGAAGGGGTGGGGCTGATATGAAAAAGAGGATCGTTCTGTGTCTGCTGGCGCTGGCGCTGCTGTCCGTGATGACAGGGTGCGGAAAGAAAAAGGACGCGGACCCGCTGACCGTGACGCTGTGGCATGTCTACGGCGGCGAGGTGGATTCCCCTCTGAACGGTTTGATCGAGCAGTTCAACAGCACCATCGGCGCGGAACAGAACATCCGGGTGAAGGTAGAGCTGGTCAGCAACAGCGGCAGCATCCATAAAAGCGTGCTGGCCGCCGCTAACAGTGACCCCGGCGCTCCTTCCCTGCCGGATATGTTCGTGTCCTACCCCAAAACGGTGCTGGCTCTCCCGGATCAGGACATGATCGTGGACTACCGGGACTATTTCAGTCCGGAGGAACTGGGAACATTTATCCCCGCCTTTATGAAGGAGGGGCAGATCGGCGGACGGCAGGCCATCCTGCCCCTGGCCAAATCCACTGAGGTACTGTTCGTCAACCGGACGCTGTTTGACCGCTGGGCAGCCACCTCCGGGGCCAGTTATGATGATCTGAAAACCTGGGAAGGCATTTACGCCTTAGCGGAGCGGTATGCCACGGACACCGGGAAGTGCTTTCTTGTCAACGACTACCACTTCAACTACTTTCAGGTAGGGGTGGAGTCGCTGGGAGAGAACTTTTTCCAAAATGACGGCGTCCGCTTCGGCCCAGCCTTTGAGCGGGCATGGGAGCCTTACGCCCACGCGGCGCTGGAGGGCGGTGTGTGGTTACAAGACGGCTACGCCACGGAATCTCTCCGCACCGGCGATACCATTGTCTCCGTAGCGTCCTCTGCCAGTGTACTCTATTACTCCGACACGGTGACCTATCCCGACAACACCTCGGAGCAGGTGTCTATCACCTCCATGCCCTACCCGGTGTTTGACGGCGGCGAAAAACTGGTCATGCAGCGGGGCGTGGGAATGTGCACGACAAAATCCACCCCGGAGCGGGAAAAAGCGTGTATTACCTTTCTTAAATGGCTGACGTCGCCGGAGCGAAACGTGGAATTTGTCACCAGCCTCGGCTATATGCCGGTGACGCAGGAGGCATTTGATGCCTACCTTCCCGCCGCTGTGGAGCAGCTCAGCAACCCCATGTATGTCTCTCTGTATGAGACCTATCTCAAGATGCAGGAATCCTACACCTTCTATTACGCGCCGCAGATGGAGAACTATCTGGATCTGGAAACACGGTTTGAAAATCTGTCCCGGCTGAAGCTGATGGCTGGCCGTGCCCAATATCAGGAGGGCTCCGGTACGGCGGAGGAGTTGGTTTGGGACACGCTGGACAGCTTTAAGTTAGATTACGGTACATAAGAGAGGGAGCGCCAATGCGGCCAATCAGGGAAGCAATTCAAAAAAAGCGTGCAGCCGGTTCCAGTATGGGGCTGCGGCTGCTGCTGTACTGGTTCACCATGGTGCTGCTGCTGATGGCGGCGATTTTGTCTACCCTGATGGCCACCGGCGTACTGTCCCATCCCGCGCATCAGCTGTCCGGAACGCTGGATATTCAGCAGAGGAACACTTACGCCGCTCTGGACTCCCAGATGGATGCGCTGACAGCGCAAAGCATGGCTATGTCGGAAAAGCTGGGAAAAGAGCTGGACGCTTTTCTTGCCGCCAAGGGCATCGCCTTTGACGAGCTGAACAACGATCCGGATACCATTGCGGAGTTGGAAAAGCGCCTGTATACGCCTTTAAGCAACACTCTGGGCGCAGCCTCGTGCAGTGGGATCTTCTTCGGTCTGAATGTCACCGCCAACACCTCTCTGCCAAATGCAGAGGATTTCCGGGCGGGGTTATACCTCCGCTATTCCGGCTTACAGCCAACGGTAGCCTCAGAGCAGGATGTGATCTGCTTCCGGGGTGCGGCGGAAACGGCCCGGAGCTTGCAGCTTCAAATGCACAACCGCTGGAATCCGGAGCTGAACGCCGCTCTGATCCCCGGCAGCGATCAGGTTACCGCCTATCAGGGGTCCCGGCTGGCAGATGGCTGCCTGTGGACAAAACGCACAGAGCTGCTGGACACCTGGGAGCAGGTCATGCTGCTGTGCGTACCCATTTTGGATGGCGGCGGTACCGTAAGGGGCTTTTGCGGTGCGGAGATCAGCGATCTTTATTTCAGTCTTTCCCATAATACAGTCCCCAGCGCCTTCGGCAATATGCTGACGCTGGCAGCCCCCATAGACGGCGACAGCCTGCTTCTCTCCGGGGCCATGCTGGGTGCCACTGACGGCTCCCGCCTGACGGCCAACGGCATTCTGCACATCAGCGACGGAAAATACTACACCACTTACAGCGATGGGAAGAACACCTATCTGGGGCGGCACCAGCTTCTGGATGCTGCCACGTGGGACGGCATCCCCCTTGCCGCTGTGACGCTGGTGCCGGACGGGACCTTCCGCAGCTATGAAAAGGGGTCCCAGATTGCATGGTTCCTGGGAACGGTTCTCTTCCTGCTGGCCATGCTGGTAGTGGCAACGGTGCTGTCCCGCCAATTCGTAAAGCCCATCAATAAAAGTCTGGCGGCAGTCCGGGGCGGTACAGAGATGGTCGCTTCCGGTATCCCGGAGATCGACGAGCTGCTTGCCGCCATCCGTGATCGGCCAACGGGAACGCTGCCGCCGGATGTGGAGTCACGGCTGCGGGGCTTTGCAGAGCGGGCCAGTACGCTGACCGGCACGGAACGTACCATCCTGCAATATTATATGGACGGCTATACCGTTAAGGATATCCCGGAGCTGGCGTGTATCAGCGCCAGTACGGTCAAGACCCACAACCGTAACCTCTACCGCAAGCTGGAGGTGGACTCCTTTGACGAGCTGAAGGTATATATCGAATTGTTTGCAAGCTGCGGCCGCAGCAGTGAACTGCTGAACAAGTAAATATTTTAATGAGCAGAGTGCACAATCCGATTTGCAGCGGGTTGTGCACTCTGTCTGCGCCTAAGGGTGATTTTTGAGTTTCCAGGCAAAATTCACCCTTAGGGTAATATACATAGGAGGGAGAGCTTGCTAAAAATATAGATATAGATCCGGACACGCCAGAACCCTGCGACATCAATGACAGGAGGGAACAGCGATGCGCCGCATTATTAAAGCGTTCATGCAAGACGCATCAACCGCGAGCAAATTTCAGTTCTCACTGCGCTGCGCGGTGTGCGGTTCGCTTTGGAAAAGCCGGCCGGCATATTTTTCCAAGGCAGAGGTCCAGCCGGAAAACGAAGGAAAGCATGTGATCTTCCAAGCCCTGTATCAACGGGAGCGGGATGATGCACGTGAGCGGGCCGTGACAGAGGCTCTGGAGCACTTCAGCCGGTGTCCCATCTGCAGGCGGCTGGCCTGCGACCGCTGTTTCCTGTTGGGCGAGGATATCGACCTGTGTGCGGACTGTGCGGCATTCTTGCAGGAAAGCGGCGAGTCGGTGGAAAGCCTGTTGGTGAAAAACGGCTGAAACGGGAGGATCGCGTACCGGTCTGGAGCTGCGGGGCGAATTCATGGGCGGCGAGATGCAGGAGGGCATTCTCTCCGTGGACGCCACCGGCGCCCTGTATGTGAGCTGCGAGGTGGACTCCGACCTGGTGGACGGCTCCATCAGCCTGCTGGCGAACCTGCGGCATCTGGATGACGAGAGCTGGACGGATGACGATTTTATCCCCCTGCCGGAAGACGCGGTGGCATATTATCGCGGCATGTCCTTCATGGACATCGCCAGCACCTACATGATCGACATGAGCCTGATTCCCGATGACGGCAGCGGCAATGCCTACTCCGCGCTCCCCAGCAGCGGCGGCTTTCCGGAGAATTATCCCTTTGAGCGCACCACCGCCAACGGCGAGGGTGAGTACGGCAAATCTAATTCCGACGCCACCGGCCTGACGGACCTGGCGACCATGCGAAAGGTGCGGCAGGAGCTGTGGGATATGAGCTCCGCCAAAACAAAGCACCTGGCCTATGATGACATCAAGGAAATGCTGGGCGGCGAGGACGGTATCCCCCATATCGGCATGGATGAAAGGAGCTGGAACAGCGAAAAGCACGCCTACGGCTGGTACAACGGCGAGGGGGACTACTATGTGCCGTACTTCGAGCTGCGTGACGGCGACGAGTACTACACGGCCGCCACCTTCTCCAGCAGCGTGAGAGACTGATATCCGCTCGACACCAGATAAAAAAAGAAAGGAAGGCAGAACTATGCAAGTGACTTTGAACGCGCTGCCCGCTTCGCTGGCAGAATTTCAGAATCTGTCCCGGAACACCCCTGAGGAGGTAGTGGCGGGCTTCCTGTGCGCGCTGCACCTGTACACAAAGAACCCCAATGAGGGTGTGGAGGCCATGAATCTTCTGCGGGGCCCCCGTCCCATGACCCCTTATGACAGCCAGTTCCTGCGGGACCGGCTGCGGGGCAAGGAGTATCTGACCACGGCGTATTTCGCCGGGGCGACTCCCCAGAACAGCTATACCCCCACGCAGCCCTATGTGCTGAATGTTCTGCCGGACCCCCGGCCCCAGGACATCGAGCCGGGCTATCTGCGGCTGTTCATCTCCACCCCCGGTGCGGACGCGCCGCGGCCCATCAAGCTACGGCAGAAGCCCTCCACCGGCGAGTGGTTCCTGTGGGAATATTCCAGCCCTCTCAGCGGCATCCGCATCCCCGCAGCCCAGGACCCCTGGGCGTAAACCATGAGCCGGCGCTGGATCTGGCCGGTACTGCTGGTGCTGGTCATGGGCCTGACGGCTTGTCAGGTGGAGATCACTCCCACGCCCAAGCCGGATGGCAGCGACAAAACAAGCGATCCCGCCCCTGTCCCTCCGCCGCCCGACAGCGGCACCGCCAATCCGGATACTGGCAACGCTGCAAAGCCGGGTCTTTCCGGCGGCATCGCCGGCTCAACCACTCCGGTCCAACCAGACGAGCCGGCTGAACCGACCGTTCCCGATGACAGCGAGGAAGACCCCTCCGGCGGCAACACGGACTACACCATGGAGAAGTACCGGCGGTACCCGAGTGGCCAGTGGATCGCCGTCGAGGGCGAGGTCGAGGGAGACCGGTACAAGATGGAAGAAGTAGGAATGACCGTGACGCTGGAATTCCAGGAGGCTGACGGCGTGACCGAGGACGGGCGCGGCATATGGAGCATGGGCGCATGGTACGAATATACCAACAAATATGGCGACCACGAAAAGCTGGACGGGCTGAGCGTGAAGTTCCTCGAGGGCCCCATGTACTACGGCTGCGGCAATGACGAGTGGTACGCGGAGCTGGTGGGCGGCCCGGAGGGGATTGAATACACTGTGACGGTGATCGACAACAACTATCTTGAATTGCAGCGCTATGTGGAGGACTCGTATACGGTGTGGACCGCCTACTGCCAGCGGGCAGACGGCCGGTGGATCGAAGATTAGCCAAAAGGCGCATTTATAGAAACCCGATCACATATAAAAAAGTATTTGGAAAGGGAGAATGACTATGGGACTGATCAAAGCGGCAATGGGCGCGGCTGGCGGCGTGTTGGCTGACCAGTGGAAGGAATACTTTTATTGCGAGGCGATCCCCTCTGATGTGCTGGCGGTCAAGGGCAAAAAGAAGGTCACGGGCCGTTCCAGCAACACCAAGGGCGATGACAACATCATCACCAACGGCAGCCTGATCGCCATTGCGGACGGACAGTGCATGCTCATCGTGGAGCAGGGCAAGGTGGTGGACGTCTGCGCCGAGCCCGGTGAGTACACCTACGATATGTCCACGGAGCCCAGCATCTTCTCCGGCGATCTGGGCGAGAGCGTGAAGAACGTGTTCCAGAATATCGGCAAGCGTTTCACCTTCGGCGGCGAAGCCCCCAAGGATCAGCGGGTCTACTACTTCAACACCAAGGAGCTGACGGGCAACAAGTACGGCACCCCCAGCCCCGTCCCCTTCCGGGTGGTGGACCAGCGGGCTGGCATCGACATTGATATCGGCATCCGCTGCTTCGGTGAGTACAGCATCCGGCTGAAGAACCCCCTGCTGTTCTACACCAACGTCTGCGGCAACGTCAGTGAGGACTACAAGACGGAAAATATCGCGGGTCAGATGAAAACGGAGCTGCTGACGGCTTTGCAGCCCGCTTTCGCCAAGATCAGCGAAATGGGCATCCGCTATTCCGCCCTTCCCGGCCATACTCTGGAGCTGGCTGACGCCCTCAACGAGCAGCTTTCCGGCAAGTGGCGGGATCTGCGCGGCATGGAGATCGTCTCCTTCGGCGTTTCCAGCGTGAAGGCCAACGAGGAAGACGAGCAGATGATCAAGGAGCTGCAGCGCAACGCGGCCTTTATGGACCCCACCCGGGCGGCGGCACATCTCGTCGGCTCTCAGGGCGAGGCGATGAAGGCGGCGGCCGCCAACACCGGCGCCGGTCCCGCCATGGCCTTTATGGGCATGGGCATGGCCGGCCAGATGGGCGGCATGAACGCCCAGAACCTGTTCCAGATGGGCCAGCAGCAACAGGCCCAGCAGCAGGCGGCGCAGCCCGCTCCCGCCCCCGCGGCGCAGGGCTGGACCTGCA
>OLFU01000791.1_pt1 | contig 34955 bp, 20 predicted proteins | sample 1605161 | NCBI WGS metagenome assembly OLFU01 (sample SAMEA3888914, study PRJEB22519) | human gut metagenome | biome: human gut; feature: human-associated habitat; material: faeces | place: Denmark | collected 2011
CAGTGGTGAATGGGTTGGGTTTAAAGCGCGTTCGGTTATTGGAGGATACTGGATGAAAGTACTAATGGATAAACAATCGGAACAATATTAATTATTTAATATCTATATTTTATGTATAAAAACACATTAAAGAAAAAAGGGCATTGGGGACTTTTGTTAGTTCTGATGTCACTAATCCTTTGCTTTAGTTGCAAAGATGATGATGGAGCGACAGAATACGACCCGTCAAAACCTGTGAATTATGAGCGCTTTTCTCCTGAAAAAGGAGGTTCGACTACTCAGTTAGTTATAACAGGATCCAACTTTGGGAATGACACAACTTTAGTAAAAGTAAAGATTGGTAATCGTATGGCAAAAGTAGTAGGTGTATCACCTACAAAGATTTATGCAGTAGTAAGAGCTCGATCTGTTGATGAAAGTGGTGAAACTCCGATTAGCGTAACAATCGGCGAGAATGAGCCCTATACTTTTGAACAAAAATTTAACTATGAATTGACTCAAATGGTATCAACGTTAGCCGGATCGGGTGCTGAAGGTCAAGAAGACTCGGATGCTCCTACAAAAGCAACTTTTAAAGATGTAGCCTATTTGTTGATTGATAATGATGGAACAATTTATATACTGGAAGAGAACAACTCCCTGCGCAAATTAGAGGCAAGCGGTAAAGTCTCTACAGTATTTGCCAGTACCGGATATCGTAAACGTGCTATCGACTTTTCTATAACCGGAGACACAATGCTTATGGCCCGAGATGATAATATGGAAAACCCGGCTGTTCATTATATGCTTCGTGATGATGCGTTTGGTCGTCCACGGACATATATGAGAGGCGTAACAGACCAATGTAATACTGTCTCTGTCAACCCCATAGACGGATATGTATTTTGGAATAAGTTTGGTGATGGCACTATGTATTACTGCCCGCCTAGCAATCCGAACGCCTATAAGAAAGTGAATGGGATACACTCTGATAATAGTTTTGAGACGTATAGTTGCTGGAGTAAAGACGGCAGAACATTCGCCCGTATTATCCGCAATAAACACATTATCTACAAGCGTACATATGATCCTGTAAAACATGAGTTTGTAGGGGATGAAACTCTTTGGGCAGGAAAATATGAGAAAGCAGAATTTGCCAATGGTATAGGTGAAGAAGCACGATTTAACCAGCCTTGTCAAGGTGTATTTGATGAAGATGGCAATCTCTATGTATCCGACCGTGACAACAACTGCATTCGCAAAATTACGCCAGATGGTAATGTTACCATTTATGCTGGAAACCGTTCTGAAGGTTTGGTCAATGGATTACCTTTAAAATCGTCTTTCAGACGTCCGGAAGGCTTAACCCGTTCGAAAGACGGGGTCATTTATGTAGCTGACCACGACAATCATGTTATCCGCAAAATCGTAGTTGAATAATGAAAAACAGCATACAATTATGAATCATATAAAAAGAATAATATTCTCTACTCTGTTGTTAATGATAGGCTTCACAGTCTCATTTGCTCAACAAGTAACCCAACAACAGAAAACTGTAACCGGAACGATCAAGGATGCGACTGGTGAAGCGTTGATTGGCGCATCTGTTATCGTCAAGAATCAACCGGGACTAGGTACAATTAGTGATGTGGATGGACATTTCTCTATCAAAGCAAATAATTATGACGTTCTTGTGATCTCCTATGTAGGATTTGAAGATAAAGAAATTCCTATTCAGGGAAAAACCAAGCTGGACAACATCGTATTGAAAGAAGAATCCAACAAGATAGATGAAGTCGTTATTGTCGGTGGTAACAAAGTACAGCGTAAGATAACCCAGACTGGTGCTATCACCACGATCTCACCTGAACGCCTGAAAGGTATTGCCTCCGGTAACATGACTAATGCACTGGCAGGAAATGTTCCGGGTATTATTGCACAGCAGACTTCCGGTGAACCAGGCAACAATATGTCTGAGTTCTGGATTCGCGGAATCAGTACCTTTGGAGCTAATGCTTCCGCTTTAGTACTTGTGGATGGTATCGAACGTAATTTCAATGAATTGAACGTTGAAGATATTGAATCATTCTCGGTGTTGAAAGATGCTTCTGCTACCGCTATTTATGGTCAACGTGGTGCAAATGGTGTTGTATTGGTCAATACCAAACGCGGTAAAGCCGGTAAGGTCAGAATTGATTTTAAAGGTGAGTATGGTGTGTTGGCCCATACAAAAATGCCAAGTTATGTAGACGGTGTGACGTATGCACAATTAATGAATGAAGCCAAGATGTCCCGTTTTCAAGATCCGACATATTCTGATGAGGAGATCGATATCCTGCGCTACGGACTAGACCCGGATCTCTATCCAAATGTAAACTGGAGAGATTATGTAATGCATAAAACTTCCCCAAGCTATAAGGCAACGCTGAATATCAGTGGTGGTGGCAGCACGGCACGCTATTACATTTCAGGAAGCTACTACGATGAACAAGGAGTATATAAAACACGTGACTACAACTCTTACAATACCAACGTAAACTACAAGCGCTACAACTATCGTGCTAATGTGGATGTAAACATCACTAAGTCAACCGTTGTAGAATTGGGGATCGGCGGATGGCTGGCAATGCACAATTCTCCGACAACAGACAGCGATAAAATTTGGAAATCATTATCTGCACTGGTACCTCTGCGTGTACCAATCGTATACTCTAACGGTTTAGTACCGACTTACGGAACAGGTGATTTCTTAAATCCCGATGCTGTAATTAACCGGGTAGGATATAAAGAGCGTTCGGAAAGCAAGATGGAAACTAATGTGTCTTTGAAACAAGATTTGAATTTCATCACTAAAGGACTTACTTTTACCGGTCGGTTTGCTTTTGATACATATGCCGATCAGAACTTATACCGCACGAAATCTCCTAATTTGTTCCATGCAGAACCTCAACGTGACAGCAATGGTGACCTTGTCATGAGAAATGTATCTTCTGCAAAACCACTCGCACAAACTTCTGACAACAACGGAACCAGACGTTTCTATACAGAGGCTTCTTTGAATTACGAACGTATGTTTAAAGAAAACCACCGTATCACGGGGATGCTGCTTTACTATCAGGAAGAAGTATCATATACTAATAATGTGGGCGAAGATATCAAAAAAGGTATTCCTAAACGGCATATGGCACTCTCCGGTCGCTTGACTTATGGCTATCAAGACCGTTATTTAATTGAAGGAAATTTTGGTTATACTGGTTCTGAGAACTTCCAGAAAGATCATCGCTTTGGATGGTTCCCGGCAGTTTCTTTAGGATGGGTGGTATCTGAAGAACCTTTCATTAAGAAACATTGGGCTTCCTGGATGGATATGTTTAAAATCAGAGCTTCTTACGGTATTGTAGGTAACGACCAGATTGGTAAAGACGATGAAGCCAGATTCCCTTTCATTACTTCTATCGGAACAGTAGACGGTTTCGCTTTTGGTGAGTCAGGTTCCAATTTTATTGGTGGCTATGGCATCTCTGTATTGGGAGCCAATCGCCTGACTTGGGAAAAGGCAATCAAATATGACATCGGTATTGACTTAAGTCTATGGAACGGACTTTTCACGCTGACTGCCGATATTTATAAAGACCGACGGGAAGACATCTTCCTGCAACGTGGCAACATCCCATATACAGTAGGTGTGGAACAGATGAAGCCGTGGGCAAATATTGGTGTGATGGAGTCGAAAGGTGTGGATGGCAATTTTGCCGTATATAAGAAAGTTGGAGATGTAGACGTAACACTCCGTGCAAATATGACATATGCTATCAACGAAGTGATCGACCATGATGAAGCAGCCAATGTTTTACCTTACAAAATGACAAAAGGATATCGGCATAAACAATACCGCGGTCTGATTGCCGAAGGTCTTTTCGCTAATCAGGAAGAAATTGATAACAGTCCTAAACAAACATTTGGTACCGTATTGCCCGGAGATATTAAATATAGAGATGTGAACGGTGATGGTATTATTGATGAAAATGACGAAGTACCATTGGGATATACAGAGACACCTAACCTTACTTACGGTTTTGGAGGAAGTGCAGTCTGGAAAGATTGGGATATTAACATCTTGTTCCAGGGTTCGGGTAAAAGTTCCTTCTTCCTGTCAGGATACTCTCGTCCATTCTCCGGTGGTGAAAGTGGTAATGTCTTGACATATGTTGCTGACCAGGAAAATCGCTGGACTTCACACGAAATATCCGGTACATACGACACGGAAAGAACCGATGCCCTGTTCCCTCGTTTGACATATGGTAAAAATGAGAATAATGACAGAAACTCTACTCACTGGTTACGTGATTCCCGCTATTTGCGTTTGAAGACCTTAGAAGTAGGCTATACACTGCCTAAAACGTTATCACGCAAATGGTTTATTGAGAAGGCACGTTTCTATTTCCTTGGAAATAACCTGTTGGTGTTCAGTCCGTTTAAATGGTGGGATCCGGAGAATGGAAGTGGTGACGGTGTAAATTATCCGATCACAAAAACATTCACCGTAGGTGTACAACTTTCTTTCTGATACATTTTAATAATGAAAAATATGAAGAAAATAATATATTCAGCAATTCTCGGTTTCGGACTATCACTGGCTTCTTGCGCCGACTATCTGGACACCGACAAATATTTCAATGACACATTGACTTTTGACTCATTGTGGGTCAACAAAAACTACACGGAAGGATGGCTAGCCAATACTTACCTTTCCGTATGGGGTAGTAACAGCAGAAAAGACGTCCGGAAAATGGATTGCGGACCTCTGTTTTGGGCAGATGATTTAATCTTCGGCGACTGGTTGTCACGCGACTATAAGAATCAGATCTTTCAGAACGGAGAATACACGGCACGCAACCAGCATGCCAACGACCCTTGGGGAGTTTATTATCAAGGTATCCGTACCGCTTCCCTATTTATAATGAACGTCGACAAATGTCTGGAAATGTCCCAAAGCGAACGGGATGACGCTAAAGCACAGGCTCGTTTTGTCCGGGCATATATATACTATAAGTTAATCGAACGTTATGGTCCTGTACCCATTATGCCGGAAGAAGGTCTGGATGTAGAAAAACCATATGACGAACTGGGTACACCACGTAATACAATGGACGAATGCGTCGACTTCCTGTGCAATGAACTGTCTCAGGCTGCCGCCTCACTGCCCGAAACACGTAATAAGAGCAATCTGATTCGTGCTACAAAAGGTCTGGCACTGTCTATCCGTGCTAAAATCTTAATTTTAGCTGCCAGCCCGTTGTTTAACAGTGAAGATACCCCTATTTATAATCTAAAGAATGACAAAGGGGAACTATTGATTACTCCGGGGTACTCTGAAGAGAAATGGGCGAAAGCTGCCGCAGCGGCCAAAGAGGTTATTGACCTGGGAGTTTATGAGCTCTTTACCGTGAAGAAAACAGCTTCAACGATTGAACCTCCTCAGCGCATGGGCTATTCGGATGCGAATTTCCCTCAGGGATGGGCCGATATTGATCCTTATCAGTCATATACACAGTTGTTTGACGGAAATAAAAGGCTGGGACAGATCAGTGAGATGATTTGGGCGAACGATAATAATAATAATATTTATGAATTGATAGAACACAGTCTTCCCCGTTATGTGAAAGCCTGGAACTGTATCGCTGTCACTCAAAAACAAGTAGATGCTTATCAGATGTGTGATGGCCGGGATATTACAAATTCATCGTCAGAATACCCTTATCGGACAGAAGGTTTTTACGATGCAAGTAACCCCAACCAGATCAAATGTGACTATGTGCAGGATGATGTTTCTATGCGTTATGTACACCGTGAACCTCGCTTCTATGCTTCTATCGGTTACAACGGAACCGTATGGGGATGTACCAGTGCTACTGAAGGAGGAACGACCTATCACAACTACCGTGCCCAATACTACAAAGGTAAACCGGATGGAAAGAACCTCTCGGAGATAGAGTTCCACCCGTTGACCGGCTATACGCTTCGCAAGTATTATTATGAAGAAGATGCAGTGAAACTACAAGGTGCAAAAGTCTGCGATAAATACGAACCAATTGTGCGTTATGCTGAAGTTCTGTTATGGTATGCTGAAGCTATGAATCATCTGACGGTAAATGAATATGATATAGCAGATTATACGGGAACGAAGACAGTGCACGTAAGTCGCAACATCGAAGAGATGCACAACTGTATTCGCCCTATCCGTGTACGTGTAGGATTGCCTGACTTTGACGATCAGATATATAAAGATGAGAAAGCTTTCGATACAGCCTTGAAACACGAACGTCAGGTAGAATTCTTTGGAGAGGCTAAACGTTACTATGACTTGAACCGGTGGTTGGATGCTATGGTGGAACAGAATATGCCTATTCGGGGATGTAACATGGATATGAGTGACGCTGAAGGACAAAAACAACGTTTTTACACTCCTGTGATTATTTCTTCTATGCCGAAATCATTCGTAGAGAGACAGTACTTATGGCCATTGCCGGGAGCAGAACTAGACAGAAATGTTCATCTGACTCAGAATCCAGGTTGGTAATCATTGTAGATTTAATTTAGAGAAATATGAAGAAGATATTTATATATGCCGCCGTATTGTTTGGAATATGCTCTTTCACTTCATGTGATAACAACATAGCCGACGAACAGTTTACCAAAATGGTCTTACTGACCAAAAATGGGGTACAAGACTATAACATTGAGTTCACCGGTGAGGGACAGGTCGAATTGAAGTTACCCATTTCTATTAACGGAACTTCAAAAAATGACAGAGACGTAACTGTACGCCTTATAGAAGATGCAGATACGTTGAAAGATTACAATTTTGAACGTTTCCGTAATCGTACAGCTCTATATTATGTACTTCCATCGGAAAAAATGTATTCTTTTCCGGCAGGACCAGAGATAACGATAAAAAGTGGAAGTGATTACGCTGTTTTCCCGCTAACTCTCAATCTGAAGGAATTTGATTTGTATAGCAACTATATTTTACCGCTGCAGATAGAGAACGTCTCCACCTACCAAATGGCCTGGAGTAAATATACAAAGTTATTGATGAGATTGAATGTCAGCAATTTCTTCTCAGGCAATTACAATGTAGACGGCAGAGTATGGGAAGAGAGCTATCCGGATCAGAAATTACCTATTTCTTCTACAGTTTTGCGTGCCTTGACTGCCGATCAGTGTTACCTTTATGCGGGTAACGTGACAGATAGTGATGAGGACCGGGCAGGATATTCGTTGACAGTCAAAGTCGATAAAAACAGTTATGAAGACTCGGTTAATGATGAAACTGGCGCAGAAATCCGTAAATACACAGTTGTTACGATCGGCTCTAAAAATGCGGACAAAAACATTAAAGATGAAAGCAACGGTAAAAGCTGGGTTGAAATCTCAAGAACTGCCGACCCTGTTAACAACAATCTGGAGAATGTAGTAACTAAGGTGTATCTTCATTATTCATACATGAATTTGCGTGATGCCGAATACCCTGTCAAGATGATTTTTGAAGGAACACTTACACGCTCAGAAAGTATTGATATCAGAACAGAAGAAGAAGCTACTTCTCATTGATAGGAAGCAACACAAAAAAGGAAGCTGTCTCTTTCTCAGAGGCAGCTTTCTTTATACTTGTGCCACGCCTTTGGCACAACTGTGCCAGTTCGTTGGCACAGCTATGCCAAGCGCTTGGCACAGTCGTGCCAAAGGTGTGGCACGAACATGGCACTATATTCTCTACCCTTAGGGTCACCTGTACTTACTATTCTGATCACATTAAATAAGAATACAATCATGTATACCAAACAATTCTTAGTCTGTTTCTTAGGGATAATCTTAATATGTACGGCACATTCACGGGCAGGAGTACCACCCGCCGAAGATACATTTAATCATTATCTGGACCAGGCACTCTCTTTTGCCAAAGCTTATCCACGAGAGAAAGCGTATCTGCACTTTGATAATACAAGCTATTATGTGGGTGACACAATTTGGTTCAAAGCCTATGTCACATTGTCCGAAGAGCTCCTGCCTACGCCTATCAGCCGCCCGCTGTATGTCGAATTAGCAGACCAGACAGGACATATCGTTGAAAAACAAATCATTAAAATCACTGACGGCGAAGGGCACGGACAATTCATTCTTCCTGCTTCTTCTATCCTATCCGGCTATTATGAAATACGTGCATTTACCCGCTGGATGCTGGGATTTGATGAGCAGACATATTTCTCGCGAACTTTTCCTGTCTACCTCGCCTCAAAGGGAGAAAAACCGGAACGCAGCATTACCACTTATCAACTGAACCCATCGATGCAGCAACGTCCGGAAAAGAAAGAGAAATTCACCCTTCGCTTTTTTCCGGAAGGAGGACAACTGGTAAAAGCCGTACCTACTCAAATTGCCTTTAAAGCAGAAAGCAGTACGGAGGCGAACGTAAAAATAGAGGGTATCATTTGCAATGCCAACGGAAATAAAATCGGCACGCTGCAAACTTTGCACGATGGAATGGGCCGTTTTGAATATACACCCGATGAAAAACCGGCCATAGCCAAAGTGACTTACAAAGGAAAACAATATCAATTCAAGCTACCCGAAGCACTTCCGGCAGGCTATGTTCTGAACGTTACCAACAAACCGGGAGGACTAGCCATACAAGTATCCTGCAATAATGAGACCCCGCGCGACACGCTTGCCGTATTTATGAGCCATCAAGGGCAACCTTTTGCCTATCAGCTGATAAGTTGCACAGCAGAAGCACCCGGCACATTCCTGATACGAACGAAAGACATACCAGCAGGGGTATTGCAAGTCAGTTTGATAAACCGAGAGGGAGCAACTCTCTGTACCCGATTCAGCTTTGTTACTCCCAAGTCTCAGCTGCGGATTACCACTGCCGGATTGAAACCCGTCTACACGCCCTATGCACCGATTCAGTGCCAACTTCGCGTTACTGACGCGGCAGGACGGCCGATAGAAACGAATCTTTCCGTTTCTATTCGCGATGCGGTGCGTTCTGACTATCTGGAGTATGACAATAATATCTATACGGATTTATTGCTAACTTCCGATTTAAAGGGATATATTCATCAACCGGGTTATTATTTTGCAGGCACTTCTCTCCAGAAGCAGGCTGAACTGGATATACTGCTCATGGTTCATGGCTGGCGCAAATATGATATGAGCCAACTGACCGGTACTAAGTCTTTCTCACCACTTCAAACTCCTGAAACAAAGCTGATTCTTCATGGTCAGGTAAAATCTCTTGTACAGAAGAATGAGTTGAAGGATATTGCTGTCAGTGTAATGGCAAAAACAGACTCTGTGATTATTGCCGGAAGCACAGTGACGAACGGGCAAGGCCATTTCGAAATACCGGTAGAAGATTTTGAAAATACAATGGAAGCTATTTTTCAAACAAAGAGAGAAGGGAAAGACAGGAAGAAAATGGCTTCAATTCTGATTGACCGTAATTTTAGTCCCAACCTCCGTTCTTATGAATATACCGAATGGAATCCGCAATGGAAAGATGTCAGCAAATGGATACAGAACACCCAACAGACCGACTCGCTCTATTTGGACTCTATCCAGCAAGTAGATAACCTTCATCTGCTAAATACGGTTGAGGTAGTAGCGAAACGAAGGAAGAATGCCACTATGGAGACTCATATCTACCAGCAAAGTCTGGATGCTTACTATGATATCCGCCAGTCTGTAGACCAGCTACGGGACGAAGGGAAGGAAATCTATACCTTACCGGAGTTGTTTGAAAAGCTAACTCCTTTCTTCCGATGGAACAAGCAGGACGACACATACAGCTACAAGCAGAAACCCATCTGTTTTTTTCTGGGAGGCCGTATGTTGACGTCTATCGAGGCAACATCCATAATGACCGAAGTAGATGGGCTGCAATCCATTTATATCTGTGAAGGGGCAAATGCATTCAGTGCCGGGGCGTTTAAAGACGCTCAAGTTTCATCTCTGGAAAATGGACCGCGCGACTTCGATCACGAAGAGAGAGTGAACGTGACCGAACTCAGTAAGTATGCGGTATTTTATCTTACAGCATTGCCCTTGCGGGATATTGCCAACAAGCAGCAACAAGCTGCACGGGGTACCCGCCAAACGATCATCCAGGGATATAACCGCCCGCTGGAGTTTTACTCTCCTATCTATAAGGATACAGATGCATTCCCCCCAGTCCAACCTGATCAAAGACGGACTCTTTACTGGAATCCTTCTGTCCGGACAGACAGTGAGGGGAAAGCAACCATCGAATGTTATAACAGTAATTACTCCGCTCCATTAATTATTAGTGCAGAAACAATCAGCAATGGAGTCACCGGCACACTGACTTATTCTACTTTGGAACATCAGTAGCTGGTTGAGTCCGTCATTGCGGTTAAAAGTATCTTTAGTACTACAACAATGTCTGAACTCTTGGGCAATCAAGAATTAAGGAATTACTAGCAAAGAGGCTTCATGACATTAATTATGAAGCCTCTTTATTATATTTACATATCTTTCAATCCCAGAACTTGTGTCTCAATATCATATTTAGACATTTCTTTTTGTTTTAAATGTTCCACTTTCTCCATGAAAACAGTATGACTATAGTTGTTCTCAGGAACTCGTTTAACTTCAGCAATAAGAGCTTTCTTACCACTGGATTTAAGAGCAACAATATCTATTTCATAAGAATTTATTCGTTGTTTGCCAATAGAACTTTTTGTTTCCCACCAAGAGCCTATTTCCTTGAAACCTCCGGTCTCTGCCAATTTCTGTTTGAAGTATTTCTCTAACACCCTACCCGAATAGGTCGGATAATCAGCTTTTGCTAATTGCCTCAGATCGTCAAAGTTCTGTAATTCAATATAAGAGCGATTCCGCTCAATATATTTAAACCAGAAATTCAAGAAATTATCACCAATAATATATCGTACATTTTTCTTGGTTCCGGGTTTTGCAAAAATAGGACGTTCCCGGGTTATTAAATTGTATACATTTTCCAGCTTGCTTAAATATCCTCCGATAGCCGTACCGCCCAATGCCGATTCTATCTCGCCTTGCGTATAGTGCCCGTTAGCGATTTCTGACAAAATGGAAAAATAGGTACCATAGTTTTTCCCAAACTCAGTTATCAACAAATTACGTCCTTCATCTATAAACAAGGAGTTTTCCGAAAAGACAAAGTCATACATCTTATCTATAGTAAGCGCTTGGTTATCACAAAACAACTCTACATATTTAGGGATTCCTCCTGTCAATGTGTATAAAGCTAATAAGTCATCATTGCTATATCCGGAAGCAAGATCCTCCATTATTTGTTTCAGGACACTGATCTTAAAGGCACGCAGACATAAAATATTGTCAGCACGCCCAAATAGGGGTTCATTATGATCAGTGAATATTTTCTGCATTAAGGAGTACACAGAACCACTGATGACCAAATTTATTTTAGTTTCTTGTTTATATTCATCCCAAAGATTCTGCATATCACTAAAGACGTCAGGTCGGATATTATAAAACTCTTGAAATTCATCTATGACGATATTAAAAGCACGTGTTTTACCAACTTCAAAAAGATATTGCATCAGATTGGTAAAAGTAGGTATCCCTTCAGGAACGAATATGGATAGAGTTTCACGTACTATCTTTACAAAATCAGTAACTAATATGCTTTCAGCTTTTCTTCCAATGAATAAATAAACTGTAGGCGTTCCTTTCAAAGCCTCTTTTATGAGACTGGTTTTACCAATGCGTCTACGTCCTGTAACCACAATCATTCTGGAATTTTGAGTGAATGCAAGCTCTTGCACACGTTTCAATTCCGCAACTTCTTTTTCTCTATTATAGAATTTCATAATGATGATTTGTTTTCTCAACGGCCATTGACTCAACCGTTGTTGCGAAAATACAAAATAAATTGAGAACAATCAATTTTAGCATGCAAATTATGAATGTTTCATCCTATATTATAATTCTTTAAGTAATGCAGATTAAGTTCCCAATTCCGTTATAACATATCTTTCTATATGTCCAAACTTATTTATAACATAGGGGTATATGAAACGGGCTAGAGGAGATAATGTAAATTTGTTGACATAGCACTATTGATAAATAGCATAAAGATTGACTTAGAACAACACAAATACAATACGTTGCCGAATTAAATCGTTGATAATATGTCGTTTACAACCTTGCTATACGGTTTGGACAGGACCCGGAAAATCAACTTTGTACAGATGATTTTGCAGGCCATTGGGCTCATAATGCCAATCTTTCAATAAAAGCGATTATGGGTGTAGCCGGATATAGTGAAATAGCTCGTATACTCGGATTAAACAGTGTAGCAGAAAGATACGCTGACATAGCTAAAAAAATGGCGATGAAATGGGAAGAAATGGCAAATGAAGGTGACCATTATCGCCTCGCTTTCGACCGCAATAATACCTGGAGTCAAAAGTATAATATTATCTGGGATAAGATGTGGAATTTGAATATATTCCCTAATAATGTAATCAGTAAAGAAATCAACTACTATCTGACAAAGCAGAATCTATATGGATTGCCATTAGATTCCCGCAGAGATTACACAAAATCCGACTGGATTATGTGGACAGCAGCCATGTCTCCAAACCGTGAAATTTTTGAGAAGTTTGTAGATCCTCTTTATAAATACATCAATGAAACTACTTCACGTGTGCCTATCAGTGACTGGCATGATACCAAAACTGGCAGAATGACCGGATTTAAGGCACGTTCCGTAATTGGAGGATATTGGATACAAGTGTTAATGGATAAGATGAATCATTAAAAATATGGACAATAAGTTGAAAGAATACTTTTTCGCATAGATGAATCATTTCAGCATAATACAACAAGAGATAAGTAATGAACCAACAATATAATATTTTATTAATCATTAATTTTTTACGTATGAAAAAAAACAAAATCATGAAAGACTACTGGCGGGTATGCTGGATGGCATTACTGCTAGTTGCTCTATTCTTCGGAAGTTGTAGTGATGACAATGACAGCAACGGAGATTCAGACAATGCAGCATTTGATCCGAATATTCCGGTTCAAGTAAGTGGTATCAATCCGACTACGGGGGGATTCGGGCAGCGATTAGTTATATCAGGAGAAAATTTTGGTAATGATCCGTCTATTGTGAATGTCTTTGTTGGTGGAAAAAAAGCTATCGTAATCAATGTGAAAAATCATTCTATCTACTGTTTGGTACCTTCACAGGCTTATTCCGGAGAAATCGAAGTACAAATATCCAATGGCGACAATCCGGTAGTATCTACTATCGCAGAGGCCAAGTTCGAATATGTGCGAAAACAGTTAGTGAGTACATTATGTGGTTCGCGTAGAGATGACGGTGGGTACGATACAAAAGATGGTCCATTTAATGATTGTGGTGCATTTGGTTCCCCAAACTGGTTAGAATTTGACCCTAAATATCCCCATTTAGTATACGTTGCAGCCGATAGAGGTGCAGGTGATGAGAATGAAGGAAATGGTAATATGCGTATTCTCGACCTCAAAAACCAATATGTAGGAACGGCACTTACAGAAGGTGACATGGGAGGTACTAACCGCGGACGTGCACTTGCCTTTTTTGATGAAAATCACATGGCTGTGGCAGTTGACCAAGGAGACGAATTGAGAGCAGCTGTATATGGTTTTACACGTAATAGAGAAGCCCCTGAGGGCGATGAACGCAATTATAAAATGTGGGGAAACAGATTAGCGTTGGTTAATTTCAAAGCTTGTAATACAGTAACTTTTCATCCGGTAGATGGTGATATGTACTTTAATAGTTGGGATAAGGGGCAATTCTTCAAAGTAGAGAAGCAACAAATTCAAGAAATCTTCGACGGTACACGTACAACTCCTGCTGATAAAGAAGTACTTTTTCAAATGGATAATGGATGGGAATATAATATCCGTATACATCCGACAGGGAATTATGCTTATATTGTGTCTATTAACAAACACTATATTCAGCGCACAAATTATGATTGGGCAAGTAAACGATTTGTCACTCCCTTCATTGTAGCGGGAACAGCAGAAAGAGCTGCTTATGTAGACGGAATTGGAACAAGCGCACGTTTTAATACTCCTTATCAAGGAGTTTTCGTAAAGAACCCAGAGTATGCAGGACAAGAAGATGAATACGATTTTATTCTTTGTGATAAGATGGGGCAATGTATCCGTAAAATTACCCCGCAAGGAAAGGTCTCAACATTTGCCGGTCGCGGAAGCGCCAGTCTGAATGGTAACCCATGGGGATATGTAGATGGAGATTTACGTCAAGAGGCCCGTTTCGACCGTCCGAAAGGTATAGCTTACGATGAAGCAACCGATACATATTACATCGGTGATGGTTCCAATCGGCGTATCCGTAAAATTGCTTACGAAGGAGAAGAATAACTAATGATTAAAACGCACATGAATAATATGAAAAAATATTTATCATTATGTATCATGCTGTTGTGCCTTTGTTCAACGGTTATGGCGCAGCAAGAAAAAGTTGTTGTGAAAGGTGTTGTTACAGACGAAGCCAAAGAGCCGTTGATCGGTGTGAATGTCACTGTGAAGGACATGCCCGGTTTAGGTTCAATTACAGACATGAACGGTCATTACTCCATAACCATGGAACCTTACCGCCAGTTAGTGTTCACTTATATTGGTTATGAATCGAAAGAAGTAATGGTTAAAGAACAACGTACAATAAACGTTGTTATGAAAGAAAGCGTGACAAGAGCAGTAGATGAAGTCGTTATTACTGGTACGGGAGTTCAGAGAAAACTAACACAGACAGGTGCTATTACAACGGTAGATGTTGGTGAGCTGAAACGTAATCCATCTTCCAGCATTGTCAATGCACTGGCAGGTAATGTACCGGGTATTATGGCGCGTCAGACTTCCGGACAGCCAGGTAAAAATATATCTGAGTTCTGGATTCGCGGTATATCTACGTTTGGTGCCAACTCATCTGCTTATGTATTAGTTGATGGTTTCGAACGCAGTATGGATGAAATCAATATCGAAGACATCGAAACGTTTACTGTATTAAAAGATGCTTCGGCTACTGCTATTTATGGTTCGAAAGGTGCTAATGGTGTAGTATTGATTACTACTAAACGCGGAAAAGCCGGTAAAATCAAAATTGATGCTAAAGTAGAAACAACCTATAATACGAGGACTGTAACTCCAAAGTTCGAAGATGGATTTACTTATGCCAGCTTGATGAACGAATCGCGAATTACCCGTAACAACGAGGCTGTATATAAACCAGAAGAGTTGGACATCTTACGTTTAGGCTTGGATACGGATCTTTATCCGAATGTGGATTGGATGGACATGTTACTCAAAGACGGTGCGTGGAGTAACCGTATTAACTTAAATATGAGTGGAGGTGGAACAACAGCCCGTTATTTTGTTTCTGCCAGCTATGTGAAAGAAGATGGTATGTATAATACAGATGAATCTTTAAAAGGTGATTATAATACAAATGCAGCTTACCATCGTTGGAACTACCGCTTGAATACCGACATTGATATTACAAAAACAACCTTATTGAAAGTCGGAGTAGCAGGATTCTTATCCAAACGTAATAGTCCGGGATTAGGTGACGGTGATGTTTGGGGTGAACTTTTCGGATATAATCCAATTAAGACCCCTGTTATGTATTCCAACGGATATATACCAGCTATTGGATCCGGCAATAAAACAAACCCATGGGTAGCTGCAACCCAAACTGGATTCAATGAAAATTGGACAAATAATATTGAAACAAATATTTCTTTGGAACAAAATTTTGATTTCATAACTAAAGGATTAAAGTTCGTTGGGCGTTTTGGCTATGACAGCAACAACCAAAATACGATCCGTCGTCTGAAGTGGCCAGAACAATGGTTGGCAGAACGTGCTAGAGATCCGGAAACTGGTGAATTAAGATGGAAGAAGATCAGTGGTTCTCAGAACATGAAACAGGAAAGCAGTTCTAGCGGTAATCGTCGGGAATTCCTAGACATGATGCTAAACTGGGATCGTTCTTTTGGAGCTCATCACCCTAGCGCTACTATAAAGTATACACAAGACTCTTACATTCAGACACAGAATTTAGGAGAAGATTTGAAGACTGGTATTAACAAACGTAATCAGGATTTGGCCGGACGTGTAGCTTACAATTGGAATTATCGTTATTTTATTGATTTTAATTTTGGCTATAATGGAAGTGAAAACTTTGCCAAAGGCGACCGTTTTGGTTTTTTCCCTGCTTTTTCTCTTGCATGGAATATTGCGGAAGAACCGTTTATCAAAAAACATTTGAAATGGATGAATATGTTTAAAGTTCGTTTCTCTTATGGTAAAGTAGGTAATGATAATGTCGGAACGCGATTCCCCTATCTTTATACTATTGCAGACCGTTATAAAAACGGGGATAATGAGATTATTTATGGAGGATACGATTGGGCACAATATCCTTCAAGTTATTCGTTTGGTGGTTTAGGATTTGCAGATGTAGCCTCCAATGGTATCACTTGGGAGGTTGCTGAAAAGAATGACTTAGGTATAGACCTTGCATTGTTTAATGATAAATTTACTGCAACGATCGACTATTTCGATGAAAAACGTACCGGAATTTATATGGTTCGTAACTACTTACCTCAGATTGTCGGTTTGAACGGGCATAATCCGGCAGCAAATGTAGGTGCTGTAAGTTCTAAAGGTTTCGATGGACACTTCTCATACAAACAGAGAATCAATGACGTGAATTTAACTGTACGTGGCAATATCACTTATAGTAAAAATGAAGTACTGGAAAGAGATGAGGAGAATAATGTATATGCCTATCAGATGCAAAGAGGCTATCGTGTGGACCAATGCAAGGGATTAATCGCAGAAGGATTATTCAAAGATTACGATGATATCCGCAATAGCCCGACACAAAGTTGGGGAAAGGTACAACCGGGAGATATCAAGTATAGAGATGTTAACGGTGATGGTGTGATCAATGATGGAGACCAGGTAGCTATCGGTGCAACTAGCCGCCCAAATCTGATTTATGGTTTAGGTGCATCTGCCTCTTGGAAAGGTTTAGATGTAAATGTCCACTTTCAAGGAGCAGGTAAATCAACATTTTTCACTTATGGTAAATGTGTATGGGCCTTTACAGAAGGCGAATGGGGAAATATTTTTAAAGGTATGCTGGACAACCGATGGGTAGATGCTGATACAGCTGAAACATTAGGTATTCCTGCCAATGAAAATCCTAATGCTTCGTATCCACGTTTGAGCTATCAAGGTGACAATGCCAGCAATAATAACTACCGAAACTCTACTTTCTGGTTGAAAAATGGTCGTTACCTTCGACTAAAAACAATTGATGTTGGTTATACACTCCCCAAATCAATTGTTAACAAGATGCACTTTAATAATATCCGTATTTTTTTGGTAGGAACAAATCTCTTGACATGGTCTAGTTTCAAGACTTGGGATCCTGAAATGGGCGATCCCAGAGGTGAATCATATCCGTTAACAAAATCGATAACTATGGGTATAAGTGTTAATTTATAAAATAATAGACAACATGAAGAAAAAACTATATATTCTATTGATATCAGTTTTAGGGTTAGGCATACAATCCTGTTCTGACTATTTAGACTCTGACTATATTTTTAGAGATCGGGAAACCATCGAAAAAGTTTTTACGGACAGAGATAAAACAGAAGCCTGGTTAGCAAATGCGTTCAGTTATCTAAGCGATGCTTGTGCTGATGTTTGTAACAAAAGAGTCACTCCACATTGTTTTGCGGATGATATGTATTACGGTGATGATGACGGTTCCATACAAGAATCCAAAGAGGGTGAATTATCATATAATGAATTTAAAGAAGGATTGTATGATGAGAATACTAAACAAGGTATGTGGGAAAGATGTTATCAGGGAATCCGACAAGCTACTATTTTTATTCAGTATGTCGACATGAACGATAAATTTGAAAGTGAAGCCGAACGGCTTGACTATAAAGCACAAGCCCGCTTTGTCAGAGCTTACTACTATTGGTTATTGCTTCGTAGATATGGTCCGGTACCTTTATTGCCAGATAACGGACTTGATTATGACGCATCCTACGATGAACTGGCTACTCCACGTGCACCTTATGAGGAGATTGCTGATTATATCAGTCAGGAAATGGCTTTGGCAGCTAAGGATCTGGCTCTAACAAGAGGTCAGAATTCTGCTGCCCGCCCAACTCGTGGAGCAGCTTTATCTGCTCGTGCACTAGCGTTGATTTATGCTGCCAGCCCACTAGCTAATGGTAACAATGATGAATTCGCCCAACTATTGGTAGATGACAAAGGCAATCGCTTGCTTTCTCCTGAATATAGCGAAGAAAAATGGGCAAAAGCTGCTGCTGCCGCTAAAGATGTCATGGATTTAGGGGTATATGAGTTATATACGGCTGATAGACGTACAACAGATTCGCCAGCGGAACCGGCAACAATCAATCCCCCATATCATGAAGTATATAGCAATGCCAATTATCCAGAAGGTTGGAAAGACATTGACCCGTTCGAATCTTACCGTTCTGTATTCAATGGTCAAATAGATATATTAAGTAATCCTGAATTAATTTTTAGCCGGGGTAGAAATATTGGAGGGCAAAGTATCAGGGATATGGTGGTTCACCAGTTACCACTTACCGCTACCGGATGGAATACAAGTGGGCTGACTCAAAAGATTGTGGATGCTTACTATATGAACGACGGAAGCAATTGTCCGGGTATGAACTCTGAATATGCGAATGTACCAGAATATAATAACAATCATCGTTTAGACACTCGTCCGCGTGCTACAGGTTTCACGACTACTGCAGAAGAACATAAACCACTTGCTGCCGGAGTTTCCTTGCAATATGCCGACCGAGAACCACGCTTCTATGCTTCAGTTGCATATAACGGAGCTTATTGGTATTTAGGTAATGAAAAAGAAATTGCAGATAGAAATAAACAAATATTCTATTATCGCGGAAAAAGGGATGGATATAATGCAGGTATGTTTTGGTTGCGCACGGGTATAGGAGTGATGAAGTATGTGCATCCCGATGACACCTATCAAAATAACAGTATCGACAACCTTCGATATAAGCCGGAGCCGGCAATTCGCTATGCGGACATTTTGTTGATGTATGCTGAAGCTATCAATGAAGTGAGTGAAGGTACATATGATATTCCATCTTGGGATGGAGCTAAGACTCATTCCATTCATCGTTCAGTTGCCGAAATGAGAAAAGGAATTAAGCCTGTACGTATGCGTGCCGGTGTACCCGATTTCGATAACAATATATATGCAGACAAGGATGTTTTTCGTATTTATCTGAAACGCGAACGACAAATAGAGTTGATGGGGGAAGGAAAGCGTTACTATGATATCCGCCGTTGGAAAGATGCACGGGTAGAAGAGGCAATGCCCGTTTACGGTTGCAATACACTTATGACAGAATCGGATCGCGAAATGTTCCATACACCGATTGCTGTTTGGAATTTGTCTGCTACGTTCTCTGATAAAATGTGGTTTTGGCCGATTTCACATGGCGAATTGAAACGTAATAAGCGCCTGACTCAGAATCCAGGCTGGACGTACAATGATTAATCTTAAACATGGTAATAAATATGAAAGGAATATATACTTTACTATTTTCACTAATTGTATTAGTGATGTTCAGTGCCTGTAATGACGAATGGAAAGAGGAGCAGTTTGAGCACTATATTTCATTCAAAGCACCGATTAACAGCAATGGGGTAACTAGAATTAACCTGTCTTATAGCGAAACGGGAAAAACAACCTATAGATTGCCTATCCTTGTCAGCGGATCGACTAAAAACGATCGCGATATAACCGTAAAAATTGGGATTGACGCGGATACCTTGCGAACACTAAACATAGCTCGCTTTTCCAGTCGCGAAGACCTTTGGTATAGGGAAATGCCCTCTAAACATTACTCTTTCCCTGAAACCGTGCAGATTAAAGCTGGAGAAAATGTAGGCTATCTTGATATAGAGTTTGATCTGACTGGACTGGATTTAGTTGATAAGTGGGTATTACCGCTGACTATTGAAGACGCCCCAAATGGTGAATACAAACCGAATTATCGTAAGCATTATCGTAAAGCATTACTCCGCGTCATGCCTTTTAATGATTATTCGGGTACATACGGTGGTACTAACTTACAAGGCAAGTTGGTAGATGCAGGTGCAGGAGAAAATGAGCCATTGGTGAAAAGTGAAATAGTAACTTATGCTATTGATGATGAAACTATATTCTTCTATGCAGGTACAATTGACGAAAGCCGACAGGACCGTAGAAACTACAAAATCATAGCCCATTTTGTTCCGAATACTAACATTGTGGAGTTGACAAGTGATAACTCCGAAAACAATGGTTTTAAAATAAATACCCGAGCTAGTAGTTATATCGAAGAAGAGATGGATGCTGTCCGCCCTTATTTATTGAGACGTACCGTTATGATTCGTGATGTTGACTATGAATTTGAAGATTATACTTTAGCGCCGGGAGCCAGAATAAAGTTTCGGTTTGAAGGTACTATCTCCATGCAGCGCAACATTAATACTCAGATACCTGATAAAGACCAGGCTATTGAATGGGACTAATACGATGCTAATTTAAAAAAAAGAAGGGAAGGAAACTTTAACCTTGAAGTTACCTTCCCTTTTTATTCTAATACTATCTTTAACATGACCGAGATTCTGCAGACACTCAAGGAATATATTCCTATATCTTTGGAGGAAATGAGTGGCATAAAGCTGATGAACCGTACTGATACCAAATATGTCACCTCTTACCAAATATTAAAAGAGATACTTCTTGTTGCCAGACATGATTACCGCATTCAAGAAGTGAACGGTGAATGTAATATTGCTTATCATACAATCTACTTAGACACACCAGATCGTGATATGTATGTAACTCATCAGAATGGACGTATCGTACGAGAGAAAATTCGCATACGCACGTACGTAAACTCAGATCTCACATTTTTGGAAGTAAAAAATAGAAATAATAAAGGAAGAACAGACAAGAGGAGAATCCGCATCGGGAGTATTGAAAGTATCAAAGAAGACGGCGGGGATGCATTTTTACGTCAACATGCATGGTATGATCAATCACAACTTCTGCCTTTGCTTGAAAACTCATTTCACCGTGTCACACTTGTTAACAATCATAAAACCGAACGCCTCACAATTGATACAGGAGTTAAATTCCGTTGCTTACAAAGCGGAAAAATATCAAGTTTGGATAACATTGTTATCATTGAACTAAAACAAGATGGACACAATTCTTCACCTATAAAAGAGATACTACGCAAACTACATATACAATCTTCCGGATTTTCCAAATATTGTATAGGATCAGCACTTACAGTGTCACATTTAAAATGCAATCGGCTGAAACCAAAGTTGCGCATGCTGAATAAAATAGGAGTATATTAATTTTCAATATAAAAACATACTTATGGATGAATTAGAATTTCTTGATATAATAGAGTCTCCATTAATAGACGGTGGTGACTTTTTTCAGTTACTGCTGCGCTTTGGCTTCAATTTCTTGGTAACAGGCATTATCATCCATCTTTTCTATTATCCAAAGAGCAAGCGGAGAGATTATCACTTCACCTTCACATTAATAAGTATCAGTATTTTCTTGATGATATTTCTGTTGGGTAGTGTAAAGCTAAAGGTAGGATTTGCTCTCGGCTTATTTGCTATTTTCGGTATTATCCGTTATCGGACTGAGTCCATGCCTGTACGAGAGATGACTTACCTGTTTGTCATTATCGCCATATCAGTAATAAACGCCTTGGGCGTGGAAGTAAACTATGGTGGACTAATAGGAGCTAATTTGCTGTTTGTATTATGTATTTGGTTGTGTGAAAGTAATCGATGGCTAAAGCATGTTTCATGTAAACTGATACTCTATGATCGTATCGAACTTATCAAGTCCTCGTGTGAACAAGAACTGATCGCAGATATTAAAGCGCGTACCGGACTGAAAATTATTCGGGTGGAAGTTGGATACATTGACTTTCTTCGCGATGCCGCTATGCTTAAAATCTATTATGAACCGATGACAAATGAGATAAATACAATTGATACATTAACCAAAATACCACGTGAAAATGAATAAGAAACTTTTTTTGGCAGGTTTGTTTTGTCTTGTATCTTTTGCTTTACAAGCACAAAAAGACGATTTGGGTCTATGGACTAGTGTGGGGATGGAAAAAAGATTATTCCGGGATTTTGATCTTTCGCTGGAAGGAGAGTTCCGTTCACGCGACAAGTTAAGCGAAGTGGGACGTTGGTCGGGATCGGCAGGCATGGCATATAAAATAACAAACTGGCTGAAAGCCGCAACAGCATACACTTACATCTATTATAATCACCCTTTGGAAATTACAAACAAAGGGAATGTTATCTCTGAATATTGGCAACCCAAACATCGTTTCTACTTCCAACTGACAGGAAAAATAAGTTTAAATAGATTCACATTCTCACTTCGGGAGCGTTGGCAATATACCTATCGCCCCAGTCAGTCTGTATCAAAGTTTGATGGTGACGATGGTAGTCCTAAAGACGATGAATACGTGAAAGGTAAAGGAAAGAACGTGCTTCGTTCTCGTCTGCAAGCAACATACAATATACCTAAATGCAGTCTCACTCCTTACGCTTCGTGTGAATTGACTCATTTGCTTAATGATAAAGGGGCGATTGACAAAACACGCTGGACCTTAGGTATAGAATGGAAGTTGAGCAAACACCACGGACTTGATTTTTACTATTTGTATCAGAATCATGCAGATGATGATGAAGCAAATGGACATGTGATTGGCGCAGGATATACATTTAAATTTTAGATCTATATTATGAATCTTTATAAAATACTACTGGCTTTATTGATTCTAAGTCTGCTTGCAGCCTGTTCTTCGGATAAGGAAAACGATGTGTACACTACTTTACCATTTTCTCTATCCATTTATCAAGTGGCAATGACGATAGAAGGCGGTGAACAAGAAGTCAACGTATCTTCAGGCGGCGCATGGCAATCAAGTATACATTGCGATTGGATGACGCTCTCGCCTTCTTCCGGAGGGATAGGTATCACTAAGGTTCGAATCAAAGTTAAAGAAAATACTTCCGGTTTGCCAAGAAATGGACGGATTGCAATCATCTCGGGAAAAGAAGAAAAAGGAATTACCGTTATGCAATCGTCTATAGAGAGAGAAGAAGATTATCTTCGCTTGTTGAATCTGACTATCGACGGAGTAACTACAGCTGTGGATTATGTGAACAATTCGTATTATCTACCTATAGATATGGATGCTGCACAACCTGCAAAGGTCAAAGTTGAGTTTGGCGGCATCGGAGTCGATTTTATCAAGATCGGAGATAAGAAAATTAAGTCGGGCGAAAATATAGCACTGAGCCTGAATCCCGGACAAAATATAGAAATGGAAGCAGGTAACAATACTATTGATAAAATCAGGTCTTGTCGATTGATTGTAACTGGTGTTCCCGTGATTGAGATCTCTGCTCCTGAAGGTATTGAGGATGAGAATAAACGCCCGTGTGACATAGTGCTGACTGATCCTAAACGGCGCACCAACAACTCTGTCTTACGATTTGAGAGCTATGCCGGTATCGAGTTTCGTGGAGCAGGAGCTTTACGTTATGCCAAGAAGTCTTTCAGTTTTAAATTGAAAAACCGTCAAACGAATGAAAATCAAGACGCAAAGCTATTAGGTCTGCGAGAAGATCAATCATGGATACTGGATGCTATGTGGCTGGATTGTAGCAAAATGCGCAATCGTGTTTGTTTTGATCTTTGGAACGATTTCAACACTTTATATTATAGTAATACAGAACCCGAGGCTGTGAATGCTACACATGGCTATCCTGTAGAAATGATCTTGGACGGAGCTTACCATGGTTTGTATATTTTAAGTGATCGTATCGATCGTAAGCAGTTGAAACTGAAAAAGAAAGGTGGTTATCTCTATAAGGGTAAAGAATGGACGGATGAATGTAAATTACAAGGAATCAATACTCCATATAGTAACTCCAAACAGGCATGGCAGGGATTTGAGTCCGATTATCCGGACGAGGTGGGTGAAATCGAATTTAAATATCTTTCCGATCTTATCCAGTTCTTCGCTGCAGCATCAAAAGAAGAATTTGCCGCCCAATATGAAGAGCGACTGGATGTTTCCTCTCTGATTGATTATTTTATCTTTATTAATCTGCTGTCAGCTTATGATAACACAGGACGAAATGTTTTTTGGGGTATATACAATGTAAATCTCACTTTATTACCCAAGTTCATTATTCAGCCCTGGGACTTGGATGGTACACTGGGACGCACTTGGGATGCCATCAAACTTGATCCCAAAAAAGGTCTTGGTTTTGACAACGGGCTAATACTCCGTAATGATGCCGGTTCCAAATATTTCCGCCCCTTTGAGAGAATTATGAACGAGAACCCGAACAATATCAAACGCCGGATATACGAACGCCTGATGGCGGTTAAAGATAATGTTCTCAGCCCGGCAAACCTGGCTTCTAAAGTAGATTACTATAAAAGACAGATTGTGGAATCAGGCGCATTGGAACGAGATCGCCAACGGTGGACAGGATATTCTATGTATGGATATGCTAATCCCAAAGAGGAAGCAGAATACATAAAGTCTTGGTATATTGCAAGACTGAAATATTTGGAAACAATTTTTAACGACTTCTAAAGCTTTATATTATGAAACTATTCGCACAGACCTATTATTTACTTCAATTCATAATTTGCTTAATTTGCCTGTCTATCTCCTGCGGAGAAGGAGGAAACGATAATTACTCGGAGACAAATGATGAAAGGAACAAGGAACCTGAAATAACAGTTTCTCCAGTAACTAACTTGGAGGCAAAATCTACACAAATTGCTAATCAACTACTGATCACATGGCAAAATCCGAATACCCCTAATTTACTCGGTGTAGAACTTTCTTATTTGCAAAAGGATGGCGGTACACATAACGGGAAACAAATTATTCAAGGAACAGCTGGGAAAACTGGAAACTATACATTACAATTGCCACAGTACGGAACATATGAGATTTCTGCCATAGCAATAGATAACTATGGTCATCGTTCGTCAGCAGTAACAGTAATTGCTACACCTGCTGAAACCACTGCCCCTTTTTCTTGGGCAACTCTTGCCGACAGTTGTACATATGTCTTAATAGAGCAATTCATGAATAAAAGTAAAGGTACATTTTGGAGTACACCCAAAGATATGTCGAACGAATCGGCTTATATCTACTGGCAACAAGCGCATGCTATGGATGTAGTGATTTACTCTTATAAACGTATTAAAGACACAAATACGCAATTGGCTGCTACTTACCGCACTTATTTTGAACGCTGGTATGCCAACCACGCTAACAATTACCACCGTAATCCATCAGATGAAACCGGCTTCCTAAATGACTTTACTGATGACATGTGCTGGATTTGCCTTACTCTGATACATCTCTCCGAAGCAACAGGTGACGAAAAATTTGCGCAAACCGCTAAAATTGTATACGACAAATACATTATTACTCGAGCATGGACAGATGATAAAGGTACGGGACTTCCATGGAATACCACCCAAAACGACCGTAATGCTTGCACTAATTCTCCGGGTTGTTTGGTAGCTGCTAAACTCTATCAACGATATGAAGATGGAAATTATTTATCTGATGCAAAGAAGTTGTACGAGTATGTGGTCAATAATTCGTATAATGCCGATGGACGAGTGGAGGAACCACCTCTGACTTATACACAGGGAACATTTGGAGAAGCCTGTCGCCAACTATACCATATCACACAAGAAAGTAAATACATGGACAAAGCAAAACAAGTGATCAACTATGCCGCTACAAGCGATCGTTGCTTACGAAATGGCATTTTACGTGACGAAGGCAGCAGTATGGACCAAAGTATTTTTAAGTCTGTCTATATTCCATATGCAGTGAACCTTGCATTAGACGAGGCATCTGGTTCTATAGGCAAACATTTGATAACCTTTCTGAAAAATAATGCTGAAACTTTGCGCATGAATTTGAATCATGCGGCTTACCCAGCGATGTATTGCAATTATTGGTGGGGTGAAATGTGGAAATCCAGTGAACCAGCTTCAATGGGAGCACAAGTAAGCGGGGCTTCGCTAATGGAGGGGATAGCCAGGTTAGAATAATCTTGGTTGGTATTTTCAGGAATATCTCTTTAACTTTATAGAAATAGATTTTCTCTTAATGTGGAAAAATCTATTTCTATAAAGCATGAATGTTATATGAATAAGAAATATTTTCTATAAATATGCAATTAGTAAACAGCAGCAAATTCAAAAAGAATCTAACCATTTATTTCAAGTAGCACTTTTATTTTTCTTCCTCAAAAATCTTATCTTCAAAATTACAACTCCATTAGGCTACTGCTATAAGTGTCTCTTAAACATTCTATTTAAATTAATGAAACAATTCAATTACTTACTTTCCCTTATTGTCATTATTAAAAATGTTATTGTCAGCATTACACTCATTTGTAAAATTATACTTAAATACATCTAGTCTGAACTATAACTAAATTACTCCTCTATTTTCTTGATAAAAAAATAATTGAAAGCATAAGGAAAATCTTCTTTTTACAACACAAATACAACATCGATCGATGTAATATGCTTGTTTATAGAAGATTAGATCAAGGGTGTACAGTTTGGACAGGACCCGGAGAACCAATTATGCACTGATGACTTCGCCGGTCATTGGGCCCATAATGCCAATCTTTCAGTAAAAGCGATCATGGGTGTAGCCGGATATAGCGAAATGGCGCATATGCTTGGTTTATATGATGTTGCAGAGAAATATGCAGGTATAGCCAAGAAAATGGCGGTGAAATGGGAAGAAATGGCAAATGAAGGTGATCATTACCGCCTTGCTTTCGACCGTGAGAATACATGGAGCCAAAAGTATAATATGATCTGGGATAAGATGTGGAGTCTGAATTTATTTTCGAATAATGTAATCAGCAAAGAAGTCAATTATTATTTAATGAAACAGAATCCTTATGGGTTACCGTTAGATTCTCGCAAAGAGTATACAAAGTCTGACTGGATTATGTGGATTGCAGCTATGTCTCCAGATTTAGAAACTTTCAAGAAATTCATAGATCCTCTCTATAAATATATCAATGAAACGACTTCACGGGTACCTATTAGTGATTGGCATGATACAAAAACAGGCAAAATGACAGGTTTTAAAGCGCGTTCAGTAATTGGAGGATACTGGATGAAAGTATTAATAAATAAAGTACAAAACAAACAATAAAATAAATAATCGTTCAAAGTTGATACAATTAAATAGAATGTGAAATAACTCAATATATTTTAAACATCCACCCGTATTGTACTGATTCTCTAAAGTATAATACAGGTGATAAAATTAATTTGCTATGAAAAGTAAAGAACAAGTGTTTTGGTTTTTAAGCCATAATAAGATGTGGTGTATCCCACTCTGTCTGGCTGCATTTTCATTATTACCTGGTAGCTATACTCATGCTGCCAGTATAATAGATGAAAATACATTAATAGTAAACTCTACCCAACAACAACGTATTGTAAAAGGTACTGTTATTGATGCCAATGGTGAGCCATTAATAGGAGTCAATGTAAAAGAAGTAGGGGGGAGTACTGGTACAATCACTGATATAAACGGTGAGTTCTCTCTAAATGTAGCTCCCAAAACAAAATTAGAAATTTCTTTTATCGGTTATCAAACACAGAATGTTACTGTGGGAGAGGCGAGACAAATTACTGTAACCTTACAAGAAGATACACAAGTTCTAGATGAAGTTGTTATAACAGGATTTGGTATGTCACAAAAGAAAGCAACATTGACGGGTGCTGTTTCTTCAATTAAATCTGAAGAAATTGCTCGTTCTTCTGCTGTTACTGCAGGTGGAGCTCTGGTTGGTAAAATTGCAGGTGTAAATACTCGTCAACAAGATGGACGTCCTGGCGCTGAAACAGCTTTGCAAATTCGTAACATGGGTACTCCATTATTTGTAATTGATGGTGTTATTTCAGATACAGGGCAATTTAGTCAGATGGATTTTAATGATATTGAATCTATATCTGTACTAAAAGATGCATCAGCTGCTTTATATGGGGTACGCGCGGCGAATGGAGTAGTGGTTATTACAACTAAGAAAGGTAGTCGTAATTCTAAAAATACAGTTTCTGTTAATGCTTATTATGGTTGGCAGAAAAACTCTAAATATGTTAGTCCAGCTAATGTAAAGGATTATGTTCATGCCTATGTAACAGCAGAAACATTCTCTGGACGTAATGGCGATTCTCGTCGTTACAGCAAAGAAGAATACGAGAAATGGATGAGTGGTACAGAACCTAAATATCAAGGATGGAATTGGGAAGACTATATTTGGGTAAGCGCTCCGCAGTATTATATTAATACTAATTTCTCCGGAGGTACAGATAAAGCAAACTATTATGTAGCGGTATCCCACATTAATCAAGATGCAACTATCCGCAATTATGGTGGATTCCGTCGTACAAATGTACAGATGAATATCGAAATGAATGTAAATGAACGTCTCAAGGTAGGGGCAAGTATGAATGGACGCATTGAAGATCGTCGTCATCCTGGAGTACCGGGAGCTGATGATACATGGCTGCCTCGTTTCGCAACAATGAAAAATCAACCAACTAAACGACCATTTGCTAATGATAACCCGAATTATCCACAGCTAGTATCCGACCAACCGGAAACAAACTTTGCTATTTTGAATTACGAGACTACAGGAAAGGTATCAGATGTATGGCGCGTAATTCAAATGAATGGTACTGCTGAATATGAGATTCTGAAAGGATTAAAATTCAAAGGAATGCTAGGCTACTATTATGCTTATAACGAACTGGATAACCAAGAATTCACCTATGAACTATATGGTTATGACGAACAAAAAGATAATTACTATGTAACCAACCGTATGTCAAATCCTTATCGTGAGCGCAACCGCGAGAAGGTAGAAGATCAATTTTCAAACTTTCAGTTAAACTTTGACCGCAAATTTGGTAAACATGCGGTTGTTGCTGTAGCTGGATTTGAGGCAAGTCAGCGTAAACGCCCTAAAATGTGGATTCATTCTACACCAGTTTCTAATGCAATGGATTTGATTCGTCTGAAAGAAATTCAGGAGTTTAATGATGATGGAAATAGAACAGAGGCACGTATGGGATATTTGGGACGTATCAATTATAGTTATGCTGACAAATACCTAGTTGAACTAATAGCTCGTTGGGATGGATCATGGAAATTCCGTCCGGATAATCGTTGGGGCTTTTTCCCATCAGCCTCTTTAGGCTGGCGTGTTTCTGAAGAGAACTTTTGAAAAGAGAGCAAAATTGGTGAGATCGTTACTAATTTAAAGTTACGTGGTTCATATGGCGAAGTTGGTGATGATGCTGTTTCTGACTATTCTGCTTTTGACTATCTACCTGGCTATAATTACAACAGTGGGGGTGCAGTAATTGATGGCAACTGGGTAGTAGGAACTTCAACTCGGGGACTACCTAACCAAACACTATCCTGGATGACAGCAAAGATTCTAGATATTGGCGTAGATTTAGGTTTTCTCAATAACCGTTTGAATATACAATTTGACTATTTCCGTCGTGTACGTGATGGAATTCCTGAACCTCGTTATGATGTGTTAATACCGAACGAAGCAGGTTTTAGTCTACCAAAGGAGAATCTTAAATCAGATATGCATAGAGGTTTTGATGCTTCTATTATGTGGACTGATCAAATCAATGATTTCAATTATAGTGTTGGGGGTAATATAACCTATTCCCGCTTTTGGGATTGGGAACAATATAAGCCGCGCTTTAGTAATTCTTGGGATGAATACCGTAACAGCATTTGGCATCGTGTAGGATATGTGAATTGGGGGTATGAAGCTATCGGTCGTTTTGATAGTTGGGAGCAAATTGCCAATTATCCAGTTGATAATGATAGAAAAGGGAATCGTACAGTAGTTCCAGGAGATATCATGTATAAGGATCAAAACAATGATGGAGTGATCAATTATTTGGATGAACGTCCCATTGGGTATCGTGTAGATAGTACTCCTACTCTCAATTTTGGTATTAATCTTTCTGCATCATGGAAAGGATTTGATTTGGCAATGGATTGGACCGGCTCCCGTATGACATCATGGAATCAATGTTATGAGACAGCCCGTCCGTTCCAAAACGATGGTAACAGTCCTGATGAAGTATTGAAGGATGCATGGCATTTATCTGATATATGGGATGCTAATAGTCCGCTAATTCCAGGTAAATACCCCATGGTTCGTCTAAATACTGATGAAACTAGTGCTTATGATAAAAGTTCATATTGGTTACATAATGTAACTTATTTAAAGTTACGTAATTTGGAAGTCGGCTACACATTCCCCAAAACATGGTTAAACAGAACTGGCATTAGTAATTTAAGACTGTTTGTTTCAGGCACAAACTTACTGACTTTATCCAATTTGTCTGTGATGGATCCGGAATGTGCATCTGACAACGGTTTGGATTACCCTCCGATGCGAGTAATAAACATTGGCGTAAACCTAAAATTTTAAGAAACAATGAAAAAGAAATATTTATATACAATAATGACTGCCACGATGTTGTCATTGGGCAGTTGTAGTGGCTTCTTGGATACAAAGCCCGATACGTTATTAACCCAAGATCAGACTTTTGGAGACCCTACATTAGTTAAATCCGTATTGGCCAATTTTTATGGACGTGTAACAATAGGACAGCGTATTGATGACTGGGATCAATGGACAATGCTAGACGAGGTAATTCATTTCGACACAAATAGCGATGAGAATATTGATAGAAACAAATGGCGTACATATGACTATACTCTAGTACATGACCTTAATCAGTTCTTAGAAGGTATTAAACCCTCAGACGCTGTAGATGAAGCCACGAAAACTGCTTATATAGGTGAAGTACGCTATATTCGTGCATGGCTTTATTTTTGTATGGGACGTACTTTAGGTGGTGTACCTATAATAAATGATGAGATATTCAATTACACTCCAGGAATGGATATTACAACTCTGCAGATACCCCGTTCTACTGAGGCTGATTTATACGATTATGTAATCTCAGAATGTCAGGAAGCCTCCAAAATGTTGACCAAGGACACTAACAAAAACTCTGCACGAGCCAATTATTGGGTAGCAAAAATGCTGGAAGCCCGTGCTGCTTTAACTGCAGCTTCATTAGCTACTTATAACACGGCCGAGGCACATCCGCAGTTGCGCACGAATGGTGGAGAAGTAGGTATACCTTTTTCCAAAGCCCAAGAATACTATAAAATAGCGTTGGCCGCTACAAAAGATGTTATAGAAAATGGACCTTACAAGCTCATGCTGGCATCAGAGCAAACTCACAAAGCATATGCGGACAATTTCTATAAAGCTGTATGCCAAAAAGATGGTAATACAGAAGTCATTTGGTGTCGTGATTATGTCTCTCCGGGGCAAACACATCAGTTCACTAAAGGAAACCTGCCCAAAAGTATAGAACAAGATACTGGAAGTGACCGTTTATCTGTTTTACTAAATCTAGTTGAGGCTTTCGAACCACTTGATGCCACGGAAGAACAAAAAGGGACGAGTATACCATTTGAAATTGGTACCCTTGAAAATCCGAAATTCTTTACCGAACCAACAGAACTATTCATGGAACGTGACCCACGCCTAATGGGTTCTATCATTGTACCTGGAGCAACTTTTGACAGTAAGGTTATTGAATTACAAGCTGGGCAACTGCGAAAAGAAAATGGTTCATGGTCTGAAGTGACTGGAGCCCGTAATTCTTATGACGAGGATGGCAGGTTGATTACAGCTAATAATGGTCCTTTCGGCGGTAATGACCGAGAAATAAACCGTACCGGTTTCTACGTGCGCAAATATTTGGATGCTACACCTTCAGCAGGTACTATTGGACGTGGTTCCGAAATGTGGAATGTTTATTTCCGTATAGCAGAGGCTTATCTAATTGCCTCTGAAGCTAGCTGGGAGCTATCACGGGATAATACTGATACAGATGCACTGAAGTATATTAATGCCGTTCGTAATCGGGCTGGAATCTCGTCATTAAATACAATTGATCATGAGAAAATCATGCATGAATACCGAGTAGAATTTGCATTTGAAGGTAATCGATGGTGGGATCTGAAACGCTGGATGGAAGCAAGCAAAATATGGACTGGTGAACCAACAGCAAGAACTTCACAACGCTTAGGACTATGGCCATTCAAAGTGGTTGCTTCAGGTGATCCTAACGATGGCAAGTGGGTATTTATTGAAAAAGATATGCAAAAGTTAGATTTATGGCGCCGTCCGTTAAAATGTACAGAAGCACAATATTATTCAGAAATTGATAACGGCTGGATTAATAATAATCCAAAGTTAGTGAAGAATCCTTATCAGTAACTTAATAAGAAACAATGAAGATGAAAACAACATTTAAAATATATTCAATAGTCATATTATCCATTTTTGCATTAATAAGCTGCAGCAAAGATAATTATGACGAACCTACCTCCTTTATAAAAGGCCGTGTGGTCTATAAAGGAGAGGCTTTACAATTACGTGGCAACGAAGCAGTCAAATTGCAGCTATACCAACGTGGCTATCAAAAACATGATCCTGTAGAGGTTTTTGTAAACCAAGATGGAGAGTTCTCTATCTGTATCTTTGATGGACAATATCAATTAATAACGAAGGCTGGCAATGGACCTTGGAGTGATGAGGGACGCGATACTATAGAGATAAAATTAAATGGACTTGCCACACAAGATGTTGAAGTAACTCCTTATTACTTAATAGAAGATGCTAAAATAGCTCTGAATGGTAATAAAGTTGATGCTTCATTTAAAGTAAATAAAATAGCAGGTACTGGAATTGATCGTATGATTATGTTATTAAGTACCACACAATTCTTGAGTGATGCTGAACATAATGTAGATCGTTATGACGAAACTGAAAATTTAGCACAATACGACGAAACAGGTAAGATATATAGTTTTACTACCAAAGATTATACTAATAACAGTATGTTCCAAACAGCTTTAAAAAGAGGAACATTGTTTGGACGTATTTGCCTGTGGCCCAAAGGGTCTGATCAAGGAATTTATTCGGAAGTATTTAGACTTAAATAGAACTATATTTCAGTTTTATTTATGAGGGTGTCTTCGGACACCCTCTTATCATTTATTCTAACTCAAGGAGTAAACGGAACTGTGCCAGATGGTTTAGGTAACGGAGTATTCACCGGTAAAGGGACTCCCAAATCCGGCATTCCATCAGCATCCCATCCTATCTTCTGCAATCGTGGATTACGACTTTCCGACTCTCCCGTATTACCGCTAGGAACACTTCTCGCCTGATACAATATATACCATTCCGTTCCATCAGGCGAAGGAAGGAAGGAAAGGTTAGCCGGACCATACACTCCATCTTCCGGTCTCTGTTGAAATACAGGAACGGGGCTCTTCTTCCAGGAAGCCGGATTCAGCAAGTCGCTGTCCGCGTCGGCAGTCAACATTCCGGTACAATAATAAGGAGACCAGCAACCGCTCGCCGCATAATAGACAATGACAGTCCGGTTATCTTTGGAATGAAAATACTGAGGGCTTTCATTTACATAAATCGGATAAGCAGTCCGCCCGCCATCCGGATTTACCCACTGCCGTTCCCATTCATACTCCGGCTTCGAAATCATAACCCTTTCCGTAGCCAATGTCCAGGGATTTTCCATGCGGGCAATATAGATGCATTGTGTTTCACTGCCTATCCTCCGATTAGGCCACCCGGACCATAGAAGATAAAGCTCCCCTTTATGCTCAAAAGTAGAAGGGTGTATTCCCCAGTTCCAATCGGGATTGGTCATGATCGCTCCTTTCATGCGGAACTCTCCTTTCATGGGGTCAGGAGAATCATTCTCAATCACGTAAATCTGATGATTATCTGTGTTTCCGTCATCGGCAGCGAAATAGATATACCATTTGCCATTGATATTGCGTATTTCCGGATTCCAGAGGTTATGGCTATTCGAAGGATCTTTAGGCACCCAGACCTCTTTACAAGTGGAATGAGCCATATCGGTAATATCGGTGGTTACCCACAGATATATTTGCTCATTAGTTTCATGGGTATAATAATATTTACCATTATGGTAAATCGCGCTTGAATTAGCCCCTTCCATAAATAATGGATTGGCATAAGTATCTTTTTCAACATCTTCTTTCTTTCCCGCCCGTTTGGAATTACAAGAGATGTTCAGCAAAACAAGGAATAATAACAAACATAAATTGATTCTCATAGTTTCATTTTTAAGATGATACAAAGAAAAGACTTTTTTTTTCATTAATAGTTAATAAAGCGAAAATAAAAATTAAGTTTGGAATATCATTCTCGTCATTACATCGTGACACATCCTGCTGATGACAGGAAAACAGAAAAAAGAGAATGTAAAGACAAACTACCTATTAATAATAAAAACAGAAAGTTTCTTGGCATCATTACACACTTTCACACGAAATATATTAACCGTTTATATACTTCTTCCGAATCATTTATTAATAAATTCGTTCATCGTTTATTATAAACGTCCCCCAAGTTTATTATAAACCCGAGCATCGTTATTTCAGCAACAAATATTAATTTTAAGCAACAAAAAGGGCTGCAATTCCCATAAAGAATCGCAGCCCTTAGCTTGTATC
>OLFU01000792.1_pt1 | contig 34939 bp, 28 predicted proteins | sample 1605161 | NCBI WGS metagenome assembly OLFU01 (sample SAMEA3888914, study PRJEB22519) | human gut metagenome | biome: human gut; feature: human-associated habitat; material: faeces | place: Denmark | collected 2011
AAAAGGGCTACATGCTGCCTTATCATGCTGAAGGTAAGCGGCTGGTAAAAGTGGGTATTAGTTTTGACAGTACCCAGCGAACAATCAGCGATTGGAAAATCAAGAAAGAATAAGAAATAAGAAGTGTATTAAGAAAAATGGCGCGGGGGAGTATCCTAAACAATTCCCCCTGCGCCCAAAAAGTGTTATAATTCTATTTACCTTCTACTGTTCTTTAATGAAATAGATCGAGTATCAGGTGTTTACCTCCAATATGTGTGCCAATGCCTCGTCGAGGGCCGCGATGTCGGCCTCTGTTGTGGCCCAGCAGGTCACGAAGCGGCATAGCAGGTGATCATTGGGGAGCGGTTCCCATATCTCGAAGGCTATCTCTTCCGCCAACCGTTGTTTCTGTTCTTTGGAGAGGATGACAAACTGCTGGTTGGTTGGCGAGTCGATGCCGAGGGACAAGCCATGCTTGGCGAAGACCTTTCGCAATGCTTGGGCCATGTCGATCGCATGTCGAGAGACGCGAAAGTAGAGGTCGTCCGTGAAGAGCGTGTCAAACTGCAAGCCCAAGACACGACCCTTGGCGAGCAATGCACCGTGTCGCTTGATGATGGTGAAGATGTATTTGGGTGCGCGCGTGTTGGTATAGACCAAGGCTTCGCCCAGCAACGCTCCCACCTTCGTGCCTCCTATGTAGAAGACGTCGCAATGGTGTGCAAGAAACGGCAGGTCGATGTCGTTGCTTTCCGCCATCAGCCCGTAGCCGAGCCGTGCCCCATCGACATAGAGTCGCAGTCCGTACTGTTGGCATACAGTATAGATGTCGGCCAATTCCTTGCGCGAATAGAGTGCGCCAAGTTCCGTTGGAAGTGTGATATAGACCATGCCAGGCTGTACCATGTGTGGGTAGGTCTCGTCGGCGAGAAACTTGCGCATGTAGTCGTTGATCTGCGAGGCAGCCATCTTGCCTCCAGCTATATCAGGAAGTACCAATACCTTGTGTCCGAAAGCCTCTACGGCCCCTGATTCATGGACGTTGATATGGCCCGTATCGACCGAAAGCACACCCTCGCAGCCCTGCAGCAGCGAGTCGATGGCTGTAGCATTGGTCTGTGTGCCGCCCACAAGGAAATGGACTTCTGCCTCCGTCATGTCGCACGCCTTGCGGATTCGGTCCTTTGCCCTTTCGGTATAAGGGTCGAAACCATAGCCGCTCGACTTCTCATCGTTGGTCTCCGACAGGCGGCGGAGAATCTCCGGCAGGCAGCCGTTATTGTAGTCACTCTCAAAAGAAGCTCTTATCATCCGTTTTCTCCTTATATATATTAATGAAGATCTTTTTTATGTGCCCCTATTCTTAAGCCTGCGTGTCATCCCCTGAGCTGGTCAACGCATGGTCGTCGAGGTCTTTGATACTCTTTTTGGGTGTTACGCCGAGCGACTTGAGTCCTTCGATGCGGCGCATTACGTTGCCCTTGCCATCATAGAGTTGCAGTCTTGCTTTCTCAAACGCCCCCGACAGGCGCGCTATCAAGTCGCCGAGCGAGGAGAAGGTGTCTCCAAATCCCGCCACCTTGTCGTACAGATCGGCTGCAGCCTTGACGATCTTTTCCACATTCTTGTTTTGTCGGTCGTACTGCCAGAGGTTGTACGCCAGTTGCAAGGCCATCAGAAGATTGCTGGGAGAGATGATGATGATATGCTTTTGATAGGCGTATCGACCCAGGTCTGGCTGCTGTCGCATGGCGGCGATGTAGCCCGACTCGTTGGGAATGAACATCAGGACAAAACCGATAGCGTCATCCACCAACTTGCTGTAGTCCTTCTCTGCCAACTCATCGACGTGGCGTCGTACGCTTTGCACATGCTCGCGCAGCAAGCGGTCACGCTGTGCGTCGTCCTCGGTAGCCACGGCATTGGCGTAGGCCGTCAAAGAGACCTTGGAGTCGATCACCACGCTCCGACCTTCTGGGAAGCGAACGATGATGTCGGGGCGGAAACTTCTGCCCTCGCTGTCTTTGGTCTGCTCTTGTACAAAGTACTCCTCGTTCTTGCGCAGTCCACTATTCTCCAAAATGGTAGCCAAGACCATCTCACCCCAGTCGCCCTGCTGCTTGCTGTCGCCTTTGAGCGCACGGGTGAGGTTGGCAGCGTCTGAACCGATGCGAGCTGTCTGCTCCTTCATTGAAGCTACTGCCTGCTGCTGTTGCTGCTGGAAGAGGCGCATCGTCGATTCGAATGTGTTCTGCAGGTCCTTCTTGTTCAACTCGCTTTGCGCCCTGTTTTCCTCCACCGTCCGCTTGAAGTCGGCAAACTGTTCCTTGATCGGTTTGAGTAGCTCATCCATCTGCTGGCGGTTGTCCTCCTGTAGGGATCGTTGTTTGGCAGCCAACTGTTCGGCCGCATTCTTCCGCATCTCCTCGCGGAGCGTGTCTAGACGCTGCGCCCATTGGCGGTTGTTCTCCTCCCGTAGTTCTGTGGCATGTCTGCGCTCCTCCGCTATCTGTGATTCGAGCGACGCGATCTGCTTGGCGTGTGCGCTACGCACTGTTTCCATCTCCCGGTCATGCAGATTGCGCTCGTTCGCAAGCAGCGCCTCGTCACGATCCGTGAGTTGTCGCATTTGCCGCGAAGCGTCCTCCCGGATCTGCGTTACTTGCTTTGCTGCTGCAGACCGCTCTCCCTCCATCTGTCGGCGGAGTCCCGCTGTCTCACCTTCCAAGGCTTGCAGCCGGCCTACGAGTTTAGATTTCTGTAGAAGAATACCGATGGTCAACCCGATCGCCAGGCCGATGACCACGCCTATGAACCATTCAATCATCATTCTTTGTTTGTCTTTAGTTATAAGAAAGTCGTTGGGGACTGTCGTATGAACTTGATAGGTCAGCCCCTCCTTTCCGCAATGCAAAAGTATGAAAAAAGCACGAGAATCCTCCTTCTATTCGCCTAAATCTTTGTTTTCGCTTCCTCCGATTTGGCCAACTCAATTCTTTTTAGTAGTTTTGCAGAAAGGAAGTTGAGTGATGTCGAGAAGCCATGTTCTTGAATCCAACTTATCAACCATTTCATACCCATCGCATATAATAACGATTAAGATGATAAAAAACATTGTTTTCGACTTCGGCGGCGTGCTCGTGCAGCATGATTTCATCGCCTATTTCTCGGATTATTTTCATAGCGAGGAGAAGGCACGTCAGTTTTTCGCCCAAGCGCTGCCGCATAGTTTTAGCGACGAGGTAGATCGCGCCCTTCATCCTTTCCATTACTATATAGAGCGTCAGCAACGTCAATGGCCCGAGTATGCCGATGCGATAGATTGTTTCGACAAGCATTTCGCTGATATGTTTACGGGAGAGACGGAGGGGATGTATGAATGGATGTGCCAGCTCAAAGCTGAGGGCTACCGCTTGTTGGGTCTGAGCAACTGGTCTGCGAAAGTACATGAGGTTATCGCCCGCTTCCCTCGGGTATTCTCTCCCCTGGAGGATAGCCTTATCTCTTACACCTGTCACTACTTGAAGCCCGAAAGAGAAATCTACGAGTTGTTTCTTTCGAAGTTTGGTGTGCGTCCCGAGGAGTGCGTCTTCATAGATGACCGCCCAGACAATATTGAGGGCGCGCGAAAGGAGGGAATGCATGGAGTCGTTTTCCATGATATGGATCAACTCAAACTTGCCATCCAACAGCTTATTGAGGAGCAGGGTGGAAGGTTGTAAAAAACATCAAGATGATTAATGTTGTATAGTGGATAATCTAAAAAGATATCTATATGCTAGAAGTCAGCAATAGTCTTCACTGACAGAATAGCAAATACAATGTTATTGAAATCAGCAGGCTTGCAATATGAACAAGATATAGAAACCGCTCTGTCGGACTTAATTGATATGGCTGTTCCTTATTAATAGTTTTATATCATTATGAATAAGCATAAACAACAATATCTTGATTTCGAAGCCTACGAGCGTGTGGCAGAGCCACATAAGCGCGAGAGGGCTTCGGTATGGCGTACGGCTATCGGTCTGCAGGATGTGGATGGTCTGAAGGTTTCCGACTATCTGAAGGAGACGGCCGTCAGGCATATTGAAGGTGACATTACCATTGATGATGTGCGTGAACAGTTGAAGTCGTACTATGTCAACAAAACAACACATGACGAAGACGATGCAGAAAAGGAAGAGGCTGATCGAGTAGCTGCCAATATTGCCAAGTTGCTGAATGAGCAGTCTTTCTCGTTCACCGCGTTGGAGTTTTTGAATATCCATAGGCACTTGTTCGAGGGCGTATTCAAACATGCAGGTAAACTGCGGCCCTATGACATCAGCAAAAAGGAATGGGTGTTACGTGGCGATAGCGTTGTGTATGGACGTGCTGCCGACATTATGATGGCGCTGCGATATGACATTCAACAAGAAAAGGACTTTAATTACAATGGATTGAACACGGATGAAATTATTGACCACATTGTAGATTTTGTAACGTTGCTATGGCAAAACCATCCGTTCCGTGAGGGCAACACACGAACCACTGCGGTGTTTGTCATTAAATATTTGCGTTCAATTGGATTCAAGGTCGATAACGATTTATTTGCCGACAACTCGTGGTATTTCCGCAATGCCCTTGTTCGTGCGAACTATCGTAATCTGTCAAAGGGTATAGAACCCAATAAGTCTTTCCTTATTAAGTTTTTCCGTAATTTGTTGATGGGTGAACATCATGAGCTGAAGAACCGCTATATGCTTGTAGGTTATAACGATGTAGATTCCACCCATACAAGCATCCATACAACTGCCCATACAAGTTCTGATAATTCGGTATCAATCTTATCAGAAAACATAAAACGGTTGCTTGTTACAATTGGCACAGGTGAAAAGAGCGTAAAGGAAATGATGGAAGCTGTTGGCTTGAAGAACCGCCCCAATTTCCTTGAATATTCTCTTACGCCAGCCATTACAGAAGGATTGGTAAAAATGAAATACCCAAATTCGCCACGTCATCCTCGCCAGAAATATCTACTAACGGTGAAAGGACTGATGGTGTATGATGATTGCCTTAAATCTAAACGAAAAATCTAAACAATTCGTTTTTCTTTTCAAAGGCAGTCTCTCATCAAATCCTGCTTCAAACGCCACATAGACTCGTTGTAGCGGGAAAAGAGTCTAAAATAGGCCAAAAGTATAGAAAAAGGGGTGAAAATATGCATTTAGCTTCGTTGGCGGATGAAGTTAACTTCGTGGGCCGATGAAGTTAACTTCGTGGGCTGATGAAGTTAACTTCGTAGCCCAACGAACCTAATATCGTTGACGGAGCATATTATCACCCCTCTAAAGGGTATGATAACAACAAAGGTTTTTCTCACGAAAGAGAAAAACCTTTGTTGTTGATAGCAGGCTTACCCCTGTTTTTCGGGTCTGATTTCTTGTAAAGGAATCATGACAAAATCGCGTTCCTCCATGTGGGGGTGCGGAATGACCAAATCGGGCTCGTTTACCAGTATGTCATCATAGAGGAGGATGTCGATGTCTATCGGGCGGTCAGCATATTGACCATTGGACGACTTCCGTGTCCTGCCCAGTTCACGCTCTATCTGTTTCGTAGCTTCCAGCACCTCGCGTGGGGTCATCCTGGTGTTGATGCAGACGCAGGCATTGAGAAACTGATGTTCGCTCTCGAAGCCCCATGGTGCCGTCTCTATAAAGGAAGATATGCGTTCCACCGAGCCGACACGCTCCCTCAGTAGGGCGATGGCTGACTGGAGCAGTTGCCTACGGTTGCCAAGATTGGAACCCAAGGAGAGATACAGACGATGTAGCAAGGCTGATTAGTCGTTGAGGATGAGCAGACTGTCTCCGTAGCATCCAAATTTGTAACCGTTGGCGACAGCCAGTTCGTATGCCTTCATCACCATGTCGTAGCCTCCAAATGCACACTGAGTCATCAGCAGCGTAGAGTAGGGGTGGTAGAAGTTGGCTACCATCGAGTCGGACAAGCCGAAGTTGTAGGGAGGGAAGATAAACTTGTTGGTCCATCCCTCAAACTCCTTCAGCAGGCCGTCTGTGCCCACAGCCGTCTCAGTGGCTTTGACCACACTTGCTCCAATGCTGCACACATGATGCCCCTTGCGCTTCGTGTCGTTGACGATCTCGCAGGCTTCAGACGTGATGAACATCTGCTCCGAGTCCATCTTGTGCTTCGTCAGGTCCTCCACCTCAATCTTGTGGAAATTGCCCAAACCGCAATGAAGGGTGACATAGGCAGGATTGATGCCTCGTATCTCCATCATCTTGAGCATCTCGCGCGAGAAGTGGATGCCCGTGCTGGGTGCCGTGACAGCTCCCTCGTGTTTGGCGAACGGAGTCTGGAAGTACTCCATGTCCTCTTCGGTGGCATGGGCAAAGTCCTGTCCTTCCTCCTTCGGACGGTTGTCGATGATATATCGGGGCAGTGGTGCCTCGCCCAGGGCGAAGAGCTCTTTCTTGAACTCATCGTGCGGGCAGTCGTAGAGGAAACGCAGGGTGCGCCCTCTTGAGGTGGTGTTGTCGATCACTTCAGCCACCATGGTGCCCGACTCCTCGAAGAAGAGTTTGTTGCCAATGCGAATCTTGCGTGCCGGTTCGACGAGTACGTCCCACAGGCGCATCTCGGGATTGAGTTCGCGGAGCAGGAACACCTCGATCTTGGCATCCGTCTTCTCCTTCGTGGCGTAGAGACGGGCGGGGAACACTTTGGTGTCGTTGAAGACGAAGGTGTCTCCCTCTCCAAAATAGTTCACAAGATCCTTGAAGAGGATGTAGTCGCCCTCTATCGGGTTGCCCTCCTCGTCCTTATGATACAGGTCTATCGTCTCCGATTGCTTGTGGAGCACCATCAGCCGCGCCTCGTCGGGCCTTACCACGTCAAACTCGGCGGTTGTTCCGTTGGGTCGAGTGATGGTATGGGTGGAGGAATGGGGATAGAGTGCCACCAAGTCCTGTGGCAAATCGAATTTAAACTGCGATAGTTTCATATCTTACTTGTTTTCTTTTTCTATTGTTTGCTGTGCCAGCCACTCTTCAAAATGGTCGTAGGAAAGACAGTTCTCCACCCGCACGTCGCCCACTTGTGTGCGACGGAGGGAGGTGAGGTAAGCTCCCGAGGAGAGTGCGCGGCCCAAATCCCGGGCCAAGGCACGGATATAGGTGCCCTTGCCGCAGACTACGCGCAGGACGAGCTGCATCTTTTCGGCATCAAATGACACCACTTCTATCTCGTCGATGCGGACGTGCTTGGGTTTGAGCTCTATGTGCTCGCCATTGCGGCGCACGTCGTAGGCGCGGACGCCGTTGACCTTTACTGCACTGTAGGTAGGCGGTATCTGTTCTATCTCGCCAATAAACTGCTGCAGCGTCTCAAGAATCAGCTCTCGCGTGATATGCTCCGTGGGGAAGGTGGCGCTGACCGGGTGCTCCATGTCGTAGCTCACGGTCGTCGCCCCCAGCTGTATCGTGGCGACATACTCCTTCGTGTGTTGCTGCAGTGTCTCGATCTGCTTCGTCTTTTTTCCCGTGGCAAGCAACAAGACGCCCGTGGCGAGCGGATCGAGTGTGCCAGCGTGTCCCATCTTCACCTTGCCACCCAAGGCGTGGGAGCAGAGGTAGCGGATGTGGGCGAGGGCCTTGAAACTCGTCACGCCATAGGGCTTGTCGATGGGGATGAGTATCCCTTCTTTGAAATTGATTGTCATCCCGGCTTAGTCAACCATTTGGAGTGAGTGGCCCGTGAGGAGCAGTCCCAGGATGAGCAGTCCGACGATGATGCGGTACCAGCCAAAGAGTTTGAAGCCATATTTAGCAATGAAACTGACAAACCATTTCATGGCAAGGATGGCTACCACAAACGAGACCAAACTGCCGATGAGCAGCGTGGAGATATTGCCCGACATGTCGTCGAATTCGCCAGCCAGGATCATCTTCAACACCTCCAGGCACGTGGCAGCCAACATGGTGGGCACGGCCAGGAAGAAGGAAAACTCTGCCGCGCGCTTACGCGTCAGTCCGTTGGCCATACCACCGACGATGGTTGCCATACTGCGGCTGACACCAGGTATCATGGCCAGACACTGGCAGAGGCCGATGCGGAACGCACGCTTCTCGGTGACGGGGTTGGTCTCCTTGCCATGGCAGAACCACTTGTCGCAGAACAACATGAAGACACCACCAACAACCAGCATGATAGCAACGATCGTGACGCTGCCGAGCAGATGCTCTATCACGCCATTGAGGAGACCACCCAGCACGACGGCAGGGACGAAGGCGACAAAGATCTTCCAGTAGAAGTCCCACTTGTGAAGGAACTTCTGGAGCGACGTGCTGCCCTCTGGTGCTGGCGTATGGTTGAGTTGGAAGAAGCGCTTCCAGTAGAGCAGGACCACCGAGAGGATGGCGCCAAACTGGATGATGACCGTGAAGGCCTTGACAAACGGCGTGCTCGGCACTCCCAACAGGTTTTGTGCGATGATCATATGGCCTGTGGAAGAGACGGGAAGAAACTCGGTCAATCCCTCTACGATGGCGATGATGATGGTTTCTATCAGGTCCATTATGCCTCCGTGACGTTGGTTTCAGACGATTGTGTTGCCATCTCGGCTCCTGCCTCTCCGCCCTTCGGACGAACGAGGATGGAGGCGATGATGGTAATATAACCCACCAGCGTGACGACAGGCGCCACCTTGATACGCGTCGGGCTGAACACCTCGGGATTGAACATCTCCTTGGTCGATGTGCCGCCGCTCATCAGGATGAAGCCAATGACGACGATCGCCACACCTACTACAAGCAGGATGTAGTTGATGCGGCCGAAAGCTAATTTACTTTTATCCATATTCTATGTTTGTATTATTTCCTTCTCGTGATAGTGAGGCCGACCCATTTCGGGCGGTGATTAAATCTTGTAGAGGTCTCCCGCCTTCATGCGCAGGAATTTGTTGACCGAGAGCCAGGAGCAGATCGTGGTGAGGATGATGCCTACGGCCAGGACTACCAGCGCTGTAAAGGCCATGACCTCGCCATTGATGATCGTCAGCATCTCCGGCTCATAGTTGTAGAGAGCGAGCATGCCGGCTCCCAGCACGATCAAGGCCATGACGGCGGAGAGCAAGCCCAGTCCCACGGCCATGCGCAGGAAAGGCAGTCGGATGAAGCCCCACGAGGCACCCACGAGTTTCATGGTGTGTATCGCGAAGCGACGCGCATAGATGCTGAGGCGGATAGTGTTGTTGATCAAGGAGAACGAGACGACCGTCAGGAGTGCTGCGATGATCAGCAGTACGAAACTGATCTTGCGCAACATTTTGTTCACACTGTTGACCAGGTCCTGTCGGTAGGTCACGTCAGAGACACCATTAAACTGCTTCAGGTCGGCGGCAATCTTCTTGATAGAGTCGTTGTTGGCATAGTTGGCCTTCAGACGCAGCTCTATCTCTGCCGTAAAAGGATTCTCCCCCGCAAACTCGGCCGGGTTGGCACCCAGCTCTTTCGTGCCTTCTTTGAGGGCTTGCTCCTTGCTCGTGTATTCCACGTTGGTGATGTAGTTGAAGCGTTGCACCTTCTTGCACAATGCTGCACACTCAGAGGGAGTGAGGTCGGGTTGCAATACCATGGTGACGGTGAGGTTCTCCTTCACATAGTTGGAGAGGTTGCGTCCTGTGAATACGGTTAATACGACTATACCTATCAGAACCAGCACCATGGCCGTGCTGATACATAGCGTGATAACCTGCAAACTGCGGTGATTGCGGGCTTGATTGCGTTTCTTTTTCATTGCTGAAACTAACTTCTACTTTCTTATTCTAAAAATCGCAATAAGGCCAATAAGCCAATGTTGCTGCAAAGGTAACGTAAAAATGCAAAATAGGCAAATATATTAAGTTTTATTTGGTTCTTCGTCCTTTTCAACCCCCTTTTCCTGTTTCTTGCCTATGTGATTGCTGACAACAAACTAAGTGAAAAGATTGGGTGTGTGAAAAGAATGTTGTACTTTTGCAAGAAATAAACATACGAACACGATTATGTCAACAATTCTATTTCCATCGCCCATCTATGGGCCCGTGCACAGTCGGCGGCTCGGAATATCCTTGGGCATCAATCTTATACCTGCCGACGGCAAACTCTGTAGTTTCGACTGTATCTACTGCGAGTGTGGCTACAATGCCGACCATCGCACGCATACTCCCTTCCCGACCACCGAGGCGGTCTCCCGCGCACTGGAGGCGAAACTCAAGGAGATGCATGAGGAGGGAGTCCATCCCGACGTGATGACTTTTGCCGGCAATGGCGAACCGACCAGTAATCCTCACTTTCCCGAGATCATCGACGAAACCATCCGTCTGCGCGACGCCTACTGTCCTGAGGCCAAGATCTCTGTCTTGAGCAACTCGACTTTCATCCATCGCCCTGCGGTCCATGCCGCCTTGGCCAAGGTCGATAACAACATCCTCAAGCTCGATACGGTCAACCCCGATTACATAAAACGCCTTGATCGTCCAGCGTTGCCTTCCTATGATGTGAAGAAGATCATAGATGGCATGAAGTCCTTTGACGGGCAATGTATTGTCCAGACAATGTTCCTTCGTGGAAAGAACGATGAGGGCGAGGATGTGACCAATGTAGGAGAAGAGTATGTTGCCCCGTGGTTGGAGGCCGTGAAATATATCGCGCCTCGCGAAGTGATGATTTACACCATCGACCGCGAGACACCTGGACAGTTTTTGGAAAAGGCCACCCATGAGGAGCTCGACGCCATCCGCGATCGCGTGAAGGCGATGGGCATCGAGTGTACCGCCTCCTATTGATGAGGCTTTGTATCGAGTCGGTTCATCATTTTTTCGACATCCTATTGCAGGCCTAACGTCCTCTTTCGTCTGGGCCAGAATGATAAAGCAAAGAGGGGAGTGACCTCACGGCTATCCCCTCTTTCTTGTAAATTACGATAGGTATGAAACTATAATTTACTAATGATTCCTTCTTTTGTACTGCGAAGGAAATCGACGATAATGCGAATTTCCTCCGAGTCAGACACCTGCTCGACAATCTGGTGGCAAACATCGAACACCGAGTTTTGACCATGGAAAAGCAGGCGGTAGGCGTTGGCGATATGCTTGATCACCTTCTCATCTATTCCTGCAGCCCGTGCCATCGTGGTGTTGACACCACCATAGCCTACCGGTGTTCCACCAGCTACGATATAGGGCGGGACGTCCTTTGAGAAGGTCGTTCCAGCCTGGATCATCGCGCCACGACCCACGCGCGTCCTGGCATTCTCGATGACCGATGAGGAGAAGATCACTCCGTCCTCGATCTCGCAATCGCCCGCTATCTTCGTGCCATAGCCGATCACGCAAGAATTGCTCACCCGCGTGTCGTGAGAGATGTGTACACCCTCCATGAGCACGTTGTGCGATCCTAGGACGGTCTTGCCACCCTCGTGTGTGCCACGGTTGATGACTACGTTCTCGCGGATGATGTTCATGTCGCCCATGACGACCTGCGAGTTGGCACCCTTGAAATTGAAATCCTGCGGCAAGGCAGCGATGACGGAGCCTTGGTGGATCTTGTTGCCGTTGCCCATGCGTGTGCCGTTGAGGATTGACACGAAGGGGAAGATGATACAGTTGTCACCAATCACCACGTCGTCCTCGATATAGACAAACGGGAATATCTTGCAACCTTCGCCGATACGTGCCTTGGGAGACACCTCGGCCTTCGGACTGATTATTGTGCTACTCATAATCTTACTGTCTTATTAGTTAATTGCTACCACCGCCAAGGGCATAGTAGAGGTTGACGATCGACTGCAATTTCGTGAACTGATCCTGCACCTGTGAGATCTGGGCGTTGAGCAGGTTCTGCTGTGCCGTGATGACCTCCAGGTAGGTACTTGAACTCTGCTTGTAGAGCAGTTCGATATCCTCGACGTTCTTCTTGAGCACGTCGATGCGCTTCTGCTCCAGTTCCTCGCTCTCCTTGGCTGCGTTGTAGGCCACGAGAGCGTTGCTCACCTCCGATCCTGCCGTGAGGATGGAGTTCTGCCAGGTGTTGTAAGCCTGCTTATACTGGTCCTCAGCCACACGAAGGCCCGCCTTCAGCTGACCCTTCATGAAGAGCGGCTGGGTGAGTGAACCTACGGCTTGCACCAAGAACTTGGCCGGATTGATCGTACCCTGTCCGTTCGTCCAGCCTGCGTTGGCCGTGATGTTGATAGAGGGGTAGAAGCGGCTGCGTGCGTTCTGCACACCATAGAAGCAGCTGGCGAGCGCCATCTCGTTGGCGTGTACGTCGGGGCGGTTGCTCAGCAGTTGCACACCCACGCCACCAGCGTAGCTCTCAGGCAGCGACTGGCCGTCGAGTTTGCCACGAGCGATGGTCTGAGCAGGTTCTCCCAGCAGGAGGCTGAGGGAGTTTTCACTCTCGCGGATCTGTCGCTTGATGTTCACGCTCTGGTTCTTCACGCTATAGTAGGCAGCCTCCGCACTCTGCACGCTCGTAGAGCGGGCACGTCCAAACTCCATCTGCAGTTTCATCATGTCCCAGGTGTCCTTCGTGAGGTTCTCCATGTCCGTGACGATCTCCATCTGCTTGTCGAGCATGAGGAGCGTGTAGTAGAGGTTGGCGACATTGCTGATGAGGCGTGTCTGTACTGCCAGCTGGTAGTCCTTGGTCTGAAGGAGCGACATAGCGGCAGCCTTCTTCGAGGATCGGAGTGTACCGAAGATGTCCACGTTCCAGCTTGCCGCGAGGGGCAGCGTGTAGCTCTTGTTGGCCTCTGCGCCCTCACCCATGTGGGTGATGGTGCCCGTCGGGGCGAGTACCAGCGAGGGAAGGTAGGCGAGCTTGGCGGCCTTGAGTTGCGACTCGGCAATGTCCACGTTGAGCATGGCGTTGAGAAGGTTCGGGTTGTTGGCCAATGCCTTCTCGATCAGCGATTGCAACTGCGGGTCGGTAAAGACGCTTCGCCACGGCAGGTTGCCGAAGTCGTTGCTACCCTCCAGCGTCGCCTGATCGTTCACGGGGTCGCGCACGATGCCGTCCGTCTTCACCTCGGGACGCTCGTAGTCGCCATAGAGGCTCTTGCATCCCGTCAGCGAGAGTGTGGCGAGACCTGCCAGGAGCAGCAGGCGACCACCCGTCATGCGCGTCATATTTTTGATTGTCATATTGTCTATTATTATAAGTATCCTTATTATATTGTTTGGGAGCCTCCCGCTCCCTCGTCTCCTGTGGGGCGGGGGAGCGGAATGGCTACTCAGCTATTTTACATCGGGGCGTTGTCCACCTTGTAGTCGCCGGCAGGTCCCTGGGCGTACTGCTCCAGTTCGCGGACCACCTCCTCGTTCTCCTCATCGTGGAACTCGAGCGGCTTGATGCGCTCCTGCAGCCACTGGAAGATGGCAAAGAGCGACGGGACGACGAAGACCTGGCAAATCGTACCAATCAACATACCGCCGACGGCGGCAGCACCCAGCGTCTGGTTTCCGTTGCGTCCCACACCTGATGCGAACATCAGCGGTAACAGACCGATGATCATGGCCAGCGAGGTCATCAGGATCGGGCGCAGACGAGCCACGGCACCGAGGATGGCTGCATAGCGGATGGCCATACCCGTCTGGCGGCGCTCCAGGGCGAACTGCACGATCAAGATGGCGTTCTTGGCCAACAGACCGATCAACATGATCAGCGAGATCTGCATGTAGATGTCGTTGCTATGGCCGAAGAGCTGGGTGAAGATGAAGGCACCCGCAAGACCGAACGGCACGGAGAGCAATACGGCCAGAGGCAGCAGGTAGCTCTCATACTGTGCGGAGAGGATCAGATAGACGAAGATGAAGCAGAGGATGAAGATCATACCCGTCGAACTGCTCGACTCCTGCTCCGATCGGGTCAGACCCGAATACTCGTAGGTGTAGCCGTCGGGCAGCGTCTGCTTGGCCACTTCCTCCACAGCCTTGATGGCCTGACCAGAGGAATAGCCGTCGGCAGCCGTGGCGTTGATGGTGATGGCGGTGAAGAGGTTGAAGCGGTTGATGCTGGAAGGACCGTAGGTTCTCTTCAGCGTGACAAACTCGTTGATGGGCGACATGCCGTTGTTGGTGCGTATATAGACATCGTTGAGCTTGTCGATCGTCATGCGGCTCTCGGGGCTACCCTGTATATAGACACGGTAGAGCTTACCGAAGGCGTTGAAGTTGCTGGCGTACTGACCACCGAAGTAGCCCGACATCGTGGAGAGGATGGCCTGGGGCGACGTACCGGCCTGCTTGGCTTTGGCCACGTCGATGTTGACCATATACTGCGGATAGTTCGGGTTGTAGGAGGTCATGGCTCGCTGGATCTCCTCGCGCTCACCCAGCGCCTTGAGGAACTTCTGCGTCACATCGTAGAACTTGTTGAGGTCGCCACCCGTGCGGTCCTCCATAGAGAAGGTCAGACCGTTGGTAGCCGAGAATCCGGACACCATAGGCGGCGCGAAGGCCAGGATCTGTGCACCTTTGATGGTGGCTGTCTGCTTATAGATCATACCCAGCACGGAGTTGGACGAACTCGGATCGATAAACAATCCTGCGATACCCGCACCCGTGAACACGGACTTGACGCGGTCTATCATACCCCACTTACGCTCGTCAAACGGTTTCAGCTTGATGCTGAAGGTGGCCTGATCGGAACCGGCACCAGCGATGAAGTTGTAACCTGCAATCATCTCACGACGCTCGATCCACGGGTTGGTGGCCAGCATGGCGTCGATCTTCTCGCCAACCTCCAGCGTCTTGTCCTGGCCCGTTGACGGGGGGAGAGAGATGGTACAGAAGAGCGTACCCGTATCCTCGTCAGGGATCAACCCCGTCTTGGTCGTACCCATGAAGAAGACCAGCGCCACGATGCCTGCCACGACAGAGATACCCGTCACGACGCGGTTGTTGATGATGCGCTCCACACCCTTCTTATACTTGTTTGTAATCTTGTCGAACGAGTGGTTGAAGCCTGCGTGGAAGCGATCGACGAAAGACATCTTCTTGCCACCGTTGGCCTCCGCCTCCTCGTCCTTCGGCTTCAGGAAGATGGCGCAAAGGGCCGGAGAGAGCGTCAGGGCGTTGACGGCAGAGATCAAGATGGAGATAGCCATCGTGATACCAAACTCGCGGTAGAACGTACCACTCATACCACCGATGAACGACACAGGGACGAACACGGCCGACATCACCAGCGTGATGGAGATGATAGCACTCGAGATTTCGTTCATGGCGTCGATACTGGCCGTGAGCGCACTCTTGTAGCCCATGTCGAGCTTGGCGTGAACGGCCTCGACAACCACGATGGCGTCATCGACCACAATGGCGATAGCCAGCAGCAGGGCCGACAGCGTCAGCAAGTTGATGGAGAATCCGAAGATCCACAGGAAGAAGAACGTACCTATCAAGGCCACCGGCACGGCGATCATCGGGATCAGCGTGGAGCGGAAGTCCTGGAGGAAGATATAGACGACGAAGAACACCAGCAGCAGGGTGATGAAGAGCGTGAAAATCACCTCCTCGATAGAGGCGTAGAGGAACTCCGTCACGTCCTGCTCGATGGTATATTTCAGTCCCGGTGGGAAGTTCTTTGCCTGGCGCTCCAGCTCAGCCTTCACATCCTTGGCGATCTGGGTGGCGTTGGATCCTGCAATCTGCTGCACCATACCCATCACGGCAGGATGGCCGTTGTTCTTCAGTTGCACGCCGTAGGACTGCTGACCCAGTTCTATTCTGGCCACATCCTTGAGGTGGAGCGTCTGACCATTGGTATTGCTCGTGAGGACGATGTTGCCATACTCCTCCGACGTCTTCATACGGCCCTTGTAGCGGAGCGTGTACTGGTAGGCCACGTCGCTCTGCTCGCCGATCGTACCCGGAGAAGCCTCCAGGTTCTGCTCGGCCAGGGCTGCCGTGATGTTGGACGGCATGAGGCCGTAGTTCTTCATCTTCACCGGGTCGAGCCAGATACGGATCGTGTAGTCGGCCGTGGACGGGCTCTGCACGTCACCCACACCGTTGACACGCTTCAGTGCCGGCGAGACGTTGATGTTGTTGTAGTTGTTGAGGAACTTCGTGTCGTAGCGTCCGTCGTCCGTGGTCAGCGAGTACATGATGACGTTGGAGCTCTGTCGCTTCGAAACCGTCACACCCGCTTTGGTCACCTCTGCCGGGAGCAGAGCCTGAGCCTGCTGCACACGGTTGTTGACGTTGACGGCAGCCATATCGGCGTTGGATCCCTGCTTGAAGAAGACCGTGATCTGTGCCAGGCCGCTATTGCTTGCCGACGAGGTAATGTAGGTCATGTTCTCCACACCGTTGATGCTCTCCTCCAGCGGTGTCACCACAGAGTTGAGCACCGTCTGTGCGTCAGCGCCCGGATAGTTGGCCATCACGCTAATGGTAGGTGGCGCAATGTTCGGGTACTGCTCGATAGGCAGCGACACCAGTCCGATCGTACCCAGGAGTACGAAGAAGATGGAGATCACCGTCGAGAGTACCGGTCGCTTGATAAAATTAGTAAATGTCATTGTTTTCTTCTTTTATGTGTTGACCATGATGGGAGGCGGACAGCGTCCTCCTCCCGATGGCACTCTCTTGGTTTACTTCTTGTCGCCCTTGCCCGTCATGGCGTCGAGGAAGCCCTCTGACGATCCCTGCTTGGCACCCAGCTCGGCGGCATTCTTCATAGCAGCATCATACTCCTGGAGCGTGAGGGCCTTGATCTCCTGGCCGTCGGTGAGGCCCGTCAGACCCTTGACCACGATGCGGTCGCCCATCTTCAGTCCGCTGGTGATGATATAGTTGTTGCCGTCGTTCTGCGGATCTACCGTCACCTCCGTGTAGTGCACCTTGCCGTTGCCGTCCACCTTATAGACGAAGTACTTGTCCTGCACCTGCGTCGTAGCTTCTATCGGCACGAGGATGGCGTGGTTGTTGTTCTTGGCGATGATCACCTGGCCTGCGCCACCACTCTTGAGCAGACGCTCTGGGTTGGGGAAGCGGGCGATGATGGAGAGCGAACCCGTAGTCGGGTCGATGATGCCCGAGGTCTTGACCACCTTGCCCTCGTGGTTGTAGATCGAACCGTCGGTGAGCTGGAGGCTCAGGGCCGGGAAGCTGTTGATGGCTCCCGCCAGACCATTGTTGCTGCGCGTGAGGTTGAGGATGTCGCTCTCCGACATGGAGAAATAGACCTCGATGGTCGAGATGTCGCTGACCGTCGTCACGGGCTGTGCCGAGGACGGGCTGACGAGTGCGCCCACCTTGTAGGGCAGGTTGCCCACCACGCCATTGGCCGGGCTCTTCACATAGCAGAAGGAAAGGTTCTCCTTGGCCGTGGCGAGCTGTGCCTTGGCGGCTGCTACGGCAGCCTCTGCCTGCTTCAGGCCTGCATTGGCCGAGCTAACGCTGCTCTGAGCTTGGCGCACGCCAGCCTGAGCGGTCTGATAGCTGTTGCGAGCGGTCTGCAACTCATATTCTCCGATCACCTTATTATTATAGAGGTTTTGGCTGTTGTTGTAGGTCAACTGGGCCGTGGCAGCCTGTGCCTGTGCCGAGTTGAGCGAGGCGTTGGCCGTCTGGATGCCTGCCTGAGCCGAACGTACGCTGGCCTCGGCCTGGTTGATCTGTGCCTGAGCAGCACGGACGGCTGCCTGGTAGGTGGCGTTGTCGAGCTCGAAGAGCACCTGGCCCGCGCTTACCGCCTGGCCCTCATGAACATAGAGCTTGGTGATGAAACCCGAGATTTTCGGACGTACTTCCACGTCCTGTACGCCTTTGATAGTGGCAGGGTAGGTGGTCTTCAACTGGGCGTTGGCCGGACCAATTGTCACTACCGGATACTCGTTGCTCGTGGGCAGTCCTTTTTGGCCGCCTCCGCAACTCGTAAGTACTGCCATAGCGATGGCAGCAAACAGCAAAAACTTGTTTTTCTTCATACCTATAAATGATTCTTTATTTTTGTTTTCTGGAAACGATGTATTTGTTCTCCCGCTGCGGCTAATCCTCTGATTGATAGCGGGATGTTGGAAAACTAATACAGCACAATCAGTTTTCAACTATGCAAAAGTACCCATTTCCATTCAGAAAGGCGTACTTCGCAAGGTTTTTTTAACTATAATTATTCCGAGTTAGTAATGGTAAAGGCTACTCTTGGCCTTTACCGTTACTCCTCGTACGTGATTTTTTCTACCTATCGGACTTGTGGGCTCATGCTTGTCCTCGTCCAGTCTCCTGGTCCACAGGTCAGCCCACACCCAGCTCCTTGGCCTTCTCTTTGAGCAGCGCCAAGAGCGGCTCTCGCTCGTTGGGTACGATATTTTCCAGCACGGCCTCCTTGAGCGCCTTCTTCAGTTCGCCCACCTCGCGGGACGGTTTCAGATGGAAGAGCTCCATGATTTCGTTGCCGTCGATGACCGGTTGCAGTAGACGCTTGTAGTCGCGCTCCTTGAGGTCGGCTATCTTCTCCCTGACGATGCGGAAGTTCTCCAAAAACTGCTTCTTCCTCACCTGGTTCTTGCTCGTGATGTCGGCCTCGCAGAGCATCATGAGGTCGTCGATGTCGTCGCCCGCGTCGTTGATGAGCCTTCTCACGGCCGAGTCCGTCACCACGTCGTCGGCAATGGCGATCGGTCGCATGTGGAGCTCCACGAGCTTCTGCACATACTTCATCTTGCTGTCCAGCGGCAGTTTCATCCTCCTGAATATCTCCGGCACCATCCTGGCCCCGATGTCGTTGTGATTGTGGAAAGTCCAGCCCAGCTGGTTGTCCCAGCGCTTGCTCTTGGGTTTGCCGATGTCGTGGAAAAGGGCTGCCCAGCGCAGCCAGATATTGGCCTTGAAAGAAGGCTGCTCGGGATTCTCCTGTTTCTCCTGCTCGTAGCGCCGCTCCTCGGCCCGTGCCACGTTCTCCAGCACCTCCAGCGTGTGGTGGAAGTTGTTCTTATGCGCCCTGCCGTTGCGCGTCTCCACGAGGTCGAGGGCCGTCAGTTCGGGAATGATGAGGCCCAGCAGTCCGCAGCGCTGCAGCTCGAAGAATCCCTTGCTCGGATATTGCGAAGCCATGATCTTGCACAACTCCTCGGCTATGCGCTCCCCGCTGATGATACGGATGCGTTCGGCGTTGCGTGAGAGCGCCTCGAAGGTCTCCTCCTCGATGAAAAAGTTGAGTTGGGTGGCAAACCTCACACAGCGCAGCATTCGTAGTGGATCGTCCGAGAAGGTGACGTCCGGGTCCAGGGGCGTGCGGATGATGCCCTCCCAGAGATCGCCTATGCCGTCGAAGGGATCTACCAGTTCGCCGAAGCGCGCCTTGTTCAGACAGATGGCCATGGCGTTGATGGTGAAGTCGCGACGGTCCTGATCGTCCTCCAGCGTTCCATCCTCCACGATAGGCTTCCGCGAGTCGTGGCTGTAGCTCTCCTTTCGTGCGCCGACAAACTCCACCTCCATACCGTGGAATTTCACCTGTGCCGTCCCGAAGTTGCGAAACACGCTCACATGCGCTCGCCTTCCCAGGATCTTCCTCAGCTTCTCGGCTACGGCTATGCCGCTTCCTACCACCACCACGTCGATGTCGTTGGACGGGCGTTCCAAAAAGATGTCGCGTACATAGCCGCCCACGACGTAGCAATCTACGCCCAGACTGTCGGCGGCTTCTGAGATATGGTGAAAAATGTCTTTGTCGAGCAGTTGTGCCAGCTCCTCGTCGGTATATTCGCGCATTGACTTCCTTGTTGTTTTTTCAAGATGCAAAGGTACAAAAATTTTTTCTATTCTCCGCATTTTGGCGTGATAAGGTTGCGTAAGACGAGAAAACTGGTTTTCTCCAGCATGCAGAGGACGATTGTGGGATTAAATTTGAGGTAATCGTTGGCTTGTTATCTAAAAGTTTGTATCTTTGCAAAGATTAAAAGACAATCAGCTCATACGCAAAGACAAAGTATGATAGACCGGGCTACTATAGACAGGATCATGGATGCGACCGACATCGTCGATGTCATCTCCGAGTTTGTGACGCTCCGCAAGCGCGGCACGAGCTATACGGGATTGTGTCCTTTCCACGACGACAAGACGCCGTCGTTCTCCGTCAGTCCGTCGAAGGGAGTCTATAAGTGCTTCGCCTGTGGCGAGGCGGGCAATGCCGTCAACTTCATCATGAAGCACGAGCAGAAGACCTATCCCGAGGCCCTGCGCTGGTTGGCCAACCGCTACCATATCGAGATCCACGACCGCGAACTGACTGACGAGGAGCGTCGCCAGGCCACGGAGCGCGACTCCCTCTTCCTGGCCAACGAGTGGGCGGCCAAATACTTCGAGGACACTCTCCTCAACGACCCTGATGGTCAGGCCATCGGACTCCAATACTTCCGCCAGCGCGGTTTTCGCGACGACACCATCCGCAAGTTTCGCCTGGGCTTCTGCCTCGCCAGTGGCCACGCCATGACCGATGCTGCCCAGCGCGAGGGATTCCAGAAAGACGTCCTCCTCAAGTCGGGCCTCTGCTATGAGCGCTCCGATGGCTCGTTGACCGATCGCTTTGCCGGCCGTGTCATCTTCCCTTGGATCACCATGAGCGGCAAGGTAGTGGGCTTCACGGGCCGCGTCCTCGACACCCGCACCCATGGCGTGCGCATGAAGTATGTCAACTCGCCCGACTCCGAGATCTACCACAAAACCAACGAACTCTACGGCATCGACCTGGCGAAGCGCGCCATGAGCAAGCAGGGCGAGGCCCTGCTCGTGGAGGGCCAGGCCGACGTGATCAGTCTGAGCCAGCGTGGCGTGGAGAATGTCGTGGCGGGTTCGGGAACGGCCCTCACCATTCCCCAGATCAAGCTCATCCACCGCTTCACCCCCAACGTCACCCTCGTATATGATGGCGACGAGGCAGGCCAAAAGGCCGCCCTGCGCGGTACGGACCTGCTGCTCTCCGAGGGCATGAATGTCAAGGTGCTCTTCCTCCCTGACGGCCAAGACCCCGACGACTTCGCCCGCAGCCGGTCCTCCGATGAGCTCCAGGCCTATATCGAGCAAAACCGTACCGACTTCATCGTCTTCCAGACCCAAGCCCTCCTGCAGGGCGTCACTGACCCCGTGCGCCGCGCCGAGGCCGTCAATCAGATTGTCAGGAGCATTGCCGTCATCCGCGACCCCATTGTCCGCGCCAGTTACCTCCGCGAGTGTGCCCACAGGACCGACGTGCGCGAGGATACGCTCATCGCCCAGATGAACCGCTTCATCTACCAGGGCAAGGAGGCGCGCCAGCGCGAGGAGGAGCGTGCGCAGGCCAGCCAGGCCAGTCAGCCGCAGCCCTTCGCCCCCGCCAGTCCCATGCAGCAGGCCTCGAAGGTGGAGAAAATGCTCATCGAGACCGTCATCCGCCATGGTGGCGAGGTGATCCTCCCTGATGTGGAGGATGAGACTTCCGGTCAGCATTTCGACCTCAACGTGGCGCAGTATATCGCCTACGACCTGGCCCAGGACCAGCTCGCCTTCTCCGATTCCCTCTACAACCGCATCCTTGCCGAAGCCGTGGAGCAGTCGGAGAAGGGACCCTTTGATGCGGGCAAGTATTTCCGCCACCATCCCGACATCGAGATCCAGACCCTTGCGGCCAGCATGAGCACCGATGCCTACCAGCTTTCCGAAAGCCTTCAGATGAAGGAGAGCGTGGAGCGGCTCCGAGATACCGTGGTCCACCTCGTCATGGACTTCCGCCTCGACTACATCGAGCACCAGCTCAAGGTGCTTCAGGACCGGCTGAAGAAAGCCCTGGCGATCGGTATCAGCACCGAGGAGATGAAGCAGATGATGGAGGAGATCAAGAACTGGCAGACCGTGCGCAACGCCGTGGCACGCAAGTTGGGCAGCGATATCGTATAGCTTCGCCCCTCGACGCTATGCTGGAAGCCGCCAGATAGCCTTGGCACCACACGCTCTCTATTGCCACACGCTATATAATAATAAGGAAAGGAACAATCAAAATGATCATAGACAAATTGAAAGACCTATTGCAACCTGCTAATGCAGCAGAAAGCGATAAAGCGAACGAAGCGCCCCGCCTCGACCAGAAAGCACTCTGCCAATTGCTCGAAACCACCCTTGCCAGCATCGGCTGCACGCCCACCTGGGAGGACGAGCGAGACCAAAGCCGTGTGGCCAGCTATGAGTACCAAGAAGGCAATTTCCTTGTGCGCATCGCCAAGGACGATACCTTCCTGCGCCTTTGCTACCCCATCTTCTTGAGTGTGGACAAAGAGCTTGTCGAACTGGTACGCGAGATCTGCAACCAGGTCAACCTTGCGTCTATCGGTCTTCGTGCCGTTTATACCTTCGACGAAGACCACCTCCACGTCAATGTCCATTTCTTCGACAACCTCTACCTCGAACCCTCGCGGGCCAAGGAAATGTTGACGCAAAGCATGAAGGAGATGTTCTCCTGGCGCGACGCCTTTGTCCGCTGGATGGATACCGTCAAGGAGAAAAGGAAGAAATACGGCGCGAACAGCCCTGAGGAAATTGAGGAGCAGTACAAGCGCTTGATCCTGATGATCCGCGAGCACGAGTTGGATAAGAGCGAGGACACGATGTCTGTGCGCGAAAACGCCGTTCATCACATCACGCTCTCCGAGTTGGTCCAAGATGCCGTGGGTATCAAATCCTTTGTACCCTCGCTCCTGAGCGTCGCGGGCGACGGTCTCTCCCTCGTCATGGACGCCAGCCAGGATGCCCAGCTTCGCTCGAAGATGGCCGACTACGTCCTTTCCGACGCCCTCGTCTCCGACGGCCAGTTTGCCCGCCGTTGTGCCACCCTCCAGCTCGTCTTCTTCCAGCCTGAGGATCCCGACGAGCGTCGCTACCTCACGGTCTCCCTGGTGGCCCGCGAAACCTCGCCAGAGGCTCTCTTCTTCCAGACCACGGTCGTTCTCACGCCCCGCCTCGCCACCCTCGAGAATCCTGCCGACTGTGTCAACGACCATCCCACGGCCTGCTCCCTGCTCATGGCCTACGATCTCAAGAACGAGAAGCAGCTCCGCGACGAGTTCCAGTATATGTGGACCGACGCCAAGGACAAGTTGGCCCACGGACAGATCGGCAAGATGACTGAGGAGCAGCGCGCCGTGGCCCGTGTGACGACCCGTTCGCTGGCCGGGGCGCTCTATCGCGGCACGCAGCTCTTCCAGAGCAAGCGCTTCTTCGAGGCGATGCTCCTGCTCCGCAATGCCTTCGTCCTTTGGAGAGGATCCGTCGATCAACTCTCCTCCAAGGAGCGTGGCCAGTTCTATGAGGTCTGCTTCATGCTCGGCTACTGCTATGACGAGATGAGGCAGTACGACATCGGCCACTACTACCTCTCGCTGCTCGACGGCACGGACAACATAGCCCACGTGTGCGAGATGGTCAACAACCTCGCCAACAACAACGATCCGCGTGTGATCAGCTATATCGAGACTCTACTGACTGAAATCCAGCGCCGCGTCGAGGAGGAGACGGGCAAGCATGTGGGCGTCTATCAGGCTGCCCAGGATAGCGAATACTGCGAGTTTGCTGGTTTCCTTCTGGCCACGCGCGTCTCGATCTACGCCATGCGCGCCTGCTACAAAGAGGCCGCCCTGGAGTTGCATGAGATCAGCAAATATCCCGATCTGTCTGATCACGTCAGGGAGGTCATGCGCCGTATAGACCGGAATCGGTCCAACCCGGACGAAGCGCCCTTCGCGCCTCCCGCCGACTGTTAGCCTCCTGCCCACCACCCCTCCACACCACGCGCATGGACTATTTGCATTGGATATTTCTCGCCCTCTACATGACGCTTGCCGTCGCCGCCATGGTCACCATCCTGCTCGACAACCGTCAGCCGGCCAAGACCATGGCCTGGGTGCTCGTGCTGATGTTCCTGCCCGTGGTGGGCATCATCCTTTACTTCTTCTTCGGACAGAACGTGCGCAAGGAGCGTGCCATCTCCCAGCATAGCCTCGACCAGCTTTCGCGTCGGTCGATGCTGGAGTCTCACGCCCAGGCCAGCCTGAAGATTCCTCCGCTCTACCAGCGCCTCGTCCATCTCTTTGACAGTCAGGATTTTGCCCCTGCTTTCCATCGCAACGAGACCGAGATCTACCTCAACGGCTACGAGTTTTTCCCCCAGTTGCTCCGCGACATCGCCTCGGCCCGCGACCATATTCACCTCGACTTCTTCCTCTTCGAGGATGACCCCTTGGGCCGCCTCGTGAGCGACGCCCTGATCGCCAAGGCTGCCGAGGGCGTGGAGGTGCGCGTCATCCACGACGACGTGGGTTGCTGGAGCGTCCCTTCCCGCTTCTATGAGCGGATGCGCGAGGGTGGGGTGGAGGTCCATGCCTTCATGCCCGTCCGCTTTCCGGCCTTCACCAGCAAGGTCAACTACCGCAACCATCGCAAGATAGCCGTCTTCGACGGGCGGGTGGGCTATGTTGGCGGCATGAATATCGCGCTCCGCTACGTGAAGGGCCTCGGCGCACAGGCCTGGCGCGACACGATGGTGCGCATCCATGGCAATGTCGTCTATGGACTCCAGCGCGCTTTCCTGGTCGATTGGTTCTTCGTCGATCGCACGCTCATCACGGACCGCCGCTACTACCCCGAGTTTCCCTTGCCCCAGACGGAGTGTCTCGCCCAAGTCGTCACGAGCAATCCCATCGACCCCTGGCCGAAGATCGAGCAAGGCTTCGTCCGCGTCATCCATAGTGCGCGGCAGTATGTCTATATCGAGACCCCCTACTTCCTGCCTACCGAGCCCGTCCTCTTCGCCCTCCGCACGGCCGCCCTCTCGGGGGTGGATGTGCGCCTGATGATTCCGCGCAAGGCCGACTCCAAGTTTGTGGCCTGGGCCAGCCGCTCCTTCGTCAAGGAGATAGCCGACGCGGGCGTCCGCGTCTTGTTCTACGACCGTGGCTTCAACCATAGCAAGCTCCTCGTGAGCGACGACCTCCTGGCGACCATCGGTTCCACCAATGTCGATTTCCGTAGTTTTGAGCACGATTTCGAATCCAATGTGTTTTTCTATGACCAGGCCATGGCCCTCCGTGTCAAGCAGGTCTTCCTCGACGATGAGGCCGACAGCATTCCCCTCGACCAGCTACGCGAGGGCGCTTCCCGCGGCCTTCTCCTCCGCCTCTGGGAGTCGTTGGTCCGCCTGATGAGTCCGCTCATGTAGCATGAATGGAACCTTCGCGGGGACAATCCCTGCTGAGTAGGGGAAAACAACAAATACAACATTTACAACAAGTTACAACTTTGCACGCTTCGCGTGTTGCAATCCTGCTGCAAGGTGAACAACAAAATACAACAAGGGTTCCATGAATGGAACCTTCGCGGGGACAATCCCTGCTGAGTAGGGAAAAACAACAAATACAACATTTACAACAAGTTACAACGCTTTCGATAAGCCATGCGCAAAACCGAGCTCGCTCGAGCTTTGCCATGGCGAGAAAGGGTACCATGAAATGGAACTTTGCACGCTTCGCGTGTAGCAATCCTGCTGCAAGGTGAACAACAAAATACAACAAGGGTTCCATGAATGGAACCTTCGCGGGGACAATCCCTGCTGAGTAGGGAAAACAACAAATATAACATTTACAACAAGTTTCCCTGCTGAGTAGGGGAAAACAACATCCTTGCTGTCCTGGCGAAGCGTTGTTCATAGTTGTTTCCCTTGCAGCAATCCTTGGTCAGCATGGGCCTCGAAGAGGCGATGTCCCCGCGAAGCGTTGTTCAAAGTTGTAAAAGTTGTTCAAGTTGTTTTCCCAATTTAGCTGGCCGTGTTGTAAAAATACGACGTTTCCTGCTGCTCCAAATATAGGATGCAACCTTTATTCTTCCTTCTTCTCCTTCTCCGCCTCCCGCTCCATGGCCTTGGAGGAGGCGAGACTAAACTCGCAGCCGCAGTAGAGCTGGTTGTAGAATTGATACTCCTTGAGCAGTTGGTTGCGCCGTTCCTGCAGTCCGTCCTTGCGCCAGTTTTGAGCCCAGAAGGTCGTGCCAGGGACGGCCTCGGCTGCTGCCAGACCGGCCGCGTTCACCTGCTCCAGGTCCTTCCATCGTGAGGAGGCGAGCGTCGTGGCAAAGAAGCCGATTCCGGTCTGCTGCGCCATGTGGGCCGTGGCCAGCATGCGGTAGGCAAAGCACGCCTCGCAACGACGTCCGCGCTCGGGCTCGCGCTCCAGCCCTTTCATGGCCTCCCGCCAACTGGCGTGGTCGTAGTCGCCGTCTATCCAGCGTAGGCCCAGCGTCTCGGCGTGGCGCTTGCTCTCCTCCTTGCGTATCTCGTATTCGCGCGCCGGGAAGATGTTAGGATTGAAGTAGAAGATCGTGGGGCGCACGTCGTGTGCCATCAACCATTCGACGATGGCTGACGAGCAGGGCGCGCAACAGGCGTGGAGCAACACTTCTCCCGCTATGCCCTCGGGTAGGATAATATGGCTGCGTTTCTTTTTCAAAGCGAGCTGTTTTGGTTGGTTTCCCCTTATAAGCAGGTATCATGGTGAAGAAAAGGGCGCGCGGCTTCTTTCTTCTGCCGATAAATCACTAATTTTGCACCCTATGGAGAAAGGAAAGATGGCCTTAGGCCGCCCTCATATCGCCATTGTCGATCCCAACGTGTTGGCCACGATAGGATTGCGCCAGCTCTTGCAGACCGTGGTGCCGATGATGGCCGTGGATGTTTACCCCACCTTCGACGCCTTCCTTGCCGGGGGCGGTGAGGGCTGCTACCACTATTTTGTGGCCCAGTCCGTGGCCGTGGCCCACCACCTTTGGTTTATGGACCGCCGCCGCAAGACCCTCGTGCTGACCCTCTCCTCCGACCCCCACTCCCAGTTGGCTGGCTTTCGCCACCTCTGTGTGGGCGTGGCCGAGGAGGCGCTCGTCTGCGAGGTGCTGCGCCTTGTGCAGCAAGGCCACTCGGGCGGTCGCAACCTGCCGACGGCCGAGACCGACGCGCCGCGTCCCACTCTCACCCCGCGCGAGGTGGAGGTGCTCTCGCTCGTGGTCCGCGGACTGATGAGCAAGGAGATCGCCGACCGCCTCCATATCAGCCTGCCGACCGTCAACACCCATCGCAAGAATATCTGCGAGAAACTGGGCGTGAAGAGCGTCCCCGCCCTCACCGTCTATGCCGTCATGCACGGCTATGTGGAGCTGCGCCAAATAGAAGGCAAGGGCTGACCTTTTCTCTTGCGTCAATACCCGTTGGGCTGGCGTCAATACACGCGGGGGCCGAAGATGGCCGTGCCCACGCGCACCTGGTTGCTCCGGCACGTGACGGCTATCTGGTAGTCGTGGCTCATGCCCCAGGAGCGGACGCAGAAGCGAGGGTCGTCGGCAAAATAGCGTGCCTTCACCTCGTCGAAGAAGTCGGCTGCCGTGAGCATCTCGCGGCGTATCTGGTCCTCGTCCTCCACGTTGGATGCCATCATCATCAGGCCGCTGATGTGTACGTTCTTCATCTCGCGCCATTCTCCCGCCTCCAGCAGCTCGCGACAGGCCTCCAGGGTCAGTCCATACTTCGTCTCCTCCTCGGCGATATGGAGTTCGAGCAAGACGTCGATGACGCGGTCGTGCTTCGCCGCCTGCTTGTTGATCTCGCGGAGCAACTTGGGCGTATCTACCGCCTCCACCATCGAGATATAGGGCGCGATATACTTCACCTTGTTTGTCTGCAGGTGGCCGATGAAGTGCCATTGGATGTCCTTCGGCAGCGTCTCCACCTTCTGGCGCAACTCCTGCTCATGGCTCTCGCCGAAGATGCGTTGTCCCGCCTCGTAGGCCGGCAGGATATACTCGTTGGGATGATACTTGCTGATGGCCACCAGCTCCACCCCCTCGGGCAGATGGCCGAGCACCTCTTTTAAGTTTTTTGCTACATCTACCATCGTATGCTTCCTCCTATATGATTATGATGAAACAGTCTTCTGTCTTATTGGAAAACAGGAATACTGTCTTATTGGAAACTGGAATAACTGGAATACTGGAACAATTGGAATACTGGACCAATTGGAATATTGGAATACTGGAATGTTGGAACAATCCTACTGCTCCTCGTATTCCGGCTTCGCCTCCTCGTTTTGTCCCTCGGCCTTGGCGCGGTTGTCGTGCTCGAAGACGTCCATCACCTTGGTGTCGGCAATGGCGGTAATCTCGTAGTCGATCATGGTCGATCCCATCACCTCGTCCACATGCTTCACGGCCCCGCTCACCGAGGCCGCCTGTACGAGATAATAGACGCTCGTGCGCTTCTCCTTCTGCGTCTTGTCGTCGAGCGTGATAAATGCCAGCTTGCACTTGAACCACTTGTCGTCGCCATCGGCGTCGCTGAAGAAGATCTCGCCATAGGTGGCCGGCGTAATGGCCTTCACCTCAAACTCTCCGTTGATATACGCGCCCATCTCCTTGGTGATGGCCTCCTCGGCCTCGCCGAAGGTGTAGGCATCTACCACGTAGGTCTCCGTGGTTTTCTTGTTCTGTCCGTCCTCCATCATCTTGTCGTAGCGGACGCGGGTCTCAAACCAGTTGGCTGTTCTGCTTCTCATTATATATATGTATGTTTTCTTTTTTATCTGATCTCTTGTCTTGCGTGGGCCCGTCCCGCTTGCCGAGATAGGCCCCGAAAAGTGGTGGCTACCCCTCGGGGAGACCGCTTTCGACCTGCAAAAGTAGCAAGAAAATCCCACAAATGACCCGCGGGGGCAAAGTTTTTCGCCTTTGCCTTTGCCGTTTGGCCGAATTGGTGTAACTTTGTGGCAAAATACAAGTTTCATACAAGAGTCAATCCCCGTGTAATCGGGGTAACCGTATTAAATAACTAAAAGAATTATGCCGGAAATCTCAGCACGTGGCCTTATTGTGCCCGAATCGCCTATCCGCAAGCTCGCACCCCTGGCCAATGCAGCCAAGGCGCGCGGCACGAAAGTTTATCACCTGAACATCGGCCAGCCCGACGTGCATACGCCGCAATGTGGTCTCGACGCTCTGAAGAAGGTCGATGCCAAAGTGTTGGCCTATTCGCCCAGCCAGGGCATTGAGAGCTATCGCAACAAGCTCGTGGGCTACTACGCCAAGCACAACATCAATCTGGTGCCCGACGACATCATCGTCACCACGGGCGGCTCCGAGGCCTTGCTCTTTGGCTTCATGTCCACCCTCAACCCTGGCGACGAGATCATCATCACCGAGCCTGCCTATGCCAACTACATGTCCTTTGCCCTGATGGTGGGCGCCAAGGTGCGCTCCATCCACACGAGCATCGACAATGGCTTTGCCCTGCCCGCCGTCGAGGAGTTTGAGAAACTCATCAACGCCAACACGCGTGCCATCCTGATCTGCAACCCCAACAACCCCACGGGCTATGTCTATACCCGCGAGGAGATGGAGCAGATCCGCGACATCGTGAAGAAGCACGACCTCTACCTCTTCGCCGACGAGGTCTATCGCGAGTATATCTATACCGACGAGCCCTACACCTCGGCCATGCACCTGGAGGGTATCGAGAACAACGTCATCCTCGTCGATTCCGTCTCCAAGCGCTACTCTGAGTGTGGCATCCGTATCGGCGCCATCATCACCAAGAATACCGAGGTGCGCAAGGCCGTGCTGAAGTTCTGCCAGGCCCGTCTCTCTCCCCCCTTGATGGGTCAGATCATCGCCGAGGCCTCTCTGGAGGCTCCCGAGAGCTATATCGAGGGCGTGCAGAAGGAGTATGTGGAGCGTCGCAACTGCCTCGTCAATGGTCTGAACCAGATCCCGGGCGTCTTCTCTCCGATGCCGAAGGGCGCGTTCTACACGGTCGCCAAGTTGCCCGTGGACAATGCCGAGAAGTTCTGCCGCTGGCTCCTGGAGGAGTTCTCCTACGAGGGCGAGACCGTCATGATGGCCCCCGCAAGCGGCTTCTACAGCACCAAGGGTGCCGGCCTCGACGAGGTGCGCCTGGCTTATGTGCTCTGCTGCGACGAGCTGCGCAAGGCCCTTGTCTGCCTGGAGAAGGGCCTGGAGGCTTATCCCGGCCGCGTGAAGTAAGTCTATCGCATTCCCCTTATAGGGAGCGGGGAGTCGCCCAAGGAGCGGCTCCCGGCTCCTTTCCCTTTATATGATGCCGGACGATTGTGGTCCGGCCTGCTACGCATTCATCTCAATAGAAACACTATGAATTTCCCCCTGTTTATCGCACGCCGTATCTACGGCAAGGGAGCTGGAAGTCAGAAGGTGGCCAAGCCTGCCATCCGCATCGCCACGGCAGGTGTGGCCATCGGTCTGGCCGTGATGATCGTCACGGTGAGCGTGATCCTCGGTTTCAAACATACGATCCGCGACAAGGTCGTGGGCTTCGGAAGCCATATTACCGTGGCCAATATCGCCAGCCTGATGTCCTCCGACCAGTATCCGATACAGATGGACGACTCCATGACGACCGTCCTCCGCGCCATACCGGGCGTGCGCCACGTGGAGCGCTATGCGATGACACAGGGCATCCTCAAGACCGACGACGACTTCCTGGGCGTGGCCCTCAAGGGTGTCGGTCCTGAATACGACACGACCTTTATCCACCAAAATATGGTGGAGGGGTCGATTCCCCATTTCTCCGACTCCTCCTCTACGCAGCAGCTGCTCATCTCGAAGACCATTGCCGACCAGTTGCGCGTGAAATGTGGGGAGCGCATCTTCGCCTATTTCATCAACCACCAAGGGGTGCGCACGCGCCGTTTCACCATCACGGGCATCTACGAGACCAACCTCAAGCAGTATGACCAGCAGATGTGCTTCACCGACCTCTATACTGCCAACCGCCTTAATGGCTGGCAGGACGACCAGTATAGCGGGGCGGAGATGCTGGTCCACGACTTCGGCCAGATCGACGAGGTGGAGCACCAGGTCGTGAAGCGCGTCAACCGCACCACCGACCACTATGGCGAGACCTATTCCTCCGCCACGGTCACGGAGATGAATCCGCAGATCTTCTCCTGGCTGGAGCTGATGGACCTCAACGTCTGGCTCATCCTCGGACTGATGATCGCCGTGGCGATCGTCACGATGGTCTCAGGCCTGCTCATCATCATCCTGGAGCGCACGCAGATGATTGGCGTACTCAAGGCCCTGGGAGCCAAAAACCAGCAGGTGCGCCACGTCTTCCTGTGGTTTGCCACGTTCGTCCTGGCCAAGGGCTTGCTTTGGGGCAACGCCTTGGGCCTGGGCCTCATCGCCCTCCAGCACCTCACGGGCTTCGTGCGCCTCGATCCCCAGACCTACTACGTCAGCACGGTCCCCGTGGAGATCTCCTGGCCCATCGTCCTGGCCCTCAACGTGGCCACGCTCCTGGTCTGCGTTGCCGCCCTCGTCGTCCCCTCCTTCCTCGTCTCTCGTATCCATCCCGCCAAGAGCATGCACTACGAGTAGGGCCTCTTGTCCTTACCATTTGCGGGTCTCCCGCATAGATTCCCCTCCCACGACAAAGGGCTGGATCCCGATTCGGAATCCAGCCCTTTGCCTTTATAGATGATCAGCTGCTATGGCAGCCGAGGGGAGTATTAATCGTCGCCCCAATTTTTGCTGTTCGATTGTCCCCACAAGTCTTTGTAATCGTCTTTGGACGTCTCCTCGCCGAACACACCAAAGCGGTCGATGCACTCTCCGTTGGGCTGGCCTTTTAAGACGCTGGCTGTCTGTAAGGTTGCGTCGCAGAGGGAGTCGAGGATGATCACATCTATCTTGGGAGCGATATAAATCTTCTTCATTTTGTGTCGCTGTTATTGTCGTTTTGTTATTTGATAATGACTTTCTTTCCGTTTACTACATACATTCCCTTGGGCAAGCCCTCCAGGCTATTGTCGCGGCGCACCATCTGTCCGTTCATGTTGAATACGCCATCTATTCCACGCTTGTAGGATGTGCAGTCGGTGCTGCCGTGTATGTCGGCGATGCCCGTGGTGCTGTCTTCCACTCCGTCGATGAGTAGCGATAGTTGGCTCGGTTTTCCAGTAGCATTGCCTGTCAGCTCAAACCAGCAGCGGAACGCCTTCAGTCCGTATGAATACGGCTTGCCGTCGTTCATATTGCCGTGCGGCACCTGTATCAGCTTTCCCTTATACATGAAGTAGTCACCGTTGAGGTCGTCTCTGCCCGAGATTATCTTGCCATTGTCGTATGTCTTCGCCATTGTGCCTTTGCAGGTCATCGTGCCATGGTTGCCGCCGGTGGCAGAGAAGATTGTTTTTGACTCCCAATTGGTGGTGTTTACATACTCATTCAGCTTCTCCCTGTCGAGCGACACCATCGTGATGTTGTAGTGGTCGGCTTTCAAGGTCTTCGTCAGTCGGTTGTTTCGGTCGGAAGACGGTTTGTAGTCAGTGCCCAGCCACTCGCTATTATCCTCGCCCTCTGTTGTGTAGAAACGATCTACGGTATATGGTGCCGAGCGCACCTCGGTATAGGGAGGATAGACGATATACGGCTCGAAAGCCTTGACCATCACCGAGTCGTCGTTTTGGGGCTCCACGGTCACAAACTGCACGCTATTCTCCGTCAGCGCCGCAAGTTTTGCCACCTTTACGGCGTCTCCGAACGTACGCTTCATCTGTCCCCACGTCAGATCTACGGGCAGAATGAGCGAGTTCCACATATTGTCGTTCAGCTTGCGGTTCAGATGCAGCACGCTGTTCTTGTATTCGTCTGCAGCCTCGGTCAGATAGCGCAGGTCGGTAGACTCCTCGTCGAGAATCAGCTCCGGGTTGCGTCGCGGTCCGGCATAAAGCAGCTTGAAGTTGTCTACGGCGGTCAGCTCATTGGCGTCAACCTCCGACTTGTTTGTAGGGTCTACGTAGAAGCCTATGCGGAGAGTCACGGGATTTTTGCTAGATATACTGTCATCGTCGAGACATATCTGCACCTGGTTTTCATACTCTCCCTCGAAGAAGGCATGTCCGATACCGGCTTTATCGTATGTCGTGCCAAGCGCCTCGGCATCAGCCTGACTGATGCCGTTGAAAGCTGCTGTTGAGTATTTCTCGTTAATCGGATTGCCGTGGGCATCGAGCTCCGTAATGAACAGGTTTGCAAGCGGTCCTTCGTTCTGCTTGATGTTCTCCGAGCTGTTCGATGTGCTGAATCCGTTGCATCGCAGCAGGTACCATCCTCCCTTGTGTACCTGCACGTCCTGATAGAATGTGAAGCCGCGCAAGCCTTTGGTGTAGCAATAGAAATACTGGCCGTGGTCGCGCTGATGATCTTCTGTATAGTGTACCCAGCTATTGGAACCTGTACTCTCTACCATGTCATGCGTCTTATACATATTTTCGTCTCCGAAGCGCACGTGGCTTTTCCAGTCTGTTGGCAGATCATTAACCTTTACCTGTGATGAGCCATTTTGTAGCGTCCGCATTATTAGCTCTGAAATTCGGACATGTAATAAGGAAAGAGGCATCGACAGGCGACTTCATATATGCAGGGTTTGTGTTGAAGATCAGGTAATACTCATTCATTGTAATGACCTTCCACTCCTGATTCTTGTATTCCTGGGTCTCCGTGGCTATGCTTGTCTGATAATCGCAAAGCTTGTTCTCGTCGTTAGGATAAGCTGTGAGATAACCTAATAGGTTTTTATTACCGATTTTGACGAGATATACCTTGTTGGTTTGTGAATAGTCATTGGCTTTTTCAAATCTGATAGCGCTTTTCTCTCCATCATATGTGTCCATAAACACCTGGCCATATCTATTGTCGATTCCCAAATATGGTCGACTTTTAGAACCTTTCACTTTGCTCTCCAGAAAATGCGTTTTTGAACCTTCATTCCATGCCATATAAATGGGATATGGTGAAACATCCAATGAGGCATGGATTCCCCACATACCGCCAACGCTTAGAAACTTTTTGGCACCGACGTTATACAGACACACAATCTTATCTCCGTCGGTTTCAGCCGTTCCTTTGCTTGTACAAATTGCTGGCGAAGGATCAATGCCATAAAGTTTGTCAACACTTTCAATAGTATTTCCTGTTCCGTTATTTTCTGTCGCTTTATTTTGTGCCGAAGCCTGCCCTATGGGGACAAGAATCCACACGAGTAGCAGGGCTGCGAAAAGTTTCCAAAGGCTGGATGATGCCTTGGAAGATTGCAATGTTGTTGTTCTCATAAAAATGAATCCTGTGTATAAACTAGTTTTGATTTATTTCTCTGTCCGAAGGGCATGGCGCTGCAGAGCCGGCTCCTATGGTGATAGAAGCTACTCTGTTTGCTAAGTCCTTGTCGAATGGTAATAATGGGGGTTGTGGTCAATCAAGCCACTGGCGTATCCCGAAGATATCCTTCCCTCCTTTGCGTCTCTATGGTGTGTGTGGCGCGAAGATCTGCCTAAAAACGACCGATCCGGGCCTTGTCTCCATTTTGACGGCGCAAAATTACTGTAATTTCTCTAAACTGCCAACTTTTTATCTGTTAATTTTTATTGTTTTCATTCCAAAAGCCTGTTTTACCCCCCCCCGTTCTTGATCTGCATCAATCTCTAAGTCTTGTTTGTTCGCCAGTCTTGGAATGGTAATAACGCGCTTTTGGTGATGAAAGCTTCCTCCCTCCTGCCGTCTTCTCCTCGTGTCTTCTGCCCTCTTTTGCCCTCTTCTGTCTTATTCCCTTTCTTCGGTAAGCCTTCGGGATTTCTTCGGGGTAGCGCATCTTATTACTGTTGCCGGACAGGCTACAAGCTCTTACAGGAACGTTCTCCTGCTATCCTTTCTCGTCATGGCAAAACTCGAACGAGCTCAGTTTTGCTCATGGCTTATCGAAAGCGTTGTTACTGAACTTTCGTATGTGATTCAACTACGGGCTGAAGGCCCAAAAGCTCCTAGGAGGGTGTGTCAAAACTCCCAATATAAATAAAAAAAACTCGTTGT
>OLFU01000808.1_pt1 | contig 34703 bp, 40 predicted proteins | sample 1605161 | NCBI WGS metagenome assembly OLFU01 (sample SAMEA3888914, study PRJEB22519) | human gut metagenome | biome: human gut; feature: human-associated habitat; material: faeces | place: Denmark | collected 2011
CCGGTTTTTCTGATGGTGAAAAATCCGGACATGAAACCGGATTTTCCGAAGGACATAAATCTGGATTTTCTGAAGGTCGTGAATCCGGATTTTCCGAAGGACAAAACCATGCTGCAATTGAAACTGCCAGAAGGATGCTGCAATCGAACAAATTTACGATAGAAGAGATTGCAAAATTTTCAGGCTTGTCTCAACAGGAAGTAGAAACTATTTCTTCTGACGCATAAGAAGAAGCAAGCCGCCACAAATGTGGCGGCTGAATCTAAACATTCAGCCACCTTGATACCGGCAGACAACGGTATGGACGCTTCAAATATATTCATTTTTCTTTTGCTCTACTTACTCTTTTTCACATTAAAAACGCATACCTATTTTACCATTTCTATTTCTTTCCCATATGTCATAAACAAATGAATAAATTTATCTTTGCTATCATATGGTAGATAGAGAATAATCCTATTTATCGCTTTTTTTCGAGGTGAACGTTCTTTTCTTTTTTCACTTTTCCAGATGGTCTTTTTTTCTCCCTTTCCATCAATGCATATCGAATTTAGTTCTTCACTATAGGAAATTCCTTTTATTGCATCCCATTTCATTGAATTGATCTCATCCCTGATCCCCAATTTGTCATTGTAATCAATCAACGAATGTGTTAACACAACTCCCTCAGAATCCACTTCAAAAAATGCCACCGTTAAAATATAGGTACTTGTTTTCTTTCCACCTGTATTAGACAAATTGTATACCACTAAGCCTAAAACGGATACTGATATGCCACCGACTCCTCCTGCAATAAGAAAAGAGCCAATTAAAACGATTGCAAACAAAACCCCCGCAATAACCGAAAAAACTTTTTTCCCACTTTTCGCTTCTTTCCCCATGTATACTTTATTAATAAATTCAATCTTGTTTTCCATACGCACCTCCAGACTACATTGCATGATTTGTATATACAATCCCTTATCAATAATCTTTTGTTTCAAACTTTAATCCTGATTTTTCAGATAAAGTTCGTTTAAACTCATCAAAAGCGTCATAATAATAACCTATTGAAACCTTAATTTCATCTGAACATTCCCTGTTATAAACTGATACTCTTCCATTTTGAAATAACTCAAATGGATAATGTCCTATTATCCTGATCATACTTATATTAGGATAGTCAATAAGGTCTTCTATTTCTTTATACTTAATTTGATATGTCCAATTACCCGGCACACCACCATAATCTGTAAAAGAAAATGTAAAGCCTTCATCATCATAAAAAAGTTGTTCTTCTTTATACATCTCATATGATACGCTTGAATTATTTCTAATTATCTTATAATAGATTATTGCTACACACAATGGTATCAATGCTGTACTACACCACACACCTGTAACTATTAAAATTATATCATCGTCATTAGAAAACAAACTATCTACCAATGCAATTAATGCTGCCACTTCTGGTATAGCAGCAAAAATGTCAATAAAAATAATTCTCTTTATTTTTGCTTGAATCCATTCATGTGTATTTTTATATCCCCGCCCGACAATTTTCTTTTTTAATTTTTTATTTACCCTTAACTCTTTCACTCTGCTTTCCCCCTTTTTTTCCGGCATTCTCTGCATTTTGGGATGCTTTTCCAACATCAAAGCGGTAAACGCACTCTTCCTTGAAATCATAATAAAAAGATATTACGAAGCCTTCACCTGAAACGAAGGATCTTCCTCGATCAATTCAATAAATGCTTCTGCGACATCCGAATCAAACTGCGTGCCTTTTCCTTTTTCTAATTCCCCGATCGCATACTCCACGCTTAAGGCATCCTTATAAGCCCTCCGGGACACCATTGCATCAAAGCTGTCACACACTGCAAGGATCCTGCCTAAAAGCGGGATGTCCGTTCCCTTGACACCGCCCGGATAGCCTTTTCCATCATAGCGTTCATGATGGGATAAAACCGCCGGAATGACATAGTTCATATTCGGGAGGAAATGGATCATCTCAATGGAATTCTCCACATGAGTTTTCATTACCTCGTATTCCTCATCTGTCAGTTTGCCCTTCTTCTTTAAGATGCTTTCCGGGATACCGATTTTTCCGATATCATGGAGCAGACCTGCCACTTTTGCAGTCTGGATATCATCCTTTGGAAGCCCCATTTTTGCTGCAAGCTTCATCGCATACCCGGAAACATTCTCAGAGTGTTCAAAGGTGAACGAATCCTTGGCATCAACTGCTGCCATCAGCGCAAAAATCGTCGGCGTTACCTGCTCATAACCTTTCTCCCTGCTCTGTTCCTGTCCCTCAAAACTCTTCTCGTAAATCTCGATACGGTTTTTACCATTTCCTTTTGCATAGAAGGCTGCCCGTCTTGCCTGGCGGAATAATTTTCTTGCACTTTCTGCCATGTTTTTGTCCCATGCGATTCCAATGCTGAACGTAATCGGCTGGATGACTTTTGGCTTATCTTCTTTCTGTTCTAATATCGTATTCTGTATCAGCCGCGCAAACGACAATAGTATTTCTTTTCTGCTTTCTTCCGCAATAATAAGAAATTCATTGGAACCGACACGGAATACCGACATTTTGTCACTGCAGAGGTTCTGCACCTGGGATGCGCTCCACTTCAGGATCTGGTCTCCGGTCTCCTCGCCGTACAGATCATTATATAACTTGAAGTTATCCATATCCAGATATATCATTCCTGTAGGATGTTCCTTTATGTCCAGATTTTTTATAAATTCACTGCAATAGCTGCGGTTATACAGACCTGTCAGTTCATCATGAATGGACACCTGATATACTTTTTCATAGGCACTGATATTTTTTAATGCGCCGGATACGCTGTTTGCGATCTGCCGGATACAGTCCGCCTCATCATAGATCAGCCTGTTTTTTCTGTGAAGCTCCACATATAAAAATCCATAAATTTTATCGTCATACTTAAAAACTGCGATCTCCGGTTTTTTATGAATGCCGCCGGTGCCGCAGAATGACCTCAGCCTTGCCTCCTCCTCTGTGTCCAGCACCCGGTCTCCGTCTGCCGTACACTCCACAAAATGGTCATCTCTTTTTTCAAAAATACGTGCATACGAGTCCGGTACTGCCGAACTGACGGTGCTTCGGATTTTCTGGTACAGTTCTTTTTTATTCAGGATCGAGGCCGCCATATCCTGAAATTCCACAAGGCTCTCCACAATGTGTTTTTTCTTCTGGTACAGGATACGCTCCAGCCATTTTCTGGCATAGCTCATGACCAACACCATCCAGAGGCACTGCAGAACGACAAACACTGTGATAAACTGTCTGGTAAAGCTGTCCGTCTGGCCGATCACATGGTCAATGTTTGGCTCCAAAATAATCATTGGAAGAAACGCTACAACTACTGCGATCAAATATACGGCACCTGTTGTCGCACGCATGGAGAATGAGAACAGATACTGTTTATAAATAATGTATACAAAACAGACCGCCATTCCCACTCCGCCAAGGGTATCGAATGGGAAATCACCGCTCCATGGCATCACGCACAGAATATTTCCACCCATGATGAGCAGTGTTCCTATTAATAATGGGCCGAGTTTTTTCCGGTACTCTAATTGTTCCCCGATTTTTTTGTGGGCAAGCAGCGTTACATACACTAACAGAAATATCTCTGCTGCTGCCAGCAACCAGATGCCTGTTTTTGCATGATAATGGTAGGATATACCGCCATTCGCCATGATCTGCACTTCCGGCGGTGGAAGAATACAACCGGTAAAAACATTCAGCAGGACAGCTGATACTGTCACAGCCATGCAGCCATACAGAAATCTGTCCTTTCCCCTGATATCAAGATAATGGAACAAAAAATCATATATCAGTATCGGGATCGTAAAAAGTCCCATCAATGACACATGATACCAGAACTGTATCCCCGGACTGATCTGCAGTCTCATGAGCACAGCGCCGCCTGTCCAGGACAATAATGCCGACAGTATTGCCTTGAGATCTCTTACTTCTGATGATTTCTCTGCAACATTCAGAAAACAGAATAGTAAAAACAGATAGCATATGAGTGCAGCCATTGGAATACCAATATATATATTTTTGATCAACACCAGATTCATGAAATGTTCCATTTTTCATTCTCCTTCGTGTGAAATATCATATTTCCATACGCGGTCTGCCGTCAGATACTGTCTCTGTACTCAGACATATATCATTATGTTACCATATTTTTACATTTCATACAAGAATCTGCACGCTTGTCCATTTCCGTTTCGGATCTGTCCCTGTTCCGTTTCAGTTTCCCTGCCGGAAGCTGTTTTTCTCCTTCGTAAGTTCCAGCATAAGCATAAGCACACTCCATTTCCGGTTCGATGGTGTAAGGACTGCTTTATAGTCAACCGGAATCTGTTTCCGGCGCAGTTCAAACAGTATTTTGTCAAAATGCTTTTCATTCACACCGCAGAATACCATAAGGCTCTCCTGTGGTGCGCTGCCGGTAAATGGTGCTGTGAGCACGTTCTTTTTTCCCTCTGCGAGATCCCCGATACTCTGCCGCAAATCTGTGGTTTTGATCTCCTCCAGGCGGATTTTCATTGGCGCAAGCAGCTGTTTTACCGCTTCTTTTTCTTTTACCTGATAGATTAATATTTTTTCCATGTTTTTCTCTCCAGACTTAAGAAAAGCCAAACACAAAATATGTCTGGCTTTTTCTTTCATTCTATCATTTTTTATAACACTTCTTCAATAATTTTCTTTAAAGTGCCGGCAGAACTTTGCAGTTTTTCTGTTTCCTCCTCATCGAGAGTGATCGGGATCCGGTTTTCCACACCGTGCGCTCCCACGATTGCCGGCATGCTTAAGGAAATATCGGAAATTCCAAATTCTCCGTGCATCAGATTCGATACCGGTAAAATGGATTTTTCGTCGCGGATGATCGCCTCGCAGATTCTGCGCACCGCCATTGCAACTCCAAAATAAGTCGCCTTTTTCTTTGCAATGATCTCGTAAGCACTGTTTTTTACATTCTCTGCAATACGCTCGGTCGCTTCGTCGTGGTTGAAGTGTCCACGCATCTCGCAGAATGTATTGATTGGCACACCCGAAACAGTGGCGCTGCTCCATGCTGCAAGCTCGCTGTCGCCGTGTTCGCCGATGATGAATGCGTGCACACTCCGGCTGTCCACATTCAGATGCTCTCCGAGGTTGTATTTTAATCTTGCAGTATCTAACACCGTTCCGGAGCCAAGCACCCTGTTTTCCGGGAAACCGGACAATTTCAATGCCGTGTAGGTCAGGATATCCACCGGATTGGAAACGATCAACAGGATTCCTCCGCAGTTTCTTTTTGCAATTTCCGGAATGATGGATTTGAAAATACCAACATTTTTCTGGACAAGGTCTAATCTTGTCTCATCCGGTTTCTGATTGGCGCCTGCTGTTACGATGATGATCGCTGCATCCACAATATCATCATAATCTCCGGCATAGATTTTCATTGGTCTTGCAAAAGGAAGTCCATGGCTGATGTCCAGCGCCTCTCCCTCTGCCCTGTTTTTATCAGCATCGATCAGAACCATCTCGGAAAACAGACCGCTTTCCATTAATGCAAATGCTGTTGCAGATCCTACAAAACCGCATCCGATCATTGCCACTTTTCTCTGATTTACGCTTGTTTCACTCATATTTTCGTCCTCTCTTTCTTTTTTCCGAAATATCTCCTGTAAGAGGAGACAACCGTAGAATTTTACTGTTATTCCAGGATTCTTCCGTCCGTAGAAATGGTCACTACCTGCCATGGAATGAATTTTCCACTGTTCTGCAGTGCTTTTTTCGCAGCCATCTCAATTCCGCCACAGCAAGGCACTTCCATACGTGTTATTGTAACAGATTTGATGTCATTGTTTTTGATAATTTCTGTCAACTTCTCAGAATAGTCCACATCATCTAACTTTGGACACCCGATCAGTGTCACATGGCTGCGGATGAATTTACGGTGGAAATCTCCGTAGGCGTATGCACTGCAGTCTGCTGCGATCAACAGCTTTGCGCCGTCAAAGTATGGCGCACGGACCGGTGCAAGCTTGATCTGTACCGGCCACTGAGTCAGTTCGGAACGGATTTCTCCTGCCGCCTGCAGTTCTGCGCTTCTGTCTGCATCTGCCTCTCTCCGGATGGCTCTCGCCTGACTTCCCGGACATCCGCATGGTGTCTTTGCCGCCTCTTTGCTCTTTTTATGCTCTTCCACTGCCTTCTCATCATAAGCTGCTGCCTCACGCTCCACAAAATGGATCGCATCTACCGGACAGGCCGGCAGACAGTCGCCGAGACCGTCACAATAATCATCGCGCATAAGCTTCGCTTTTCCATTCACCATTGCGATCGCTCCTTCATGGCATGCCTCTGCGCAAAGACCACATCCTACACATGCTTCCTCGTCGATCTCTATAATTCTTCTTACCATCTTCCATTCCTCCTGTTGTCTGCATATCTATTATTTGTTTCATTTGACTTTCTATGTGCATACTAATATAATAAAGAAAATTTTTCTGTTGTTTTTACAACGTAATTATGTTTTATTCTACGAACATACATTAGAAGGGAGTTTCTATGACAAACGACGATCTGCTTTTATTACAGACCTCTGTATTCACAGGGATCACAACCGATGAGATCAGGGACATGCTCTCCTGCCTCTCTGCACGGGAGACGACATTTATCAAAGACGAGATCATTTTTTCCTATGGGGAAACCATCACAGGCATCGGCATTGTGCTGGAGGGGAGTGTACACATTGTAAAAGAGGACTTCTGGGGCAATGCCAACCTGATGGCAGAATGTGCCCCGGGCGATATTTTCGGGGAAGCCTATGCGATCAATTCCACTGAACCGCTGGAAATGAATATTTTTGCTGCTTCCACCTGCCGCATTTTGTTTCTGGAGGTCTCTAAGATTCTGACGGTCTGCCCATCTGCCTGTGCGTTTCACAACCGGCTGATCCGCAATCTTCTAACGTTAGTGTCCCGGAAAAATTTCCAGTTAAACCGCAAGTTAGAACATATGTCCAAGCGCACCACCAGAGAGAAACTGCTCTCCTACCTGTCCATGGAGTCAAAAAAAGCCAATGCTTCAACCTTTACCATTCCATTCAACCGCCAGCAGCTTGCCGACTATCTCTCTGTCGACCGCTCTGCCATGTCCAATGAATTGTGCAAATTGAGAGATGCCGGCATTTTGGAATTCAACAAAAATACCTTCACGATTTTTGAGAAAAACGATTAAAAGAAACGCTATGATGCTATTTCCTGCACCATAGCGTTTTTTCAGATTCCATTCTCCTTCAGGTAATCCACCCAGATCCCATATTTTGAACCATACAGATGAATGTCGTCGAACGTCAGACTGCTCTTTAAGTTGCCTTCCTCATCGCATACGACCTCATTCATGTCAAGGTAAAAAATATTTTTTCCGTCTGCGAGTGCAGCGATCCGCTCATTCCGCTGCTCGATCCCCACATTGTTAAAGATCGGATCTTTATCACTTTTTTCTTTTGCAACCTTCATGATCCCCTGAACGAAGATCACAGCGTCCGGCTGCAGTTCCCGGAATTTTTCCACTGAATCCTCATAGGCTGTCATGAAACCATCCAGTGTTCCCCTTCCCATCTCATTGATCCCGATCTGGAAATAGATTTTCCCGTATTTTTTTGCCTTAAGCGCTTCCTCTAATGTCACTTTTTCCCCGTCCACTTCACAGAACTTTTCTGTCCAGAGGTTGTATACGTTCATGCCGACGGTCGCATAAAAAGTGCTGTCATCGAGTCCGCCGTAATCATGAAGTCCCACGGTTCTCGAGTCACCGATAAACACTGCGTCCGAGAAGTACCCGGCGTCCACCGCATGAAAGCTTCTTACTTCCTCCTGCTCTGTCTCCGCCACTGTCTCCGTTTCTGCCATACTCTCCGTTCCCTCTGCGGCAGGTTCTGTGCTCTCAGTCGCGGATATCTGCTCCTCATCTCTTCTCAGTTCTGCCAGATGTTCCCATTTATCCCAGAGTGACTCATGGTCGCTGCTCCATGGGTAAATCCCATCGTGTATGCCCTGCATGACCAGAACAAAGTACGGTGTTTTTACCGGATCGACCGTATAACGGCTGTAAATCGTATCTTTTCCCAGAAATCCTATCGCTGACAGGATTGCCCAGCCAGCTAAAATCAGAATGGTGATTTTGCAATATCTGATTTTTTTCATTTCTGCTCCTTCCTGTTATCTAAAAATTAAAGTATAAAAATGGATTGTTTGCAGATACCGCAAGGTAGTACATGCTGAGTGCAAAGATCACCGCAATTGCCAGCGTACCGAGCATCCCCCGCTTTATTCTTCCATAAATCACCGCCGGAACCGGAGTTGCAAAAAGAACTCCCATCGCCAGCAGGCTGTCATAATCTTTCAGATATTTGATGTAATCCATGGAATTGACCATGCCGGTATGTGCATTCACAAACGGAAACATACGTGTCAGATAAATTCCAAGCTGTTGAACATCCGTGATCGTAAATGCCATCCAGGTCACAGGCACAAACAGTAACAGATAGACATGTCCGATCACTTTGCTTTTCTGTAAAAATGGAAGCAAAAACAATTTTTCCAGAAATAAAGCCCCGAGCAGCATGCCGCCCCAGATCAGGAAATTATACCCTGCCCCGTGCCACAGCGCGGTCAGTATCCACACAGCAAAAAGGTTGAACATCGTCCGCAGTCTGCCTTTCCGGCTTCCTCCGAGCGGAATGTATACATAATCGCGGAACCACCGTCCCAATGTAATGTGCCAGCGGCGCCAGAACTCCGTCACTGATTTTGAGATATATGGAAAACGGAAGTTTACCGGAATCTGGAATCCTAACATTTTTCCGAGTCCGATCGCCATCATCGAATATCCTGCGAAATCAAAATACAGCTCCATGGAATATGCGACCGCACCCAGCCACGCCAACGGCGTTGAGATACTGTTAAACCCGATCGTCTGCACGTTGTTCCACAACATTCCCACCCGGTCAGCGATAATGACTTTGGATCCGAGTCCGATCACAAGGATACGGACGCCACTCTCAAAATCCCGTGCTGTCACCGTCCTTCTTTTCAGGCAGCTGCTCACCTCGGTATAGTTTACGATCGGTCCGGCGATCAGCTGTGGAAACATCGTCAGATAGGTTCCAAGGTTAACATAAGATTTTTCTGCCGGGACAATGCCACGGTACACATCGATCACATACGCTGCGATCTGGAAGGTGTAAAAACTGATCCCCAACGGCAGCTTCGTGGTCAGACCGCTGTATTTAAAGAAAAAGAGCATTCCGAAATCGTAGCAAAGTGCCAGAACAAGCAGTACTGCCTGTCTTCTGCCTCTTCCGTCCTCCGGTGTCTTATACATGCTGCGTGCGATCACATAGTTCACCGTGACTGACGCTAACAGCAACAGGACATACTGCGCCTCTCCATAGGTGTAGAAGGCAATGCTCCCCAAAAAGAGTACTGCGTTGCGGAACTTCTTCGGTGTGATAAAATATATGATTAAAAAAGCCGGCAGAAACCGGAACAAAAATTCAAAACTGCTAAATACCATACGTAATTCTTTCTCTCATTCTCCTGCTTGTGCTGCACGATCAACGTGCTTTTCTGCAAAAACTCTACCTGTTTTTCACAAAAAAATAACTGCCTGTTTTCTTTTTTTATTATATGCACAGACTGTTGTTATTATAGATGAAAAAAATAAATATTACCATATGATTAATTTTAAAAATATATTAAATTTTTCCTTTTACAATATGCTGATTTTACTGGTGTTTGAGAAAAATTGTTACTATTTTGTTACTAATACATAAAAAGATTTACCAATTAAAAATAATAAATACGGACACGAAAATAGCCGGCAGATAAGCTCTACCGGCTATGGTTTTATAATGATTCAAGACCTACTTTCCATGTATTCTTTCCAACAATTCCATCCGCTGTCAATCCGTGGCTTCTCTGCCAGGTCTTGGTCGACGCTTCTGTACCTCTGCCGAAATTGCCGTCTGCTGTCGCACCAATGATGATCTGCCATACCTTAACCACATTTCCTTTACTGCCTTTTCTGATCGTAGTCATATTATAACCCTCACTTTCTGATTTTGATGTATTTGTTGCTGCCACGGCTTTATTAAATAAAGCCTGCTCTGCCGACCTACGTCTTTTAAGTCCTGCAAGCACTTTCCCGTTTGCTTTACAGTACTGTGCCATCGCTGTAGAAATCTGCGATGTTGATCTGCCTGCACAAAGCTTTTTAAGATTACCAACTCCACAATTAAACGCAAATGACACCAGAGCGTCAAACTGATTCTGGTTGAGATTTGCGGTGATTGGCACATACACGGAATTATTAACGTATCCCTCAAACTTCGTAATATCCTGCTTTAAATATGCATCTGCCTGTGCCTGCGTGATTGTCATACCTTTTTTTACTCCGGCGGTATGTCCATAACCTATGGTCCATACTCCGGCAGCACACTGATAAGCAGATAACCGACATCCCTCATACTGCTTGATCAGATTAAGACCTGCCTGTCCAATTTTTCTATTTGCCATAATTACTCCTCCTCTACTTCTGGAATTCCTGCCAAGGATGTAAGCCATGATACGATACCAGCTACAATTGCGGATGATACTACCATCTTCCAATCCACTGCTGAAATCACTGCCCCGGTACCGATTACTGCTACCGCTGTCTGCGCCATCGTCTTAATCGATCTGATTCCTGCGGCTTTCGCCCATTTCTGTGTGCTTACTGATGGTTTAAATACCGAATTTTTCAACATATTATTTTTCTCCTTCCAAATCTGCGATTCTGTGATTAATTACCTTAATTTGTTCCTCCATGACCGGGACTCGCTGCGCAAAATTATTATGTAAGCGAACCTCACGTGTAAGTTCATCAATCTTACAGTCTGTGACTGCTTGTGCGGTCTGAAGCTTCTGCTCTGTTTTTTTCTGCCCTGAACTGACTGTAAGCACTGTTCCAATTAAAGTCAGTCCTCCTGCCACTAAAGCAGATATGATCGATTCCAAATGACCAACCTCCCTCTTTCTTTATAAAACCATTATAAATCTGCCAAGCCTTGTATTTGTGCCATTTTGCAACGCAAAAAGCGCCGGACAATTAATCTGATAGACTAATCATTCGGCGCATGGCACTGCTTTATTTTGTTGCTATTATTATACACCACAATTCATATAAAGCAAATATTTTAAATCGCAATTCTGTGATTTTAAGAAAGTGTACTGATTATCTGAATTTGCATTTGCAAATTATTACCTTATAATTTTTTTGAGAGAGTCATCTACGAAATTGATTTAAAAAATATCTTCCCAGATGACTTTTCTCCTCCCATCGTGTTATACGAGCCGGAATTATCCGGCTCTTTTTATTTTACCATGTTGCATCCCTCGAACCAGAGTTAAAACTAGTAGTTTTGGCGGTGCTATTAGTGTATATGCATATAATGCACCAGATATTTAAAATGCTGCAAAAATAGCATACGTACTAGTGGTGTATGTACCATTCTCAATTTTAATTGTTTGTCCTGTTTTTAATGGTACAGTTTTATCTACAATCACTAAACCAGCATCAGAACCATTATTAGTGTACGGACTAAAAATGCAGACATTATTAATATATATTTTTGTATTTTGCCCACTGCCATGAGCATATGCGGCCACATTTACAAAGCAATCTCGTGTTGCTGTATAAGTTACTGTGGCACCTGCGGAAATAGTTGTGGTACCTTTTAAAACAGTTCCAACATCAATAAATGTATTACCTTGATTGCATTTCCAGCCATACCATGTTCCATTATTAATATCGTAAGTGTTTGACCAAACACGTCCGGAAACAGGATATTGCTCATGTAATTCCACAGTCACTAAATGATATGTATTAGCAGATTCAGAACACCATCTCACTACCCGATAACCGTAAAAAGGACCGGCTGTATATGGGCTGTTAGTAAATGCTGTGGCAGGATTATCCGAACCAAAATAATGTATTTTATTAATATCACTATTGCGATTGGATAAGTTTACATTTAAAAGATCTGTAATCTGATTTCTTCCCGGAATGCTCTCACAGAACATTGGATCAGAAATGGTTTCATCAATAGCACTTACTGAACTAGCACCTCCTGTTCCACTTGCAAAGTATTTATATAAAGTACTGTTTTCTGCTGATGAGGTACGTTGTTGGACAAAGCCCCAAACGGTTCTTCCTTTGGCTAATGTAAGCAAATCCGTGGACAAAGTACCAGAAAACCAATCTGTATTTGATGCAACTACATCAAATTCGACTGTATATGCAGGAGATAACTGCCCTAGTAAATAATTTTTATTTATATAATCGCAGACAGCTTTTGCGTCAGCAGCAACATTTGGCAGTGCAAAGTTGAGATACGTTTTCTTTGAATTATTAACATTAGTTAAACTCTGGGAGACATCCTCTATCGCTTCTTTATTATTAACTATCGCTCCAGTCACGGTACCATCACCGATACCAGATATGTCAGTCGTTCCTATTTTTTTAGTATTACTATTTGCTAAATCATAAGCAGCTTTTACAGCTTTTGGCGTTGCCGCCACTCCAGCAGTTGAGGCACTTGTACTTGATGTGCTGTCTGATAATTTGACATGTCCCAAAACGGAACTGGTAGCTTTAGATGCCACATGACTTATTAATGTACTGACCGCCTTTGCAATCTTTCCGAACGCTACAGTTATCATTTCTCCACTATTCAAATCTGACATAGCTGTAGACACTTCATAAGTCGGCTGTTTTAATCCACCAATCTCTCGATCAATGATGTTCATGTTTTCATTCTGCACATTAATATCATAAAATTCATCCTCTGACGGCTTTGTTAAATTCAAATTTGTTGTTTTACTAGACATTCGTCAACACTTCCTCTCTCACTTGTTTCTGTGTGTATACTGCCAACTGCGCATGCGTGTAATGCGAAAGTATTTCATGCGTATTAAACATACTAACCGAAATAACCATATTAGCTGGCACAACACGTCTTAACATATCACACACATCCTGGTAATTATTCTCATTGCCTAAAGCTAATTTAACATTGAGTAAATATTTATCTGCGCTTAGAATCAGGCGATACCCATTCTCTCCGCACATTCTTTTTAATTGCTGTTCCAATACCGGCAGTGTATATGGAAGCTGTTCATTCAATTTAACCAAAATTCTAAATTTTCTCTCATCCAGCGTATCTGTCTTTTTGGGAATAATTCCAAGAATTTTCTCCATACGCTCTATACCGATAGTAGATGAATCTGATACAAATTGATCATTCAAGACATTTTCTGCTTGCGGCCAGACTATTTCAAATTCTGGCTGTTCGGCTTCCATAATTGCTTTTATTTCTTTATATACCGTCAAATATGGTGGCAAATAATCTATTATCTTACGCTCCATCCGTCACACTTCCTCTCACAGGAATGGAATTGGATTCCAATATTAAATTCTCTGCATTTCCATTTATTTTTGTATTTGAAATATCAATTACTCCGGCACAGTCCAAGATTCTTGTCTCAATTTGGCTGATTCGTACAATTAACTGATCAGACGACGCCCAGTTTTTTGCAAGTTCCTGAAAATAAGCATCAATAGCTTTTTCAATATAATTTCCAGATGTTTTCCAACTCCACCCTGTCTGATATACGATATTAGTTTCTATCTGTATCTCCTTTTTAGCCGCGCCATCTACCGTTACGATATGTCCGATTGGAGCTACCGAATCAATCTCTTTTTGTACTTTTCCTATCAATGTGATTGTAGGCACTGTATAATCTGATGCAATAATAGTTAACTTTACAGTTCCTCCGCCATTCCAGATAGGTGTTACTTTTACCCCACCAACACCTTCTATAGCGTTTGTTTTCTGCTTATAGTCTGTAATGTTGCCTCCATATGCCTGGCTCACAAGAGTATCAAAGTATCTCGATCTGAGATCTTCATCTGATTCTTCATTTTCTCCCGGAATTAAAATAGCTGTGATCTCTGCTGTTTCTAATCCGTTAATATAGTCAATCGGAATCAACTGACCAGAAATTCCATTGGGAAGGCTTCCTGCTGTCTCACACACCATCTCGTACACACCATTTCCAATCGGTTCTTTAACTGTATAATTGTAATCTCCACAATTAAATCGCAAACCAGACAAATCCAAGTCAGTCGGTTTAAAAGTTCCCTGAACAATCGCATGTGTTGCTGGCTGTCTTGTGATTCCTCTTTCCATGCATCTTTTGTCCAGATAAACTCCTTGACAAGTATCTGCAAATGTCTGGTCTAAAGCTGTCTCTAATTCAGTATAAAGAATAGACATTTCAAATGCTGCCGGTGCAAGTGCATCAAATATAATCGCACCCTCACGCTTATCCAGTGCATCTGGCACACGGGACAACATGCGTTCCATAATCTTTTCATATGTCATCTCTTCGAACATTAAACACTCACCTCTTTTTCCATCTGAAAATCACCAAAAATGGTGTGTACTGAAAATGTACACACCACCTCATGTTTTTTACTTGTATCAAATTCAAATTGATCTACCGAATTAATTCTTTCATCTTGCAACAATGCTTCTTCGATTCGCCTGGTTATCTCAGGACATGCATATGTTACTGATTCGCCAAATAAATCCACCAATTCTATCCCATAATTCCATGAGTATATCGGGTAGACATATCGTTCTGTACATAATATCTTATATACCACCTGCTTCATTGCTTCAATGGTATCCACCGTACCTCTAACGCTTTCACTGATCATTCGATAATTTTTACTCGGCATATCCTCTTCATTTATTTCTGTAAGCAACAAATTATTAACACTTGGGATCATATTTACACCGCCTTATCCAAAATAATATAACTTTGACCGCCCTGGATTCTTGCAAGGATCACTTTATCTCCTGTTTTTAATGCATTATGGATTACTATTTTTTTCGTCCCCTTTTCATATTCCCAATCAACATCAACAGACATCTCATGGTTTGTTACATTACGCGCTAAGACAAGTTGTTCTTTCCCAAGTATAAGCTTCTGGTCTACTTTAACTTTTAATGGAGATACGCTTAATACTGTTCCTTCATAAAATCCTGCTGGTCCGGCGGAATTTACTGCATCTAATGCTGCTTGCTTGATCTGTTTGATCAATCCATCAAATTCAGACAAAATCACCACCCCTTAATGTCAAATTCATAAAATTCTCATTTTCTCTAAAAACATGCTTACACGATTCCACCAACATCATAGACTGAACTTTTGCAACTCCTAAATCCAGAATAACAGGTAATAAACATCCTGCCCGGACTGATACATCTCCTATTGCATTCGTAATCTGAAATGATTTTGATTTTCTGTTATACAATTGCAATAAAGATTCAACTTTTTCTTTGCCATTTTCACCCTCAGATAACTTATCGTAATACTGCAGCATTCCCCACTCATTCATTTTAGATGAATCCTGCGCAATATATACATCTCTCTGTCCGGTGTTCTTATTGTCATAAACAAGCTTTATTTTGTTATACGTCTGATCATCAATGGATGAGCTATATTTATAATTTTCTCCTGTTTCAGAATCAATCAAAATATTAACTGCCAAATTTGCAATATTTTTCAGTGACAATGAGCCGAAATCATCATATAAAACATACATTTCACCAACATTCATTAAAGTCTGATCCAGACAATCCTGCATGATGTCAAATAAAGATTTTCCGTCTTCCACAAGGGATGGTATTACATAACCGGTATCTTCCACATCTCCAGTCTGCAATTCAAAATCTGCAGCTATCAGCTCTAAAACTTCACCGGCTGTTTTCCCATTAATCACATAAGTATCCTTATTTTTAAAATACCGCAATTGATCATATGCAGTAATCGACAGCACCGGTTCCTTGTCCTTTTCTATTTTAAAAATAAAGCCATAAAACACATTTAATCCATTCCAGCGCAATCTCACTGGATTACCCTCTGTGACATTTAATTTGCTGTCATACATACATTTAAAAGTTAACTTTCCCGGTGATCCATACCTTTCAGTTTCCCATTTAATATCCTCTAGTACGGCGGGAAAATACACAGTATCTCCATTCTGGATTAATAATTCTGCTGACATTTTCCCTCCTATACCGGAATCGTAAATACTTGATTTGGATATATCAAATTAGGATTGCTGATTCCATTTGCATTTGCAATTTTCATATAATATGTTTTTGATCCACTTCCATAAAACTTTTTTGCTATTACACTTAGACAGTCACCCTTTTTGACGGTATAAGTGGTTGGCAAACCATTAGATGGTGCTGTTGATGTATTACGAGAATTTTTCACCTTTGCTGTTGTCTTTCTCTGCGTAATCGATAAAATAGCTGTTTTCGTTCCATATTCCTTATACTGCTTAAGCTTTATCGATACAGTAACGTCTAAACCGTTCTTGCTTTCTTCCACAATGTTATAATTTTCAAGTGATACTTTCATATTCGTATCAAATAACATCTTTCCGTTAGGAAATGCTCGTGTAACGATAAATTGAAATGGCAGTTTACTTTTTTTCAATGTCTCTATAGCATTCAGAAAGGCCTCTGCTGGCTGATAGCCATTTTTATAAACTGCAAAACCATATTGAACATTCGGTAACAGCGCATCAAATTCAATTTCTGTCAAACTGGCAGATTTCAAAACATTAATTTCACCATCATTTATAAGGTTATATGTTTTATTCTGTCCACCAATTTTAAGAGTGAGCTTCGATGGTGCAACCGGCAACAATGTTTTTCCTAAATAAAAATAATATGCCATTTTATGAATGCACCCCCTCTGCTGCTTGCTGCAATGCTTCTGTTACTCCATTAGCCAAATATGAAATCACTCCATCAAGATCTGTATCCTGGCTTACTGTATTTGTAACCCCTCCCATATTTACATTTACACTTGCTGTTGTAAAACGATTAATGACTTCCCGCTCTGCAAGGTCTCTCATGTACTCCAAATTTTCATTGCTGATATCTACAGAATCTGCAATTGCACTTGTATCTTTCGAAATATCTCCCAACGTTGAAGCCATTCCATCCGATGCAGAATCATATCCAGCGGAAGTAAGTAAATCTGAAAAACTGTCTGTAGATAATCCGCCGGAAAAAGCAGAAGATATTTTATCATCAATTCCTTTTCCGAAATCATAACCACTTTGATACGCATCACCATAATTTATACGGTCAAGCGTGTAGTCTTCTGGATTTAACTGATTTGATGCTGTTCCTCCCGCATCTTCAATTTTAGCGTCGATTTTTGCCTGTATTGTATCCTGAAAACCACTCACTGCATCAGCAAGACTAGATCCAAAGATTGTATCTAGTAATTTTGCCGCGCTTTCAACAACACTCAGTATAAAATTGAAAAGAGACATAAACATGGTTTCAATAGCAATAATCGGATGTTCAAAAACAATTCCAAAAGATGCTGCGAAATTTGCAATTAAATTCCACAGGCCGACTCCGACTGTTATAATCCTGTTTACCCATCCTATCACAATATTTCCAATCAGAGCACCGGCTGTAGCGATTACTCCACATATAACACCTGTCGCACTGATAGTTGTACCCTGTACCTTATTAATTGCTGCAACGACCATGTAAATTACTGCTATCACTGCAACAATGGCAAGTACAATCCATGTAAGCGGACAAGCATATAAAGCAGCATTAAATGCAATCTGTGCCGCAGATGCTCCGGTTGTAGCTGCCGCTTCTGTTGCTGTAGCTGTCCCATGCGCAACCGCTCTTATCGCAGCGACCAATTTTAATCCGTTGGAAACTGCTTCATATGCATTATGCATTATAAGCACACCATTATAAAATGCCAGTGCCAATGCCACACTATAAATAATTGGACTGATAATGGACCAGTTATCAGATACGAAAGCGGCTCCCTGAATCAGCGTATTAACCACACTCAGTGATACATTTGCAAGTACAGCCATATCATTTATTGCAGTCTGCGTAAATTGTTTAAATTCCTCACTATTCGCAATCTCATTAATTCTCTGTAATACCGGTTGGAATTTCATTAATGCTGTATTTTGCATAGATGTCCAAATCTGCGACCATGTCATAGGCATATTATTAAACTTGTCGTTGATCTCATCAGAAGCAGAAAAGATTGCCTGTTTTACAATATCAGCCGAAATCTGTCCCTCCGACGCCATCTGCCGGATTTCTCCGATTGGGACTTCGAGATAATTTGCGATCTCCTGTATAAGGTTCGGAGCCTGCTCAAAGATACTATTAAGCTCATCACCACGAAGGACGCCAGAGCCTAATGCCTGTGACAACTGCAACATTGCATTTGAAGCTTCTGTCGTGGATGCGCCGTCAATTACCATCTCTTTTTGTACAAGATTTGCAAAATCAACGACCTCTGCCGAACTGCTAAAAGCATCCTTCGCATTATTTCCGAATTTTGCAACGACTGCTGACATATCTGCAAATGAACCTCTGGCATCCTGCGCAGACGCATACACTAGATTAAATAAATCTGACGTACTTTTTAAATTTCCTCCTACAGATTCGAAACCATTATTCATCATTTCAAGACGTGCCGTTATTGCTGTCAGTTCGTCTGATGTATCAAGAACATTTTTTAATGTCTGTACTGTTGCTACAGTTGCGAGTATACCTGCAGCTTTTCTAAATGCATTTTCCAATCCACCAGCAGAACTTCTTGCCTTTTCTGTCTGTTCCTGCATTTCCTGTATCTTATTATTTGATCTATCTAACTCATCCTGTATATCCTGAATCTTTCTTTCATATCCATACAATTCCTGCGTGATTGCCTGAATACCAGCAGAATTAAATGCAGAATTAGTTGCCTGATCTGTATCATGCAATGCATCCGTTGTGCTGTATAAAGCGGCTGTGATACGATTTAATGGTCCTGTCATCTTATCAGTTATCTCAATAGCTGTTCCTATCGCCATAAATCCACCAACATTTCATGAGCATAAATATAATTTTAATACTCTTGTTATTTTGAGCTATGCTTCATTTTTTCTTCCTGCCTTTTTTCAGCTTCAATCCTCAAATCAATTGCCGCATAAATAAAAGCACGCTCATTTTCATCTAGTTCCATTAATCTGGACGGCAATATATGAAGCTTATGCAATGCATAATATGCATAATTGGCTTCACTATCGCCGCCTTCTATTAGTTTTTTGCCTCTTCCACCTTATCATTCATGGTTTCATCTAATCCGTTGTATTCCTGGACAAATTCGACAAAATTGTTATACTCTGCCGGATCATCTACCATTTCTTTCAAAAGATCTGATGCAGTTTTAACTCCATAGGAATCCTGTAACTCTGCATTATAAAGATCTGGGTATACTACAGCTGAAACGAGTAATTCTGCTACATATTTAGAAGAATTTACTTTTGGTCGCATAACACCCGGTTTTCCGGTGACTGGAACATCTATTGTGCATTTTTCTCTGATAGCTTCTGTTTCTTTTGTTGATAAAGCTTTAATTTCCCATTTTAACGGTTCTCCATTTTCATCGCATAATGATTTTGTTGCAGCAAAAAATGCATTTTTCTTTTCCTTTTTGTTCTTTTTCAAAAAATATGCTAAATTTCCCATATCACTTACCTCATTCTTAAAATATAAAGGCAGACACTGCATGATCTGCTAATTGTCTGCCTCAACTCTTTACATATATTCTGGATCTGTATATCTCTCTGGCGAATCAAAATCCATTGCATATCCTTCAATGGTCTGCTCTACAAATTCGCCGTCTGCGTCGAACATCGATAAAAGAACATCTCCCTCAATTACACACTGCTTATATACCTTCGTGCTCCGTCCCATACATGTTGCTGAATCACTACTCGTTACCTGGCATTCAAAGGTTGGCAATAAGCCTGTATTCTTAAATTCCTCGATCAATTTATCAAACATTTCACTGCATTTATAAACTGTCATTGAGAATTTAATGGTAAGTCCGACCGCTTTTTTACCATCAATCAATGCACCTAATCTTGTCACATCGGCATTTTTGACATTTGCTTTTGCTTCAAATTTTTTTGCATTAAGCATAGAATAACGTCTTCCATTAATTGTGCAAAAAAACTCTGCCTGTTTTGCGCTTGGTGCATCCTGCGTATTCATAAACTGTTTCGACATGCCCATCTTCCTCCTGTTACTCAATCATTGATTTCATGTACAATTTTTCCATTGTGTTAATAATGGTAATTGCACTGTTAATAAGTACTGATTTCTTTGTATCACCCTGTTCGACAGTAATATCTTCTGGATCAAAATCTTCGATTGCATTGATATCGCTTAACTGCTGATCAATTTTCACAATATCTGACCACAAACTTACTCTTCCCGATTTGTCATTCGGAACCTTTCCAAGATATTTGGAAGCAAAAATTGAAGCAATGGAATCTGCTCTTGTGTCGATGACGCGGATTGTCTGATTATCCTTGAAAATATCGCCCATTTCGTCTGTGATGCTGGTAAAAGAATTGATATCCTCAAGAACATGAACCTCTGTACCCACCTGATGTAACACCCATTCGCCTTTTTCCAAAGCTTCTGTAAGTTCATCCTGGGTAAATTCAGTGTTAATGCTTAATTCGCCATCATATTTCATATTTGTCGCAGATTTATTTACAGCAGTACCGGCAATAACACCTGTAGCCCAATACACAAGTTCTGCACTGTTTTTCACATTTACACATGAAATCGAATCAGCCGAACTATAATCGTGCATAACCACTTGTAATCGAATGCCTACATCATTTCTTAATCTGTCTGCAAAAGCGGCATACAGTCCTTTTACTGCACTTTCAGATCCGGCATATCCAATTGCATTCACATCTGGATAAGAACTGATTTTATCTAAAAATGCCTGATGATTTGATGTCGATGCTGTACCATTTGTTCCACCGCTTAATGCTGTTGCTGCTGTAACAGACAATTCAGCGGATTTTTTCCACATAACAAAATCATTATCAATAAGCTCTGATGCTTTGGAAACTGTCTGACTGTCCATTTTTTCAGTTCCAAGATACAGTAATACATCGAATTTTTCACCATCATCCACATTTGTCTGAATAACAACCTTAAGGTCATTTCCTTTTTTGCCTGTATATTTTGCTTCCGCAAATGTATTCGAAGCTTTCACTCCCCCAGAAGTGACTTTGTATACATATACTTTGGACGCATGTTTGAAAAGTTCTCTTAATGGCAACATTTCTGCCGCATCATGGTCGAATCCAAACATTTTTTTACTATCCTTCATGAAATCCGAAGCTGTAACACTAAACACCTTATCATCAGCACCCCAGTCCAATTCCAACGCCATTGCAGCTACGCCCCTGTCTGATAACGTTGCTGATGCAATTGCTTTTGAAATGAACTGAAAATAAGCCCCCGGAAGTACTTTATTCTGTGTTAAATATGTTCCTCCACCTAATGCCATTATTTTCCACTCTTACCCTTTCCGTAAAACGAATCAATCATCTTATCAATTTCTTCTGTTGAATAATTTTTATGCTTGTCCAGATTCCCCGCCAAAAAATCTCTGTACTTTTTATATCTCATGGAACTTACAATCTGTTCCTTTGAGAATAAAATCTTTTCTGGTTCTTTTTTTGTTTCTGCCATGTTATCCTCCTTTACATCACTTTTGTGCTCTCCTCAAACTGCATCATACTTTCTAATTCCTCTTTTTTGAGTAAAAAGAGATCATATGTAATCTGAAAATGTAAAACTCCATCCACTACATTTCCACTTACATTACTGCCATGTATAATCTTATCCTCTACAGTAATATCACCGAGGCATTCGATTAAAGTCTCATAGACGGTATTACATTCATCCACAGGCTCATCATCTGATTTAGGAAAATAGTCAATCACAAACGGATAATATCGTCTTGAGCGAACTTTTCCGGTCACTTCCACACTTGGATTCAGACACATAACAGAAAAACACGGATTTTTTAATCCCTGCTCTACTAGTTCTGTATATACTTTAAAATGTGCTGAACCATATTCTGTCCTGATTGCTGCAATAATACCATCAATTACTTTTTGTATCATTCATCGCGTCCTCCAGAAATTTTTGCAATTTTCGTTCTAAAATCTGTGGTGTAACGGTTCTCAACTCATTTTCAGAAATTGTCAGCATATACTTTCCAGGAACCCATCCTTTATGGTCTCTTGTTCTATGTCCATATTCAACGTACACAGCATATTCAACAGCATTTGTAACATCAATAATATATGTGTTTCCCTCTTTACGAACACTCATATTTTCTTGAGATATTATTTGGTCTGATCCAAATAAATTATCATACATTGCCTGAGTTGTATCCCGCTTTGAATCACCCGTTTTTTCTGCTGTCCACCCACGCCGCAGCGTACCGCCAACTTTATTTTCATAATGTCCAACAGGTGTACGCTTTATTACTTTTGCTAATAATCTGGCAGCCAATTCTTTACAGCAGGCCTTCATAAATTCATCTTTCTGCTGTTTATTCAGATCCTCGATTTTTCTTGTGAAATCCTGTAATTCTTTATACTTTACGCTCATTATGACCACTTTTCCTTCAATTCAAGAATAACTTCCTGATGTGTTTCATATACCGCCGGCTTACCGGAGCTTGCATAATCCGTTGTGACACCATTCTGCGTTACCGTAATCTTTGAACCTGGTTCTATGATTCTCTCCGGTTTTAAAAACAGCTTTACAGTTTGTGTTTGGATTGAAGCTCTATCTCCTTCCTTGGCAGATTCCTTACTATTAAAAGAAAGTCTGCAAGGCTCATTCTCTAAAATCACAGCATTAGTAAATCCTGTCGATCCATTAGGCTTCTCACATTCTGCACGTTGCGTAACGGTGCATCTTCCATCATATGTGCTTTCAATAATTTTTCTTACCATGTTCATGTGAACACTACCTTCCTGTATCGGTTTAAAGATGATTTGTAGTTTTTCATGAGACTATCTGTAAATGATGCAGATACAGTGCCAAATGATGTAGAAGTATCACCGATTTGAGCCGAAGAAACTCTTTGTGGTGTCTCTGTTTCTCCCGGCTTTTCATTTCTGTAAATATCCATTGCCATGCGCAAGACTGTTGTTTCTAATTCTGCCGGGATTTCATCAATGTGGCAGTAATTTTTTACAATGTCTTTTGCGTTATCCAATGCAAACTCTACACATATTTCTATGCTCTGCTCATCGGCATTTAATCCAAGAAGTGCCAACAGCCTTTCGGCTGTCAGCTTGCTACTCCCTTCCATGATTATCACCTACCCGATTTTGTGTTTAATAGCAACAATTCTAAGCTGTTTTGACTCATATACAGGTTTCCAGTTCTCTGCCATTGCAAGTTCTGTACGAAGTGGTGTTTCCACATGATCACGTTTTGCTCCAGTGTATGCAATTCCTCTTGGATGTAAAATAAATGCTTTACGGTTAATGAGATAATCAATACCAGCACCGGTCTGTTTATCACGATCCGTCTCGGTAGCCACAAACCCAACAGGAGAACCATTACCATATGCTACTGCACCATTTCCAAAAAGATATGTAGTGTACACACCTCCGTCACCTACTGGGCATCCGTCATCTACAGTTACACGTCTACCCTGATAGGTATCAAACTCTACATCCGTAGAATCACGCTCTGTCTCAATGAGATTCAGTTTCTTCAGATAAGACTTTGTTGCTGAATGCATTGCGACGCCAGATAACTGTGACTGTGCATCACCAAGCAACTGACATGCATCAATAAATGCTGACGCACTGATCTGCTTTGCTGCTTCTGTCTTACCTGCAGTAAGATCGAGAATATGATCTTTCATTCTGGTCTCTGCCGCCGGTGTTCCTTCCGATCCTGCTGTAGTTGTACCAAATACTCCAGTAAGAATCGCAATCAGCTCTTTCTGCATATCACGTGCCCAATAAGACGCAACCAGATCACCAATCGCTTTCATTGGATCAGCACCTGCCAAAGCAGCGGAAAGATTCGTTGCTCCCCACATATTCTGGCGAAAAATGGTAGTTGATACATCCTCATTGGAACCAATTTTCTTAGCAGTCATCTTGACATCTTCAAGAATCGCTTCGGATTCCCCCTGTAAATCCTCAAAAAACGGCATATTATGTGTCCTTGCAGCTTCGCTTGCCAACACATCAAATTCTGGACTGTTTACCACAATCCCACTCTTGAAAAACTCTGATAACTCCATTGTTCTGTTCATTACATACGGGTTAAAAAGTTCCGGTACAATAACGTCTGAAATTTTTGTAATTGCCATAAATATTTATCCTCTCTTTCTTAAATCGTTACTCCAGCCGCAGCGGCAAGCTCTTTTGCCTGTGCTGGATTTTCTTTTAAAATACGTCCCTGCTCAGTCAGATTAAATGTTTCCTTTGCGAATGGATTTGTTGTACCACCTGCGCCACCATTTTTCGGATTATACGGTGGTTTCTGCTGTTCCTGTTTAAACAAATGTACCATTGCCGCATCCTCTTTATATGGTTTCACAGCATCCTCTACGCCAACAGGCTTCCCTTCTTTATCGAAGTTGAACTTATCCAGCCCACCTGCCTTATAAATCAGATAGTCCGGATCCAGAACTCCCTGCTTTGCAAGAGATTCTTTTAAGGTGTATGTCTTTGCTGTTTTCTCTGCTGAATCTTTAAGGTCTTTAATCTCTGTTTCATATTCTCCAATTTTTTTCTGCAAATCTGCATTATCTCCATTGGATTTTTTAAGCTCTGTGATCGTGTCATTTGCAGTTTCCAACTCTTTGACTTTGTTATTAAAATCATCTTTTGGTACTGCATGTTTTGGGAACTCTTTCTGTGCCGCATTCATGACTGCATCCACATCAAGTTTTCCATCTTTAATCTCTGCCTTTTCTAAAATTGCCTTTAACCATTCCATTTTTTTTATCCTCCATAGATTTTTATTCCCGCTCTCCGGGTATTGGGATTCTCTGTTTATTCTCCAGATGAGTAATGCCGTTCTTTAATGTCTGCGGATAAAAGACAATATAAAAACAGGACTGCCGGAGGAACTTACTTAGCGTCACCTCTGCGCTGTTCGGTTCATAGATTTCCGGTTGCCCTGTTATTACTGGTTTTTATTGCTTTTTTACGGATATTGTTGTAATATATACATAAGATATCTTAATAAGAGTCATTTTGTTCCCCCTTTGCCTCTGTGTTATACAGAGTTGCCGGGAGCGAAAATGGCTCTTATTTATTTCTTTTATAGATTTTCACAATCTCCTGATTCTTTACCAAAATAATTATATCAACAAATGCCGTATTTCTTGAGCTATAAATTCCTTGTATCTGTTGCTCTATCTCATCCATGCTTAGTGCAGTTTTGTCAGCACATATAACAAAATTATTTGCTTGTTTCTTTTTCGATTTTACCATCCCATACAACGTATTTTTTCCATTTCCAAGGGGAGTTTTCAAATCAAATTTTATTCCATCTATCAGGTAATCCGGTGTCTGTATATTTTGAGGGAACGTTATCCTTGGAACCATCTTTATATCTTTCCCAGTTCCTTTTGCAATAATATTTGCAATTTCTTTTTCATGTTCCGAATAATCCAACAGCACTCTCTTTCCATCAACTTTGAAAGCTTCACCATTTACAAAATATTCCTGTAAATCCTCTACTTTACCAATTTTATTATCTTTCCCTATCCAAGATGCAGTTTTATCAACTGGAATCCCAAAGAAATTCTGCTCCCGTTTTTTGTCAGTATATTCTTGTATGTTTTCTGTTTTGGTCTTAAATTTTACATGTTTCCACTCCTTTTCCGCTCCATATCGTGGTTGGAAACTGTTTGACACAAAGTCCGCATCACCATTAACAAACGATTTTTTCCACTCCTCAAACGTCGTATCTGCCGGCACATAGTAGGTCTTTCCATCCTCGCCACGGGCAGCACGTTCGCCCACACTGTCAAATTCATCATCAAAATAAGGGCATGTACAGCCACGGCAATTCGGATGAAATGGCGGTACGGTAACACCAATCTTATAATCTTTCATTTGAAAATGTTTTCCATCCATCTCTCCACATGTATCACACGTATTGCTATCTAAGGTTTCAACCACTTGAAACTCTTCCACACCAAGATCAGAAAAACATGATTCCTGTGCCCTGGCAGAAAAAGCCGCCGATTCCGTCTGAACAATCCTCGCAGCCTGTGACCTGCTCACTTTCATGTTCTTGGATATTTCCTGTATAGTTCTATCCGGTGATTCCCCTGTAATACACATTCGAGTTAAAGAATCATGCATACTGTTAATTAGTCTTGTTTTGTCCATCCAAACACGATCTGAAAAGTTACGTCCATCAACAGCCCACGGTTTATGTATAATATCACTGACTTTCTCTGAATTAAAATTCTGCATCTGCCAGCCAACACCCATACCTCGCTGTACTTCAAAGGCTGTGTGATAATATCCAGATGTATAAAGATTTGTAATATGCTCATCTATGGAATCATGATAATTTCCGTACAATTTTTCAAGTTCCTGCTGTGTCTGTAACTTAAGTGCCTCCAATCTACTGATATGTACCTTTGCCGAAGCATTCTCAAGCTCTTTCATCCACTGCTGATTGATACCGTTTTCTTCTCCATATTTAATATAATCCTGTACATCCCACTTAAACTCTTCCAGCTCATCGCTGTTGAGCAATCTCCTTGCCTCTATCATTGAAATTTTGTTATTGGATGCAAATCTCTGATACCAAGCATTAATTTTTCCGTCTAATACTTGTTCCGTACGCCGGAACTCCTGCTCGATACTCTGCATGGTCTGAACGGATGTGTCATGCTGCGCTTCTTCCAACTGCTGGAAACGTTCCTGCCAATATTCACTTGTCCGCTTTTCCATGCAATCACCTCATTTCATAAAATTCCCAACTCTTTATATACTGTTGCAATCTTCGGAAACTGAATTGCTATCCAATCAACCATCGTTTCTTCATGCCCTGCGTGCGAAGTATGCTCAAAATTATCTTTCAATCCACTTTCATTCAAAAATGCATGAATAATTTCATGGCGCAAACAACTCTTAAAATACGCATCTTTTTCTTCGTCATTGTGAAACCAAAAATGCTCTTCATCATCTAAATCTGCTATAACGATCAGTGGGATTTCGCTACAACAGTAACCAGCCCACGAATTTTGGCTTAATTCTTTATCTTCTGACCATTTATGTATTTCTATTTGATATTCCGTCCCCAAAATCATCACTGTTTGCTTCATTTATTTTCTCCTTACCTTTTGAATCAAAAGCTCCAATATAAGCATCTGCTTTCTCTTGTGCTTCCTGCGCTTCTTTTTCTAACTGTTTTAATTCTGCGTCCGCATCCTCAACAAGTGGATGATTTTTAAGGATTGTCTTTTTACTTACAATTCCGACCGAATCCTTGCAAATCTGTGCCTGTTCCGCGTCATTCTTTACACAAGTGCGGGACCATGTCTGAATGATTTTCTTACAATCAATCCCTTCATGTCGGCATATCGCTCTTACCAGACGTGCAAACCCAAGCTGAAACTCCGTTTCCGTCAACCCAGCTTTCATCTCCAGCAATGAATACATGAATTTAAGAGCTTCTCCACTCTGATTCCCAAAATTCTCCGGCTGTGGATCAAATCCCTGCCCTTGTTCAAAAATAGCCTTTCTGGTGGCTTCCAACACGCTGTTACGTGCTTCAATCGGTATTTCAATGTTGAGCGTGCTCACTCCCGGATTACTTCCATCATCTCCATCAACCTTGATAGTTTTGTATTTTTTCAAGTCTGATAAAAACGTGTCGAGATCAGTTCCGCCATACCCAGACAGTACAAATATCAATTCCTGTATATCATCCAAATCATTAATAAAACCGCTGTAGACCTTGTCGTAAACGTCTATCAGCGGTTTTATATTTTTCAGATCGTTTGTATTCGTGTTGTTGTTCGGGAATGGAATAAAAGGCACCTCTCCGAATTCATGCCGATATTCTGCGACAAAATCTCCGGTATCCGGCACCATGAAAGTGTTGTAGTAGAACAGCCCATCTTCTAAAGTGTCGCCACACTTCCGCCGGAACGTCCAACAACTTTCCTTATCCCAGTATTCATAAATTGTATAGGTATCTCCTGTTTCCTCGTCGATTTCATCATACACACGAAGAACACCGAGCAGTTTCTTTTTCAAATCGTGTGATTCAATCGGAATAATCTGCTTGCTGTCGACTACCGCCCACTGGAATGTCTCATCTTCATCCTCCCAGTAATGAATCCATCCCACCGATGCATTGGAAGCATTTACGCACAGCTCCATGCAGTTTTTCCGGTATTCATCACCGAGTACTTCTGTCACGACTTCACTTCCATGCTCATTCCCAATATCAAAAAGTGGCGGTGCTGTAAACATATATGCAGCCTTTTGATTGACAATAAGTCCGTGGAAGTTCCTCGGAATCCGGTTATCCGCATTACGCAACGGATTATCTGCATCCTCTTTTCTCTCATCACTAATTTTATTAATTAAAATATCCGTTTCATTCCGGTAATACCGCTCTGCCTGCATAGCATTAAAGGAAAACTTTGTATGTCCCGGTTCATATTTTCTTATGAGTTTTTTCATAATCTCAAGTTCCATGTCTATCACCTCTATTTCAAAATGCTGATACCGCCCGGCTTGCGAATAATCGTATAACAGAAATACCGAAGAGCATCCATCGCATGATCGTGCTGCTTTACCGGTTTATCCTCGCCACGCTCAGATGCTTTCTGATCCCAGATATACGACCCAAACTCTTTGATCGTATTCGGACACTGGTCACTGATGGAGATTTTCCCCTGATTCAGCAACGATGCCACAAACCGGATTCCATCCAACACATCATTTTTTGCTTTCTTGATCGCATAGCCTCGCTTTTTCAGCTCCGCAATGAAGGACGCTGCCGATGGATCTATAATGATCTTCACCGGCTTTATACCACCAAGCCACCGCTCCAGATCATCCGCATACTCACTATCCGTTTTCTGCCTTTCCTCATCTCGGCCGGAATAATAATACTCGCGGGAGCACACCCACCGTCCAGATAGTTCTTTGCACCACAGCAGGAATACCGTGGCATTTTGCGTACCATAATCACAGGATACATAGTAATTCGTATTGACCAGATCAGCCGTGCTGGAAATCACATGCTTTGCAGTGTCGAACATATCGTAAATAATGCCCTCTGCCATCGCCCATAGTCCAAGGATGTACCGGCGGTAGAACACACCTGTGTACATGCCACGGTATCGTTCCTTGATTTTCTCCGACAGACTCAAGTTATCATCCATCGTGAAATGCAGATACAACAGATGCTTTTCTTCTCTCTTATCAATCCATCCGGTCTTGAACCAATGATACGGTCCATCCGGGTTGCAGTTGAACCAATACTTCGAACCATCAACAGAACATCGTCCGGTTGCCTGGTTCACGAATGATTCCGGCATGAGCGCCACTTCATCAAAAAAGACCCCAGCTAAGGTAATACCCTGAATGAGATCCTGTGATCGTTCGTCTTTGCCGCCAAATATATAGAAATAATTGGTTACATCTCCTTTTGTGATGATTACCAAATTGTCAGCCCTGTGATCTGCCACCGTATAACCGCGACTTCGCAGCATCAGCTTAAGCCAAAATAATACATTTCTGCGGAAAGAACCGATTGTCTTGCCGCACATACCAAAATTTTCGCCGTCAAATGTGCTCATCGCCCACATAACAAACGATAGCGACATACTCACCGTCTTGCCAGATCGAATAGCACCATCTGCGATAATACCATCCTTATCTTTAACCGGAGAATCTTCACACCACCAGTTCAATACCTTGCGCTGCTTCTTGGAAAATGGCTTGAACTTGAAAACCCGCTTAATCTTACTGATTCTCTTCATCGCCCCAGTCCTCCGCGGCAGTACCATTCAAAGCTTCAAGGAATCCATCATCTGCAACCTCATCGCCGTCATCTGTCTGAACTTTGGCTTTCAGTAATGCAATCTCTGCTTTCTGCTTCTCAGTGGCAAGATCCATGTGATCCGAAAGCCACTGCAAAGCTTTCATCCGGTCAGCAAGTTTTACCTTTACGCCGTCCTTGCCTTTGGACACTTCTGAAATAATCGTTCCGTCCACATCCGCATCATTCTTGATATTGACATGGCTTACTGTGATAGTCTTTCGTTCTCCAGTGTCCAGGATCACATCTACATCCTCATTTCCAAACTCCACAAAATCAGTCGCATCGGCAAAAGCAATGTCCATATACTTCTGGAAGATGTCTGACTCACTCAGGAACTCCCTGTTGAGACGTTCTTGTTTCAACCTGAAAATTTCATCTTTTATCCTAGCATTTCCGAGCAGTCTAGGACCATTTACCACGGCAGTCGCATAATCAACATCATACGCTTTCTGATATGCCTTGGTGGCATTAAAGCAACGAATATAATAAATGCAAAAAAGCTGTTGCTTATCAGTCAAATCAGCGTTTTGTATCACCGCTTCTACTTCATCTGCAACAGACTCTTTTTTTACTTTCTTTGTTTGTTTATTTTCTTTCGCAACGTTGCGTTTATTTTTTTGCAACGTTGCATTCGTTTCGCCATTCCATTTGTACCGGTTTTTCCAACTTCGTACCGTTCCCTCTGCTACTCCTAGCTGATTTGCAATATCTATTAGCTTAAGCCCTTGCTTATACATTTCAAAGGCTTTGTCCGCTCTCGCATCTTTTGCCTTTGGCAAGGACCATCACCACCATTTCTTTTATCAGTATCCCTCAAATAACTTAGGGGGAATAGGGCGCCATCCGACGCCCATAAAAAAAGCGTAAGCAGATTCTTCTCTACTTGCGCTCTTTTCATTTTATATATTATCACGAATATATGTATCATTGTGTATCATCTTTATCAGATTCCTCATTTTCTATCATCAGTTGATAGTATACTCCTGTTGGATTGAAGTTTTTTAATGCATTAGCATGAATCCGGTGAATTTGTGCCCACTGATACCCCATATGCACACAAATCTTTTCCCAGCTGTACCGACGAAGATACCGATATGTTAATACCTCTCTTTCTGTCTCATTTTCCATCTTTTCAATATTTGCAAATATTTCTGCATATAGATCAATACGTTTGTATCTGGCAGCTATTAGCTTATTTATCAGTTCGTCCAACTTTGCCATATAATCAGACAGATCTGTTTTATTATGTGCATGCGGCATATCATCCATAATAACAGACGGCATCATTTTATCCAGTCGCAATTGTTCTATTTCTTCCTCTATACGTTTGGCTGCATTTATGGATGGAATATATGATTGTAAGTACGCCTTTTTCAAATCGTTATTGTTCACTTTATTTTTCCCCCCTAGTATTTCTTTTAATAAAATTTTATCACGTACTTACATATTGTTTGTGCCAAGTTTGTGGCAAAAAAATACCAACCATCGCATAGCGACAGTTGGTAAAACATATTATTTTATTGGTTTTTGCACTCCGTTTCGCATAAATTTCGGTAAACTTTGAGCTAAAATTCCTATATCACTCTTCATTTTCCCTTCCTCTATATTTTTAAGCATCTCGTACATGTTAGCTTCATAATACTGTATTATTCCCCAACTATTCATAGTTGCGATGCAGCATATATCACTAACAAATCTTGACTTTTCCGATATATCTATAAATTCTTCAACAAGTTCTATCATATGCTCTTTTGTACATATCTTGCCTGTATGACATTTTACTAAATATGGCATATGCTGCGAATCCCCTGGCGTAACCACTATTTTTTGATTTTTTAATTCATATGCAGTATTTTTACTATTTTTCATGCAGTAAAACATTCTTACTTTATCGTTATCTAAATACATTCCAAACACAGTGCTATTTTTGTCTTTTTTTGTTTGCTCTATTCGTTCTGATAATCTCTTATCATAAATTCGATATATGTCTTCTGACATAATACTACTCATATTTTCAAGTTCATCCACTATATTAAGATTCGTTTCTACATCACCTACGCATCCCATTATTAATTTGTTTCTATGAGTACCATAAATTTTTCTTTTATTATATTGGTCTTCTATATTCCCATTTTCATCAAGACGAGTCACCATTGTATCTGCTAAAAGAATCCCTTGCTTTCCATTTGTTTCTGCTATAATCTCTGACATTTTTCTACCTCCACAATGTACATGTTACTATATAAAACATATTAAATCAATTATGTCTTTCTCCCCATTCCATCTTCAACTGTCCATTCTTCTCTACTACTAGATGCACAATTCTCTGGCTTATCAGCCTTTGTGCTGTCCTCCTTCTGCGGTAAAAACTCCGCCTGCTGATCGGGAGAATACCATAATGAGCCTCAAGCATATCGTAGGACACCTTATGTATTATGGATTCTGTTAATTCTCTGGCTATGAAGCTGTCAACCTCATTACAGATCTCATACGTTTCTTTTTCACTCATCATGCACATTCCCCCTTTCGCGCAAGCTGTTTATGCATTATGCAACATTATAGCATATAAATTATACTTATAATCGTATTTTTATTACATTTTACAACATAAATACATGTATCATTATGCTGCCAAATTCGCCTGCATCCGATCCAACTCGACATCGTCACAGATATAATATTTAATTGTCACATCCGTACTCGAATGTCCTAATCTTTTCGATACAAAAAGTACATCTTTTGTCCGCCTATATTCCCTCGAAGCAAATGTTTTTCTGAACGAGTGCACTGTCGCACGAAATTTACAACCGCCTGCAAGTGCGATCTCTTTGACCATGTCCTCAATTGACTTATTGCACATCCGTCCTCTGCCACGTAAACCGATAAACACTGCGCCTTCCGTGCGGTTTCCGATGTACTGCTGCAATGCCTGTTTGCAACGCTCCGTCATAAAGCAGGTACGCCATTGGCTTGTCTTTTCTCCCCAGATGTGGATTTCCTTATGTGCAAAATCAAGGTTGTCAATGTTAAGGTTGACGATTTCCCCAACTCTCGGACCAGCTGAAAGCATTAACTCAAACAGAGCATTAAGTCTCAGATCATGACCGATTGATAAGGATGCTCTGGCAATCTCTTCATCAGATAGACGCTCTTTTCTCTTCTGCGGTTGTCTGATTTTATCTATATCTCTGGATACATCATCCTCGATATGCTTCTTGCGATACGCCCACGCAAAGAAACTGCTCATATACTTTTGAATTGTGGAAGCATAAGCCTTTGAGATTTTATCCTTATGCAGTCTGGTGGCGATATAATCCATCACGTCCTGCCCGGTGCAGTTGTGGTAGTTAAGACCTGTTTCCTCAAAAAACTTTTTAATGATTGTGATATAAAGCTTAATCGTGCTCTGCTTTCTGCCGGTTGCTGTAAGGTCTATGATGTACCGCTTCATGATGTACTCGTTGTCGTACACGTCCGTAGATGGTAACGTCTCTGTTGCGGTCAGATTAATGTTGACCAGCTTAAAAGTAATCACGGTCTTAAGACGGTCGATTCCTTCTGATGTCAAATATCCTGACATCTCATATACAATGTCATTGATTAACTCTGTCTTCGTCATAGCTCATCTTCTCCTTGTCTGATCTGGTGAAAGATGCTATACTGTTCTTGGTTGAGGAATGCGTATAGCATTTTCAGAGAGCTGGTGTTTGCAGACACTGGCTCATTTTTGTTTATAGGAACATCCGGTCGGAACATTTGTTCTTTCATAAGTATTTTTTTACCGGCATATTTCAGCCGGTAAATGTTCTATATTCAATTTAATCCAATACAATTTCTACACCTTCGTCTTTGTACACTAACTGTCCTATTCCACCCTCATACATCATTTCATACGCACCGACCTTATCTGTAATACTGATAACATCCTCCCTGCTTATTAAAATTTTCTCACCCTTTTTTACTGTAATTTTCATGTGTTTTTCCTTTCTCCGTTAAAGTTCAGTTTATTAATCCAAGTAGTCTCTTATATCGTCAACGGAACTTGCAAGGAAGCTGTCAAAGACCTCATCAATTTTTTCAAGCAATGACTCGTTATCGAATCCATCATTTTCCATTTGGTCTGTAAAATTTTTTTGTTTGCATCTAAAAAGACCAGTTACTTCTCTCTCCCACTCTTTTTTATATAAATTCCCATCTACCTCTAATGTTTCATTTACACCATTTTCTGTTGTTTCAATACTGTATTTCATTGTTCTACCTCACTAAATTTCTAAGTTAATCCGCATAAGACAAATCATCTTTGATAAATTCTACAAACTGCTCTTCAAATTCTCCCATCGAAGATATGTCGAATTCATCATCTCCAAGTTCTAAAAAGGCTAATAATTCTGCCTTTAATGTTTCACTGTCCAAATTTGTTAAAAAATCCATACTCGTACCTCCATTAAAATCTAATTTACAACATTACCAGTTCACCCTTGTTGATAAGCGTACTGGCAATGCTTCTTGTTACGTGCGTCATAATTTCAGCTTGTGAATGATTTTCTGCAGCATACTTTCTAACAGAAT
>OLFU01000829.1_pt1 | contig 34254 bp, 29 predicted proteins | sample 1605161 | NCBI WGS metagenome assembly OLFU01 (sample SAMEA3888914, study PRJEB22519) | human gut metagenome | biome: human gut; feature: human-associated habitat; material: faeces | place: Denmark | collected 2011
GCGAAAAAGCGAGGGCAACCAAAAAGTTGTAGGTGGTGTCCGTGTCGCTGATAAGGAAGAACAGCGCCGATTTTTCGTCCCCCAGCTTATCAAGCTCCAGCTCGTCATAGGACATGATCTCCCGGAGCTGTGGAATGTCAAAGGGAGCCAGCCTTGCACCGCAGGAAATCAAAATGCTTTTGGCTGTCTTGCCCGCCGCCTGTTTGAAAACCTTATACATTTTCAGTGCGATATGCTCCGGATTCTTCCGTTCCAAATCATCAAAAAGCAAGTCCACAGGGCTTTTATAGCTTTCGTCCTCCTCGCTTGCGGCAGCATTTTCTATCATATACATAACGGTAGAAAAATTCTGTTCACTTGCAGGTGCTTCATGCAGCAGATACAGGATAAATGCCTGTAAAATTGCCGCCTCGGATTTATCCCAGAAGGGATCACTGCTTTTCTGCCCCTTCTCATTGGTGTTTTTAATGAGATTGGTCACAAGCTTCAGTGCATCATGGTCACTTCTGAGATAAGCAATAGGGTTATAGCAATCCGATTTTTCAAGGTCTACCAAATTCAAAACACAAATCTCATAGCCTTCCTTTTCCAACAGTCCACCTGTCTTTCTTAGGATTTCGCCCTTTGGATCTGCAATAATATAGGAGCAGTTGCACTCCATAATATTCGGCAGAACATACCCTCTGGTCTTGCCTGCACCCGAGCCGCCCACAACAATGACATTCAGATTTCGCTTATGCTTTCTGCCGTCAAGTCCCATTGAGATATGCTGAGAAAGAATGATGTTGTTGGTTTTATCTCTATATTTTCTGTTCAAGGCTGCTGCATCTCCCCATTTTGCAGAACCGTATTCCTCGCCCATTCTCTTATTTCCTTTTGAGGTGTAATAATAGCCAATCGCCAGAGCATACATACAAAGTGCCGCAAACACACAGCGGACGGTATATCCATTCAAAGAAAGGCGGAAGGGATGCTGTAACTGCTCCGAAAACAGAGAAAGAAACTCTGTCAGCTTTACGCCTTCCCCGCAACAGGCAGATGCCAATACCCCAAGCCAAACAACGATCATAGAACAAGCTGCCCATAAAAGGGCAGCCTGCTGAAAGTTCAATTTCTGTTTCATATTCCTTCACACTACTTTTTAATATCCTGTTCTCGGAAGAACCTTTGTGGTTTTCTTCCCATATACAACGGTGACAAAGCTGTCATTGCCCATAATCCACTGACCGTTCCATAAACCGCCTACATCGGTTTTATTTGCAAAACGGTATTCATGGGAAAGATTAGACAATGCTTTGCAATAAATATATGGTGTTTCCACCTGTGCAAAACCGCTCTTTACCGTTCCGAAAACAAACATTACCTCTGTCACATATTCATTGGATGCAAGTCCCAATGCCGCAGGAGATGCGGAAATAACTCTGTTTTCGGCAGTGCTTAAATTATCGGCAAGTGTTCTGTATGTACCGTTCAGATTTGTTTTATAAACAATCTTATAGGAAAGTCTCTGATTCCAAGTGCCTGTGATGATTTTCTCCAATCTCGCCGCATTGACAGGAAGGGTATCTCTCCAATAAAAGCTGTTCAGCGGTACGGTAGAATTATTTTTGATGTTTGTAAAGGTATAGCGTACTTCCTGTCCCGGTACAATCTGGTTATATCCTCTCTTTGTAACAGAAACATTGGTATAGCAGCTCTTGTTTAATACCTCAAGGCGTACAATCTGACCGCTGAACGCAATCTCCGCATTGATTTCCGTCTTTTCTGCAATATAATAATTCGGAGCCTTTGTTTCCCTAATCACATATCTTCCCAAAGGAAGTGTTTTGCTGACTGCTCTGCCGTTTTTATCCGTCTTTACGGTATCCACAAGATTGCCTGCTCTGCTGTAAATTTCAAATACCGCATCGGGCAGAAGGGTTCCTGCCGTTAAGCCGTTGATCGGGTTATCATCCGCAGATTTCTTTGTAATCTGAATCTGTCCCATCTGCGGTGTATTCTTCCATGTAATATGACCGGTTTCGCCGTATTCCACATAAAAGGTTTTCTCTGTATGGTCAATCAAATATCCTTCGGCAGGCTGAATCTCCTGCACATAATATTTCCCGTCCTTCAGCTCTTTGTCGATATACACATAACCGTTCTGGTCGGAAGTATACTGTCCAATCGGATTATGCCTTGCATCGCTGACAAGAAAGGTAACGCCATAAATACCCTCGCCTGTGACAGAGTCAATCTTGTGAATGAGCATGGAAGAGGTCTGTCTGTTAGTAACGGTCAATAATGCCTGTTTTCCGTTTTTCACTTCGATATGCTTTGGCTCTTTGTCAAGGGCATAGCCCTTTGCAGCCTTCGTTTCGATTACCGTATACCAACCGGATTCCAGATTGGAAAGTGCAATTTTGCCGTCACTGTCAGTACGGTATGTGCCAATACGTTCTCCGTTCATTTTGCTTACTTCAAACGTAACATTTTTAATCGGCTCTCTGGTTTCTTCGTCAATCTTGGAAATAACCAATCCATTTAATGCTCTGTCGGCAAAACGCAGCTGATATGTTCCGCCGTCTGTACCGACCTGAATTGTTTTTGCTTCTTCGCTGATTTCATATCCTGTGGGTGCTTGGATTTCCGTTACCACATAGCTGTCGGGCTTTACGTTTGGAATCAAGATTTCTCCGTTGCTGTCGGTAATAAACTCTCCATTGGCATTTCCCACAACCGTTCCGTCTGCCGTTGTTACCTTAAACTTTGCACCCATAAGTGGTTTCTTGGTGTCTGCGTCTGTTTTGGTAATCAAAAGGTGTCCATAGGGATAATTCGCAAATGTCACCTCAACCACACTTGTGCCGTCCGCTTTGAGCCATGCCTGCTGTTTGCTGTTTTCGGAGAGAAGATAATTCGCAGGCGGCTGTACTTCTTCAATGATATACGCGCCTGCCTCCAAGTCTGTGATAACAATAATGCCGCTGTCATCTGTGGTATATCTGCCGATAATCGTGCCGGAGTTGCCGGAAATATCTCCGCTTACCTTTCGCACCTCAAATGCCGCACCTGCAAGCAGTTTAGATGTATTGGCATCGGTCTTTTTAATGACAATGCTGTTCAAAGGATAGTTCGGAATCTCCTCGCCGTAGTCCTTGCCGGAGGTAACCTTCACAGTATTCTTGCCTGTATTTTCCAGTTTATCTGTACTTTCTGCCTTGTCTGTATTTTCTGTTTTATCTGTGTCAGTGATTGCTGTGCTTCCTTTCAAATTCGTATACGCATTTTCGCCTTCCGCAAGATATTTTCTTGTAACAGGGTTGGAGGGCAAGCTCATCCCCTGTGCCGCTCTCACTTCCGTAATCACATACCAGCCTGCATCCACGCCCTTCAAAACAATCTGTCCGTTGGCATCTGTTTTGTATGTTCCCAGTGTCACAACACCACCATCAGCCTTTTCCCTCTGAATTTTAAATACCGTATCGGGAACACCCTGATTGGTCAGTGCATTTGTTTTGGTAATGATGAGTGTCGGCTTTTTGGTATCCGTAAAAACAAGTGTTTTTGTTTTGCCCCATTCCAAAGCAATGTCCTTATGGTTATCGGTGCTGATGGTGTAGCCATCGGGTGCTTGGATTTCTTCAACCGTATAAACCGCCTCATCCAAATCTCGAATCACAACCGTTCCTGTTTGATCGGTTACATACTCGCTTACGGTTTTATCCTCTGTTTTCGTCACTTTGAATTTTGCACCTGCAAGAGGTTCGTTTGTTTTTGCATCCAGTTTCATAAGCTGCAAGGAAGGTCTGAGCCTGTTGTCAAACTTGACCGCAACACATTTGCCCCCTTCCAAATATACATCCTTGCTCTTGTCCGCAATAAGATAGCCCTTCGGTGCGGCAATCTCCGTAATGGTGTACCAACCTTCGGAAAGATTTTCGACTTTCATCTGACCACTTTTATCCGTCATGCCTTCATAAACAATACTGCCGCCCTTTTTCGCAACGGAAAACTCTGCATCGGGCAGTGGCATACCTGTATCTTCATCATATTTTTTAATGAGAATACCGGGCTTTTCCTTATTTTTCAAAGTGACGGAGGCTGTTTTGCCTGCTTCCAGCTTCACTGTCTGCACTGTATCATTGAGCAGATAGCCTGCCGGTGCGGAAATTTCTTTGACAGAATAGGTACCGCTTTTCAGATTGGAAAGGCTTGCCTTCCCGGAGGCATTTGTATGTAAATCCCAAAAATCATTCCCGCCGTCATAGGCAACTCGGATTACCGCACCTTCCAACTTGTCCCCTGTATCCGCATCAATCTTTACCACTTCAAGCTGTGCCTGTTCCTCATTGGCAAATGTGATAACCGTAGGCTCGTCATTATTTCTGATTTCCACATCTTTATGATTGTTTTCATCCAACACATAACCCTTGGGCGGTACTTCTTCCGTAACAGAAAGCGTTCCGGATACCTTTTCGATTTTGATTTCACCCTTCTTATCCGTTACATAATGCCCGATGGTTTTTCCGTCAACCTCCACCTTAAATACCGCCCCTGCCAGACCTTCTGTTGTGCCTTTCTTTACCTTCAAAATCTGTACATCGGTTGTGGGTGTTTCGGGTGTATCGGGAACATCCCCGCCTTCAGGTGCATACGCAAGCTGCGCCCAAGAATCCCCGTTATAGGAAGGCAACGGGGAAACATAATAATTCTGCTTTTTCTCATCGTGTGCCACACCGAACAAAACAGATTTGTTCTCCAGCTTGCTCTTTACCAAAACACGAAACTCGCCTTTCGGGCTGTCCTTCGGAATCAATACCTTAAAGGTCAGCTCACTGCCGAAAAACTCTGTTTTTTCTTTATTGCTGACATCCGTAACCTTTGCCCCCGCAGGCACGTTTCCGTCAATCACAACTCGGTAGCTTTTGATGTCCACATTGGATTTCAATGTATATGTCTGAGAGATGTAATTGCTGTCCTTCTCATCAACGGAAACCGTTGTGCTTTTGGGATTAACCGCAAGCCATGTGGGATAAACCGCTGTGTTGGCTCTGCCCTTGGCAACCAAAGCCTTCATTGCCTTTTCTACATGATTATTCTGGCTGCCGTTTGCCTTCCAGTCATTCAGATTGCTGTAATTATCATGGACGATTGCCCAAACTGCCATTTTTGTGATGTAATATGCCTCATAAGCATTTTTCACACCCAGTTCGGCAGGCGTTTTATAAGGGTATCCATTGGTAATCGCACCCCAAACATGAGGATCTTTGTCTAACCCGTCCACATCAACATCATAATTTTTCGCCGCAAAATTCTCTACACCACCCTTATTCGGATTGGCACAAAAGGCAGGATATTCCTTTCCGTCCTCCGCCTTATATACAATCACATCGGGTGCAAAATTTCTCGCATCAATAACGCCCTTCCAAGTCAGAAGCTGCCCTTTGCTTTCTTCCTTTACATACAGATTTACCTTGTTTAATGCCGTTTCCATGGAAGTGCCTGCAAAAGCCTCCACGCATACCGAAAACAGCATCAGAAAAGATAAAAATACAGATACGATTTTCTTTCCTATCGTCATAATTTTTTCCTCCTTTTTTCGTAATAAAAAAGGACTTTACTTAGAAAGTCCTCATAAAACTATTTGATTTATTTTTTCACTACATACCCCACAAGCTTCAAGTGCCGATTTTCCCGAAACTCTTGAAAGCTTTCCTTAATAACCTTACCGTCACAGCCCTTTGTATACTTATTTTTCTCGGTATCCTGCTTTCCGTTTGCATCTGTATAATAAACATTTACAGGATTTCCTTTTGTATCCCGTTCCACATACTCCACAAATACAACATGACCTTTCAAACGGCTATCTGCTTTCGGGGCATACACTGCAATGGAATGTTCGGGAACCACATTCACATCAAGGCAAACGTCCACCTTATCGCTTATCAAAGGAGCCATCAGCCAATCCTTCGCATAGCCTATGGTCGGCAGCTCCACGCCGTTCACCTCACGAAACCGTCCTCTGGCATACCAAGTACACTGTCCTGCGTATCCGATACGATAGTTCTCGGTGAATATTTCTTTGCCCTCCGCATCTACCGTTTCAATTTTTGCAGGAATACTGCCTGCCGCAGGCGGCGTTCTTTGTGGCTCAGAAATCTTTGTATCCGTAGACGCAGAAGCGATTGTTTTCTTCTGCTCCGTTTCTTCTTCCTTTAAATAGTTCTCTTTGAACCAATCCGGTGTTTCATTAGGATCACAGGTAAATGTAATCACCTTCCTTCCAAATTCATCGTAGGATACCGTTCTGTAAGGCTGTGCAAAAACGGATGTGGGAAACAGCAGTATCAGCAGCATTAAATATATCAGTCTCATTTTCTCCCTCCTCTTTTCAAAATCACTTTTTCTTTCAGTATAAAATCACCGCAAATCTCTGTCAAAAAATCAAGTTCTTATTTGACCTCAACTGCCTGCACGCACCATCTTTTGCTCGGTACATTTTCCACACAGGTAACCAGTGTCATTCTGTTATCCGAAGTTCGTTCCAGATAAGAATAATCCGTTTCATTTATCTTAGTAACTGTTTTTACCCGATAGGTTCTTGTTCCAAGTTTGGTGGTATATTTGATTTTATCCCCCTTTTTCAAGGTATGGATTTTGCCGAAATGATTGGTTACCCCTCGGTTGTGTCCTGCAATACCGATATTTCCGTCCCAGCAGGAAGTGGATTTGAAATGCCCCGCACCTTTGGCAAGTGATTCCAGACTTTCCGTTTCATATACCTTTACACTCAAATTTACGGAAGGAATTTTTAGCGTACCGATACTGCCATCCGCATAATATAACCCATCGGGCAGTGTAAATTTATCTGAAGAAGCATACCCCGTATCATTTGTTCCGTCAGAAGGCGGAAACTGCGCTATATTGCTTACAGATGGAATAGGGACATTTACACCGCCTGCACCACTGCCGATATTCATTTCTCCCACACCGGAAATATTCGGTGTCAGCAGATAGCCTGTCCCCTTTGTATCGGCAGAGGGACTGCCGAAGGTCGGCGGCACAAAAGCACTATCCTTGCCCACATTTACATTGAACAGCTTTTCTTCGCCCACAACCGTTACGGTTTCCACGCTTGTGCTTTTCCCGAACTCGCCTGCCGCCTTGTCGGATACGTTATACTCCAGTGCCAATGCCGGGGTAGTTGTCATCATCGTCATCAGCAGTGTCAATGTCCACATCGTTGCTTTCTTCTTCATCCTCAACACCCTTTCTCTTTTTCAGTTTTCCAAGTAAAATCATTCCTGCAATGCCTGCCAAAGCACCCCCCAAAGGAAGAACGGCATATAGAGAATTTGCCTTATTTTTCTCTGTCGGCGTGCTTTCCTCAAAGATTGCCGTATACAGCACCTTATCCGTATTCGTCTTGGAAACAGTACCCTTATACTCCGCCGTAACCGTATAGCCTTTCACATAGCTACTGCTGACTGTTCCCGTATAGGTGGCAACCGCCGTATATCTATCCGTAATGGCAGTATCATTGATATTTTGTGTATTGTCACTCTGCCAGTCGATACCGGAAAGTTCTAAGGTCTTTCCGTTCTCTACGGTTGTTTTGGGGATGTACTGCGTATCCGCACTATCCAGATTTGGATAAGTTCTCGTTGTGCTAACATTCTTCGTGCTTGTGCCATAGCCTGCACCTTCAATCTTCAAATTTGAAAGATCCAGCTTTGCCGTCCCCGAAAATCCATCCTCAGTCACAACCTGTTTTTCTTCCTCCAAAAGCGGAAGAATGTCATTCATCTTGTTGCTTTTGCTGCTGATTACAACCTTTTCGGCGTATTCCTTGCTTTCCGCCTGCGGCAGCTCTGTTTTTACCATGTCCTTGAAAACAAAAAAGCTGCCATTTTGCTCAAAGCCTTCCTTTGAAATGGCAGTCACATCGTCATTCTGATTCAGTTCATAGCTTTTGGTAATCGTTCTTACGCCGTTTTTTATACTTTCGTCAATGCTGACAGGGTAATACGCCGCATAAACCGTCGTGCAGGTGTATATAGCTGTCAGTATTGCGGTTAAAAAAATCTTTTTCATGCTTATCTTTCGCCCCATTCCTTTTCTTTGCTCTTTTTCTGATTTTGCAAAAGCTTTTGATATGTTTTTATTTTTCCGACTACCGATTCCCTTTCACTCCTCATATCCGCCTTCGTTAAGCCAGTCCCGAGCCCGCTTGATTTGTTCTCTTGCTGAGTTCGGGACATCTCTTTTTTTGCCCGTTCCGGAACCGCATATCCCATATTTTCAAAAATACGGTTGATCCTTGCGGCATCCTCCGCTTTGACAACCACATCAACCGTATCCCGATTCGATTTTGTATTTCTTATCGTAGAAAACAAAATCCCATACGTTTTTGCCTCCTTTGTAAAGGCTGATACATCTTCCTCCTTTAAATCAAATACCCGAAGCTCCTTGCCTTCGGTCAAAAGGCGTTTCAGCTTTGTTTTGCCCTTCAGCTTCTGGTTATCCTTTGCCATTGCCAGACACAGAGCCGCAAGATTTTTCGCTCCCAGTGCCGAAAGCTTAACTGCTTCTTCCGATAGCTTTACCGCCTCTCTTGTCATTTGTTCGGCTGCCTCGCTGCCTTGACTCATGCTCTTTTTCCTCCTCTCTGATTTCTTCCGCCTGATACAGTCTTTCCTCTATTTTTTCCGCATCCTTTTCAATCTGCCTGCACATACGGATACAAAAGGCTTCTTCCCGTATCTTTTGGCTGAGTTCCGATATTTCTGCCTGCAAGGTTTCACTTTCTCCCTCCGTTCTCATTTTGTACTGCAATCGCCTTCTCTTTTTTAGGTTCTCCTCATGCCGGTTCTGCATTTCGGCATAAAACACCGTAAGGCTTTCCATACTGTTGATATTATGCGTCTGCAAAAATCGGTGCTGCTTTAAATAGCGTTCAAATTTTGTGTTTTCCTCCAGCATAAAATAGGAGAGCTTTCTTGTTCTTGGCGTTTTCCTTCCTCTTAACAAATACAGATACCGAAAATACAATGCCGCAAAGCCTGTTATTTTCGCTTTCCTTTTTGTACGTCTGATACCATACTTCTTTCCTTTGGTATTGTATAATCGGAACAGCACAACAGACTGCTGTGGTGTTTTTCTTTTCTGCATGGCTTGCGTTAAAATCCTTTCCTCAATCTCCGTATCACTATAACCTTCGCCAAGGCTATCCAGACGGATAAACCTCTTGCTGTACGGCGGCTTTACGGCAGTATGCTTTACATTTTGATATTTTACCGTATACCCCCTCTTTTGCAGCAATTCCAGAAAGACTGTAAAATTCAAGGATGCTTTGATTACCTCGTCTATATCCGCACGAATCTGGCTTCGAACCGTCTGTTTTCCGTTTTGCTCCGCATGAAGGACACCGTAGGGTACCCCCTTTTTCTGCGGCTCAATCACGGAAAGTCCGTATTCTCTGCAAATTTCATCGGAGATTTTTCGTATCTCCCCAAAATAACTTTTCGCATTGGAATGATATTTCTTTCCGTCCGCAAAGGAAACCGAATTGACCACGATATGATTATGCAAATGATTCCTGTCAAGATGCGTACCAATCACAACCTCAAACCGCTCCCCGAAGCATCTTCGGGCAAACTCCACGCCTATCTGATGTACCTGCTTCGGCGTTGCCTCCTTTGGCTTAAAAGATTGTATGAAATGATACCCAAGCACGCCGCCTGTTTTATGCCACTTTTCTTTTGTCCTCTGCATTTCGCTGTAGGCGGTGGACGCTGAAAAACAGTTAAGGGCTGTTTCGTAAATATGTTTCTCTGTTTTCTCTCCGTCAAGGGCATACTCGATTTTCCCTTCCAGCATCTCGGCAGATGTCTTTTCCGCATTGGTCGCATATTTAATGCTGTCATCCAATCTGCTCCGCACCGCAAATATTTTTGTAATTGCCATGTCATAAATTTTTTACCCTTTCCCAGATTTGTTTCTGCATTTCCAAAACATCTTTCAAAATATCCGCCGTCACCTCCATGCCCATGTTTGTGTTCCTTGCGATCTGGTTGATGTTGTTGCCCACCGCCGCAACCTGCCGCACAACCTCCGCCCATTCTTCCTTCGGTCTGCTTTTCACCTCATTGCCCATAATCAGCTCTCTGACATACGGCTCGATTTTCATGCCGCCTGCGTCAGCCTGTTCTCCAAGAAACTTCCGTTCCTTTTCGGAAAGTCTGACGGTTATTTTTCGGTTCCGTATTTTCATTTTTCCATGCACCTGCCTTTCTCTTTTTTGGGGTATTAGGGGCAAAATCCCCTAACAAGCCGCATTTTGCCGTCAAAATGCTATGCTTGCAAAAGCACGACAAATCCTTTGCGTGCTACCTATCCATTTCTTTTCCGCATGACCTGTCCAAAGAAAAAAGTCCTTTTTGCATCATCAGAAACTCGTTGTAGTCCTTTCCTTTTTCACAGAAAACTGCCTTTGCATTTGCACTTTTTAAACCCGATAAAATGTCTTTCGTTGCATTTCTTCCCACCTCATCATGATCCAACCGCAGGATAATCTCTTGTGGCTCTCCATGTTCTCCGAGGTATCTTTCCAATGCAATCGGAAGTCTGCTTTGATTATTTTTGTAGACACCGCCCAAGGAAAGATAGGTCTGCTGTGTCCAATCCTCGCCGCCTTCCAAAACCATGGACGCATAACTCATGGCATCTATGGCACTTTCAAACACATTCAATTTATCCTTTCCTTTGCATAAACAAAAACAGAAGTCTTTGTTGCTGCCTCCTGCTTCTGCCAAAAATCTTCTTTTTGTATTCGTTCCCCGTATCGCCGCATACTTGGGATTCCCTCCGTCATAGCCTATAAAAACCGCATTGTGGTATCGGCTCTCCTCATAGAGCAGCTTTTGAGCAATACAATACTCGATAATCTCGCCCGCAATGCCACGCCCCAAAAGATACTTTTTCACTCTTTCATTATCCGTATGCTTTTGCGGAAGGTATAGCTTTCGTTCCGAAAACTCCCGTTTTTCTGTATGGTTAGGCAACGGCTCCTTGCACGAAAAAAAGCCGTACTCTTTGCTCAAAAGAAGTACGGCTTCCGGCAGGGCAATCCCTTTTACCCGAATCAGATAATCCAACGCAGTGCTGCCGCCGATGTTATGCGACCACCAGAACCACTTCCCGTTGGAAAGCTTCAAACTGTCATGGCTTTTCAATTTATATTTTTCATGCCCCATAGAAACCAATTCATCCGGTTCGCAGGTCTTTAAATAGGTCAGCAGGTCAATCCGCCTTGCCTGCTCTAAATCCTCTTTCGATATGTATGGCACAGATTCTCAACTCCTTATCTCTCTTGTTCGTTTTTTCTGGTTTTCTCCCGTTCCATTTTCATAAGCTCCTTGTAAACAATGTTTATCAACCCCGGATGCTCGTTCGTTCTGATAAGCGGATACTCCTTATCCTTTGAACCGAAACGGTATTTCCCGACATCTGCTTTGACTTCTTTTTCATAACGTCCATCGTAGAGAGCGTCATTTATGACCTGTGCAAGAATTGACTTGCAACGCCCCACACCGAATTTGCTTACCCAAGATTTTATAAAATCATCCGTTTTTCCGCTATGATTTGCTGTCGAAATATTGCTTTCAAAATATTCCATACACATCATATCTCTGTTGTAGCTGGCAATAAAAAAATATTTCTCCCCGTTTTCTGCCGCTTTGCCGAAGGATTTATTATATCTTGGGCTATCGGGATTTTGGTAAAATCTATTTGCCTTTCTTTCCGAAGTTTCTTCACCGAATTTCAGAATAAAGTCCTTTAATTCTTCCATGCGACTATCGTCAAATTTAAGTGTGTATGTATAAGCACTTCTCAAAGGATGTTCTATTTTTGCATACTCCGTCAAAGCCGGAAGGGAAAGACACTCACTTTTAAAAATCTCAAAAATATCGTACATTGCCGCTATTTCATACGCATGGTCAATCAGATATTCCGCATCCTTCTCTTTCAGTCCAGTAATATACTCCGTATATTCCTTTTCTGCATTTTCATATATTTTTCTGTAAAGCTCGTCTGTGTGAATCATAGAGTTCCTCCTTTTTTGAAAATAAAAAAGACAGGAATTTTTTGTTCCTGTCAGAATACAATGTATTTTATTTTTCGTTCTGTAAAATGTTTTCTATCTGTTCTTTTAATACCGGAAAATCAGATTTTATTGTATTATAAACATCTTCCATTCTTAATGTCTGATACTTATGGGCAGTAATATCTCTCATACCAGCAACAGCCTTCCAAGGTATTTGTTTATATTTATCTTTCAAATCAGAGGTAAGATTTTTAACTAATTCTCCGATATTGATTGTAGTCATGCTTAACGCACGTTTTAACATTTCATTATCAAAAAAATCAGTTAATGTTGTATCTCCCAACATATCCGTCCCTATACTGATTTCACTCAAAATCTTTTGCAAAACAATAAAATCTCTATGCTGCATACAGCACCACCTCTTTATCCACCTCTATCATATCTCCCTCAGTTACAGGACCATGTATTACGTCAACACGCAAATGAAGCATTTCTTCAAGGTCTAATTTAATGGCAGAAAGGGTAATCAAGGTAACCGGTGCATAAAATTCCATAATCAAATCAATATCACTGTTTTCTCTGTTTGTTCCGTTTGCCCTTGAACCGAAAAGAATCACTTTGCTTATGGGGTATTGGTCAATCAATTTCAAAACAGCATTTTTTATAGTTTCGATATTCATAAACAGCACCTCCTTTTCCTTTATTATATCCATATCTGCCAAACTTCTCAATACAATCTTATCTTTCCCACTCCTGATTTTTCTTCTCAATCTTTTCTGTACTGACCTCCTGCATATCATTTTTCTTATTATCCTCATTCAACAATACATTCAATTCCTCCAACCGCTTACTTTTTTCTGCCAACTCATCTTCCTTTTCAAATTCTTTTTTCACTTCAACTTTTGCAGTTTCCAACTGTTTCTCCAGTTCCTCAAGCTTCTGCTTACAGTTATTCTCCCGCACAGGCAGTGCCTCAAGAAAGTTATCAATTCTCTGAATATTACCGAAAACATCACTGCCCAGCTCCACCTTATACCGCTGTTTTCCTTCCATACCAAGGACAAAAGTTCTCGAAAACTTATCAAACTCCAAATCAAGATTTAAGCCTTTGTATCTGCCGATGCTCTCTCTGTCGGCATTGACTTTACAAGCACATAAGGAAAGTAATTCCGTTCCTGCCGCTTTCTTATCGCTGTAAACAGTGCCTTTCAGCTCCATTTCTGTAAATCCATCTACATTCGGTCTTGTGTTTTCCTTTACCGTTTTTATATCCTCGTTGTAAGCCGCAAGTCTTTCTTTTGTTTCGGCAATCTCTGTGGGAAAAAATTTAATGATTTTATCCTCCAATGCGTACCTTTGATTTAGAAACGTAGATTTCAGCATTTTCAGCTTGGAAACCTCAATATCCAGATTCATTTTATCTTTTATCAAAGGGTTGCCCGATGCCAGAGCCTTAATCTCCGCATAGTTCAAAGCCGTTTCGTCCACATCCTCGGCACTTCTCACAGGGGACTTACTCGTCATGATCTGGCTGATGAATTTCTGCTTGCTTTCCACCAACTGATACAGATAGCTGTCGAAGGTCTGCTCGGTAACATAGCTGTAAATATCAACCTCCTCATTTTCGTTGCCCTGACGAATAATCCTGCCCTCCCGCTGTTGCAAATCCGAAGGCCTCCATGGGCAATCGGTATGGTGCAAAGCAATGAGTTTTTGCTGCACATTCGTCCCGGCACCCATTTTGGCTGTTGAGCCCATCAGCACACGCACCGTTCCTTCCCGCACCTTATTGAATAATTCTTTTTTCTGCATTTCTGTTTTGGCATTATGGATATAGGCAATCTCATTTTCGGGAATGCCTTTTTCCGTGAGTTTCTTTTTTATATCATCGTAGACATTGAAATTTCCGTCATGTTTCGGTGTGGAAAGGTCACAGAAAATCATTTGCGTAGAACGATTTTCTGCTGTTTTCTTCCATATCTCAAATACGTTTTCCGTACAGGCTGCTGCTTTGCTTGTTTCGCTGTCCCCAAGCATAGAATTGATAAGTCTTTGGTCGAGAGCCAGCTTTCGCCCGTCATTGGTGATAAGGAGCATGTTGTCGATGTTGCTGTCCACCATTTTGTTTCGCACTTTTTCGGCTCGCTCCCCGAGTTCCTGCACCATTTCCTTCTGGATTTCGGAAGGCTTGAGGGCAATATTATGATAATTCGCCTTTGGAACAGGCAGCTTTATCATATCCGCCGTTTGAATATCTGCGATATTTTTAAACATACTCATCAGTTCGGGCAGGTTATAAAACTTGGCAAATCTTGTTTTGGTGCGGTAGCCTGTGCCTTCGGGAACGAGTTTGTCAAGATGATTTCTGTAAGTTTTCTAAACTTAAATGTTTATCCGCCGACAAATCGCCCAACATCTCGTGCTTGCATATTTCTTGAAACACCGTATTCAAAGGCTTCTTCGCACTTTCCGATTGCTTCACATTGACAATAAAAGTTGTTTTGCCTATTCGTGTTGTATAAGATAAAGTGTTTTCTTTCATATAGTCCGTTTCTCCTTTTCATAAATTGACTGTGGGGCATTCCGTTTGGAACACCCCACAAATACAGCCTGTTTCATCGGAACATATCAAGAAGTCATTAAGTCGTGAGTATAATGGAAATGGTTATCTTTCCATACCACGCTTGTTTCTGCGTTCCTTGATACGCTCCTGTCTTGCTTTTTCTCTTGCTTCTTTTTCGGCTTGTAACTGTGCTTCTCTCAAAGAAAAAAGTTGCCTTACTTTTTCGTTAAAAAGTTTGGCAACTTCGGGGAAATGTTCCAACGCTTCAAGAAAAGGTCTGCACTTTTCTTTCAGTTCGTTGTATTTGGTTTTCATTCGTTCCAATGCGTTTGCACTGTCCATATACTTCTGTCGGTAAAAATTTGCACTCTGCTCAAATTTTTTGATTTCCGCACGACTGGTAATGCCCTCTTTGGCAAGGGCAGTCAGTTGGGAATAATCCTCTTTAGAGATTGCCATTTTACCTGTGATTGTTTTCTGCCCCATACTGTCAATCTCGTTTAATGTTTTGGAAATATGACGGGCAGGTTCATACTTAAGCTGTTCCTTTTGAATACGCTTCTGCAACTTCTCCAATCGCTCTTTATCCTGTTTGATTTGATATTGCAGTGAAGTTAAATGCTCTGCTGTACTTCCGTATTCACCACGCTGAAAGCCTTTGAACCCTTGTTCCGTCATATAGTTAAACAATTCATCTTGTAATATGCTGTACGAAGCTCGGAACATCGGTTTCCCGTTCTTTCTTAGCAACGGATTTCCTTTTTCATCGGTCAGTGAAATATCAGATTTCCATTTTTTTGAATGGCTTATCTGATTAACAACTTCCTTGACCGTTCCTCGCAGTTCGGGGTCTTTGCAACGCTTACTCCATAGGATTTCTTTCTCCACCACAGGCAGAACCATAGCGTGAAGATGATAATGATAAACCTCTTTTCCAAGTTCTTCGGTTGCTGCTACATTGATTTCATCAGCGTGCATTACTGCCGATATGACATTGTCAGCACCGAATTTTTCTTCGATGAAATGATAGGCTTCTTCATAAAATTGCTTTGCGTATTCGTAACCACCGTTACGCTCGAAGTACATCGTGTTCACATCAATCACAATCTCATCAAACAGCGTTGCGTCTTTCCTCAACCCACGAAGCGACACCTGACCGTCTGTTTCCATCTGTTTTAACTGTTCCATATAAGTCGGGGCAGTCGGCTTTTTGAAATGCACATTAAAGGGTATTCGCTCCGCAATCACATTCATATTTTCATAAGTTTCATTCTTGCGTTCGTTGTGCCTTTCTGCCTTACTCACATCAGAAGCGGTGTACTTTTTTACCCTTGCACAACTCATATCCGCCTTATTGTTTTTTGCCATTTTGCTCTCCTTTCCAGACAGGGCGAAGCCATTACACAACATTCTCTGAATGTGTGTAACCCACTATGACACTTTCAGACTTCGTCTGCAAAGATGTCGTGGGCAAGGGAGTTCCCCCTTGACCTCCTTTTGATACCTCAATCATAAAAACAGACTGTCCTCCCATCAGACAGCCTGCTTTTATTCTCTCGGTATATCGCCCATCGGCAAAGACCAGTACCACAGAAAGCCTCGTTTTCGTGAGATAACGCCTGCTTTCTTCTTTGCCTTTTTGATGGTCGATTTCTTGAACCCTGCGGCTTCAAGTCTTTCTTCGCAATCCGAAGAAAGCATTTCTCCGTCTTTCAGCATTTCCAAAAGAAATTCTTTCGCCTTGATTTCCTTTTCGTTCGGTCTGCCCATTTTGGGTGCGAGGGATTGGAACGCTTCTTCTGCTGTCATTTCCATTTCAGAGATAAAGTCCACTCCCTTTTCTGCAACCTCAAAGAGAATTGCAGAGCCTGTCGGGGCAAGGTTGGATTTCACTTGAACCATATATCTTTCCGCCGGTGCTTCTTTGTTCGGTGTGCGTGTGATTGCAAGAATACTTCTTGCAGCACCCGCAATATCAATCGAACCGTTGGTACGATAAAGAGGGTTGGTATCTCTCATCTTGTTCATATGAGCGATAATCACAATGGCACAGCCTGTATTTTTTGCAACTGCAATCAAGTGATTAAACTCTGCCCTTGTTTCGTTGGCATTGTTCATTGAGCAATTCTCTCCGATATAAGAGCTCATCGGGTCAAGAATTAAAAGTTTTGCGTGATACTTTTCGATTGCTTCAGCAATACGGTTATCCCCAAAGGATAAAGACTTTTCATCTTCCTTGATGAAGATAAGATTTTCTCCGTTCCCACCGGCAGAATTAAATCGGGGTACTACCGTATCATCTGCGTCATCTTCCGTTGTCTGATAGATGATAGTCATAGGCTCTGTTTCTTCATCGGTAAAGGGGAGAAACTCTCCCTTAGAGAGCAGGGCGGCAATGGAAAGCATCAACTTGCTTTTTCCATCGCCGGGATCTCCCTGCAACAGCGTAACCTTGCCGAACGGAATATACGGATACCACAGCCATTTCACTTCTCTCGGCTCAATCTCACTTGCCTTGATAACTTCAAGAGGTACATTTACATTCATTTCATTTTCCATCTGCTTCATCTTTCTTCGTTCTCCTTTTCGATAAATACTTAGGGCAAAGCACCACAATACATCGGAAACTCTGCTTGCAGTCATTACTGCATTTTCTGCAAAGTTCGTTGTAGGTAATGCGATTTCTTTCGTTCAGAAACAATGCCCACTCTTGTTTCCGTTTCTTGCTCATTCTCGGCATATCAATCCTCCTTTCCGTCTGAAAATAAAAAAACCACAGGAAAGATACTCAGAGCCTTGTTTCTGTCATTTTTCGGGGCGAAAATAGGGCAAAATTGCCTTTCTAAGCCTTTCAAAAAATCACACAAGGTATTTTGTACTAACCTGTGGTTATGTATGAAATTGTAGGGTTTGGGGCAACAAAAAACACCGTATTTCTACGATGTTTTCTGTCATTCAAGTAGCAAAAAACGTGACCACTAAAATTATAATCATAAGAACAGGCAAAAAGCGAAGATACCGTTCTAATAGAGCTTTTTAGACTTGTTTTTTGGGGCTTTATATTACTTTCCCTATTTTTTAAGGGTATAGGGTGTTACATCAAGTTCTTAGTATATGAAATTTGCAGATTATTCTTGGATTTGGCTCAAATCAAATGCACCGTTCTCAATCAACTTCAAAATTGTGTCTGCCAAGTTGTTTTTTACAGTTTCACTTTCATTTTCAACGCCAGAATACTCTACATAAATAGTGTTCTCTCCCATATCAAAGGTTGCATAATATATTACGGTTTTGACACCTTGACTATTTGACTTTGTTACGAAATATCCTGCGTTGATATCAACGCCGTCTACACTTGAAGTGATTGTATTTCCATCAATGATAGTATCTAATAGATTTACACCCTGTTTAGAAACTACCATTCTTGTATCATCAATTTTTCCCTCAAAACCCAGAATATTATGATTGTCAGCATCAAAATAAGCATCTGCGGTAACAGGCAAGTCTGCAAAAAGCATTTCAATTTCAGCATCGCTCAAAGGTCTTGTTGTTACATTTAAGTTAATTGAAGATTGTGATAAGTCATTTTTAACAAAAGTAATTGTTTCTCCATCATTCAGCGTGGCAATATCGTTTTTTGTACCAAACAGATTGCTTTGAAAAACTCCCACTCCAATCACAGCAACGAGTACGAAGCAAGCTGCAACAGACACCCATTTTTGCCGATTAGTTATTTTACTTGTTTTTTTCATAGGTTCAGCCTCCTTAATATACTGATTATCGACATTTCCCAATGCCCTTAAAAGTTTCTTTTCTTTCATACAGAGATACCTTCTTTCTCTAACAATTTTTTGAGTTCGTTCCTTGAACGAAATAATGACATCTTGATTTTGCTCTCGCTCATACCATATTCCGTTGCAATTTCTTTAATGGGCGATAAATACCAATATCTTCTCATAAAGATTTTTCGCTGTTCTAATGACAGGGAAGAAAGAAAGCGGTTGAGAATATCCGTTAGAGCGATTTCTTCAACAATGTTTTCTGTACTATCCAACGATGGTATGCACTCTTGTATTTCATCAAAAACCAATGGCATTTGCCCACCATTACGTTTCTTTGCATTAAGCAGTTCGTACCTGTCCAAAGATAGGTTGCGAGTAATCTTCCCTAAAAAAGTTTTTAGGACAGATGGACGGTTAGGCGGTATGCTGTTCCAAGCTCTTAAATAAGTATCATTTACACATTCCTCGCTATCTTCGTCATTGTGAAGAATATTAAAGGCTATGTATCTGCAATACTTTCCGTATTTTTTTGAAGTTTCGGATATAGCAGCTTCGGAGCGCTCCCAATATAAATCTAATATCTGCTTATCATCCATAGGCTTCTCCTCCTTTCCCTTGTATTAAGGCCTTTCACCCTAATAAACGGGAAAAATGTGTCAAGCGTCACTTAAATTCAAAAAATATTTATTCAAAGATTAGCTTTCATTTTTTGAAAGAATATAATAAAACAGCAAAAGGCTTACACCTACAAGTCTCTTAATATTCAATGCGGAAAATTACAATTCATCACTCTCATTTTAACACATCATACCATCTTTATGAACTTTCAATTTAACCACTTCCATTACACTCACGACTTAATGACTTCTTGAATACTTCCCGAAAAAGAAAACTGCCATCAATTAAGACAGCAGTTCCTTTTCGGCTGGTATGCTATTAGGAATACACAATATCGTTCAATACAATCTCATCTGCACAGGCTCGGATATTATTCATCAATCCGACCCATCTCATCATATCCTCCGCTTTCAGTTGTTCCGTTACCCCTTGCTTTCTTGCCATTTCCTTTATCAGATACTCCGCCATATTGCACGCCGAAGTATCAATTTCAGCAAGGTGTTCATATAACTTTCCGCTTGTAAGCAGATTGCAATATAAAACTTTCTTATGCTCCCTCAAATATCTTTCCCTCATTCTTCCGTATTTTGTGAGAGCAGGGGGTTCTTCGTTTTCTATCGTCAAGCAGGGATAGTAATAATCTCCGATGAGTTCGTACTGGATACCAGTTCTTTCATCTGTGATAAATCGTTGCATTTTGATTTCTCCTTTTGCTTCTTGTGGTAAAATTTCAAAGATTTCTCGTTGTGATTTTGCTTTTGACATTCTTCGGAACATAATTTCTGCTGACTGTGTGTAGGCCAGTAGGTACTGCCACACACAGCACAGACACGCTGACGATAATAATGATTTCCTTTTTCGGCTTCTCTGTCGGCTTTTGTTTTGTCCTGCCTTGCCTGATAGCAACAGTCCTTTGAACAGAAAATCTGTCGGTTGCTTGTAGGGATAAATTCTTTTTGACAATGAGGACATACCTTTGTTTTGACGATTTCTCCACCGTTTTCAGCGAGTTTTTTCGCCTTTCGCTTCTCTCGGTAGGCTTTTTCACGCTCACGCTGTTTCTCCAATCGCTTCTTTTCCTCTTGTTCTTCCTGTACCTTAATTTCTACAAGTTCTTCTTCCGTATAGGCAATATCGATCTGCCCGACATAGTTGAAGTAAATATCAACCTTTTGGGTTCGTGCTTTTCCCACGCCCTCCGCTTCATATACCACAATCTTGTCAATGAGTTCAGCAAACATCAAATCGGAAATCTCAGTCGGCTCTTTGCACTTGCGTATCAAAGAAATGAAATGCTTAATATCAACAGCATTTACTTTTTCTTCGGTCAGTTCCTTTTCCATTGCTTCAATCTTCGTTTCCAGTTCAGCCTGCTCATCATCGTACTGCTTCATCAGTTGCTTATACTGCCTTTCGGGCAGTAATCCCGAAACAAGATTTTCATACAAGCCACGAATAAGTTTAGATAATTCATCGTATCGCTTCTGAAAACGGTGCAATTCCGATTTATTGTGCTTTGGCTTTTCTGTCTGCTTCTCATTCCATAAGGCTTGAAGTTCTTTTGCAAAGGCTTCTTCGTCATTCAGAACAAATCTTGACAGTCGTTTTACAGCCGATAATATCAAGGCTTCAACATTATCAGCACTAATTGAATGGGCAGTACAAGAGTTTACTTTGCTTGCATACCCACCGCAACGGTAAGAATACTGCACCGAACGGTCTTTTTTACTGTAATGCGTTTGCAGGGTCATTCTTCTACCACAATCCGCACAGTACAGATAACCGCTTAAACGGTTGCTATGCGTACCTTTTGCCGCTGTTCTGTTCGCTCGTTTCTTTCGCTTCTGAACGCTGTCCCAAAGTTCCTGCGAGATGATAGGCTCGTGCGTGTTATAAAATACATACTGCTCATCTTCATCGGTATTCTTTCTTTTGTGCAATTTGAAATTGGTGCTGACCGACTTACGCAAAACGGTATGACCGAGATATTCCTGCCTGCTTAAAATCGCTCTTATGGTTGACATTCCCCAAAGATGTGGGTCTGAAAACTTCGTTCCGTTATACTGTTCAGGGTGATATTCCTTTGCGTGTGCAGCCGGAATTAAAACCTTTTCTTCGGTAAGCAATTCAGCGATTGCTCTCGGACTTTTGCCCTCGTTGGCAAGCAGAAAGATACGCTTTACCACCTCAGAAGCCACAGGGTCAACGACAAGCGTTTGTTTGTCGGTTGCTAATCGGTTATATCCATAGGGAATAGAACCGCTGCAACGCTTTCCGTCTTTCATACGGGCATCAAACACAGCCTTGATTTTATTGCTTGTGTCTTTGGCGTACCACTCGTTCATAATATTCAAAAACGGGGCAAAGTCATTATCCGAAGCATTATTACTGTCAATGCTGTTGTTTATCGCAAGAAAACGGACATCTTTCTGCGGAAACAGAACTTCCGTATAAAAGCCGACTTGCAGATAGTTTCTCCCTAATCGGCTCATATCCTTAACAATAATCGTTGCGACATTTCCTGCTTCTACTTCCTTAATCAGTTCTTGAAAACTCGGACGATTGAAATTCACACCCGAAAAACCATCGTCAGTAAAATGACGAATATTTGTAAAACCATTTCTTCGGGCGTAATCTTCCAAATATTGCTTTTGGTTGGTGATTGAATTTGACTCACCATTGAGGTCATCATCTCTTGATAAACGCTCATAGAGTGCTGTAATCTTTGAAGTCCTTGACATTCTCTTAACCTCCTTTCCTTATGTAATCTGTTTAGTGTTAAAAGTATTACTCCCTCTACTAATAGGAGAAAATAGGGGTGCAAAGCGGAACTGTTTTTCAAAAGAAGTGAAAATTTTTCTTGAAGTTTCAAGACCGTTTTTGATAACCTATTTTCAATTTAGAAACGCATTATTTATCGTCCTACTAAAGTATAGCCCTCGGGAGAAAGCTCGATTGCCGTAACGGTTTCGCCAAAGTTGCTCGCCCACGAATCAAAATGTTGCAATCTATGTTTCTGCAACGTGCCATACTGCAAGTATCTCTGTATGGTGTAAAGCTCCACCATTGAGTTACTGATAGGCGTTCCCGTTGCAAACACAATGCCATGCCCGCCTGTGATTTCATCAAGGTATCGGCATTTCATAAACAGGTCGCTTGATTTTTGTGCTTCGGTCTGGGCAATGCCGCCCACGTTCCGCATTTTGGTTGATAAAAAGAGATTTTTGTAATAATGGCTTTCATCAATAAAAAGCCTGTCCACACCCAATTCTTCAAATGTGACAACATCATCCTTGCGGCTCTGGTCATTGAGTTTGTTCAGTTTTGCTTGTAGGCTTTTTCTGGTTTTCTCCATTTGCTTAATGGTAAAATTCTCGCCTCGGTTTCGCTTTACTTCTTCAATCCCCATCACAATTTCCGCAATCTGCTGTTCCAGAATGGTTCTCTGCCTTTCGGCACTCATGGGAATTTTCTCAAACTGCGAATGACCGATAATGACTGCATCATACTCACCCGTTGCAATTCTGCCGCAGAACTTTTTTCGGTTTGCCGTTTCAAAATCTTTCTTTGTGGCAACCAAGATATTTGCGGAAGGATAGAGCTGTAAAAACTCGCCTGCCCATTGCTCCGTCAGATGATTCGGCACAACAAACATGGACTTTTGACACAAACCAAGACGTTTGCTTTCCATTGCGGCGGCTGTCATTTCAAAGGTCTTGCCTGCCCCAACGCAATGTGCAAGCAGCGTATTTCCGCCGTACAAAATATGTGCGATAGCGTTTACCTGATGCTTCCGCAATGTAATTTCGGGATTCATCCCGTTAAAAACAATGTGCCTGCCGTCATATTCTCGTGGTCGGTTGGAATTGAACAAAACATTATAAGTATGGCAAATATCCTCACGCCGCTCATGGTCTTTCCATATCCACTGTGCAAATGCGTCCTTGATTGCCTCCTGCTTGCTCTGTGCAATGGCGGTTTCCTGTTTATTTAAAACTGCGGTTCTTTTGCCGTCCGCATCCTCGTGATAATCAAAAATACGGACATCCTTCAAATTCAGTGTTTCTTCGATAATGCTATACGCATTGATTCTCTTTGTGCCGAAGGTATTGGTTGCTTTGATGTTCCCTCGGTCTTGATTTTTCCCTTCAATCCGCCATTCGCCCGTAATCTCGGAGAAATGCACCTTTATGTTATATTGCGCCCACCTTGGCGTCGAAAGCGTTTCAAACACAAACTGTTTCACATAATCAGGCTTCAGCCAAGTTGCCCCCAATCTTACGGAAATTTCGCTTGCCGTAAGGTCTTTGGGCTGTACCTGCTCCAATGCGGAAACATTGGTTTGAAGGCTTTCATTTTCCTGCGCCTTCACTTTTGCAAAGGCAAGCTTTTCCCGCACATTGCCGGAAAGGTATTCATCGGCAGTCAGATATTTTTCCGCTGTCTTTCCTTCTTCATATTCGGGGTTCAGAAAAATAACATTCTGCAAATCCGAAAAGATTTCTTCCTCGCTCTTGCCTGTAAGCCGCTCCATATATGCCATATCCACCTTTGCCTTTTCGCCAATGGAAACGGCAAGGGCTTCTGTGGCACTGTCGGTTTTCTCGACAGCCTTATGGCTTCGGATGGTTCGCTTGGTAAAGAAATCTGCCTTTCGTTTCAGCTTTCTATCCTCATCCAAAATTTCCAGAGAACAAAGTAAAAAGTACGAACTGTCCTCGGAAAAAGCCGTATTGTTCCCTCGGGAGTTAATCAGTCCGTACTTTTCGGTAAAAGCATCATAAAGCGTATTCAATTTTTTCTGCTGTTCCGAAATTGCCTCATCGGAAAAATCATTTACCTGCATATCAATGAGTTTTCTCACGCAGTCCCTCAGCTCAATCATGCCTTTGATACGGCTTTGTGCCGTTTTCGGGACATCTGCCTGAAACATTCGGCTGTTTTCTCGGTAATAAATCTCGCCATCCACAAGGGCATAGCTGAAATTTCTAACACTGTTATCCGCAGGAATAGAGACAGTTTCATTTTCCAAATCTTCTCTTTCGTAATCGGTAATTCTGCCTGTGATTTCAGAAACGGCAGTATGCAAAAGCTCCTCAAGGCTTTTGTCGGGAAAGGGCAGGCAGGCGGCTTCCATGCCAAATGGCCCGCTCACATTTTCCATTTTGCCTAAAATCATCTGCGGATGGGAGATAAAATATTCATTCATGGATATGCCATTCTCGTCCTTGCCTGTATGCACCCAATCCGGCGTAATATCCATAATTCTGTCACGCTTTTGCAGAAATATAATGTCGGAAGTCACTTCCGTCCCCGCATTTGCCTTGAACGCATTGTTCGGCAGACGAATTGCACCCAAAAGCTCGGCTCGCTGTGCAATATATTTTCTTACGGCTGTGCTTTCCTTGTCCATTGTCCCCTTGGACGTGATAAACGCAATCACACCTCCGGGACGCACCTTGTCCAGAGCCTTGCCGAAAAAATAATCGTGAATCAGAAAGTTATTTTTATCATACCGCTTATCGCTGACCTTAAACTGTCCGAACGGGACATTCCCGATTGCCACATCAAAAAAGCTGTCGGAAAAATCCGCATTTTCAAAGCCCTGTATGCGAATATCCGCTTTCTGATAAAGCTGCTTTGCAATTCTGCCGCTGATACTGTCAAGCTCCACACCGTAAATGCGGCTGTTTTCCATACTTTCCGGCAAAAGTCCCAAGAAATTGCCTGTGCCGCAGGAAGGCTCCAAAATATTTCCCGTTTCAAAGCCCATTTGAGAAAGCACCCGATAGATTGCTTTGATAACCGTAGGTTGCGTGTAAAAGGCAGTCAGCGTGCTTTCCCTTGCGGAAGAAAATTCTTCTTCGGTCAGCAGGCTTTTTAATTCGCCGTAATTCCTGTTTGTTTCGGAAAAGCAGTCCGCAAGACCACCCCAGCCCACATACTTCGCCAGAACAGCTTGCTCCTCGGCAGTTGCCAATCGGTTTTCGCTTTCCAGTTCTTTCAAAAGGCGAATGGCAGTAATATTGTTTTGATACTTTTCTGTCGGTGTGCCTATGCCAAGCTCTGTATCAGTGATATGATAATTCCGCTTTTCAACCCTCTGCTCGATGGCTTGCGGCACCTCCGCCAAAGGCTCCTGCTCCATCACAAGATGGTCTTTCACAAAAGTAAGCGACTCATTCCTGTAAATCGGAAAACCTGTGCTTCCCTGAAATGTGGTATCCCGCAAAGATGCTCTGTCCCCATGGATGCTCTCAACAATAAAGCTTCTGCCATCGGCAACAACCGTTTGCCCGATAAGCATTTCCATTGCTTCAACCCTGCTCTCATTTTCAATGACAGCCTCGGCAGAATTTTCTTTGTTCGGAACTTTTGTTTCTTCATAAGCAGCCGTTTCCGGAATTATTTTTTCTTCCGCTCGGTGCTTTCCGTTAAACAGCGTAAACTTCCCAAGGGAATACTTTTGCAGAGTTTCAAAGCTTTTTTGCATACTCTCATACTGCCTGTCTGTGGTATCTGTGCCATCCAGAACCATCTGCATGGTCTGCAAAATTTCTTTCACTTTTTCTGTATCGGATAGCTGCTTAACAATAGTTTCTGTTGCGGTATAATAATCATCCTCCGCACGAAAAGGCATAGCAGGTAAATCAGAACCACTCCTAAAAAAGTGATAAATCCCTTTTGCAATCTCCTCTTTTTCATACTGCGGAATCTGCTCCAACTGCTTCGGTGTCATGTACTTATTGAAAGCAACCAGACTTTCCACAATTCTTGCAACATCCGTCCACTTCAAAAATCGGCGGTCATAGGCTATCCCATCATAAGCCTTTTTTATCTCAATGCCCTTTGCATCATGGCTTTCCGAAAACCCTTTGTATCCAACACCGCCTGTGCCGTATTCCTTTTTCAGAAAGTCGGCTTTTTCCTGCAAGCTATGCGGATAAGAAAAATAAGAGTATATCCGAAACTTTCCACCGCTGATGCTTGAGCCGCCCGAAAGCACCTTCTCTACCTCATTCTCGGAAATAAACTTTTGGCATTGTCTTTGAAAATCCTGCTGTGCCGTAAATTCTCTTTTCGGCAGTATCAGCAGCTCCAAGTCCCGCTCCAAGTCTCCCACACGATGATAATGAAACCGCAAAATATCTCGATTTTGAGCGTAATCCTGTGAGAAAATCTTAAATTCCTCATAAATTGCCTGTGCGGAAGATTTCTCGGCAAGCAGCTTCGGCAATTCCTGTTCCCATACGGGATAGCCGCCCGAAATATTGCGGATTCCCCTAATGATAGGAAGATACTTCCGATTTTCCTCATTCTCTTGGTCAATATCTCCATAAAGATATAGTAATCTTTGTGAAATATCAGAAAATTCAAATGCTTTTGCCTTTTCCAATTCGGTTTGAGAAAGATATGTGCCTTCCTCCAAAAGCGTTTCAATCCTTTTATCAATCTCCTCCCAAGAAAGACTTGTTCTCGAAAAACCGTTTCGCAATCGTTTTCCTCGTGAAATATCCAAGCCGTTCTCCGTAAACCAAACCGTATACTGCTGTTTCTCATGGAGTATGCCAAAGCCCGATTCCGCTTGAAATACAGTTTTGAGAAAAGCAATCCTTTCCTCCGCTAAAATATCCCTACTGTATCTTGCCGCAACCGCATAGGGTACAGTTTCTCTTTCGCCTGTATAAAGAACCTTATCTATAACCTCCTGCGGTATCTTTGCATGATATATGGGCTTTTCTTCATCCGCAATCGCATTTGTGATTTCTGTTTCCAAAGGCATAGAAAACAAATTCAACTGCTCTGCTTGGTTCGGCATTGTTTCCGCACCAAAGGCAAGGGAGTATCTGCCTTTTTCCATATAGCCTTCAAAAAATTCTGTTACAATCCCCCATGAAAAAACGGACTCCGATGTTCTGGAAAGATAGCTTCCTTCCCACATCAAAAGTCCGTCGGGCTGTTTCCGATAGCCGATACGCTCCTTGTCAATCAGCAGCTCCACAAATGTATCGCTATAAGCATTTTTCATGTATTCGATTTTTTCCTGTGTGTCCTTGGTGTTTCTGAAAAATTGATTGATTTCCTGTCGGCTTTTCCTTCTGCCTTGGTCATCCAAAATAATCGCCTCAATCAGCGGTTCACTGAGAAACGGCGGTAATTCCGTTACTTGTAAATCAGCTCCCGAAGGACTGTTTCCTCCGCCGAGTGCTTCAGATTGTTCATTGCCGCTGTCCATTCCAGAGGATTCTTCTCTTTCATTTCCTCGTTGATTCCCTGCTCCTGTGCCATTTTCGTTATGATCTGTTCTGCCATCTTCTTGGCGTTCTGCTCCGTTTCCGCTAAGTGCTGTGTCAGCCGGCAGGTTGTTTTCAGCGTTGTGTATTCCGCTCTCCTGTGTTCCTTCAGAAATGCTTTCCGAAGTTGTGCGTATTTGCCTAAGAATATTTCCTCCTGCTCTGGTATTGTCAGGTTGGGAATCCGCACGCCTCTCTCCGTTCTGTATGTCACTTCCATGTGCAACGCTCCTTTCTTCTGCTGTCTTTTCTTTCGTTCCGCTTTCATCATAAGCCCTACCACGATTCTTTGCAAAAAATTGTCCTACCGTTTTGGCTACCACTCGCAGCTCTGTTTCCGCAATGTCGCTTACAGCTGTGCCAAGGCAGTTGATTTTCTTGACAGAGTCAAAACGTGCAATGCCTGCAAAGGCACTGTCGGGAATGTATTTATCCGCCGGAACACCCATGCGGGACAAAGCCATGTAAGAGATGCTGTTCTCCACAAACTTTGGAAACCTGTCAACAATTTCAACATCGGCAGTTTTGTTGACAATCTCCGCCAGATAGTCCGCAATGTTGTCCGCCATCAGATTTTTCCCTGCCGATAACACCGCCTGCGGAAAGGATTCCTTTTCGGCAAGTGTCCCGAAGCTGTTTTCAAGGCTTTCCGTAACATAAGCTTCAAATCCCTGCTCCATCTGCCATACGGGAACAGGCTTGGCATAGCGGCTTTCATGCGTATCCGCCACATCAAAGTAATATTTCAGACCACTCCTGCCGTTTCTTTCCTCAAAAACCGCTATCCCCGTTGCACCCTTGTTTACCCACCTGCCAAAAAGCGTGTTCCACTTTTCTATCTCCAGAACAGCCGTTGCTTCGGGCTTTTGTGCATAGATCAGCACTTGCTCGTCAAAGGGGCATTTGTAATTGTTGCAAGCAGAACGGAGAAAGGCTTTCCATGTCTGCGGTGTTTCGGTTACGGATAACAGTGTGGTGCGGTACAGCTCGGTAATGAGCTGATATTTGTTTGCCATTGGTGTTCACCTCCTAAAGTTCTTTAATATTCGCACTCAAAAAAATAAGATTTTTATAGAATCCCAAAACACAGTTTAAGTTATTTTCTACAAAATTCTATTTATTTTTATAGAATTCTATCTATTTTCTATTTATTTCAAAGAAATTCGATAAAATTTCATAGAATTCTATAGAATTTAGCTGATTTTCCTTTCTCTATATTTTTTGTATATTTACTACCCGAAAGAAAAATTTCTTTTTTCGGTAGGTAATTTATTTCTTCGGTAAGTAATAATACAATACCTATTTTTCAGCAAAACCGAATCTCTTGTCAAAAATAACTTTTCTGTGACAGCAATTTACCGTTCCTTCTCCTGTGTCCGTTTTCGGTACCAGTTCTCCAAAAGCTTTGTGATAACCTGCTGCATCTGCATCGGCGTGTATTCCTTGGGGAAATATTTCTTGATGGTATCTCCCTTCAAAACCAACTTTGCGTCTGTTTCCTTCTCCTCCGTCATAATGGCATCTATCACATCCTCCGTCAGCTTTCCATCTTGGCTATACTTCTTTAATCTTTTTGCCTGTGACAAAGACGGACTGCACTCATTCACATCCATGTTATCATGTAAAAGTTTCTGTTCCTTCTCGGAAAGATAGGAAATTTCAACAGCCGCATTGAACGCAATATTTTTGCTATCGACCATTTCCAGAATATCAGGAATAAGATGGGTAAGACGAATATAGCGTGAAATTTGATCTTTGCTTTCTCCTGTTTGCTCTGCGAGAATTTCTCTCGATTCTTTGCCAAAATAATTACTCCCAATTTGGGCGGAATTTTCTTTCGGTCTGCCCGCCTGTCTTTTCATCGCCTCCAGCTTCATCCTATAAGCAAAAGCCTTTTCCGAAGGCAGGATATTTTCCCTTTGTAAATTACTGTCCACCATAACCAAAACAGCGGCATCCTCGTCCATTTCCCTAACGATTGCAGGAATTTCCTCCTGTCCTGCCAAAACAGCGGCATGGTGTCGGCGGTGTCCCGAAACAATTTCATAATTCCCGTTTTCCACAGGTCTTACGATAATCGGCACAAGCACGCCATATTCCTTTATGCTTTCCACCATATCCATCATTTTTTCATCATCCACCACCTTAAACGGATGATTCGGAAACGGCTGCAATTTTTCGGGAGACAGCATTTGAATACGCTCCTGCGTATCCGCAAGTCTTTCCTCATCGTTCTTAAATAAATCATCATAACTGGCGAGCTGTATTTTTCTGGCACTGCTTTTCATTCTCCAAAACCTCCTTCGTAAACTGTTCATAAGCCTTTGCTGTTTTCCCTTTGCCGTCAAACGCATAAATGCTCTTGCCTTCCGCACTGGTTTCTGCCGCCTTAATTCCTCTTGGTATCTCCGTTTCATAAACCTTGATTTTATTGCCGTAGCTTTCTCTCAAAAGCCTTCCGATGTCCTTTGAAAAATTGCTCCTGCCCTCCACCATTGTCAGCAGAATACCGCCGATTTGCAGCTTCGGATTTAGCTGACGTTTTACCTTGTTTACCGTTTTTAAAAGCTGCTCCAATCCCTTTACGGGAAGGAAATGTGCCTGCACAGGAATAATCACCTTATCTGCCGCCGTCAATGCGTTCAGCGTAATCATCCCCAAGGAAGGCGAACAGTCAATCAAAATGTAGTCATACTGCCGCTTGATTTCATTCAGATATGTCCGTAGCACCGTTTCTCTGCTCATCGTGTTCACCAGAACAACCTCCATCCCCGAAAGCTCAATATTGGACGGTATCAAGTCCACCCCTTCCTCGTGGTGCAGTATTCCTTCCTCTACATTTAATGGTTCATCACAGATTACCTTCTCCAATAGGTTTGAAAGGGTATGTTCCAACTTGTCCGGCTGCTGCCAACCGAGCATTTCCGTCAAATTCCCTTGGCTATCGGCATCCACAAGCAAAACCTTCTTTCCCTGCCTTGCAAGCCCTATCCCAAGGTTGACTGCCGTTGTGCTTTTGCCCACACCGCCTTTTTGATTTACCAACGCTATCGTCTGCATTACAAAACCTCCTTAAAAAAGCATAAAAAAGAAACAGAATCATTTCTGTTCCTTTTTATCGCATCTCATATAAAACATTTTTCTATTTCCCATTTTTAATAATTTTTCGATTTTGGGAAATATTCTTTTAATCTGCCACCAACCAAGCATTTCCGTCAGATTCCCTTGGCTGTCGGCATCCACAAGCAAAACCTTCTTGCCCTACCTTGCAAGACCTATCCCAAGATTGACCGCCGTTGTACTTTTGCCCACACCGCCTTTTTGATTTACCAATGCTATTGTCCGCATTACAAAACCTCCTTAAAATAAGCATAAAAAAAGAAACAGAATCATTTCTGTTCCTTTTCAAAGCAAATATTTATTTTTCCAGTAACCTTCTTGCTCTTTCTCTCACCTGCTTTTCGATTAGAGTCAGGTGTTTCGAGGGAAGATTATATCTGGAATGGCGTTTGAATCTAAAATTCAAAAGCTTTCTTAGTCCCTCTTTATGTTCCGACGTAAGCACCGCCTTTGCCGTTCCTATAAAATCATCATATACACAGGGCAACAATGTCTCTGCATAAGCTGACAACGTTTCCTCCGATGCAAAATCATCTTCGCCTGCATAATTGAACAATGCATTTCCATGGTCGAATAACGGTGCCGGAGCAATGATTCTATTCGTTTTGCTGTCTATAAAAAATCCAAAATTGCCGAAATGTCTGTCTGTATTACAAATAACCGCATCCAATACAAACATATCGCACAAAGCCTTTTCATACTCACTGCCTAACGATTTATAATACTCCATTACAGCTTCCATACCACCAGAGGTTACTAATCTTCCTACCGGCAAAAAGATTTTTCTTTGCTTGTAAACAATGCACAGGTCGAGCATAACTCGCCTTCCCATTTTGACAGATTATACTCGATTGCATTGATCCCTAAAGCCTTTGCAATTTGGGCTGCATAATACTCAGAATAAGGCTCTCGCCCTGTATTTGAGACTCCTTTGGTTCCACTTTTGTATAACCGAATAACATTTCCACTTCTGCGCCAACACTTTGGCAACATCCCATTTGTTGTAAATTCAGGACAGGATGCCAATGAACTTCTAATGCTGCTGCCATATCCGGTAAAAGCAATCAATGCCAACACTCTGCTAAAGTGATTATCATAAAGATTATATTTATCAAATGTACCTTCAAAACCTTCTTCTACAACCCAATAACAGTCATTCAAAGATAATCCTTTCGATACTTTAATGATATTCATCGGACGATTGATATTCAATCTGCACTTGCTTAAAAAGTTATGTGCATACGCTCGATTTTTAGGTATTATTCTACGCCTCAGCCATTTTGCCAATCCTTCCGCAGAACAATCTAAATCAAGTGGTAATAAGTATTTTTTATTTTCATCCAATGATAAAATCTTAATTTCCGGTGTGTTGCTGTCCTCAGTCGCAGAAAAACGAAGCAGTGTTGTATCAAAATGCCTTAATTCAAAATTCATTTTCTGCCTCCTGCTTATGTTCATATAAAACTATTTCCCATTTTTAATAACATTTTGATTTTGGGAAATATTGTTTTAATCCGCTGCAAGCCAATCCGCCACATCCACAATTCGAATACCTTCATATTGATATTCTTCGCATCTGGTTCTGGCAATCAGCATCTTCGGGTAAGCATCCTTGATTTGTAACAACGGACTTACTTCTCTCTCAAAGGTTTTTTCTTCACTAATATCATCAGATACCTGAATATAAATCTTTTCATTGCGTTTTAGTGCAACAAAATCAATTTCCTTCTTATACAGTACTCCAACATACACCTCATATCCTCTACGAAGCAGTTCTACAGCTACAATATTTTCAATAGTGCGTCCACGATTCATATTCTTAGTCCCCAGCTTTGCATAGCGAAATGTGTGGTCACTCAAATAATACTTATCATTGGAAGAAAGGTACTTCTTTCCCTGAATATCATAGCGGCGGATTTTATAAAATGCAAAGGCATTGCAAAGGTACTCAATGTAATGACCAACTGTCCTATGATTAATTTTATCCTTATGGTTTGTCAAAGAATCAGCAATATTTCTTGCAGATGTCAAATTTGAGATGTTGTCCATCAAGAAATCTACGATGCGATTCATAAGAATTGGGTTGCGAATTTTATACTTCTGCTTGATGTCACGAACAATGAGTGTATCAATTACATCCGCCACATAATCGTACTTCGCTTCCTGATCTTTATACAGATAAGAACCTGCCATACCGCCTTCTTTCAAATAACGGTCAAAAGCCGTGTAATAATCAGACAAATTGTAATATTTCAAAAACTCTTTAAAAGAAAAGGGAAATACCTTAATTTCAAAGGTTCTGCCTGTAAACAATGTAGCCAAATCTGAACTTAGCAAAAATGCATTAGAGCCAGTAATATAGATGTCAAACCGTTCCAACGCATGAATATTGTTGATTGCAAGTTCAAAATTCGAGCACATCTGAACCTCATCAATCAGCACAAAGTTTTCCATACCTTTTTTGTAAGAATTCTCAATATAATCATTCAACACATGGTAGTCCTTAAAATCTTCAAACTTAGTCAGATTATAATTGATATGAATGATATTGGCATCCTTATAAGTTTTTTCAACATAGTTCCTAAATGCTTCTAACAGTTTTGACTTCCCACTTCGCCGAACACCGGTAATGACTTTTATATCAGGTGTACCAATAACATTTATCATTTTGTCAAGATATACCTTTCTTTCAATCAGTTTCATCTGTTCATCACCTCTGTTTTCATTATAGCGTCTCTATTTTCCAAAAACAATATTTTTTCAATTTTGGGAAATAGATTTTTTACTGTTATGATTATTGTCACAACAACTAAATTCTATGTACTATAAATAATAACTTTTCACCGTCACATTCCATCTGCAAACTGCTCAAGAAAAGACCTAACCAGAGAAATATGTTCATTCGTCTTACACCTGATGTCAAAGCAACTCTCCGACACCATAAAATCCAAAAAACAACTTTTAGGGACAAGGAATTTCCCAGAAACACGGAATGCTTGCAGCTTTTTATTTTTACACCAGAGATGAACGGATGCACTGCTATATCCAATCACCTCGGTTACATCTGCTACCTTCAGCAAATCATCATAATCCTCCAGCTTAGCCTCCATATACGTCCGAAAATGTTTTTTCTCCGTCTCTGACAATTTTTTCAATCTATTGCAACGCTTTTTACGAGGTTTCGTGCGACCGGATCGTTTTGCATACCACATCTCCGGTGCACGATAGTCCTCCGGATGAATCTCACGTTCCATTAAGTAAGTAATTACATCCTCTGTCCGAATTGTATACCGTCGCGTTTTCTTTCCCGAATCAATACAAGGCACCAATCCGCTTTGCAGCAGATAAAGTGCTGTTGCTTTGCTGATGTGAGCAATCCGATAAAATTGATCCTTAGAAATTGTTTCGGGATACTGTTTTCTTATTTCATCATAAGCCTTTCTTCTTTTTTTCATGCAGAAATCCTCCCCTATTTTATATTAGGTACAGGTAGGTATTTCCGCAAAAAAGCTACTCCAGTTCTCTCCAATTCTCCCCCAGTTCTCTCCAAAATTCTCATAAATGTAACATTTTGTTAAAAATTCGCCCTATTCGAACTTTCCCGAAATTATCGGAGTTTTCGCTTTTCATTACAATAAAACAAGGAGAAATCATTGATATTTCGCAGTTTTCAACATCCATTAAATTCTTCTGACTTCCGCTAACTTCTCACAAAGTTGGAAGAAGGAGAACGTCTCGAAATCGTTTGATCCGTCAGGGTCCGTGGGTTCGAATCCCACCGTCTCCGTA
>OLFU01000834.1_pt1 | contig 34190 bp, 36 predicted proteins | sample 1605161 | NCBI WGS metagenome assembly OLFU01 (sample SAMEA3888914, study PRJEB22519) | human gut metagenome | biome: human gut; feature: human-associated habitat; material: faeces | place: Denmark | collected 2011
CACCGGGCGATATTTTGCCTTCGGCAAAATATCGCCCGGTGCGCCCCTACGAAAAACAAGGCTTTCGAACCGGGGTTCGAACCGTCCGGCAGTTAAAATAAGGGTGCTGCAAAAGCAGCACCCTTATTTTATAAGCACATCTCATAAACTTTGACACAATCTTCCGGGTGCAGGGTTTTGAACCCCTTGATTTCTCCGCCTTTGACCTCGCAGGCTTTCCGGGCCATCACCGGGAAATCTTCTTTTTTGATACCCAGTTCGGTGAGGGTGGACGTGAGCCCCAGATCCTTGTAGAAGAAATCGGCCAGCTTCCGGATGCTTTCGTGGGCGATGGTCATGGGATCCTGGTGGGGATCCAGCCCGAACACATTCACCCCGAACCGGACGTACCGGCTCACGTTGGTTTCGTCCAGGCAGTATTCCAGGAATCGGGGGGTGACGATGGCCAGCCCCAGGCCGTGGGTGATGTCGTAGATGGCGGACAGCTCGTGTTCCAGCCCGTGGCAGGCCCACACATGGTTCTGGCACGTCTTGATGAACCCGTTGATGGCCCAGGTGGACGTCCACATCAGGTTGGCCCTGGCTTCGTAGTCATCAGGATGCTCCAGGGCGATGGGGGCATATTTCAGCACGGTCTTCATAAGCCCTTCCATGACGCTGTCCAGCATGAACATGCCCTCGCCCGGGTTGAAGTACGTCTCCATGATGTGGGACAGGATATCGGCAGAACCGCAGGCGGTCTGGTACCGGCTCACGGAATAGGTCAATTCCGGATCCAGGAAGGAGACCTTCGGCTGCAGAGGTGCTGCGCCCCGGGCCAGCTTCAGTTCGCTTTCCTTGTCGCTGATGACCCCGATATCATCCATTTCCGAGCCGGTGGCGGCGATGGTGGGAATGGTGAGGAGGGGCAGCGCCTTCGTCAGCGGCGCCTTTTTCGTGAAGAAATCCCAGGGGTCGAAGTCCACACAGGCCCCGGCGGCGATGAATTTGCCTGCGTCCAGGCAGGAGCCCCCGCCCACGGCCAGTACCATATCACAGCCCTGCTTTTTGCAGAGGGCTGCGCCCTGGCGCACGGACTGGATCCGGGGGTTGGGTTCGATGCCGGACAGCTCCACCCATTCCAGCTGATGGGCTTTGAACTGTTCCACCAGCCGGTCGTACAGGCCGGTGCGCTTGATGGAACCGCCGCCGTAGGCAAGCAGCACCTTGTGGCCGAACCGGGCCAGCTCCTCGCCCAGATGGGTCAGGGCGGTTTTGCCGAAATAGACTTTGGTGGGGATATCATACACGAAATCTTTCATGGGGATGCCTCCTTGAGGGTTTTCTTCCATTGTACCATGGAAACGGGAAATCGGGGGAAAAGGTTCATCCAACCCTGAACCAAACATCGTACAACAGGGTTGGATACAGGAAAGGTCGCTTCCTGCACCTTCCATATGCTATAATGAAAAAATATGGACAATCTGTTGTAAAGGATGGACGCTGGATATGGAATTCTCTTTTCTTTCGCCCAAAGGACGCATGCTGCTTTCTTTGGTGATCTTCGGAACTATCGGGCTGGTGCGCCGGTACATCCCCCTGGGCTCGGTGCCCCTGGCTTTTCTGCGGGCGGCCCTGGGATGCCTGGCCATGGTGGTGCTCATGCAGGGAAAGCACATCTCCTTCCATGGGAAGATCCTGGGGCAGCAGGCCCCCAAACTGCTGCTCAGCGGGCTGCTGCTGGGGCTGGACTGGGTGTTCTTCTTCGAAGCCTTCAATCACACTACGGTGGCCATTGCGACCCTGTGTTACTATATGGCACCGGTATTCATGCTGGCGGCAGCACCCCTGGTATTCCATGAAACCCTGGGGAGACGGAAACGGGTCTGCGCGGCCATCACCATCGGCGGGATGCTGCTGGTGTCCGGGGTGGTGGGCGGTACCGCCACCGGAGGTCCAGGGGATTTCAGAGGGGTGGTTTATGCCCTGCTGGGGGCTTTTTTCTATGCAGCCATCATCGTCCTGAGCAAAACCCTCACCGGACTGGATCCCTATGAGCAGACAGCGGTCCAGCTGGGGACGGCGGCTCTCTTCCTGTTGGTCTATTCCGGAGCGTCCGGCAGTCTGGACTTCCATACCATGACAGGATTGGGCTGGGGGCTGACGCTGCTGCTGGGGGTGGTCCACACCGGGCTGGCCTATGGCATCTATTTTGGCAGCCTGACCCAGGTGCCGGCCCAGACCACGGCCATTTTGAGTTACGTGGATCCGGTGGTGGCAGTGCTGCTGAGTGTGTTCGTGCTGCAGGAACCCATTACAGAACTGCAGCTGGCCGGGGTGTGCCTGGTATTGGGCGGCATGATCAGCGGAGAAAGGGGAACCCGCAAATAAGGCCGTATCCCCGGCCGCAGGGTTCGTTCGGGAACCCGGGGATAGAAAGGAGGCAGCGATGGAAAAGAGAGTGTTCCATCCGGGAGATCTTGTGCAGCATTTCAAGCGGGAAGGGCTGACGGAGGAAGAGAAACGGACCAACCGGTACCTGTACCGGGTCATTGGTACGGCCATCCATTCAGAAACCCGGGAACCACTGATGATCTACGAGGCCCTGTACGGGGATTTCGGACTGTATGCCCGGCCGGAGGCCATGTTCCTCAGCGAAGTGGATCACCGGAAGTATCCGGACGTGAAACAGAAGTACCGGTTTGAAAAGGTGTGAAGGAGGCGCTGTGAAAAAATCATCCACAGCGCCTTTATTTGGCTAGCGTCAGCTGGCTTCCATCGGCTAGTGACTAGAGACTAGTGACTAGTGACGGGGTGTGAAAAAGCATTTTTTCACACCCCCTTTATTTTTTGCTTTTGACGTTTTCCCGATCACCTCTGTGCTATAGTCTTGCCAAATAGCCCATTTCAATCATGGAGGTGCGTGATGAAGATTTTTCGAGGACTGCTTTCTGCCGTGGCGGCGGGATTTTGTATCGGGTTGGGCGGAGCTGTATTCCTGCTCCAGACGGAAAAACTGGTGGGAGCACTGCTGTTCTGCGTGGGACTTTATACCATCTGCGAGATGCAGTTCCATCTCTTTACCGGCAGGGTCTGTTATGCCCTGGAACAGCCACCCCGGAGCTGGTTCCGGTTCCCGCTGATCTGGGTGGGGAACTGGGTGGGCACTGGGCTGGCGGCCGGTCTCCTGGGACTGACCCGTGTCGGACCAGCAGCCCGGCAGGCAGCCCTGGTGCTGGTGCAGGGAAAGAACGGAGATACGCTGCTGAGCCTGTTCCTCCTGGGCTTTTTCTGCAATATCTTTGTTTTCATCGCCGTGGAAGGGTACAGGACTTTTCCCCTGATGCTGGGGAAATACCTGGCCATTTTCGTGGGCATCACCGTATTCATCATGAGCGGATACGAACACAGCATAGCCGATATGTTCTACTATTTCATGGCCGGGCAGATGGATCAGGAAGCCTTGGTAAGGATCCTGGTCATCACCGCCGGCAATGTCTGCGGCGGGCTGACAGCCTGGGGGGCCCGACAGACTGCCAGGAAAGCCGCAGGCTGATTGGGCACCGGGCCGGGAGCCGTTGACCCTCCATGGTCGGACCGGTTCCCCGGCCGGGGCACCGGTCCCCCTGAGGGGGGCCTTCTGATTTTTTTTGTACCCATTGCGTTAACTATACAGAATTACTAGGTTGACATAAAAACGTTTTTTCCTGTATGGTACACTCGTCTGAATTTTTTTGGAGGTGAGACTGTGCATTTGCGTGAAATGGTGTTGTGCGGGTTGTTCATTGCTCTGGTGGCCGTGGGGGCTCTGATCCAGATCCCGGTAGGGTCCGATGTGTATACCCTGCAGTTCCTGTTCACCCTGCTGGCGGGACTGCTTTTGGGACCCCGGCTGGGTGCAGTGGCCGTGGGGGCTTATGTGTTCATGGGTCTGGTGGGGATCCCGGTGTTTGCCTCCGGTGGCGGGCCGGCTTATATCCTGAAACCCACCTTCGGCTATCTGGTGGGATTTACGGTACAGGCCTGGGTCTGCGGCCATCTGGCCAGACAGGGAGCGGTGACCTTCCGGAGGCTCCTGGGCATTACCCTGATCGGTATGGCGGTGGTCTATGTGCTGGGAATCGGGTATTTCTACCTGGCTTCCAATTACCTGGTCCAGGCTCCCATCGGGTTCTGGGCCGCGTTGTGGATCTGCGGCGTGCTGCAGGTGGTCCCGGACTTTTTGCTGTGCCTGGGCGCCACGGTGGTGGGACTGCGCTGCCATCGGGCGGGAATCTGGGTACAGTAAAAGTGGAGAAAGAAGAGTAAAGAGGGAAGAGGCCGCTGCGCGGAACCCACCACCATGCATCCGCATGATCCCCCGCCCTTGAAAAGGGCGGATATGGGGGGGTACGTTGTGAATCCGAACAGGAGACTGTCACTGCCGCTCTTGAAAAGGGCGGATATGGGGGTACGGTACTTCCGGCAGGACCTTTTCAGGAAAGGAACGGGTGAATATGGGAAAAGCATTGTTTGTGACCGGTACCGGAACGGATGTGGGGAAAACGTATGTAACCGGACTGCTGGTGAAAAAATTGAAGGAGGCCGGGCTGGATGCCGGCTATTACAAAGGGGCTCTCAGTGGTGCAGAGCCGGATGGACAGGGAAACCTGATTCCGGGGGATGCGGCCTGGGTGAAGGAGACAGCCGGGCTGGAGGATCCCCTGGAGGATCTGGTGACGTATGTGTATCAGGAGGCGGTATCGCCCCACCTGGCGGCCAGGCACACCGGTGTACCAGTGGAGATGGACCGGATCCGCCGGGATTTTGCCCGGGCAAAATCCCGTCATGACTACCTGACCATGGAAGGCAGCGGTGGCATCCTGTGTCCCCTGCGCTGGGATGGGCAGGAGAAGCTGCTGCTGGAGGATGTGATCCGGGAATTGGGCCTTGGGTGTGTGATCGTGGCCCATGCAGGGCTGGGAACCATCAACAGTACGGTGCTCACAGTGGAATATCTCCGCCGCCGGCAAATTCCGGTGCGGGGCATCTTCTTCAACCACTGGGTTCCCGGGGACCCCATGCAGGAGGACAACCGGGTCATGACGGAACGATTGACGGAGGTACCGGTACTGGCCTGCATCCAGGCAGGAGATCGAGAACTGGATATGGAAACAGGAAAATTGATCCAGTTGTACCGCTGAAAAGGAGAAAATATGGAACAATCCATGGAACAACAAGATCTGGAGCTGATCTGGCATCCCTGCTCCCAGATGAAGGACTATGAAACCCTGCCGCCCATGGTCATCGATCATGCCCATGGCTGCTGGCTCTATGACATCCACGGAAAAGCCTATCTGGATATCGTAAGTTCCTGGTGGGCCAACCTGCTGGGACATACCCATCCGGTGCTGAATGCCCGGATCAAGGCCCAGCTGGACAAACTGGAACATGTGATCTTTGCCAATTTCACCCATGAACCGGCCATCACCCTGGCCCGGCGATTGCAAAAGCTGGTGCCTCCCGGTCTCAGCAAATTCCAGTTCCACGACAATGGATCGGCCGCTGTGGAGGCAGCCCTGAAACTATGCTTCCAGTATCATCAGCAGACCGGTCATCCGGAACGGCAAAAATTCCTCTGCCTGACGGAAGGCTACCATGGGGAGACGGTGGGGGCTCTTTCCGTGGGCAGCATGGACCTGTTTTCCCTGAAGTACAAACCCATGCTCATGGAGACCATCCATGTGGAGGCCCCGGACTGCTATCGCTGTCCCTATGGGAAGCAGAGGGACGATTGTACCTGCCCCTGTTTTGGCAAAGCGGAAGAGGCGTTTGCCCGTTATGGGAAGGAAGCGGCGGCCATGATCGTGGAGCCGCTGCTCCAGGGCAGTGCCGGCATGCGGATCTATCCGGCTCTGTATCTGAAGAAACTGCGGAAACTGTGTGACGGATACGGTGTCAAGCTGATCGCAGATGAAATCGCTACGGGATTTGGACGCACCGGGACCCTGTTTGCCTGTGAGCAGGCCGGGATCACGCCCGATGTGATGTGTCTCTCCAAAGGCCTTACAGGGGGCTATCTGCCCATGTCCCTGACGGTGACCACCCAGGAAATCTATGATGCCTTCTACGATGATTATGGGACCCACAAGGCATTTCTCCACAGCCATACCTATGCAGGCAATCCTCTGGGCTGCGCAGCGGCCCTGGGGGTACTGGACGTGCTGGAACAGCAGCAGATCCTGCCCAAAGCCCGGGAGACAGCCTGCTGGCTGACAGAGGAAATGGAAGGACGGTTCGGAAAGCATGAGCATATAGGGGAAATCCGTCACATTGGACTGATCCATGCGCTGGAGCTGGTGGCGGACCGAAAATCCAAACGTCCCTTTCCCGCAGAAAAACGGCTGGGCTATCAGCTGTATCAAAAAGCGCTGGCCAGGGGACTTGTGCTGCGGCCCCTGGGAGATGTGCTGTATTTCAATCCGCCGCTGACCATTGCGAAGGAGGAACTGACACAGGCGATGGAGGTGCTGGGCGAAGTTTTACGGGAGTCGTGATTGGTGAATGGTTAACCAATTAAAAACGATGGTTGACATAACCTGTCCGGGGGCCTATAATAATGCCATCGAATCAAGTGAGCCATGATTTCGTTCTGCCCCGTCCCTCCGGGGTGGGGAGCCCATGAGAATCAACCCGTCAGGAGCTGTTGCATGAAAAACGTGCAGCAGCTCCTTTTTCGTGGTACACTGTGTACCTGCGGAGAAAACTACAAGCGGAGGTAATGAACCATGGCTTTTTTGGAACATGATATCCTGGTCAGCGAAGATCTGCGGCGGGTCCCTCTGGAGGAACTCCAGGGCCGTCTGGAACGGCTACGGGCATCCCTTACGGAAGCGGATCCGGACTGGCAGATGGCGGTGGTCAGCGATAAGCTGGATATGTATTATTTTACAGGCACCATGCAGGAAGGGGCCTTCCTGGTACGTCCCCAGGATGCCATCCTGTGGGTGCGTCGCAGCCTGGAACGGGCCCGGAACGAATCCCTGCTGCCTTCCACCCAGATCCTGCCCATGCACAGCTATCGGCAGGCTGCCCAGTTCTACGGGGAGGATCTGCCCAGGTCCGTGTATCTGGATGAAAAGCACACCTCTCTGGAGTGGCTGCGGTTCTTCCACAAATATTTCCCTTTTGCAGTCCGGAAGAACCTGGATCCCATCCTGGGACACCTGAGGAGCATTAAAAGTCCCTACGAACTGGCCCTGCTGGCCACCAGCGGCCGGATCCACGGGGACGTGCTCATGCAGGAAGCCCCGGTATTCCTGAAGGAAGGGATCAGCGAAGCAGAACTGGCCATCCAGCTGTACCTGCGCATGGTGCTGAAGGGCAGTCAGGGAGTGGCCCGGACCAACCGGCCTCTGGGTGAAGATGTGATCGGTCTGGCTTCCTTTGGCAAAAGTGCCCTGGTGCGTACGGCCTTCGACGGCCCTGGCGGGACCGGCGGGACCTGTGTGGCGGTGCAGAGCATCGGCTCCGCCTTCCGCCTGCTGAAACAGGGACGGCTGGTGTACCTGGACATTCCCTGTGGCTTCGATGGGTACAATACGGACAAGACGGTGGTGTACTATTATGGGGATCTGGACCGGGATCCGGCAAAGGAGGAAATCCTTCGGGCCTATAATTACTGCCTCTCCCTGGAGCAGAAGACCCTTTCCCTGATGAAACCGGGAGCAGTCCTGGGAGATATTTACGATCAGGTCATGGCGGACTTTGATCCCCGGTATGAGGGAATTTTCATGAACGGCGGCCGGTTCTTGGGCCACAGCATCGGGATGTGCATGGACGAGACTCCGGTGATCGCCAGTGGCGTGAAGGAGAAAATCCAGGAAAACATGGTGTTTGCGGTGGAACCCAAGATCGCCCTGCCGGAACTGGGTATGGTGGGTACGGAAAACACCTACCGGATCGGACCGGACGGCCCTGTGTGCCTGACAGGGGGGCCTCAGCCCCTGCGGGTGGTCCGTTGATTTTCCCGTACCAAAAATGGTACAATGATACAATCAAATCGGCGGAAACAGGCGGCTTGGGAAAGGCGGTCCGAGGGTTCCGCACAGGGGAGTAACAGAACCATGGCAACAGAAGAAACCGGGCTGCTGGATAAGCAGGATTTCCTGGAACAGAAAGATGTAATCAAAAAACAGATCCTGAGTAACGGCAAACTTACCGGTGCCCAGAAACGCCAGACCCTGCAGGTGCTGGCTGGATTCGAAAAAAGCGTGAACCAGGGCGGCGTACGCCAGCACGGCATTACAAAAGCCATGCTGAAGACAGCCCTGCCCGTGTTCGGAAAAATGAGCGAGGATAAGCGGCATAACGAGAAGGAACTGCGGGTCCTGCGGTTTCTGACCTATTTCGTCCTGCAGGGGATCCAGAAATGAATGCACTGACACTCTTCCTGCTGGCTGTGTCCCTTTCCATGGATGCCTTTGCGGTCTCTGTGTGCGGCGGGCTGAAGATGAGCGGCCGGGAACGGCTGAAGGGCGGGGTGGTATTTGGACTCTGGTTTGGCGGGTTCCAGGCATTGATGCCTTTCCTGGGATATGAACTGGGAAGCCATTTTGCCAGGGCTGCATCTGCCTATTCCCACTGGATCATTTTCGCAATCCTGGCCTACATCGGCTGGAACATGATCCGGGAAGCCGGGGAGGACCAGGAACAGGAAAAGATCACTGGGGTGAAAACCATGCTGGGCCTGGCGGTGGCCACCAGCCTGGATGCTCTGGGTGTGGGGGTGGGTTTTGCCTTCATGGACATCGCCATCCTTCCCACCGTCCTGGAAATCGGGACCATTACGTTCTGTTTCTCGTTTGTTGGCTGCGCCTGCGGTTCAGTGATCGGGATGCTGGGCAAGGAAAAAGCAGAAAAAGCCGGGGGTCTGGTATTGATCTTCATCGGCCTGAAAGCCGTGGTGGAGCACTACGGCTTTCTGGGATAGAGCAGCAGACTGGAAAAAGTCTCGAGCCGAAGAACCCGCCCAGTAAGGGCGGGTTCTTTCTATAAGCGGGGAGACAGGAGAGCAGAGAGTAAAAAAGGAGGAACCATGGGGAGCAAGCGGATCATCATGCATGTGGACATGGATGCATTCTTTGCATCGGTGGAACAGCTGGACCATCCGGAATACCGGGGCAGACCGGTGATCGTGGGCGGGCTGTCCGGCCGGGGCGTGGTCTCCACCTGCTCCTATGAGGCACGGAAGTTCGGGGTCCATTCGGCCATGCCCATGGCCACCGCCCGGAGGCTGTGTCCCCAGGCCGTCTATGTGCAGGGACGGTACCCCCGGTATGTGGAACTGTCCCGGCAAATCCGGAGCATCTTCCATACCTTTTCGCCGGTGGTGGAGCCTCTGTCCATTGACGAAGCTTTTCTGGATCTCACCGGGATGGAGGCCCTGGTGGGGGATGCCACCACTCTGGGGGAAAAAATCAAACAGGTGATCCGGCAGCAGACGGGGCTGACGGCCTCCGTGGGGATCGCCCCCAATAAATTCCTGGCCAAACTGGCCAGTGATCTCCAGAAACCGGACGGCCTGGTGATCATCCCCCAGGAAGAGGCGGCGGATTTCATCGCCCCCCTGCCCCTCAGCCGGGTGTTCGGCCTGGGCCGACGGTCCGTGGCGGCCCTGGAGAATCTGGGACTGCGGACCATCGGCCAGCTGGCAGCCTGTCCGGTGAGCCTGCTGCAACCCGTACTGGGCAAACAGGCGGAAGAGATCCGCAACCGGGCCCGGGGGATGGATGACCGCCCGGTGGTGCCGGATGAACAGCGGAAATCCTTGGGCAAGGAAACCACCTTCGGGGAAGACCTGATGGGAAAAGGAGCCTGTCTGGAAGCCCTGTGGGACCTGTGTCAGCAGGTGGGCTGGCGGCTGCGGGCTGCCGATCTCAGCGGGTATACGGTGACCCTGAAGATCAAGACGGCCCGGTTCCAGCTGATCACTCGCAGCCGGACTGTGGAGGAACCGGTGCAGCTGGACGAGGAGCTGCGGGAACAGATCCGCCTGCTGGCGGATCAGGTAAGCTGGCGGGAACCGGTACGGCTCCTGGGAGTCAGCGTCAGCCACCTGACACAGGGCGGCAGTGTGGCCCTGGATCTGGATGGCAGCGGCAGGGAACGGAAGCGGGCCCAGGTCCTGGACGCATTGAAACAGCGATTCGGGGAAGGCATCATCCATAAAGGGAAGAGCCTGGAACGATAAGGAGGAAAGACCGTGGATCGGAATCGGAAAATCGGCATGGGGATGGTCCTTCTGGGAGCTTCCCTGTGGGGAAGCAGCAGCAACTGCATGGAATATCTCATGACCCATCAGCATTTCACCTGGCAGGCCATCCTTTTTGCCCGGATGGTCCTGACCGGGCTTTTTTTCCTGGCCTTTTGCCTTTACAAGAAAGAGCCGCTGCTGGCACCGCTGCGGAAGGATCCCTGGCTCATGCTGAAGTTTACGGTACTGGGCATGTTTGTCATGCAGGTGCCTTTTGTGAAGGCCATCTACTACAGCAATGCGGCCACGGCCACGGTGCTCCAGTACCTGATGCCGGCCATCCTGCTGGTCATGTCCCTGTGGAAAGCGAAGCGGGGACCCCGGCGGCGGGAAGTGGTGGCCGTGGGACTGGCCATCCTGGGTACGGCCCTGATCGCCACCCGGGGCCAGGGGGCGGCTCTGGCCGTCTCTCCGGAAACCCTGTTCTGGGGCATCCTGGGAGCCTTTGGCATGGCCTGGTACACCCTGTATGCAGCGGAACTGCTCCAGTGCTACAGCTGTTTCCTGATCATTGGCTGGGGCAGTCTGGGCAATGCCCTGCTGCTGGAACTGCTGGTCCATCCCAATGTGCAGGGGGCCGTCTTCAACTTCGATACTCTCTGGTCCTTCGGCGTGCTGTTCGTGCTGGGGACCCTGGTGGCCTATACGGTCTACTTGGAAAGCACCCGGTACATCCCGGCTTCGGAGACCGGAACCCTGGCGGCTTTTGAACCCCTTTCCGCCTATTTCTTCTCCATCCTGTTCCTGGGGAATCACATCGGAGTGGCCGAAAGCATCGGGGCCCTGTGCATCATCACCATGGTGGTCCTGCTGGCCCGGAAATAGGACTGCAGGGGGCAGGTTTCTCAAAGAAATGGACATCCCCTCATAGAAAGGCAACAGACAGTTGAAAAATCCCTGGATTTTTGTATCAAAAACTGTTGACAAAACAGAAACATATCCCTATAATTTAATTCATAGTGAAACACGGGTAATTAAAACCGTTCTGAATTTGGGAGGCAAAGACAATGAGCGAAGAAAAAAAGTACCATTTTGAGACCCTGCAGCTCCACGTGGGCCAGGAACAACCGGACCCCGCTACGGATGCCCGTGCAGTCCCCATTTACCAAACCACTTCTTACGTATTCCGCAACAGCCAGCACGCCGCTGACCGGTTCGCCCTGAAGGATGCCGGCAACGTATACGGCCGTCTGACCAACCCCACGGAAGACGTCTTCGAAAAACGGATCGCTGCCCTGGAAGGCGGCGTGGCAGCTCTGGCTACGGCCAGCGGCGCCGCTGCAGTGACCTACGCCATGCAGGCGCTGGTCCATGCCGGTCAGCACATTGTCTGCGCCACCACCGTGTACGGCGGTACCTACAACCTGTTCGAACATACCTTCCCGGATTTCGGCATTGAAACCACGTTCGTGGATCCCACCCAGGGCGTCCATGTATTCGAAGATGCCGTGAAGGAAAACACCCAGGCCATCTACATTGAATCCGTGGGCAACCCCAACGCCAACTTGATCGACATCGATGCTGTGGCAGAAATCGCTCACAAGCACAATATCCCTCTGGTGGTGGACAGCACCTTCGCCACCCCGTACCTGCTGCGTCCCTTCGAACATGGGGCTGACGTGGTAGTCCATTCTGCCACGAAATTCATCGGCGGCCATGGCACCACCCTGGGCGGCGTGATCATCGACAGCGGTAAATTTGACTGGGTGGCTTCCGGCCGGTTCCCCTGGCTGGTAGACCCCAACCCCAGCTACCATGGCATCAGCTTCGCCAAGGACGTGGGTGCTGCCGCTTATGTAACCTACATCCGGACCCTGATCCTGCGGGATACGGGCGCCACCATCTCTCCCTTCAATGCCTTCCTGCTGCTGCAGGGCCTGGAAACCCTGTCCCTGCGGGTGGAACGCCATGTGGAGAACGCCCTGAAGGTCGTTGACTTCCTGGCCAAGGATCCCCATGTAGCCAAGGTCAACCATCCGTCCCTGCCCAACCATCCGGATCATGAACTGTACAAAAAGTACTTCCCCAATGGCGGGATTTCCATCTTCACCTTTGAAATCAAGGGCGGCGCAGAAGCAGCCCGGAAATTCATCGATCATCTGAAGATCTTCTCCCTGCTGGCCAATGTGGCTGATGTGAAGAGCCTGGTCATCCATCCGGCTTCCACCACCCATTCCCAGATGAACGAAGAAGAGCTGGCTGCTTCCGGCATTACGCCGGCCACCATCCGGTTGTCCATCGGTACGGAACATATCGATGACATCATCGACGATCTGAAACAGGCTTTCGCTGCCCTGGATTGATTGCAAAATAAAAAACGGCTGTCGCTCCACGCGACAGCCGTTTTTTATTTTGCAGGCTTGAATACTTTTCGGATGGCAAAGGGGACGCCCAGGGCCAGGATCAGGACCCGGACCAGCTGGTAGGTCAGGATCACGGCCACGTCCTGCTGCATTTCCAGGCCGGACAGGCACATCTCGGCGATGCCGCCGGGGGCCAGGGCCAGGAAGGCCGTCAGGGTGGTGAACCCGTAGAGCCGGGACAGGAGCAGGGAAAGAAGGGCGCTGGAGATCACCATCAGCAGGGAGCCGATCAAAATGTTGGGGATCAGCGCTTTTGTCTTCAATAATTTGTTCCGGTCCAGCATGGTGCCGATGTACAGGCCGATGTGGAGCTGGGCAAAAGCCATGGCCGGCGCCGGGATCCGGGGTACGCCGCCCTGCCAGCAGGCAAACAGAGCCGTGGCGATAATGGGCCCCAGCAGCTGGCTGGTGGGCATATGGCCCTTCTTTGCCAGGTTTCGGCCCCCCAGCGCCAGGGGGAAGACCAGCAGCCAGCCCGGATGGAACAGACTCAGGAAATCTGCTACGCTGGTGTCCCACAGGCTGGGGCCGGTCAGTCGGATGACCTGCCCGCCGAACAGATTCACCGCCAGGAACGGGACACTGACTTCCACCACGAACAGACGGAGGCATTGGGATACCACCACCACATTCTGGTCCGCTTCTTCATAATCTTCCATCAGGACCGTCATGGCGGTCAGGCCGCCGGGCAGGCAGCCCATAATGGAACTGAGCAGATTGGCGAAGGTATGCCGGTGCATGTAGATGGCCACGGCCACGGATACCGCCAGGGTGAACAGGGAGGCACCGAAGATGCCCAGGGTCTCCTGGCTCAGTTTGACAAATGTTTCAGGGGTGCAGTTGCTGCCGATGCCATAGCCGGCCACTCCCAGCATGGCATTGCGCCACTGTCTGGGCCAGTGGAAGGAGCTGTCCAGGAAAGCGCTGAGGACGAATCCGGCCAGGATGCCGCCCAGCATATAGGGAATGGGGATACCCAGCTGCCGCAGGAAGAACCCGATCAGGGCGGCTGTCAGGAATGCAGTGATTTTTTTCATGGAAACGCTCCTCTCCAGCAAATTCCCTTCTATTATAAAAAATCCCTGCCATGCTGTAAAATCTTAATAGTATAATAGCGCTATAACAAAAATGATATGGGAGGCAGAATATCATGTTTCACGAAAAATACCTGCGGTATTTCCTGACCGTCTGTGAAGAAAAAAATATCACGGCGGCGGCCCGGAAACTGGAGCTGGCCCAGCCGGCCCTGAGCCGGATCATCCGGGAACTGGAACAGGAGGCGGGACTGCCCCTGCTGGTACGGGAGGCCGGCGGGGTCTATCTGACCCAGGCAGGGGAAATCTATGCCCGATCCGCCCGACAGGTCCTGGCGGCCTATCAGGAAGGACAGCGGGAAATCCACGATATCCGGGATTCCCATACGGGCCAGGTCCGGCTGGGACTTTCCCGGATTTCCAGCGAAGTGCTGCTGCCGGTGATCCTGGAACAGTTCCGGAAACAATATCCTCAGGTGGAACTGCAGCTGACGGAAACCTGGATCCGGGAACTGAATCCCCTGCTCCACCAGGGAAAGCTGGACCTGTCTCTGACCTATGAGGACACGGATCCGGAGCTGGAGTACCAGCCCCTTCTGACGGATCCCATCTATCTGGAGGCGCCGGCTTTCTTTTATGAAAAGCAGGGGAACTGGTCCTATGGCAGTACCAATGTGCTGCCGGATGTATCCCTGCTGGAGCATATGCCCTTCATCTTATTGAAGCCGGGGCGGGGCATGCGGTTCCAGGCAGATTCCCTGTTTCGGGAAGCGGGGCTGCATCCCCGGGTGATCCTGGAAACGGACAGTGTGACCCTGTCTCATCGGCTGGTCCTGGCCAACCAGGGATTCGCCCTGATCCCCCGCATGGCCCTGCAGATCCTGCGGAAAAAGAACCGGGCTGTGTTCTATCAGCTGCCGGCATTTCCCCTGCGCCGGACGCTGTATCTGGCCCGCCGCAGGGGTGCCTACCAGACACGGGCCATGGAGGCCCTGGCCCGGCTGATCCGCAGCAGCGTGACAGGGAAATAGGCCAGCCTGTACCTGCTTCCTTTCACTTCCCTGTGGTACAATAAAACCAGCAAATGGATGGAGGTGTTCTGGATGACATATGGTAAATTGGCTGTTTTGCTGGGGCTGTGCCTGGCGCTTGGACAGACAGCCCTGGCGGCTGACCATCTGGCCGTGGTGGAACGATCCGGCAAACAGGGGGTCATCGATACGGCAGGGAAGGAAATCCTGCCTTTGAATTATAAAAAAGTGGTCCTGGGGGATCCTAAAGAGGATCCGGTGATCCTTGTCCAGGAGAAGGGCAGATACGGTCTGATGGACCGGGACGGCAGGGTGCTGCTGCCTCCCACCCTGAAGAAGGTTACCGACGGAGGCACCGGATATCTGGGGGGCCAGGCCGGCAAGACCTGGAGCTTCTACAATCTGAAGGGGGAGAAGCTGCCCGGGGACTATGAAGGGGTCCAGGCTTTCAGCGAGGGACTGGCGCCTGTCAAGCTGAAGGGCAAATGGGGCTTTGCCGACACCACCGGCAAGGTGATGATCCAGCCCCAGTACAAGGAAGTCCATGGCTTCAGCGAAGGGCTGGCTGCGGTAAAAACCGGCAAACAGTGGTTCTACATCCGCAGGGACTGCACCGTGCTGCCCAGCGTCAGTGCCAGAAAAGCCGGGGATTTCCACCAGGGCGTGGCCGTGGTGGACGGCGGCTGGCTCATGGATACCACGGGCCGGCGGTATGCCAAACTGAAGAAGTATGCCTACGTAGGCGACTTCCAGGATAACGGCCTGGCCGAAGTGGGTGTCCGCCGGGCCAGCCACAGCTTCCTGGATTATCTCTCCATCGGCCTGGGCTGGGGAGACGGCTGGGGCTGGGGCGGTCCCTACTGGGGCATCGGGCCCGGCTGGGGTCCCTATTGGGGTGATGTGGGCTATGGGTACCATCATCACCATCACCACGGCTGGGGCTGGGGTGGCGGCATCAGCGTCTCCCCGGCCATGGCCATGCCTTCCAGCCTGTACCGGGGCTATGTGGACAAGAAGGGGCAGGAAGTGATTCCGCCCAATTACAGCTACGTGTCTCCCTTCTACGGCAAATATGCCCTGTTCCGGGATGAGGGCCACTGGGGCATGCTGGATGAAAAAGGCCGGATCGTGATCCCTGCGGCCTACGATGCCCTGATGCCCTTCAGCCGGGGACTGGCTCCCTTTGCTTCGGACAAGAAATGGGGCTTCATCGACCCGTCCAACCAGGTGGTAATCGCCAACCGGTTCGAAAGCGTCCAGTCCTTCCTGGAAGACCGGACTACGGCCATGGAAAAGGGCAAGGGTGGCGTCATCGACAGAACCGGCAGGGCAGTGGCCCCCTTCCGGGAAGAACTGCAGCAACTGGGGCCTCTCACGGCGGACAGGGCTGCTTTCAAGGACAGCCGTACTAAAAAATGGGGATATATTGATGGAAACGCCCAGGTTGTCATTCCTGCACAATATGATAAAGCCGGATTGTTCGATTAAAATTCACGGTTGAATACAAAAAACTATTGACACTCGTTGTTAATGATGTATAATGTAAACCATACCGTTTCAAACAAGTACAGGCAATGAACGGGAATGGAATCGGAAGAACTTCCAGAGAGCTGGCGGTGGGTGCGAGCCAGTAAGAGATGACGATTCCTCTGGCCCGGGAGCTGCAGAGGCGAAATCCAGTAACTTCTGCCGTCCACAGCGCGTTAGGCTGAATGAGACCCAACATAGGGTGGTACAGCGATCCTTCGCCCCTATCTGCTTTGCAGCAGGTAGGGGCTTTTTGGTGCAAAAGAAAGGAAGTCATACGAATGGGAATGACAAGAACGCAAAAAATCCTGGCACGCCATGCCGGCCGGCCGGAAGTGGAAGAAGGGGAACTGCTGGTTTCCCAGGTGGATCTGACCCTGGCCAACGATATTACCGGGCCTCCTGCCATCGATGAATTCGATAAAATCGGCCGTCCTGTTTTCAACAAGGATAAGATCGCTTTGGTGCCGGATCATTTCTCTCCTCCCAAGGATATCAAATCGGCCACCCTGTGCAAACACATGCGGGATTTTGCCCGGAAACACCATATCACCAACTATTTTGAAGTGGGACGGATGGGCATCGAACATGCCCTGGTCCCTGACAGCGGCCTGGTGGCACCGGGCGAGCTGGTCATCGGGGCCGACTCCCACACCTGCACCTATGGTGCCGTGAACGCCTTCTCCACCGGGGTGGGCCAGACGGACCTGGGGGCTGCCATGGCCAGAGGACAAACCTGGTTCAAGGTTCCCAAGGCCATCAAGGTAGTACTCACTGGCAAGAAACCGGACTACATTTCGGGTAAGGATGTCATCCTGACCCTGATCGGCATGATCGGAGTGGATGGGGCCCTGTACCAGTCCCTGGAATTCTTTGGGGACGGAGTGGGGGAATTGTCCATGGCGGACCGGTTCACCATCTGTAACATGGCCATTGAAGCCGGCGGCAAGAACGGAATCTTCCCGGTGGATGACAAAACCCGGGAATATCTGAAAGAACGGGGCGTCACCCGGAAATGGGAAGCTGTGGAAGCGGATGACGATGCAGTCTATGCCCGCACCATCACCATCGCCCTGGATCAGCTGGAGCCGACGGTGGCCTATCCCCATCTTCCGGAAAACAACCATCCTGCTGCAGACGGCAGGGACATTGCCATCGACCAGGTGGTCATCGGTTCCTGCACCAACGGCCGGTACGAAGATCTGGCTTCTGCAGCCCGCATCCTGAAGGACCGGAAAGTCAACGACCGGGTGCGCATCATCATCATCCCGGCTACCCAGGAAATCTACAAACGGGCCATGGACAATGGCCTGCTGGACATTTTCATCAATGCCGGTGCCGCTGTCTCCACGCCCACCTGCGGTCCCTGCCTGGGCGGCTATATGGGAATCCTGGCAGCCGGTGAACGATGCGTTTCCACCACCAACCGGAACTTCAGAGGCCGGATGGGCCACGTAGACAGCGAAGTGTACCTGGCCAGCCCGCTGACGGCAGCTGCCAGTGCCATCACCGGCCATATCACGGATCCCAGGGAGGTAATGAAATGAGTAAGGTTTGGCGTTACGGAGACCATGTGGACACGGATGTGATAATCCCTGCCCGCTACCTGAACATCTCCGATTTCAAAGAGTTGAGCGAACATGCCATGGAAGACATCGACACCACCTTCGCCCCCAACGTAAAGCCCGGGGACATTATCGTGGCCGGCCGGAACTTCGGCTGCGGGTCCTCCCGGGAGCATGCTCCCATTGTCATCCAGGAAAAGGGCATCCAATGCATCATTGCCGAAAGCTTTGCCCGGATTTTCTATCGGAATGCCATCAACATCGGGCTGCCGGTGCTGGAAGTGGGCGACGAGGCCAAAAAAATCCAGGCCGGGGATACGGTGGACGTGGATCTGGACAAAGGGGAAATCCATGTGGTGAATAAAGGCATTACCATCAAGACCCATCCGCTGCCGGCTTTTGTCCGGAAGATCCAGGAAGCCGGCGGGCTGATCAACTACGTGAAAGGAGAGCATGCCTGATGAAAGTAACTGTATTGGCCGGGGATGGCATCGGTCCAGAGATCACCGATGCAGCCCTTGAAGTCATGGAGAAAACGGCCGATGTGTTTGGCCTGGACATTTCCTATGACCATAAACTCATGGGAGGCTGTGCCTATGACAAGTTTGGAACGCCTCTGCCGGAAGAGACCATTGCCAGTGCCAGGGCGGCGGACGGCGTGCTGCTGGGGGCGGTAGGCGGCCCCAAATGGGATCACATCGAAGATGTGACCAAGCGGCCGGAAAAGGGCCTGCTGGGCATCCGCAAGGCCCTGGGGCTGTACTGCAACCTGCGGCCGGTGCAGGTGCGTCCCTACATGGCCCATCTGTCTCCGCTGAAGACGGACCGGGCAGAGGGCGCCGATCTGGTGATTGTCCGGGAACTGACCGGCGGGATCTACTTCGGAGAACACAAGGAAGCCGCTTTGGTGGATGGGGTGGAAACTGCCTCGGACATTGAAAAATACACCCGTCCTGAAGTGGAACGGATTGCTGTCAAGGCTTTTGAAGCGGCCCGTTTGCGCCGGGGCAAGGTGACCAGCGTGGATAAAGCCAATGTACTGGGGTCGTCCCGGATGTGGCGGAAAATCGTCACGGAAATCCATGACGAGAAGTATCCGGATGTGGAACTGAACCACTATTATGTGGACAATTGTGCCATGCAGCTGGTGCTGGATCCCAAACAGTTCGATGTGATCCTGACCAACAACATTTTTGGGGATATCCTGTCGGATGAGGCTTCCACCATTGCCGGCAGCATCGGGCTGCTGCCTTCTGCCAGCCTGGGCGATGGAACCGGGTTGTACGAACCCATCCATGGCAGTGCACCGGACATTGCCGGCAAGGGCATTGCCAACCCGCTGGGGACCATCCTGTCAGCGGCCATGCTGCTGCGGTATTCCCTGAAACAGGAAGCGGCTGCCAAAGCCATTGAAGCGGCAGTGGATGAAGTGATGAAACAGGGCTACCGGACACCGGATCTGGCCGGCGAAGGACTGACGGTGATCAGTACCTCCGAAATGGGCCATAAGGTGGCGGAAGCGGTAAGAAAAGATTAAAATAAGGGGGTGTGGAAAAATCCACACTCCCTTATTTTCTGGCTGACGGGCGGCGCTTGCCGCACTGTGTCGCTGGCTGGATCGGGCAAAGGACAGAAAGGAATGGACATGACAACCTGGACTGATGGGAAGCGGCGATGCTTCTGGGCCAATCCGAAAAATGAACGGTACATCCGGTACCATGACGAAGAATGGGGCGTACCGGTCCATACGGACCGGAAGCTGTTTGAAATGCTGCTGCTGGAAACCTTCCAGGCCGGGCTTTCCTGGGAATGTGTACTAAATAAGCGGGAGGCCTTCCGGAATGCCTTCGATGGTTTCGACCCGGTGAAGATCGCTGCGTATGAGGAAGCGAAGCTGGAAGCTCTGCGCCAGGATACCGGGATCATCCGGAACAGACTGAAGATCAGGGCGGCCGTGACCAATGCCCGGATCTTCCTGGAACTGGCAGGGAAATGGGGCAGCTTCGACAGGTATCTGTGGCATTTTACAGCAGGGAAGACGCTACAGGAACACGACGGCCGGACCCATTCAGACCTGTCCGACAACCTGTCCAGAGCCTGGAAGAAACTGGGAATGAAATTCGTGGGCACCACGGTGGTCTATTCCTACCTGCAGGCCGTGGGGGTGGTGGACAGCCACGAGCCCGGGTGCTTCAAGTATCAAGGAGTATAATAAAAAGCAGAAGAGGAGGTCATACAATGCAGATCCAACAGATTCGCAATGGTACCAATAAAATCGTTTATGGAGATACAACGTTCCTTCTGGATCCCTATCTGGGAGAAAAGGGGGCCTTGGGGACACTGGGGGACATTTCCGGCCAGCCCTACAAGACCCCTGATCCGGTGAAAATGCAGCTTCCCATGCCCTTTTATCCCCTTCCGGATCCCATCGGGACTATTCTGGAGCATGTGGATTATTACCTGTTCACCAGCCTGGCCGCGGACCACATCGATCGGGCCGCTGACGGTACGGTGGGCGCTTTGCTGGATCACAAGATCCCGGCCCTGGTACAGAACGAGACAGATGCAGCGCTCCTGCGGAAATCCGGCTTTGCAGATGTCCGGGTGGTGTCGGAGGACGGCACCGAGCTGGGGGAGATCACCCTGGTGAAGACGGCCACCTGCCACGGAAAGATCATCCCCTTCAGGGATACCATGGGGGTGGTGCTTCTGAAAGAAGGAGAAAAGGCTCTGTATGTGGCCGGAGATACCATCTGGTACGAGGGGGTACGACAGGTGCTCCAGGATTTCAAGCCCCGGGTGGTGATGGTGAATGGCTGCGCAGCTACGTTACTGGGCTGCGGACGGCTTTCCATGGATGACGAGGACATCGAGAGCGTGTCCCGAAATCTGCCCGATGCCGTGGTGTACGTGACCCATATGGATAACGATGCAGCAGCCTGCATCACCCGTCATGAGATGCGGGGCAGATTGACCAACCGGGGCGTCACCAGCTATATCATGCCCAGGGATGGCCAGACGATCCATTTTTAGAGAGAAAAAAGGGGGTGTGAAAAAATGCTTTTTCACCCCCCCGTCACTAGTCACTAGCTGATGGAAGCCAGCTTACGCTGGCAAAAAAAGAGAGCTGTGAAAAATCGTTCACAGCTCTCTTTTTTATTACATTTTTTTTACTGGAATCAGCCCGCGGGAGAGGGAAATCTGCCCGGTACGGGCGATTTCGATGATCTCATAGTCTTCCAGCACTTCCAGGAGGGCATCGATGTGATCCTCCCGTCCGGTGACCCGGAGAACCAGGGATTTTTTCTGCACATCCACCACTTTGGCGTGGAACAGGCCGGCCAGGCTGGCTATTTCCTCCCGCAGCTGGGGTGTGGGGGCGCTGACCTTGATCATGGCCAGTTCATAGCTCACAAAGGGAGCGTCGTCCAGGTTCACCACCTTGATCACATCGATGAGCTTGGCCAGCTGTTTGATGGCCTGGTCCAGCTCATACCGGTCTTCCACGGAAACGACGATATTGATCCGGGTTACGTCCGGTTCTTCCGTATAGCCGGCGTTGATGAACTCGATGTTGATGGCACGGCGGCTGATGAGTCCGGCCACATGGGTCAGCACGCCGGGTTTGTTGTCGGCCAGGATGGCCAGATGCTGTCGGATCATTGGTTCTCGCCTCCTGTTACCATTTCATCCAGTTTCTTACCGCCGGGTACCATGGGATACACGTTTTCATCCGGCGGGATGGTCACTTCCAGCAGAGCCGGTCCCTGCTGGGCAAACAGCCTGTCCAGGGCCTCTGCCAGCTGGCTTTCTTTCTCCACGGTCCAGCCGGGAACGCCCATGGACCGGGCAATGCCGGCGATGGAGGGCGTGGTGGTCAGGTCGGATTCTGCAAAATGGCCATGGTAGAACATGCCCTGCCACTGGTGCACCATCCCCAGGGTATTGTTCCGCAGCACCACCGTCTTTACGGCGATGCCGTATTTGTGCAGGGTGGCGAATTCCTGGCAGTTCATCATGATGCTGCCATCTCCGGTGACCAGGACCACCGGCCGTTCCGGTTGTCCCACTTTGGCACCCAGGGCAGCGGGCAGGCCGTAGCCCATGGTTCCCAGACCGCCGGAGGAAATGAAATGGCGGGGCTGGTCCACCGGATAGAATTGGGCCGCCCACATCTGGTGCTGGCCCACATCCGTAGCCACAATGGAATCGGAGCCGGCTTTCCGGGCCAGGGCTTCCAGCACCACCTGGGGTGACAGGCCCCGGTCCGAAGAGGGACGGGTGCCTGCTGGGTGACCGGCTTTCAGTTCCTGCAATTCCTGCCGCCAGGAGACGGTCTGCACCGCCGGGACGGGGGCCGCTTCCAGCTTCTGCCAGAAGGAGGGCAGGGACCAGCGCAGGTCACCGTTCACGCTGAGATCCGCGTGGACGATCTTGTTGATCTCCACCTGGTCGATGTCGAAATGGACGATCTTTGCTTTGGGGGCAAAATTCTCCACCGATCCGGTGACCCGGTCATCGAACCGGGCTCCCACGGCCAGCAGCAGATCGCATCGGGTGATGGCCATATTGGCCGTCCAGGTACCATGCATGCCGGCCATGCCCAGATTCTCCTCCCAGGTGTCCGGTACGGCGCCTTTGCCCATCAGGGTGTAGACCACCGGGGTGTGGGTGGCTTTCACCAGTTGGCGCAGGGGCTCCGTAGTGCCCGACAGGACCACACCGCCACCCACCATGAGCAGGGGCCGTTTGGCTTCCCGCAGGGCCTCCAGGGCCACTTCCACTTCCTCCTCCCGACCTTTTTCCAGGGGCTGGTAGCCCCGCAGAGAGACGGCTTCCGGATAGGCATAGTCGAAAGAGGTATCGAATACATCCTTGGCCACGTCCACCAGTACCGGTCCCGGTCGGCCGCTGCGGGCGATGTAGAAGGCTTCCTTCAGCACCCGGGGCAGGTCCTGCACGTCTTTCACCAGGTAATTGTGTTTGGTGATGGGCGTGGTGATCCCGGAAATATCCGCTTCCTGGAAAGAATCCCGTCCAATCAGGTGGGTGGCCACCTGGCCGCTGATCACCACCAGAGGGATGGAGTCGATGTTGGCCGTGGCGATACCGGTGACCATGTTGCAGACACCGGGGCCGCTGGTGGCAAAACAGACGCCCACCCTGCCGGTGGCCCGGGCATATCCGTCCGCCGCATGGACGGCACCCTGTTCGTGGCCGGTGAGGATATGGGGGAACTTCATCCGGTACAGAGCATCGTACAGGCTCAGTACGGCTCCTCCAGGGTATCCGAAGACGACCTGGACCTGTTCCTTTCGTAGACTTTCAATGACGGCTTCTGCACCGGTGATCTTCATGAGTTCCTCCTTTGTGAATGATGGTTGTTGGTTGGATTCATTAAGTAGGAAGGCAATCCCGCAGGATTGCCTTCCTTTGGCTGTAGACTAGTGACTAGAGACTAATGACTGCTCCCGCCTGTTTACTCGTTCTTGTCGTTTTCATGCAGCCAGGGCATCATGCTGCGCAGCTTTTCGCCCACTTTTTCGATGGGGTGTTCGGCGTGCTGACGGCGCATGGCCAGGAAGTGGGCACGGCCGCCTGCCCGGTTTTCCAGCAGCCAGTCTTTGGCGAAGGTACCGTCCTGGATGTCCTTCAGGACCTGTTTCATGGCCGCCTTGGAATCCTGGGTCACCACTTTCGGGCCGGCAGTGTAGTCACCGTATTCAGCCGTATCAGAGATGGATTTCCGCATTTTGGCCATACCGCCTTCGTACATCAGGTCCACGATCAGTTTCATTTCATGGAAGGTTTCAAAGTAGGCGATTTCAGGCTGGTAGCCGGCTTCACACAGGGTTTCGAACCCGTTGGTGATCAGCTGGCAGATGCCGCCGCACAGGACAGCCTGTTCACCGAACAGGTCGGTCTCTGTTTCTTCCTGGAAGGTGGTCTGGATGACACCGGCACGGGTGCCGCCAATGCCTCTGGCATAGGCCAGGGCCAGATCGAAGCACTTGCCCGTGGCATCCTGTTCCACCGCGAATACATCAGGTACACCGCCGCCTTCCACAAAAGTCCGGCGGACCAGATGGCCCGGTCCCTTGGGGGCTACCATGAATACGTCCACATCCGCAGGGGGGACGATTTGTTTGAAATGGACGTTGAACCCATGGGCAAAAGCCAGGGCACTGCCACTTTTCAGGTTGGGCGCGATTTCGGATTTGTATACATCGGCCTGTTTTTCATCGGGGATCAGGACCATGGTTACGTCAGCAGCTGCTACGGCTTCGGCCACCGTTTTTACCTCCAGGCCAGCGGCACGGGCTGTATCGGCGGATTTGCTGCCTTTGTACAGGCCGACGACCACTTTCACGCCGCTTTCTTTCAGGTTCAGGGCATGGGCATGCCCCTGGCTGCCATAGCCGATGACGGCAACGGTCTTGTCCTTCAGTACGCTCCAGTTAACGTCTTTGTCATAAAATACTTTTGCCATGGGAAACATCTCCTTTGAAAATAGAAATAAAATGGGGGTCGTGGCAGAGGGGGTTGATTATATAAAAAAATCCGTCCCTACTGTAAAATAGGGACGGAAACAGTTCCGCGATACCACCCTGGTTCTCTGGCCATTGCTGGCGCAAAGCACTCTGCTACGTACAATCATACGCGTTCCCACTAACGGGGGAAAACCGTCCATGCTTACTTGGGTTTCAGCAGGCTCCTGGGGGAGGATTTTCTTCTGCCTGTTCCTGCTGGCTCGCACCGGCCGCCAGCTCTCTGGAAGAAACGGAGGTAGAATACTCGTTCCCTTCATGGGATTTGCCTTATTCATTTGGGTTTGAAAAGGATGAGGCAAGTATACATTGTGCAAGAACCTTTGTCAACAAAATTTTGAATCATATTTTCAAATCGCAATACATAAGCAAGAAAGTGTTACATTTTGAATAACTGATTTGAACAATGGCCTCCGGAGGATAGAAAATTCAGGGCCGGTGAGGAAAAATCTTTTATTTTTTAAACCGGTAGCCTACGCCCCATACGGTCTCAATATAGGTGGGCCGGGTGGTGGACGGTTCGATTTTTTCCCGGATCCGGTTGATGTGGACGGAAACTGTCGCTGTATCTCCCAGGGAAGTTTCACCCCAGATCCGTTCAAACAGGGTTTCTTTGCTGAAGACCACACCGGGATTTTCCGCCAGGAACAGCAGCAGGGCGAATTCCTTGTTGGGCATGGGCACTTCCCGCCCGTCCAGGAAGATCCGGTGCCCATCCCTGTCGATGGTCAGAGCGCCCCGCTGGAACACATGGGGTGCATCCTTCTTGCCGGTCAGCTGCAGGTACCGCTGCAGGTGGGCTTTGACCCGGGCCACCAGTTCGCTGGGACTGAAGGGCTTTACGATGTAGTCATCAGCTCCCAGGCCCAGCCCCCGGATCTTGTCCACGTCCTCCTGCCTGGCAGAGACCAGCAGGATGGGGATGTTCCGTGCCTCCCGCACTTTCCGGCATACCTGGAAGCCATCCATGCCGGGCAGCATGATGTCCAGCAGGATCAGATCCACATCAGCCTCCAGGGCCCGTTTTTCGCCCAGGGAACCGTCGCCGACGATTTCCACAGAAAACCCGTTGGCTTCCAGATAATCCCGCTCCAGTTCTGCGATATCCATATCGTCTTCAATGATCAAAATTTTTTGCATCCATATTCTCCTTCCATGGGAATTCCATGGCAATGATCAGTCCCTGGGGCTCATTGGGGAGCGCCCGGATGGTTCCGTCCATGGTTTCTACGATTTTCCGGACCACAGCCAGTCCCAATCCGCTGCCGGCGGCTACATGGCTGCGGGCCCGGTCGGTGCGGTAGAAACTTTCGAAGATCTTGTCCAGCTGGGCAGGGGCTACCCCCTGGCCATCGTCACTGCAACGCAGTTCCACAAAGCCGGGACGGCCTGGAGCAAGGCTCAGGACGACAGAACCTGTGTGGCTTCTCCGGTATTTCCAGCTGTTGCTCAGCAGATTTTCCAGGATCCGGGCGAACTGATCCCGGTCCAGCTGGATACAGGCCCGGGGCAGGTCGCTGTGGAATGTGACGGAAAGTCCATTCCGATTCCAGTGATCCTGCTGTTCTTCCACATAATCGGTCACGTACTGGCACAGATCCACGGTTTCCCAATGGAAAGGGACCTGATCCAGGTCCAGCTTGGAAAACAGGAACAGGGTCTGGTCCAGCCGGGCCATGCTTTCAACGGTTTCCAGGATCTTGTCCAGGTAGCGCTGCCGTTTTTCCGGAGTATCGGCAATGCCATCCTTGATCCCGGAGGCATAGCCCTGGATCTTGGTGAGGGGCGTGGCCAGGTCGTGGGCGATCCCGGCCAGCAGTTCCTTTCGGCTCTGATCATACTGGATCCGCCGCTCCTGGGCTGCTTTCAATTCCGTACGGGCTTTTTCGAAGGCCCGCAGGGTATCACCGATCTCGTCCCGGCTGTCGGCTCTCACCGGAGTGTCCAGATCTCCCCGGCTGACCTGGGCGGCCACCCGGCGCAGTTTGCTTATGTGTGATAAAGAAGCAATAGAAGTGCAAAAAATTTTGCCGTTCCTATCCGACACTTGGCCATTGTGTCGGATAGGTCGGGCGGTTATTCGGGCAAGTCAATCTTGCCGACAAAGCTGTAATAAATCTCAATGTCCTGCCTGCGGGTGCCGTTCTCATCATAGCTGCACTCATGCACCACAATTTTCTCGATCATTTCCCGCAAGAGAGTGGGGGTCAGTTCTTCAAAGGCAAGGTGCTTGCGGACAATGCCCATAAATTTCTCGGCGTTGACGGTAGCTGCCTGTGACTTGTCCAGTTCGGCTTGCAGGGCGGCGGCTCTCTTTTTCAGCTCCGCTTGCTCGGCTTCGTAGTCAGCCGACAGTTCCATGAAACGCTCATCGCTGATTTTGCCGTTTACATTGTCCTCATACAGCCGCTTGATAATGCGGCTGATTTCAGAAATGCGTTCCTGCGCCTGTTCAAGCTGCTTGATGGCTGCGGCGGTCTTTCGCTTGCCGCCGATCTCGTTCTGCTGGACAAGTAGTTTCACAAACCGGCTCTCATGCTTGGCTGCGTATTCGGTCACTTGCCGGAGATTTGCCAGGACACCAGCGGTCAACAGATCGGTGCGGATAAAGTGCGCCGTACAGTTGCGGGTGCGCTTCTTGTAGCTGCCGCAGATGTAGCAGTCCTGTTTGCGGTCTTTGTTCTGATACCGCTGCTGATACAGCACATGGCCGCAGTCGGCGCAGAACAAAATCCCGGAGAACAGCCCCACTTCATCGTAGCGGTTCGGGCGTTTGCGCTGTTTGCGTAACTCCTGCACCCGTTCCCATGTTTCCTTGTCGATGATCGGCTCATGGTGGTTCTCGAAAATGGCCTGCTTCTCGACGGGGTTCTCTATGCTGTGCTTGACCTTATAAGAAGGCTTTTCCGTTTTGAAGTTCACCAGACATCCGGTGTACTCTCGGTTTTCGAGGATATGAACGACGGTGTTGGTCGCCCATTTGCACTCATAGCCTGGGTGATAACGGCGGGTGCTGCCTGTCCGCTGATATTCCAGCGTCCCCGGCGTGGGGATTTGCTGCTCCGTCAGCATACGGGCAATCTTGGTCGGGCCGTTCCCGGCAAGGCAAAGCTGGTAAATCTGCTGCACCACCGGGGCGGCTTCCTCGTCTATAATAAAATTCTCGTCCTCGTCCATCACATAGCCGTAAACCGGCTTGCTGGTAACAGGCTTGCCGCTCATGCCTTTTGACTTTTTCACTGCCTTGATTTTCTTGCTCGTATCTCTCACCAGCCATTCATTGAACAGATTTCGCAGCGGGGTAAAATCGTTGTCCATGCCCTCGCTGGCACTGTCCACATTATCGTTGACAGCGATAAAACGCACACCCTTTTGAGGGAACAGCATTTCCGTGTAAAACCCTACCTGCAAGTAGTTTCGCCCTAACCGGCTCATGTCCTTGACGATGACCGTACCCACTTTCCCGGCTTCAATGTCCGCAAGCATGGCTTGAAATCCGGGCCGCTGGAAGTTCGCGCCGGAAAAACCGTCGTCGGTGTACCAGCGCAGATTGGTAAAGCCGTTCTGTTTTGCGTAGGTTTCGAGTATCCTTTTTTGGTTCGATATGGAATTACTCTCGCCTTGCAATTCATCCTCGTGGGACAATCTCGGATAAAGGGCGGTAATGAGGTTTTGGGTGGCTTGTCTTAACATAAAATCCTCCGTTTCCGACAGCCAGCCCCACTATTCCGTGGTTTCATTGTACCACGGAACGGCGGGGGCTGTACAGCGGCAAAAGCGTTAAATTTGCTTCTTTACAGCTTTTCAATTTTCCGATTTTTATGGTATGGGTTGTCGTCCCATATTTGCAGTAGAAAAGTTCATAACTCCGTGGTATACTCTGATTTAACAAAAAAATCAGAAGTTAAAGGAGAAAACATGAAGTATACAATAGATGAATTAACCGCGGCCAAAAGGCAAATTGATTCAACTCTGCACAAGCTAAGAGAAACAGTAAAAACATTTGAATCAAAGGATAATTCCGAGCGTTATAAATCACAAATCACATTGGCAAAGAGAAGAATAAAAGCCTTTGAAATTGCAAATTATTTTATAGAGAATGAGATTAAGAATTGCTAAAGCACTTCCGATTTTCGTTCCAGCGGTCATGCTCCCTGGCATGGCCGCTTTTCCATGCCCCGGTTCACGCCGGATAAGTCGGCTCCTGTGTAGCAGCGGCTTCCGCTTCCAGTACCCGCGCCATTTTGTCGGCGGCTGTGGTTGTGGTGTCTTTCTTGAAATAGCCGGACACGACAAGGACGGAATTGCCCATGCGGATTTCCGTCACACAGTCAGGGCGGCGGGTGGTGCGGGTGTCGTGCTGCTTGTTATCTGCCATAGGCAATACTCCTTTCAGTCGGTAATCAGTTTCTTCATGCTCTCCATTTTCCGCTTGGCGGTTTCCTGCCGGAAGTTGTCGCCGGTAAAGCGTACCGGGACGCACATGGAAAGCAGGCGGTCATAAATCCGAGAATGGGCGGTGTCCTCCGGGTTGTGCAGGTCGTCCAGCGTAAGGTTGGTCGTGACGATCAGCGGCTTGCCGCTGCGGTAACGGCTGTCAATCACATTGAACACCTGTTCCAGCCCGTATTCCGTCCCGCGTTCCATGCCGAAGTCGTCAAGGATCAGCAGCGGATAACGACAAAGGCGGGAAATGTACTCGTTGCGCCCCTCAAAGCTGGCGGCAAGGTCATTGAGGATAAGAGCAAAGTTCGTCATGCGGACGGGGATTTCTTTCTCCATGAGGGCGTTTGCGATACAGCCTGCAAGGTAGCTTTTGCCGGTGCCTACGCCGCCCCAGAACAGGCAGCCGATATTGTCTGTCCGCATATCTTCCCAATGCTCCACATACCGGCGGGCAAGCCCGGTCTGCGGGTTCCTGCCGTTGTCGTTCTCGAAAGTCCAGTCCCGCATGGTGGGGTCGGTAAAGCCCCGGCGTTTCAGTTCTTCCACGGTGTCAAGGTGTCTGCGCCGCTTTTCGGCGGCTTCCCGTTCCTCGCGGGCGGTTCTCTGGCAGTCGCACTCTGCCGGGTGGCGGTCGCGCCCGAAGATAGCGGCCTTATCCGGCGCAAAATAGGCTTCTTTCGGCTTGCGGCACTTGCCGCAGTACAGTAAACCGTCCTCGCCGGTGTAGTCCTCCGGCTCCGGGATGGTGGTCGTCATATTCTCCAAAACCGCGTTGATTTCATTCTTCATAAACTCTCGCCCTCCTTGCATGAGTAGTCTGGTATGCCCTTTTTAGGGGCTTCCTTTTTGTCGTTCCCCGCCCATATCCGCAGGGCGGCGGCATAGTTCTGGTAGCTTTTCCCGTTGGCGGCAAGGTAGCGGCTCATTTCCTCGATGAACCGTTCCAGCCTGTCAGGGTACTCTGCCTGCAACTCGTCGTATTCGGTCTGTGACAGAAAAATATTTCCATATCGGCCATAGGGCGCGGACGGCCCCCCACTCACTCCCTTTGTTTGGCTCTCTGTAAGGTTGTTTATAGTAGTTTGGTTAGGGGACGGTTTTCCGACCATCATAAGGTCGGTTTTCTGACCATCAGTAGGACGGTTTTCCGGCTCTATGAGGGGCGGACTTCCGGCCATCAGTTGGTCTGAAAACTGTACCTGTGGCACTGGCGGTACTTTGACATAAAGCCGGTTCGGTGCGGAGAAGCCGCCCCGTTCCCGTTCCAACAGCCCCGCCGTGTCCAGTTCATTAAGCGCCCCCTTGATGGTGGTGCTGCCTTTATCCAGTATTTCTGCTATCTCCGCGATGGGATAGATAATATAAATCCTGCCCTCGTCGTCCAGCCACTTGTTTTTCTGGGAGAGGGTGGAACGGTCTAACAGCAGCGAATACAGCAGCTTGGCGGTCTGTGAAATCTCCATTTTCAGCAGGAAACGGGGATACGGCAGATAGGCGGGCAGCCGCGTGTCTGCCCTGATATAATCAGCGATAGGATCACCTCCCTGTGTTCGGGTTGATTTTGGCGTATTGTCACGCATTAAAACGCCGTTTCCGGGGGAAAAGGATAAATGTATCGCGTACCCTTTGACACCCACGAAAAAAGCCTTGATTTATGCGGGTTTGAAAGGCTCTAAAGCGTGACATCTCTGCCTTTGTTTCCGCTTTCTCTCGGCGGCTTTGATTTTCTTCATGCGCCCGGCGCAGTCGGGGCAGTATTTTCCCCGGTTGGATTTGGGGACAAAGGCCGCCCCGCAGACGGCACACCGTTTCCGGCTTCCCCGGCACAAGAGGGCTGCGGCCAGCTCCCCGTCAAGGGGCAGGACAGCCACACGGAACCAGTGGCACATGAGGGAAAAGGAAATGCTCTGGACGCACACGCAAGGCTCCCCGTCGTCCAATAGCAGGCAGTTCCCCTCATCGTAGTTACAGCACTCATGTACCAGCCGCCGCGCCCGCCGGTGCTGGCGGTAGTCCATGTGGGGCAGGTTATCGCTCATGGCTCTGCTCCTTTCTGCGGTGCGGCTCGTCCCGGCGCAAAATCTGGTCGATGTTCCGCTTGACGGTCTGCAACTCCTTGAACCGCTGTTTCTGTTCGTGATAGGTGTTATACAGGCCGTCTTTCTCGGAGATAAGCTGCTCGATCTCGGCCTGCAACGCTTTCCGGGCGGGCAGCTTGGTAATGCCATGCGCCTTGAAATACCGGGCTGCTGCGTCGGCTATGATAAAATCGCTCTCATGGGCCTGCCGGTATGCGGCGCGGGCTTTCTCGGATTTCTGTGCCCGCAGCCCGTCGCGGGCGGCCTTGGTCTGGGCGTAGGCCAACACCTGCCGCTGCAACTTCTTTTTCCCTTGCAGCTTCGTTTCCAGTGCTTTCAGTTCGCCGCTGGTCTGGCGCATTTTCTGATAGGCGGTGTCAACGGCGGCTTCTAACTGCTCCGGGGAAGTAAAGCCGTATTGCTGGTAGACGGACAGCGTTTTGGCGGCCTGCTTCAGATTGTGTATCTTCGCCCAGCGTTCATAGCCCCGGCCTTTGCCCTCGGCCATTTTCTGCTCAATGTCCACAAGCCGCTGCACTCCGTCCTGTTTCGGGGCGGCTATCTCGGCTCTGGCAACCTGCAAGCGGTCTTTTATGGTGCGTGGGGGATCGGGGGATCTGGCTGGCGCTTCGGCTGCTCTGGCGGCGTTTTGCTCTAAAACGGCAAAGACAGCGGCGCGGTCAAAATCGTCGCCCAGCTTCCGGGCGGTAATTGGCTTTGTCCTGTCCGGCGTGAGGTAGGAAAGCCGCCCCCGGCTCTCCTTGACGGTCACACCCTCCTGCAGCAACAGAGAGGAAAACTCGTCAAAGCTGGCGGCGGTGGCAAGGGCTTTCCGTAGGGTCTGCCGCAGCTTCTCCTTGTTCGTTTCAAACTTGGTCTGCCGGGGCGTGATACTATCGGCAATCATGGGGGCGTTCTGCTTGTCCAGCGCGGCCTGTCCCTTTTTCTGCGCCCAATACTCCCGGTCGGTGACGCGGTTCTTGCTGCCGTTCAAGAGGTCGATTTGATAAAGCCCCTCCCGGTGGCACATCTCCATGACTTCGGATTTGAAGTAGCGCAGGGCAGCGTCGGTACATCGGTGCTTGCAGCCGACTTTCGTATCGGCCGGCCTGTCCATGTAGGGCAGGAACGGCACTTCCTCAATCCGCAGGCTGTTTATGACGATATGCACATGAATGTTGCCGCTGTGGTTATGCCCGTCCGGGTGGGTGCAGACAAGGGCCTGGTGGCCGGGAAAATGCTCTTTACAGAATTGTTCCCCCAACGCCTGCGCCCGGTCTACGGTCAGGCCGTTGTCCGGCCCGTCCCGCGGGTCAAAGCTGATGATGTAGTGGTGGCTTTTCACATCTTCCCGCCGCTGGTTTTTCTGATAGCGGAGATTGGCCCGCATACACGCAACGGCAAAATCCTCCCCGTCGCAGTTCAGCGTGGACAGCCGGTAGTCCTCGCGGGGGATAAGCCTGCCGGTTTCATCAAGGACGGGCTTCATGGTAAACTCGTCATGCTCAAAGAGAAGATATTGCTCGGCGGCTCCGTAGTCGGCGTTTTTAGAGTTGATATGCTTGAGTGTTGCCAACCGCGTCACCTACTTTCTTGAGGACTTCATACTTGAGGACGGCAAGGTCGGATATGGCGGCGCGTACCTCGCCGGAAAGGGTGTTGTAGGGTACGCCGTATTCGTTCAGATACCGGGCAATCTGATTGAGGTTGCCGCCGATCCTGCCGTACTCGGCTGTCAGCTTCCCGACAGCGGAAAGCAACTCGTCATTGACCGACGACACATGGACAACCGGGCGTATGGTCGCCCGCCGTATCGCCTGCCGGAGAAATTCGGACTGGCTGATACCATAGGGCGCAAGCCGCGCTGTGAAGTCGGCATACTCATCTTCGGACAGCCGGGTTTTCACAACGCGGCTGCGGTGGGGCGTGTTGTATTTCTTTCGCATGGTGTGACCTCCTTTCTCGCCCGTAAGGGCGCATGAGCAGGGTTTGGGGAAGGCACTCCCCAACAAGTTTCCCGCGAGGGGCAAAACTGCAGAATTGCGGATTTTGGCACCGTGGTAGAAACTTGCTCTCCGTGACTGCAAACTTTCTCTCACTTCCGTCCGCCACTTTTTTGGAAAACTGCAACCACAAAAGTTTGTTTCTCTTTTTCTGCTACTACTAATCCTGTAAAGGGCATTCCTGCCCGCTTTCGCTAAAATGACACCGGACGCAGTGGTTTCTACCCGGTGTTGGAGAAATCCTTTCTCTTTGCCCTCTACTACGGGTAAATGCTCCAAATGCCAAACACCAGGGCAGAAAAATTCCCTCCTCGCTTACTACTACAACCGGCAGGGGGCAAAATGGCCGGGAGCGGAGCCGGACAACAAAAAAAGCAGTAAATCTTTTTCAAGACTTACTGCTTTCGCTGGCCGCGTCGGTGGCGGCTGGTATTCAGTTTTTATGACTTGTCCGGTGGTTCGTCAAGCCGGAACTTGAATTGACAGTCAATTAACCGCTGCTTTACATAGTCCTCCACCTCGGCGTTGACCTGCCCGTTCACTTTTGAGAAATAGCGGATATATCCGGCGTAGTGGAGCAGGACAGCGTTCACGGCTTCTGGGTCGCCCTCACGGGCTTTGAGGATTGTTTCATAGGGGAGAAGTCTACTCATACCGGCTCACCCCCATTTCTTCGCGTAGCCGCTGCAAGGCAAGCTGGATATGCCGCCCCGCTGTGCTGCGTGACCGGCCAATACACGCGCCGATCACGCGCTGCGGCTGGCGCAGAAAGTAATAGCGCAGGATTTCTTCCCGCGTCTGCTCCGGCAAAACAGAGATCGCGTCGGCAAGGGCGGCGTTGCAGAGCAGGACGGTCTGACCGCAGACGGTAAATGGGTATTCCTCGTCCGGCTCCGACGCGGCAAACTGGACAAACTTCTCGTTCATCAGATAGTCAAGGGAAACTTGCCGTTCCCATTGCCGTTTAAGCTTCAAAATCTTGTCCAAGGCGGCACAGCGGATAACAGTCTTGCAAAAGGCGTTGTACCTGCGCTGGATATATTCTTGATAGGCTATCTGGTCGGTCATGGAAATTCCCCTTTCTGAATAATAGTGCGGGGCGGTGGCACTTCTTGCTGTCGCCCCTTGATTGCCTACCAGCAAAGGCGGGCGGGGCTGTCAACGGCTGCGCATATGCGCCGTTCATCTTGACCGTTGACTGGCTCGGCTGGGTTTGCTATTTACCCGACAAACTTGAATTTATTTTAAGCTATCACGTTTTACCTTCTTAAGCCTTACTATCATTACCATAGGAATTTCTTTGTTGTTTTTGAAACATTCTT